>Ga0070737_10004276_pt1 | contig 14459 bp, 15 predicted proteins | sample Coa_R1_10_FD_66438 | JGI IMG/M metagenome (GOLD analysis project Ga0070737, IMG submission 66438) | Surface soil microbial communities from Centralia Pennsylvania, which are recovering from an underground coalmine fire - Coalmine... | ecosystem: Environmental > Terrestrial > Soil > Unclassified...
CGCGACTCAGCTAGGCGCGCACCGGGATGACCCAACTCGGGTACGTGCCGGCCGGTCCCGCGTGCTGCGGGGCGGGTCGCTGCCGAGTCGGCGGGAGCGCCGTTGTGCGGGGTTTTGCCGTCTCCCTCTACCCGGAAATCGTCCAGGGCTCGGGCCGCGGCCCGGTCTCAGGTGGCTTCGGCGTCGTAGGGAGGTTCCTCGCCGGGGAGGAGGCGGGAGCCGCCGGCCGCTACGGCGGTCTCGGTGGCGGTGGCCGCGTCGTGGCCGTTCACGCCGGCGCCGTTGACGGTGCCGTCGAGGCCGTCGTTCAGGCCGTCCAGCAGGTGCTTCTGCACGAAGCGGCGCGGGTTCAGGTCTTCGATCTCGAAGTCCGCGAACTCCGGCCCCAGCCCCTCGCGCAGGTCGGCCTTTGCGCCCTCGGCCATCCGGCGCAGCTCACGCAGGGCCCGGCCGGCCTGAGCCGCCATCTTCGGCAGCTCCTTGGGGCCGAACACCACCAGCGCGATCACCGCAAGCACCAGAAGCTTGGGTACGTTCAGGTCGAACACCGGGGATCTCCCATGGGTGCGTCGCAAGAGCGGGGGCAGTTACCTTCCCGCAGGTCCACTGTAAACCGTTGTGCCGCATTCCGGGCAGGCCGCCGGGCGTGATACGTCTCAATGGAACGGATCCACCCAGGTTGCGAGGCGCGTGAAGCCGCGGGACAGCCGCTTCCAGAACCCCGGCGGCGAGCTGTACGGCAGCGTGTCCACCGCCCGGTCCAGCGTCGCGGGCGGCGCGTCGGCCATGACCGTGAACACGTAGCCACGGCCCGCCCAGGTCAGGCTGCGCTGGTCCGGCTGGGCCGCGTAGAGGGCGCGGCCGTCGAGGGTGACCTTCTGCCAGCCGGCCAGCCGGGGTGCGAGATCGCCGCGCTCGACGAACACCGAGACGACGAACAGGCCGTCGGAGTAGCCGAGGTCGAGGACCTTGCCGGATCTGGTGACGGCCTCACCCGCCGAGAACAGCGCCAGGCCGCCCGGCAGCACGGCGGGCACCGGCCAGCCACGGGCCCGCATCCGGGCCAGGTTGACGGCCGTGAGCTGCCTGGTGCCGGGGGCCTGGCCGCCCACGGGCGCGCGGCTCGCGGCGGCCGCGCCGACTTCGAGGTCGATGAACACGTCCTCGCCGATCAGGTGGGCGGCCGAGTCGAAGACCTCACGGCGCAGCGGGATCTTGGTCACCCTGTCCAGCCAGAACCGGGCGGCCAGGCTCCCGTTCTCGCGGCGGGCCTCGACCACCTGGGCCGGCCTGCTGTCGGCCGTGCCGGGGCCGGCGTAGGCGAGGTCATAGTTGGTGCCGAGCAGCGCGACAAGCTGGCCGGTGACCCCCAGCACGCCCTCGGGCGCCTGGCTGTCGGTGTCGTCGGACAGGCTTCCCTGGCCCGGGGTGACCGCCCCGGCCATGGCCGCCCGCACCAGCGTGCTCCCGCTGCTGCGGTGCCAGACGTCGGCGACCATCGTCGTGGTGCCGTCGACGCCCCAGGCGGAGACCATCTCGACGCCCTGGTAGGACGTGTCTGATCCGGCCTTGGCCGCCTCCTTGAGCAGCCGCAGGCCGGTCCCGCCGTCCTCCTGGGCGACCGGCGACTCCGACGCGGCCGGCATCATCGTGGCCGACGGCGCCAGCGGCTCCGCCTGGGCCGCGGAGGACGCCGGGCCGGACGACGCCGAGCCCGGCGAGCCCGACGAGGGCCGTGCCGTCACGGCAGGGCCGCGGGCCGGCCGGCCCGCGGATCCGGCGGCGCGGCCGCGGGACGCCGACGCCCCGCTGCACGCCACCACGAGCAGGCAGGGCGCCAGCAGCGCCAGCAGCGTGGCGATGGTGATCAGCGGGCCCGTCTGCGCGCCCGCTGAGCCGGTCCGGCGGGTCATACCTGCGCTCATGGCTGCTGAGAGGGCGGATCCTGCGCCGGGTCCTGGGACGCGGCCGAGGCGGCCGAGGCGGCCGGGGCGGGCACGACGGACGAGCCACCGAACGGGACCTCGCCGGTCGTGATCGCGTGCTGGATGCTGTACATCTGCACCGGCGGGGTGATCCGCGGACCCGGCGACGGCTCACCGCCGCCCACCGAGAACGCCGTCACGCCCAGGCCGACCACGACGCAGGACGCGACGCCGATCACCACATAACGGCCGCGGTGGCGGCCCGGCCGGGCATAGGGCCGCGAGGCGTCACCACCGAAAGCGCGGAACCCCGGCCGCGGCCGCGGCTTGCCCTTCCTGGCCCGGCGGCGGGACGGGACCGGGCCGCCCGGCTCCGCGATGGCGGTCAGCTTGCGCGCCAGCGTGTCATCGGCCGGCACGTCCGTGAGGCCGCGCATGGAGCTTTTCAGCGCACGCAACTCGTTCGCCTCGGCCCGGCAGGCGGCGCAGCCCGCCAGGTGGGCGTGTATGCGGTCGCGCTCCTCGGTGCTCAGCTCACCGTCGATCAGCGCGGACAGCCGCTGCCCGAGATGGCTCATGACCTGTCCTGCTCTGGCTGGACCGCGGCGCCGGGGCGGCGCGGGCGGCGATGCTCCAGGGCGGCCCTGAGCTGGGCCCGGCCCCGGTGGATCCGGCTGCGCACGGTGCCGAGCTTCACGCCCAGGGTCGCGGCGATCTCCTCGTACGACAGGCCCTCGATGTCACACAGGACGACCGCGGCGCGGTACTCCGGCGCCAGGTCCTTCAGGGCCGCCTGGATGTCGGTGTCGAGGTGCCGCTCGTCGAACGCCTGGGCCGGGGTCGGGTCACCGCCCTGGAGGCGGCCCTCGACGTCCTGGCCGAGCCCTTCGAAGCGGATCCGCTGCCTGCGCCGGGCCATGTCGAGGAAGAGGTTCGTGGTGATGCGGTGCAGCCAGCCCTCGAACGTGCCGGGCGTGTAGGTGGCCAGCGACCGGAACACGCGCACGAAGACCTCCTGGGTGAGATCCTCCGCATCGTGCTGGTTCCCGGTGAGCCGGTACGCGAGACGGTACACCCGGACCGAATGGGTGCGGACCACGTCGTCCCAGCTCGGGGCGGTCCACTGGGATGCCGAAGCGTCCAGTGACCCGGCCTCCTCCACGGCGACCTCCCTTGCCTCGTACAGCGCCTGCGCAACAACCATCGTGCCCGGGATTCTCCGCTTGTGCCAGTCGCCCGCCGCGGCCCCGCCGGGCGCCCACGCGCCAGCCCGCGGCCTGCGCCGCGGCCGGCGAACCGTCTACCTGCCGTCTTAGGTAACGGTTCAAGCTGGCGATTTGGTTCCCGGGCCGCGGGCTGGGCGCTAGGCTCCCATTGCCAGCCGTCAACGCGGTGGGGGAGGTTATCATCGCCAGCGCACACGCGGCCCTGGGCTACGCGGACACGTACCTGCCAGAAGACGAGTCGCTGCTGGAGGCGCGCGCGGGCGCCGAGGAACTCGGTGGCACCACCCCCATCCGGCCCGCCGGCGGTGCCGTGCTGCGGTTCCTGGCCGCGGCGATCGGCGCGAAGACCGTGGTGGAGATCGGCACCGGCTGCGGCTCCTCCGGCATCTGGCTGCTCCGGGGCATGCGCCCGGACGGGGTGCTGACCAGCGTCGAGGCAGAGCCGGAGTGCCAGCGGCTGGCCCGCAAGGCGTTCGGCCACGCCGGGTTCGCCTCGAACCGCTACCGGCTGATACTGGGCCGGGCCCTGGACGTGCTGCCCCGGCTGTCCGACGGCGCCTACGACATGGTGTTCTGCGACGCGGACACCCGGGAGTACCCGGACTACCTGGAGGCCGCGCTGCGACTGCTGCGGGTGGGCGGCATCGTGGCTTTCGACGACGTGATCGTGCCGCCCGACCTCGCGGGCGTACCGGCGGACTCCGATCCCGACCTGGACAACCGGCCGCCCGGGCACGCCGCGGCCGTGCGCGAACTCGCCGAGACGCTGCGGGCCGACGAACGGCTCGTGCCGCTCTTCCTGCCGCTGGGCGACGGCCTGCTCGCCGCGGTGAAGCGCGGCTAGCCGACGGCGGCAGGGGCCGACGGCGGCAGGGACGCCGCCGTCAGCGCGAGCCGCCGGCCAGCCAGCGGAGCAGCAGACGGGTGCCGAACCCGGTGCCCCCCTTGGTGATCACGCCGTCGTCCGAGGATGCCCGCGCGGGCCCGGCCACGTCGAGGTGGGCCCAGGGCCGCCCGGCGGTGAACCCGCGCAGGAACATCGCGGCCACGATCGAGCCCGCCTGCCCGTTCCGCGCCCCGTTGATGCTGCTCGGGATGTGCGCGACGTCCGCGGTGACCGACGTGAGCGCGTCGGCGTAGTCGGCCGGCATCGGCATCCGCCATACCGGCTCGCCCGCTGCGGTCCCGGCGGCCCGGAGAGCCCCGGCCAGCTCGTCGTCGCTGGCGTACAGGGCCCCGATGGAGGCGCCGAGGGCGATCCGGGCCGCGCCGGTCAGGGTGGCGATGTCCACGGTCGCGTCGGCGTCCAGGGCGGCGCCGGCGTAGGCCAGCAGGTCGGCCAGGACCAGGCGGCCCTCGGCGTCGGTGTTGAGGACCTCGATCGTGCGGCCGCCGTAGGCGGTGATGATGTCGCCGGGCCGCATGGCCGACCCGGACGGCATGTTCTCGGCCGCGCCCACCAGCCCGGTCACCCGGGCCGGAACGCCCAGGGCGGTCAGCGCCGACATCACGCCGATCACGGTGGCGCCGCCGGACATGTCGGTCTTCATCGGCTTCATGGCCTCGTTCGGCTTCAGCGACAGGCCGCCGCTGTCGAACGTGATGCCCTTGCCCACCAGGACGACGTGCGAGTCCGCCCGCCCCGGTCCGGCCGGGGTGTAGGTCAGCTCGATCATGCGCGGCGGCCGGACCGACCCGGCGCCCACGGCCAGGATGCCGCCGAACCCCTCGGCGGCCAGTTCCGTCTCGTCGCGGACGCGCACGCCCAGGCCGCAGCGTCCGGCCATGGCCACCGCCTGCTCGGCGAGCCATTCCGGGGTCTTCCGCAGCGACGGCATGTTGACCAGGTCGCGGGCGAGCGCCACGGCCTCCGCGACCGCCGCTGCCCGCTCCACCGGGCCGGGCTGACCCGCCGGGCCGGCCTGACCCGCCGGAGACGCCGGCTGGCCGACGTCGCGATCCCTGGTCAGCAGCCGCACGGACCGGCCGGCGTCGCGCCGGTCCGCCGCGTCAACGGAGCCTGCCGCGGGCTCGCCGGGGCCGTGCTCCGACCTGAGCGAGAACGTGTACCCGCCGAGCAGCACGCCCTCGGTGAACGCGTGCACCTCGTCGTCGGTGGCGTCCGCGCCGAGCACGGCCACGGCCTGGCGGCCCGGTTCGACCTGCCGGGCCAGCGCGGCGCCGGCGCGGCGCAGGTCGTCGGCTGTGCCGTCGCCCGTGCCGAACAGCAGCAGGCGGGCCAGGCCGGACGGTGTCGTGGCCGGGACCCGTGTCACCTCGCCGGCCTTGCCCGACAGCCCGAAGGCGGCGATCGTCTCGCCGAGGCTCAGGCCGCCGGCCACGCTGACCGTCCCTGTCCCGAAACCCGCCAGCGACGGCCAGCCGCCGTCGTCCCCGTCCGCTCCGCCCGCCGGGCTCGCCGGGCCCGGCGTATCCGCCGAGGCCGCCGCGTCCTCGCCGGGTGTGGCCGCGCGGACCTGCTCGCGCCGGAGTGGCACCGCGATGACGTCGGCCGCGACGGAACCCGCCCCGCCCGTGAGGTAGCTCTCGAGCGGATGCGGCCCAGCCGCGCCGACCGCGGTGACGGTGATATCGACCGGCAACGGCTCAGCCGACGGCCTTCAGGGCGTCGCCAAGCTTGGCAGCCTCGTCAGCGGTCAGTTCGACAACCAGGCGGCCACCGCCTTCAAGAGGGACGCGCATCACGATGCCGCGTCCCTCCTTGGTGACCTCCAGCGGACCGTCGCCTGTCCGCGGCTTCATCGCCGCCATCCTGCATCCCTTCTTCCCTGGATCCGCGCCGGAGTCTGCTGGCCCCACGAACCGCGGTCCCGGCGCCTGCGGCGGAACCGGCCAGTCTCAACCGTCTCTGTCAGTCGCCCTATTATCCCGTGTTCGGACGCAGAATGGTAATGATCGTGTTCGGGCGAGCCGAGGGGAACGACGATGCCGGACACCGTGGTCTACGAGGCGGACGACTCAGTTGCCGTCATCACGCTGAACCGCCCGGGTGCGATGAACGCGCTCACGGCCGAGATGAAGGACCACCTGCTGGCCGCGCTGCGCCGGGCCGCGGCCGCGCCGGTCCGTGCCGTCCTGATCACCGGCGGCGGCCGGGGCTTCTGCGCAGGTCAGGACCTGCGTGAGCACGCGCAACTGCTGGAGGCGGGCGCGGGCGCCACCGACACGGTGCGCGAGCACTACAACCCGATCATCACCGAGATCATGACCATGCCGAAGCCGGTCGTGGCCGGGGTCAACGGCGTGGCCGCGGGCGCGGGCGCGGCCCTGGCGCTGGCCTGCGACTTCCGGGTGGCCGCCGAGTCGGCCAGCTTTGTCATGTCGTTCTCGCTGGTCGGACTGGGCGCGGACTCGGGCGTGTCGTGGACGCTCCAGCGGCTGGCCGGCTCGGCCCGGGCCGCGGAACTCCTCATGCTGGCCGAACCGGTGCCCGCCGGGCGGGCCCTCGGCCTGGGCCTGCTGACCTCGGTGGTGCCCGACGACGAACTGGCGGCCAGTGCGCGGGACCTGGCCCGGCGGCTCGCGGCCGGCGCCACCGCGTCGTACGCGGCCATCAAGGAGGCGCTGGTCTTCGCGAGCACGCACGGCCTGGCCGAGTCGCTGGAAAAGGAGGCCGAACTGCAGTCCAAGCTCGGCCAGACCGCCGACCACCACGCCGCGACAATGGCCTTCCTCCGCAAGGAGCGCCCGATCTTCACCGGCCACTGACGACGTGGGCCGGGTGCCCCGCGTCGTCAGCCGCGCAGGTGGTCGCCGAAGAAGGCCAGGATGCGGCGCCAGGAGTCCTCGGCCGCCTCCTCGTGGTAGGCCATCCGGGCCAGGCCGAGCAGGGACGCACGCGGGCCGCTGGTCCTGTTCATGAACCGGTGCCCGGCGCCGCCGTACACCTTGACGTCGTGCGGGACGCCCAGCGCCGTCAGCGCCTTCTCCAGCCGTTCCGGCGGCTTGGTGCCCATCGGGTCGCGGGCGCCGAAGCTGCCGACCACCGGGCAGGCACCCTCCAGCGCGGTCTCGGGGTCGTCGGGTACCTGGCCGTAGTTCACGCTCACCGCCGAGAAGCCGTCCCGCGGGGCGCAGAGCAGCGCGAAACCGCCGCCCATGCAGAAGCCGATCACGCCGGTCGTGCCGGAGCAGTCGGCCCGCGAGGCCAGGTAGGCCCGGGCGGCCTCGATGGCGGTGAACGCCGGCCCCGACCCCGACCGTAGCTGGGTGATCGCGCTCTTCACGCAGCGCACCCACGGCTTGCCGGTGAACAGGTCCGGGGCGAACGCCAGGTAGCCGGCGCCGGCCAGCCGGTCCGCGTGCCGCCTGATGCCATCGGTGAGGCCGAACGCCTCGTGGATGACCACCACGCCCGGCCACCGTTCGCGCCCGCCCCGCGGACCTGCCGCTGGCTCTCCATCGGGCCGTGGCCCGCCGGGCACGGCCAGATAACCGTGGGTCGTCCCGCCGTCGGCGGGGTATGCGAGATCAGGCATGGGCACAATGTCTCACATCGGGCCGGCCCGCTCGCGGAGTGCCGGCCCCTACGGGCGGCCCGGCCCGCGGGCCTCCGGGTCCGCCGCAGCCCTCCGGGCCCGCCGGGTCATCCGGCGAACGTGACGTATACGAGATAGACGTTCAGCACGACGATCACCGCCGCGATGCCGGTCGTGACCGCGGTGGTGCCGCGCCGGTTCACCAGCGCGCCCATGACGTCGGCCCGGCGGGTCAGCAGTACCAGCGGCACCAGCGCGAACGGGATCCCGAACGACAGCACCACCTGGGAGATGACCAGGCTGGACGTGGCGTTCAGGCCGAGCGCGAGGACCGCGAGCGCGGGCAGCATGGTCAGCGCGCGCCGGGCGAAGAGCGGGATGCGCCGGTTCACGAAGCCCTGCATGACGACCTGGCCGGCATAGGTGCCGACGCTGGAGGAGGACAGCCCGGAGGCCAGCAGGGCGACCGCGAACGCGAGCGCGGCGCCGCCGCCGACCAGGTGGCCGAGGCCGGCGTGCGCGGCCACGATCGAGTTCAGCGTCTGCCCGGCGGTGCGGCTGAAGACGGCGGCCGCCACGAACAGCATGGCCAGGTTGATCAGGCCGGCCGCGCCCAGCGCGACCAGCACGTCGAGCCGCTGGAACCGCAGAAGCTCACGGCGCTCGGCGTCGTTGCCGCACGACACCCGGGATTTGGTCAGGGCCGAGTGCAGGTAGACGACGTGCGGCATCACGGTGGCCCCGATGATGCCGGAGGCCAGCAGGATGCCGCTGGACGGAAGCTGGGGCACGAGGCCGGCGGCCATTCCGGCCGGGGCCGCGTGGACCGCGACGAGATCGTAGGCGAAGCCCAGCGAGACGATGCCGAGCAGCGCGGTGATGGCCAGCTCGAAGCGCCGGTAGCCGCGCTGCTGGAGGGCCAGGATGCCGAACGCGACACACGCCGTCATCAGCCCGGCCGGCACCGGCGGCACATGGAAGAGCAGGTTGAGCCCGATCGAGGCGCCGACGAACTCGGCCAGGTCGGTGGCGATCGCGACGATCTCCGCCTGCACCCACAGGGCGCGCGAGACCATGCGACCGAACTGCTCGCGGCACAGTTCGGGCAGATCGCGGCCGGTGGCCACGCCGACCTTGGCCGACAGGTACTGGACCATCATCGCCATCAGGTTGGCCAGCACCACGACCCAGGCCAGGCCGTAGCCGAACGCCGAGCCCGCGGAGAAGTTCGTGGCGAAGTTGCCGGGGTCGACGTAGGCGACGGCCGCGACGAACGCCGGGCCGAGCAGGGGCAGGACCCCGCGTATCCGGCCGCGCGAGCGGACCAGGTGGAAGCCGCTGTGGCGGGCGGCGCCCGGCGCAGCGGCCGGGAACGCGGCGTCTGTGGTCAGCGGGACCAAGTCAGCCGGCCGATGGGCCCAGCCCGAGGGACTGGGGCGTGCTGGAGTCCGGCGACGGCTGGTGCAGGCCCTCGTCGAGCGCGCCGTACTCGGTCATCAGCGCCGGGCTGCCGCCCCACGGCGTCTGCTCCTCCGCGACCAGCGTGTTCGTGGTCAGCAGCAGGCCGGCCACGGAGGCGCCGTTCTGCAGGGCGGAGCGGGCCACCCGGAGCGGGTCGATGATGCCCATCTCGACCATGTCGCCGTAGCGGCCGTCCAGCGCGTCGAAGCCCTCGTCCGGCCCGAGCTGGCGGACCCTGGAGACGACCTCGGCGCCGGAGTAGCCCGCGTTGGCCGCGATCAGGTAGGCGGGCTCGGGCAGGGCCTGCCGGACGATGTCGGCGCCGATCGCGTAGTCGCCGCTGAGGTCCAGGCCGTCCAGGGCGCCCTCGGCGTGCAGCAGCGCGGCGCCGCCGCCGGCCACGATGCCCTCGGCCATCGCGGCCCGGGTGGCCGACAGGGCGTCCTCCACCCGGTGCTGCAGCTCCTTCAGCTCGGCCGGGGTGGCCGCGCCCACGCTGATCACGGCCACCTTGCCGGACAGGGCGCCGATCCGCTCGGACAGCACGTCCTCGTCCACCCCGAAGGTGGCGCGTTCCAGCTCGGAGCGCATCTGGGTGAGCCGGAACGCCACCTCCTCGGCGGAGCCGCCACCGCCGATGATCGTGGTGCTGTCCGCGGTCACCCGCACCTGCGCGGCCCGGCCGAGCTGCTCCAGGCTCATCGTCTCCAGCGTGAACCCGGAGTGCCTGCTGTAGACGGCGCCGCCGGTGAGCGCGGCGATGTCCTCGAGCTTGTGCAGGCGGCGATCGCCGAACCCGGGAGCCCGCACGGCCACGCACTGGAAGATCCGGTTGACGTGGTTGTGCACCAGCATGCTCAGCGCGGTGCCCTCCACGTTCTCGGCCACGATGACCAGCGGCCGGGGGCTGCGCATGATCTTGTCCAGCAGCGGCATGAGCTGCTGGACCTTGGTGATCTTCTCGCTGCACAGCAGGATGTACGGGTCCTCGACCACGGCCTCCAGCGAGGCGGGGTTGGTGACCATGTACGGGCTGAGGTAGCCGTTGTCGAACTCGAAACCCTCCACGAAGTCGACCTTCATGCCGGGTGCCGGCGACTCCTGCACGGTGACGATGCCGCCGTCGCCCACCGTGAACAGGGCCTTGGCGATCACGGCGCCCACGACGTCGTCGTCGTTGGCCGAGATCGCCGCGACCCGTGCGTAATCGGCCTCGGTCTTGACCGGGTGCGCGACGCCGTGCAGGTGCTCGACCAGGCGGCCCACGGCCAGGTCGATCCCCCGCTTGACCAGGACCGGGTTGCCGCCCGCCCCGATCGCCTTCATGCCCTCGCGCACGATGGCCTGGGCGATCACCGTGGCCGTGGTGGTGCCGTCGCCCACGATGTCGTTGGTCTTGATCGCCGCTTCCTTGACCAGCTGGGCGCCCATGTTCTCGAACTGGTTCTTCAGGTGGATCTCCCGGGCGATCGTCACGCCGTCGTTGGTGACGACCGGCGAGCCGGTGATCTTCTCCAGGATGACGTTGCGGCCCTTGGGGCCGAGTGTCGACTTCACGGCCTCGGCGAGCTGGTCGACACCGGCCAGCAGCAGGCTCCGGGCTTCCTCACTGAAACGCAGTTCCTTGGCCATCGGTCCTCCTGGGGAATTTCCGGATGCGGCGAACGGTCCTGGCCGGCCGGGCTCGCCGGACTCGCCAGGCTCGGGGGCTGGAGAGACGGCTAGGGGACGAGGATCGCGCGGCCGCGGACACGCCCGGCGTCGAGATCGGCGAACGCCTCCTGAGCGGCGTCCAGCGGGTAGGTCCTGGTGTGCAGCGTGACCTTCCCGGCCTGGGCCAGGGCCATCAGCTCGGCCAGTTCGCCCCAGGTGCCGACGATGTTGCCGATGATGTTGCGCTCGGTGGAGATGATGTCCAGCGTCGGGATGTGCAGCGTGCCGCCGTAGCCGATGACGAAGTAGGAGCCGGCCGGGGCGGTCATGTTCCAGCCGTCCATCTCCGCGCCCTGCTCGGCCACGAAGTCCAGCACGACCTCGGCGCCGGCGCCGCCGGTCAGGTCCTTCACCGCGTCGACCTGGCCGCCATCGGCCACCACCGTGTGCTGCGCGCCGAGCTGCTCGGCCAGCTTCAGCGCGTCCGGGTTCCGGTCCACGACGACGATCCGGGTCGCGGTCAGCGCGGCCAGGCACTGGATGCCGATGTGGCCCAGGCCGCCGGCGCCGATGACCACGCAGGTGGTGCCCGGGTAGAGCAGCGGGAGGGCCTTGCGGACCGCGTGGTAGGCGGTGATGCCCGCGTCGGCCAGCGCGGCCACGTCCTGCGGCCGGGTCTGCGGGTCCAGCTTGACGCAGGCGCGGGCCGAGGTCAGCAGGTACCCGGCCATGCCGCCGTCGGTGGACAGGCCCGGGAACGAGCTGTTGGCACAGTGCATGTCGTCGCCGACCCGGCAGGCCCGGCACAGGCCGCAGGTGGGCGTGGGGTGCAGGATCACGGTGTCGCCGACGGCCACGTTGGTGACGGCCGAGCCGACCTCGTGTACCCAGCCCGCGTTCTCGTGGCCGAGGACGTAGGGCAGCGGCGTGCCCATGGCCGCATCCCACTGGCCCTCGATGATGTGCAGGTCGGTGCGGCACACCCCGGCGCCGCCGATCTTGACGATGACGTCGAGCGGGCCGCCGATCGTGGGCTCGGGTACCTCGTCGATCACCGGCTGGCTGTGAAACTCGTGCAAGCGGACGGCCTTCATCGGTCTTCCTCCTCGCCCTGTCCCGGGGTGTCGTATCGGTGCTGGAGCATGCCACGGCACATGCTCCCGTTGGACTCGATGCTGATCCGCATGAGGCGGGCCCGGCGCAGGTGGATCGGCATCGCCTCGCCGCTGATCGGCTCGCCGGTCGCGGGATCGATCAGCAGGAGCGCGTCGTCGCCCGCGGGCAGGCCCAGGTCGGCCCGGCGCTCCCGGAGCCGGTCCAGGGCGCGTGACGGCGGCACGTCGCCCAGGGTGAGGCCGGCCAGACGCGACGGGTCGGTGCCGGCGGCAACAAGAGGCCGGCACACGAGATCGGTGCCGGCCAGGACCGCCTTGCGCAGGAAGTCGGCGCGCAACTCGTGCAGTTCGCCGGCCGCCTCCCCGTCGAACGAGGCGGCGAAGCCCGCGTGCGCGGCCACCCCGCCGTTGATCGCGTCCGAGGCGAAGTGGTCCGCCAGCACCACCTCCGCGTGCCGCACCCCCGGCAGCGCGGCGACGGCGTCGTAGGCGTCGGCCACCATGAGGAACGCGAAGTTGGGCGCGCAGAAGTAGGTGGGCAGGCGCAGCCGGACCTGCGCGTCCCCGTCCGCCGTCACCGCGCACGAGGCCACGAAGCCGAGCGAGGTGATCGGCTCGTCCAGCTCCGGATCCCGCACGGCGGAGAGCGCGTCGAGTATCGCGGCGCTCCCCGGCCCGGGGAGCGGGCTCCCCGGGCCGGGGCCGGTCGCGGTGGTGGCGGCGGTCATGCTCCCGCCGGGGCGGGCTGGCCCTCGACCCCCACGGACGCCTCCGGCGCGGCCGGTGCGCCCTCTTCCTTGAGCTGGCACTCGGCCGGCACCTCGATGCCGTACAGCTTGGCCGCGTTCAGGCCGAGGATCTTCTTCTTCCCGGCCGTGCCGAGCCGCGGATAGTCGGCGAGTTCCTCGGAGTCGGGCATCTCCCAGTCCACGAACCCCTCGACCTGCCACTTCGGCTCCCAGATGCCGTAGTCGCTGCCGAACGTCATCTTGTCCTCGCCGACCCAGAACAGCAGTTCGCCCATGACCTTGGCGAAGAACCTGGGCCGCGCGTGCATGAGACCGCCGATGACGACGGACAGGCCGGCGTAGACGTTGGGCTCCTGCGTGGCCATGAAGCAGAAGTCCTCGATCCGGGGCAGGCCGACGTGCTCGACGATGAAATTCAGGTCCGGGAAGTCGGTCGCGCAGTGGTCGATGTCAGAAACATCGAACGCGTCCTTGTCCAGCGGCCAGATCGTCGGGCCCTTGTGGACGTGGACGTTCTTGATGCCCATGTTCTGGGCGGCCTCCAGGTAGCGGTAGGCCGCCGGGTCGCTCAGCTTGTAGCCGCGCGAGCCGTTGTTCCATTCGGCCGTGTAAAGCTTGACGCCCTTGGAGCCGAAGCGGTCGACGTTCGCCCGCAGCGCGTTGATGCCCTCGTCGCCGTCGCGCGGGTCGAACCGGGTGTTGTAGATGAATTTCCCGGGGTGCCGCTCTCCCATCAGCGCGTTGCGCTCGGTGGTGTTGAAGCCCTCCTTGTACCACTCCTTGAGGTACGTGGGCTGGAAGACCGCCACGTCCACGTGACCGTCCTCGAAGACGTCCTTCATCAGGTCGTCCTCGGAGTACTTCTGGAAGTGCTCAAGGCTCCAGTGCGTCTCCGGCGGGCCGAGCGACTGGTATGCGTGGAAGCACTCGATCCAGCCCTTGGCGTACTGCTCGGCGCCTTCGACCCAGTTGTCCGGGGCCGCGTTCCAGTAATGCATGTGACTGTCGACAACGAAGTACTTCTCGCCATTCTTCTCGTACACCGTGTCTCCTTTCCCGCGCCCTTGCAGGGGTGATGAATCGAGTGCTCCCGCCGCGAACCAGCGCTCAGCTACGGAGAATGTGGGCCGTCTTGGTCAGCCGCGGGCCGTGAGATCGAAGCCGAGGTATTCGGCGGCGTCCTCCGGGTTGGCGAACATGATCGTTTTGTCGTCGAGATGGATCATCCGGCCGTAGTGGGTCGACATGTTTTCCTCGAACTCCGCGGCGTCGAAGTAGCCGGGTTCCTCGCCGAGCGCCTCGGAGACCTCGTCATAGTCGACGTCCATGCGGCCGACCGCGTCAACCCTGATCATCGAGGGCAGGAAGGTAACGGTCACGTTCGGCTTCGCCGCCATCACCTGCGCGACGACCGCCCCGACCTGATTGTTCATCAGCGTGAACCCGCACCGGTTGGAGGCGGTGTTGTCGGACTTGTAAGGGCTTTCGGAGGACTTGAACGTGGTCACTGTCCCAGCTCCTTCGGTGTGTCCAGGCTCAGGTCGGAGACGACCCCGGCGAACCGGTTCTTGGCGGCGTCCAGGCCGTCCTCGAAGCGCGGCGGCTTGGAGTCGGGCTGCGACCAGATCGGCTGCAGGGTGCGGGCCGCGGAGATGGCGCGCGGCACCCAGGTGCCGAGCCAGTCCTGCATGATCGACTTGTTGTGGTCGGCGAACTCGCGGTCGTTCGTGAGCAGCTCGAACATGGCCCGCGTGTAGCGCAGGTCGCGCTCGGCGAAGTCGTACTCGGCCGCGCCCACGATCGTCGGCGTCACGAAGTCGCCGTTGCGCGG
>Ga0070737_10004277_pt1 | contig 14459 bp, 14 predicted proteins | sample Coa_R1_10_FD_66438 | JGI IMG/M metagenome (GOLD analysis project Ga0070737, IMG submission 66438) | Surface soil microbial communities from Centralia Pennsylvania, which are recovering from an underground coalmine fire - Coalmine... | ecosystem: Environmental > Terrestrial > Soil > Unclassified...
TCGCCGTGCCGCGGATGTCGTCCGGCGCTGCGGTGGAATCGGGGAGCGAGCGTTGCCCGGGCCTCGACCGATACGCTCTCCTTCATCGATTCTTTCACCCCGCTCATGAAGCCGGGGAAGGAGCGCTGAATACCGGCTGACCATCGACGGTGATCCGTTCAAGCGCTTTGATCTCAAGCTGCTGGATCGATGACGGGATCGGAGCGTACTGCAGTTGCTGCGAGTAGCGCTGTCCCTGGGTGATGATCCAGTAGACGAAATCGCTCAGCGCTTCCGCATCGGTCTTGTTCTTCATCTGAGAGCGCAGGATGAGCCAGGAGAAACCAGTAATCGGGTAAGCGTCGTTCCCGGTCTTAGGATCGGTGATGAAGATGCGCAGGTCGGGTGGCAGGCTGCCGAGGTAAGCGGCGGCAGCCGACGACGACGTTTGCAGGCTGGGAACGACGAACTTTCCGGCCGCGTTCTCGACGGCCGGCGTCGGCAGCTTGTTCTGCAGCGCGTAGATCAGCTCGACGTAGCCGATGGCTCCCGGCGTCTGCTGGACGGCCGACGTGACACCAGGGCTCTTCTCGCCACCGATGCCGGTCGGCCAGCTGACCGAGGTGCCTTCGCCGACTTTGCTCTTCCAGGCGCTGCTGACCTTACTTAGATAGTCGGTGAAGATGGCCGTAGTTCCGGAGCCGTCCGAGCGGTGAACCGGTGTAATGGCCGTGCCGGGCAGCTTGACGCCGGGATTGTCGTGCGCGATCTCGGGATCGTTCCACTTAGTGACTTTGCCGAGGAAGATGTCGGCGATGGTCGTTCCGGAGAAGCGGAGATTCGTAATGCCGGGAAGATTGTAGAAGACGGTTACAGCCCCGACGACGACCGGCAGGTGAATCGCGTCCGGCGCTTGCCGCATCTGTTCATCGGTCATGTAAGCATCGCTGCCGGCGAAGGCGGTGATGTCGCCGGTGAAGTCCTTGATACCCTGACCCGAGCCGACCGCCTGGTAGTTGATCGCGACTCCCGGTGCCAGCTTCTTGTATTGTTCGATCCAGAGCTGCATCGCGGGGTCGACAAAGGTCGAGCCGGAGCCGGTGAGGTTGGCTCTGAGATTCCGAGGCTTCCAGTTCGTAGAGGTGGCTGGAGAGTCTGAGGCGGCAGGTGACTGAGTCTGCGTCGTCTGACTCGCGGTACTCGAACTCGCGGTCGAAGTCGTTCCCTCACCGCTGGCGTTGCCGCCGCAGGCCGCCAGCAGCGGCAGGACAACGATCATCACCAGCAGGACGATCAGCGTTCGCGCGTGGGTAATTCTCACGAGATGCGTTCTCCTCTGCATAGCTAGACAAAGGCACATTGCCTGTATCCACGGTTCCCTCATTGCCGAGCGCTCAGGGCAATAGGTCGACCCAGCACGAGCCTAGCGGCGCCGTGTTAGGCCGGATGGAGCGGTTGTTCAACGGATGATTAACGGAAGATCAGCGTTCGATTGAAGACCGAGCCGCGGCTTCAACGGTATCGGTGTCAGCCGCTCGCTCAACGTTTGGCGCGGCAACGAGAACCGTGAAGGAGACGATCGCGCCACGATGAGCGGGACTCTCGGCCCAGACGCGCCCGCCGTGGAGAGCGATGAGGTGGCGAGAGATCGCCAGCCCGAGCCCGCTCCCGGCCTGCGAGCGCGAGCGGTCGGCCTTATAGAAGCGCTCGAAAATACGCTCGAGGTCGGCCTCATCGATGCCGGGCCCCTGATCGGCGACCGAGACACGCAGCTCCCGATCGAATTGAGCGGCCGAGATGGCGATAGCCCCGCCAACCGGTGAGTACTTGATGGCATTGTGGAGAAGGTTGACCAGCACCTGCTCGATCCGAACGGCGTCGAACAGGCCAAGTGGCAGGTCGTCAGGAACGTTCGCGACGAGCGAGATCTGCTTCGGCTCGGCTTGCGCACGCAGCCGTTCGATCGCCCCCTCGACGACGACCGCAAGATCGTCGGCTCGTACATCGAGGACCAATCTCCCCGATTCGGCGCGAGAAAGCACCAGCAGGTCCTGAACCAGCGAGGCAAGCCCGTCGACCTCGGTCTCCATTCGTGCGAGGAAGTCATGAGCCACCGTCTCGTCCTCAATCGCGCCGTCACGCAGCGTTTCGACCAGCGCCTTCAGCGAGGCAATCGGTGTGCGCAGCTCGTGCGAGACATTCGCCACGAAGTCTCGCCGGATCGACTCGGTGCGCCGCAGCTCGCTGATGTCGCGCAGAATCAACGCGAAAGGCGTTTTTGGATGTGGCAGCCGGTAGGCGACTGCCTGGATCGACCGGCGAGGCTCCCCCAGCTCGACGAAGCGCGACGACGTTTCTTGACCGGTCGTCACATCCAGCCCATCGGCGGTCTGGTAGACCTCACTTGTCAGGCTTTCGATGAGTTCCACGACCTCGGCATCGTGCAGGCTGGCGGCGAATGGCTCACCGAGCAGGCGGCCGTGGACCACCCCGAGTAGCCTCTCGGCGGCCACGTTAATGAGCGCGATTTCGCCGGCGTCGTCGATGATGATGAGCCCGTCGCTCAGATGCTCGATAACGCTGTTCAGCCTGGCACGCTCATCCGCCATACTCTGGATCGTGCCGCGCAGCTCGCCGGTCATCTCGTTGAAGGCGACCGCCAGCTCGGCGAACTCGTCGCTCCCCTGCTCCTCGGCACGGGAGTCGAGGTTGCCGGCGGCGACGCTGCGAGCGGTCGCGACGAGTCGCTGAAGCGGCCGGGAGATGAGCCGGGAAAAACCCGCTGCCAGCAAAGCCAGCGCGATCGCGGCGATGAGCAATGCCAGGCCGACTGCCAGGATGATGTGCCGCCGGTAAGACGCGAACTGATCGGCCGGCAATGCGACGCGGGCGGCGCCGACAACACGTGGCCCATCCAGGATCGGCACGGCGATATAGATGAGCGTCGTGTGGATGGTTTGACTGTAACGCTCGCTCTGGCCAACTCTGCCGCGAAGCGCCGTGGCGATCTCTGGACGGCCGGCGTGATTCGGCAAGGTCGCGGGATCGGCCTCCGAGTCACCAAGTACTACACCGGCGTCGTTGACGATCGTCACCCGGGCGTTTGTCTGGCGCGCGGTATCCTTCGCCAAATCTTCAATCGTAACGGTCTTGTCCTCGACCAGCAGCGTCGTCGCCGAGCGCGCGATGAGCCAGGCCTGCGACTGAAGCCGGCCGTAGATCTCCGTCCGCTGCATATTCTCGACGTAGGACGTCAGGTAGAGGCCCAGAATCGCGAAGACGAGGATCAGGAGACCGATATATCAGAGCGCCAGCCGGGTGTGAAAGCGCCGGCGAAGCATCGATCACTCACCGGCGAGACGGTAGCCGATGCCGCGCACCGTCTCGATCAGCCGTGGAGCGCGAGGGTTGTCCTCGATCTTGTCTCGGATGCCGTGGATGTGTACCGCGACGGTGCGAGTGTCACCGGCGAAGTCGTATCCCCAGACCGCTTCGAGAATCTGCTGAGTCGAGCGGACCCGCCCTTGATGGCGGGCGAGGTAGGCCAGCAGCTCGAACTCTTTCGGCTTCAGGGGAATCGGTTGACCCGCCCTGGTTGCGCTATACGCCCCCGGTCGAATCTCAAGGTCGCCGGTGGTATAGACGGTGGTCTCGCTCTCGGGCGTATTGGCAAGCTCTTGCTGCAACAGATCGCGGCGACGAAGGAGCGCCTTGACGCGCGCCAGCAGCTCGCGCATCGAAAACGGCTTGGTCATGTAGTCGTCGGCGCCGATCTCCAGCCCGACCACCCGGTCGATCTCGTCGTCTCTCGCCGTCAGCATCAGGATCGGGACCGCGCTGCTGCGCCGAATCTCGCGGCAGACGTCGAAGCCATCGATCTCCGGCAGCATCACGTCGAGGATAATCAGATCGGGGGGCTGCCCGGCGGCCAGGGCCAGCGCCGTTTCACCGTCGGCCGCGGTCGCGACGGTGTGACCGGACTTGTGGAGGTTATAGGAGATGGTGGATCTGAGACTCGCCTCATCTTCAACGAGCAGGATATTCGCCACGACTCGCCTCTCCGGCGCTTGCTCAACGGCCATCGCGCCGTCACAATCGTACCAACGCGCGACACCACGATGGGCCAGGTCTCCGCTGCCGGCGGGGGAGAAAAGGATCAAGGGTGGATGACGATGAGTGAAGGTGGGTTTCCAGCCGGTTTCCTCTGGGGCGCGGCCACTGCTGCCTACCAGATCGAAGGGGCGGTGCGCGAGGACGGCCGCGGTCCCTCGATCTGGGATACCTTCAGTCATATACCGGGAAGAGTGCTCCACGACCAGAACGGCGACATCGCCTGCGATCATTACCACCGCTGGCCCGAAGATATCGCGCTGATGCGCGAGATCGGTCTATCAGCCTACCGCTTCTCGATCGCCTGGCCGAGGGTCCAGCCGGAAGGTCGTGGCCAGGTGAACCGGGCCGGCATCGACTTCTACGACCGGCTGGTCGACGGCTTGCTTGAGGCCGGGATCAGGCCATTCGCGACGCTCTACCATTGGGATTTACCCCAGGCGTTGCAGGATCGTGGCGGCTGGCTGGCTCGCGACACCGCCAAGCGTTTCTCCGACTACGCCGCCATCGTCGCTCAGCGTCTGGGAGATCGCGTCACCCACTGGATCACCCAAAACGAGCCCTATACCGCTACCTTTCTGGGCCACTACCGAGGCGTCAACGCTCCGGGCCTGCGCGATCTGCCGACGGCGATTCAGGTCGCGCATCACCTGCTGCTGTCGCACGGTCGAGCCGCTCAAGCGCTGCGAGCGACACGAGGCGACTGTCAGATCGGCATCAGCCTCGATCTCTCGCCGGTGCACCCGGCCAGCGACTCGGAAGCGGACGCTGAAGTGGCCGAGCAGATGGACATCCACCTCAACCGCTGGTTTCTCGACCCCATCTTCGGACGCGGCTATCCAACCGAATTCGAAACACTGCGATCGCTCCTGGACGACGCGATTCCGGGCACGACACTCGCCGCCGATCTGCAAGAGATCGCCGCCCCTCTCGACTTTCTCGGCGTGAACTACTACGCCTCGAAGTTCTCCCGCCGGGTGCCGGTGGAGGATGAGCCGCTCGGATTCGAAGCCATCGGGCCGGATGAGCTGGCGGCGCGCGGCTTCGAGATCACCGGCATCGGCTGGCCGGTCATTCCCCATGGACTGCATGACCTATTGATGAGAGTACACCGGGACTATGCGCCGCCGGCGATTTACGTCACCGAGAACGGCGCCGCTTTCCATGACGAGGTCATCGATGGTGCGGTGAACGATCCTCGGCGCATCGCCTATCTTGACGCCCATCTCCAGGCTGTCCACGACGCAATCGGAGACGGCGCGCCGGTAAAGGGATATTTTGTCTGGTCGCTGATGGACAACTTCGAGTGGGACCTCGGCTTCAGCCAGCGCTTCGGCATCGTCTACGTCGACTACGACACCCAGCAGCGAATACCGAAGGCAAGCGCCGTCTGGTATCAGCGCCTTTGTGCCGAGAACGCGCTGCCAGGTTGACGACGACTTGATATCCGGGAAAGGCTCCCGGCCCGACGAAGGAGCGCGAATGTCTCTCAGCATCCGGCCCTACGGAGATGAGTCCGACTGGCCGGCGGTGGCCCGTCTGCTGAGCAACCTGCCACAAACGGCGCGGCATCTGATCGACGCTCCCTGGCGGCTAGCATCTCCCGCGGCGAGGGAGCCGGCGAACGGACGGGTGGTCGTCGACGATTCCGGCCAGGTTGTCGGGCTCGCCGTCTGGCAGGTCTACTGGGCCGCGCTCGACCTCTACGTCAATCCGGGACCGACTGCGAACGAGACCTACCAGCGACTGCTCGACTGGGCACCGGAGCGCTATCGAGAGCTGGATGCCGAGCGCGGACACCCCTTGCCCTATTGGGTTGAGGCTCCGGCGGACGATGACGCCCTGCTGGCTATATTCGACCGTCACGGCTACCGGCTATGTGATGATTATGATTATGTTATGTTGGCAAGGCCGCTGAGTGCCGAGATTCCCGAGCCGGCCGTTCCAGAGGGATATACGATTCGCCCACTTAGCGGTGCTGCCGAGGTTCCGGCGTACGTGGCATTGCACCGTCTGGCCTTCGACTCTGAGTCGATGACGGACGAGTGGCGCGAACGCACGCTACGGTCTTCTTGGTACGACCCGCGCTTCGATATCGTGGCCGAAGCACCGGACGGCAGTCTGGCCGGGTTTTGCGTCGCCTGGTTTGATCCGGTTCGAAAGATCGGCCAGATCGAGCCGCTCGGCGTGCATCCCAAACACCGGCGGCAGGGCATTGGCCAGGCGCTCCTATTTGAGATGCTTCAACGTTTGCGGCAGGCAGGAGCGTCGCAAACCTGGGTGGAAACGGTGTCGACCTGGCCGGACGCTGTCGCTGTCTACGAGAGCGTTGGTTTCTCGAGGGCTCGGACCGTTGTGCGAAAGGGTATGTGGGCGGCTGGACCGTAAACTCCACGGAAATGCCTGACTCAGTTCTTTACCTCACTCTCCTGAACAGCGCCAGAGACCCGAGGTCGATAGCTCTTGACGTAGTTGAAATGTACGGCTCGTTAGCGTACAGTCGTGCCACTGCTCGAGGCCGTTGCGAGCAAGGAGGATGACGTGCCCACAACATCCAAAGCGCCCAAGACCGATCGGCTAGAGGCCAGGATTCCCCACGCACTAAAAGAGCGCCTCGAACGGGCTGCCGCTCTGGAGGGCACCCGCCTGAGCGAGTTCGTTACACGTCATCTCTTTGAGGTGGCGGATAGCGTAATTCAGACCCATGAGATGATGATCCTGACCGAGCAAGACACCGAACTGTTTTTGCGAGCTGTCCTCGACCCTCCTCCGCCTGGTCCGGCGATAAAGCACGCCGCTGAGCGTTATCGTGAGCTTGTCGGCGACTAGCCTGTGTCCATCCTCGAATATCGCGTTGAGCTACTCGGTACGCATCACGACCGTTCAACCTTTTCTTGCGGTCATGAAACGCTAGATCGCTACTTGCGGCAGCAGGCACGGCAAGATACGGCGAAGCGCGTCGCTCAGGACTTCGTCCTGATTCATATCTCGACATCGAGGCTTGCCGGCTTCTATTCCCTCAGTGCGTTCAGCGTTCGCGCTGCCGAATTTCCCGTCGAGATGACCCGGCGCCTTCCTCGCTACCCGAGGATTCCAACCACCATGTTAGGCCGCTTGGCGGTTGACCGGCAGTTTCGTGGCCAGGGACTTGGCGGCATACTTCTACTCGACGCTTTGCGTCGATCCCGCGATGTCAGTCGGACCGTGGCATCTGTTGCCGTCATCGTCGATGCGAAAGACGATTCAGCACGGTCTTTCTACGAGCACTTCGAGTTTAAACGTTTCGTTAGTGATGAATATCGTCTCTTTCTTGCGATGGGCTCGATCGAAGATCTATAAGGTCCAGAGCTCGAGCTTCCCATTTCTAACGACGATGGCAGCTACTTACCAGAGTGGGTACAATTACGGAGTTTGCGCCTCAGCTTTGGCACGATTTCGGCGCGACTGACGAGAGGAGGCGTTATGCCGGAACAGCTGCCGAAACTCGTCAACGACACGGTCATCAACGTCGCCCAGCTTCTCAAGCTCCAGGTTGGCAACCATCGCCAGGTCGATCTTCACCTGGATCAGTTCCAGCTCGATGCAGAGCTCTGGGCCCATGACGTTGACGGCGCGCTGCGTTTGACCCGCATCGCGACGGGGATTCTGGTCCATGGGAAGATCCATGGCACCGCGACGCTCGAATGCGTCCGCTGTCTCAATGAGTTCGAGGCGTCGTTCGACACAAGCTTCGATGGTGAGTTCCAGCCGAGCATCGACGTGACGACTGGCTACCCAATGCCCCGGCCGGAGAGTGACGAGGTCTTCATCATCAGCCATAACCACGAGCTCGATCTCAAGGAGCTGCTGCGGCAGGAGGCGATCGTCGCCTTGCCGATGCGGCCGGTCTGCGGTGATAGCTGTCCGGGGTTCGTGGCAGAATACGGCGAAGAAGGTGCCGGCGAAGACCAACGCTTCGCGGTGCTACGCGATTTATTGGATGAGCGAGCGGGCTAGCGCTCGCGTCAGCGGCGTTCGAGTAGCTCGCCAGTAGCGACGTCCAGGCGCCGGCTCAGGCTTCGCGACACGCTGGGCCGGGATACTTTTGGGAGGAAGAGCAGGTGGGAGCACTACCGAAACAACGACAGAGCCGTGGGCGCCAGGGTAACCGGCGCCGGCACCACGTCTTGAAACTGCCGCAGCTGATGAACTGCCCACAGTGTGGCAAGAAAAAGCAGACACACCACGTCTGCATGTACTGCGGCTACTACAAGGGCCGTCAGGTCATCGAGGTCGGGCGCCAGCACAGCCACACGCACGACGAAGAGTAGCGAGAGTCTTCGGCAACCAGCAGCCTCCCGGCGGAGAACAAGCATGAGCGCCGCCCGAGGCTGTTTGCCGCGCCTCTGGATATCAGTTGATACGAGGCCGAAGGTTGCTCGCGAGAAGGAGTTGCGGCGGCAGTGGCGAACGCGGCGGTGACCGGGTGGGGCATGGCCCTGCCCGAGCGAGTGCTCAGCAATGCTGACCTCGAACGCCTGGTCCAGACTTCGGACGAATGGATCGTCTCGCGCACCGGTATCCGGGAGCGCCGCATCGCCGCATCCGGCGAATCGACCGCCGACCTGGCGCTGGCCGCCTCACGGCGGGCCATCGCGACCGCCGGGATCGACGCCACCGACCTCGACCTGGTGATCGTCGCCACCGTCACACCCGACATGTTCATGCCTTCGACGGCATCGTTGATCCAGCACCGGCTTGGCGCTGGCCGGGCCGGTGCGTTCGATCTAAGTGCCGCTTGCTCGGGCTTCGTCTACGCGTTCAACGTCGCCGCTCAATTCATCCAGGCTGGAACGTATCGCAACGTTCTTGTCGTCGGCGCGGACACACTCACGCGCATGCTCGACTTCACCGACCGTGGCACCTGCATCCTGTTCGGTGACGGTGCCGGCGCGGTCGTCTTGCAGGCGACCGGCGAGCCGGTCGGTGTCCTCTCGACCGTCCTCGGATCCGATGGGCGTGGCGCCGAGTTTCTCTATGTCGACGGCTGGCAGGCGGTCTCGAATGAGCCGGAGTCCGAGTGGCCCAAGCGACCTTTCATGAAGATGAATGGCCGGGAAGTCTACCGCTTCTCGGTCGAGATCATCGGTGAGGTGTCAGCCAAGGCGATCGAGCAAGCCGGGCTCACCTATGACGACATCGACTTGCTGATCCCCCATCAGGCAAACACGCGCATTCTGGACGCGGCGGCCAGGCGCCTGTCGCTGCCGCGTGAGAAGATCTGGTCGAATCTCGAACGTTTCGGAAACACCTCCGCCGCTTCGGTGCCGATCTGTATCGCGGAGGCCGCCGAGCTGGGCGCTCTTCAACCGGGGATGCATCTGGTTCTGGTGGCCTTCGGCTCCGGCGTCTCCTGGGCGGCATCGGTGGTACGCTGGGGTGGGACGTCGATCAATTCAATACATTCGGCATGAAAAGAAGCGATGGGTAGGCGGGATGAGTGACGTCGTCTGGGTCTTTCCCGGTCAGGGCTCGCAGAAGGTCGGCATGGGCAAGGAGCTGGCCGAAAAGTCGTCGATCGCGCGAAATGTCTTCAATGAGGTAGATCGGGCGCTCGGCTTCGACCTTTCCCGGACCATCTTTGAAGGTCCATCCGAGGAGCTGCTACGGACGACCAACCAGCAGCCGGCGATTCTGGCGGCCAGCGTCGCCTACCTTCGGGTGTTGCGGGCGAGTGGCGAGCTGCCCGAGCCAGGCTGGGTCGCCGGCCACAGCCTCGGCGAGTATTCCGCCCTGGTCGCGGCCGGGGCCATGAGCCTGGCCGACGCCGCCCGGCTGGTGCGTCGCCGTGGCGAGCTGATGGAGGAGCACGGTCTCGGCGGTATGGTAGCGGTTCTAGGTCTCGACGCGACCGTGTTGGAAAACGTCGCGAGAGAGACCGGTACCGAGATCGCCAACTTCAATGCTCCCGGTCAGATCACGCTTAGCGGCCGCGCTGACGGGCTGGAGGCAGCGGGGAAGCTGGCCAAGGAACAGGGCGCTCGCCGGGTGCTGCCGTTGCCGGTCAACGGCGCCTTCCATTCCTCGCTCATGGAGCCGGTAGCCGAAGCGCTCTGGCCGATGATCGCCGAGACGACGATCGACCGGCCTTCGGTGCCCTTGATCGCCAACGTCGATGGACGAGCCATCTCCGAGCCGGACGAGCTACGAGCCGAGCTACGGGCGCAGATTACCGCCTCGGTGCGCTGGATCGACGTGGTTCAGTCGGCCGCCGCCGCCGGCGCCTGCCGCTTCTACGAGGTTGGGCCGGGCAAGGTGCTGTCGGGACTCATCGGCCGGATTCTGCCCAACGCGTCGGCAGCGCCGGTCGAGCCGTTGCTGGCTTCGCTCGTCTACTGAACGGGGGCGGGCGGCTCGTTCAACCGAGTCAGGGAGAGGTGAGGTGATGACCGCCCAGGAAGACATCAAGCGCGTCGCCGTCGTGACCGGCGCCGTTCGCGGCATCGGCCGGGCCACCGCGTTGCGCCTGGCAGAGGATGGATTTCAGGTCGTCGTCAACTATCGCGGCGACGAGGCTCCGGCACGGGAGGTCATCGATGCCATTGTCGAGGCCGGCGGTCGAGCCGAGCCGATTCAAGCCGACGTAACCGATCCGGTCTCGGTCGGCGAGCTAATCGAGGGGACCATCAACAAGCTCGGCCGGATCGACGTACTGGTCAACAACGCCGGCATCACCCGCGATACGCTCTTCATGCGCATGAAAGACGAGGACTGGGACGCGGTCATCACGACCAATCTGAAAGGCGCCTTTCTCTGCTCGCGAGCCGCCATCCGCCCAATGATGCGCCAGCGCTACGGGAGGATCGTCAATCTCACCTCGGTCGTCGGGCTGGTCGGCAACCCCGGGCAGGCCAACTATGCCGCCGCCAAGGCCGGACTGGTCGGGCTGACCAAGTCTTTGGCTCGGGAGGTCGGTTCGCGTGGCATCACCGTCAACGCGGTCGCGCCAGGATTCATCGCCACTCGCCTGACCGACGCGATCCCGAAAGATCTCCAGGAGCTGGCGTTGAAGCAGATTCCGCTCGGCCGTTATGGAACGGTCGATGAGGTAGCCGATGCCGTCGCTTTTCTCGCCTCGCCACGAGCCGCCTATATCACCGGCGCCGTCTTGAGTGTCGACGGCGGCATGTTCATGGCCACCTAAACAGTGAGCCGGATAGCCGAGGGATAGGGATGTTTCGAAAAGTCCTGATCGCCAATCGAGGCGAGATCGCGCTGCGCATCCTGCGAGCCTGTCGCGACCTCGGCATTCGCTCCGTGGTCGCCTATTCGGAGGCCGACCGCGATACGCTGGCCGTGCGCCTCTCGGATGAGGCGGTTTGTATAGGTCCAGCCCCAGCCGCGCGCAGCTACAACAACATTCCGGCCATTATCAGCGCCGCGACCCTGACCGGCTGCGACGCGCTCCATCCCGGCTATGGATTCCTGGCCGAGAGCCCGTCGCTGCCGGAGGTCTGCCGCGCTTGCAACCTGACCTACATCGGCCCGCGCGAAAGCGTGATCGCCCAGATGGGCGACAAGGCCGCCGCGCGGCGTTCCATGAAGCGAGCCGGCATCCCGATCATGCCGGGCACCGAAGATCCCGTCAGCGATCCCCAGCAAGCGCGCGAGGCGGCCCGGCTCATCGGCTATCCGGTCCTGATCAAGGCGGTCGCCGGCGGCGGCGGGCGAGGCATGCGAATCGCGCACGACGAGCGTGAGCTGCTGGCTTCGCTGTCGGTGGCCCAGAGCGAAGCGCGAACGGCTTTCGGCAATGGCGCCGTCTATATCGAGCGCTATCTGGAGTCGCCGCGACACGTCGAGGTGCAGGTGCTGGCCGACGAGTACGGTCACGTGCTGGCGCTTGGAGAGCGCGACTGCTCGCTACAACGACGCTACCAGAAAGTTATGGAGGAGTCGCCGGCGCCGTTGCTCTCGAGCAAGCTGCGAGAAAACCTGCAGAAGGCGGCCGTCAAGGGCGCCAAAGCGATCGGCTACACCAACGCCGGAACGTTCGAGTTCCTGGTCGGTGACGACGACAAGTTCTACTTCACCGAAGCGAATACCCGGATACAGGTGGAGCATCCGGTCACCGAGCTGGTTACCGGCATCGATCTGGTCAAGTGGCAGGTTCGCATCGCGGCCGGCGAACCGCTCTCCTTCTCGCAGAAGCAGGTGCGCCCCCATGGCCACGCCGTCGAGGTGCGCATCACCGCCGAAGACCCGCGAGCCGACTTCCAACCCAGCGCCGGTCCGATCACCGACGTGATTCTCCCCGGCGGTCCCGGCATCAGGGTCGACTCGCACCTCTATCCCGGCTACGTGATGCCGCCCTACTACGACTCGCTGCTGGCCAAGATCATTGCCTGGGGGGAGACGCGAGCCGAGGCGATGGAACGGCTTCGGCGAGCACTGGCGGAGACGGTCATCGCCGGCATCGAGTCGACGCTCGACTTCCAGGAGCACCTGCTGGCCGATGAGCTCGTCAATCAGGGCCACGTCTCAACGACCTACGTGGCCCAGTTGATGGAGAGCTTCCGGGCGAGCGCAAGCAGCGACAGTCTGGCTCCCGCCGGCGACTAGCCAGCCGGCGGCGAGTACGATAGCCTAGGCATGCGGAGCCAGGCGGCGGTGGTGGCCGGCGGCTGGCGCGCATCGCGTTCGAACATCCAGCCGAGCATGACATGGGGTTTTTGTGGGAATAGGCGCAACTCGACATCAGGCGCGGGTCGCCGCGCTCCAGATTCTCTATGAGGCCGATGTCGCCAAACATCCGGCGAGTGACGTCCTCTCGCGCTACAGTTCCGATCTCTCCTGGCCACAGCCGGTGCGCCGCTACCTCGATCGCCTCATCCAGGGAGTGCTCGGCGATCTCGATGCCATCGACGCTCAGATCGGAGCAGCCGCGACCTCGTTCCCGGTCGATCAGCTGCCGGCGATCGACCGCAACGTGCTGCGTATAGCCATCTACGAGCTGATGAACGAGCACGATGTTCCACTGAAGGCCGCCATCAACGAGGCGGTGGAGCTGGCCAAACGTTTCGGCGGCGAGAACTCGGGGAAGTTCGTCAACGGGGTACTCGGCACCATTGCCGGCAACCTGGCGTCGTCGTAGTGGCCGGAGCGGATGGCTCCGGCCGCGGCTCGGTTGCCGGTGGTAGGGGCCGTATGCATAATTGCGAGGAATTCAGCGTCCTTGGGGAGTACATTTCAAGGCGTCTGACGGATAGTCGACATATGGGAGGTGGTAGGCGTGTCATCGTCTTCGTCCTCGCTCTTTGAGCGTGTCCAGGCGGTCGTGGCCGAGCAGCTTGGGGTTGATCCGGAGAAAGTGACTCCGGATGCCGAGTTCGTCCAGGACCTCAACGCCGACTCATTAGATCTTGTCGAGCTGATCATGCAGCTCGAAGAAGAGTTCGGCGTCGAGATCTCCGACGAAGAAGCCGAGAACATCGTCACCGTGAACGATGCGATGGAGTTCATTCAGGAGCACCAGGCCGCCGGCTAGGCTGTCTACATGCGGTATCCGTCAGGCGCGCCCGTCGTCGTGGCGGGTCGTTGATAGCGAGCCGACCTACCCGCCTGGTCCTCCAGGCGGGTACACTTATGCCTTAATATCCGGGCACTCTCCCGAGGCGGCCCGGCCCGCCCCCCGAAGCGCGACAGAGAGGGAAGATGGCCAGTATTCTCGACCGCATGCGTGGACAGCCTGGATCTCCGGGCCGACCAGTCACCCCGCCGCAACCCGAGCCACCCGAGCAGTTCGAAGAGATGACCCTCATCGAGCATCTCGACGAGCTTCGTCGCCGCATTCTCTACACCGCCGTCTTCATAGCGCTCGGACTCGTCGCCGGGCTTCTACTGGCTCGCCCGTTGATTCATGAGATCGAGTCACGAGCCGACCTGGGGCGGTTGCAAGTACTGGCGCCGCTCGAGGGCTTCAACACCTGGCTGAAAGTTGGTTTCTACATCGCCATTGCCATCGCGATGCCGGCCATCATCTACCAGATCGTCGCCTTTCTCTCGCCCGGCCTGACCCGGCGGGAGCGTCGCTACCTTTTCCGGGCACTCCCATTCGTCACCGCGCTCTTCGTGGCCGGCGCCGGCTTCGCCTTTTTCATGGTAACGCCGCGCGCTCTGCGCTTCCTCAGCGGCTTCAGCGACTCCGTCTTCCGCTCCGACTTTCGGGCCGAAGAGGTCGTCTCGTTCTACTCGACGATGATGCTCTGGACCGGGGTCGCCTTCGAACTGCCGGTAGTGATCTACATCATCAGCCGTCTCGGGATCATGTCGGTCAAGCGCCTCAGCTCGTTGCGCAAGTACATGGTGCTCATCATCATGGTGGTGGCCGC
>Ga0070737_10004278_pt1 | contig 14457 bp, 9 predicted proteins | sample Coa_R1_10_FD_66438 | JGI IMG/M metagenome (GOLD analysis project Ga0070737, IMG submission 66438) | Surface soil microbial communities from Centralia Pennsylvania, which are recovering from an underground coalmine fire - Coalmine... | ecosystem: Environmental > Terrestrial > Soil > Unclassified ...
CTTGAAAAAATGTTCTCTTCGGTTTATACTAGCAGTGATCTAGAACATAAATTCTAAAAATCAAAATGCGAGAGGAGAGGTGGTGACACCGTGAACTATATGCGCGCACAGCAGGGTACGAGGCGCACGCCGGCCCGCTATCAATTCATTACCGAGGACGAGATGTTGAACGAGGGTGAATATGACGACGCCGAGCCGAGACGCATGCCAAGCAGCACCAGACGCTACCAGGCCCTGGCCGATGTGCGCACTGAGGTCGGGCGAAGCGCGGATGCGCAGGTTTCCTCCGGCCGGCGCAGCTATCCGCATCCGACTGGCGAGAGCGAACTGCGCACCATTCCACCTCGGCGCACTGCCGCGGCCACGCAAGGACGCATACCCATCGCCCAAGCCACTGCTTCTCACGTATATATCGACGAAGAGAGCATCACACGCACAACCGGTGCATACCATCCGCGCAAGGCATGGCGCGGTGGCCAGAAACGCTTTCACTGGCTCTTCTTCGCTGGCCTGGCTCTGCTGGCGATGATTCTGGGCTGGGTCGCTCTGAGTACGCTGGGCAGTTGGGTACAGAACATCAAGAACGACGTGCAATATGGCTATCCACGCACCTTCCAGACCAATGCGGTTGTAGGTCATAACGATTCACCACAAAATCCCAGCCATTTTATTGCAATGAACCTGCAAGGGCACGTTATCGTGATCGAGATTCCGGGCGGCAACGTCTCGAAAAGTGTGGTTTATAGTGGACCAACGCTCCTGGGACCAGATCGGGACCAGACGCCAGTGACCTTAACATTTCAGGATGTGAACCACGACGGCAAGCCAGATATGATTATTAATGTCCAGGGGAGTCAGTTCGTTTTTCTCAACGAGCATGGTACCTTTGTACCAGCCCCGCAGAACCAGAATTCCTCCGGCTGAAAGCTATCGCTCATTCAGTGAGTTACTCTTCCAGCTACACCCTTTCTCATTGCTCTCTCCTGAACTTAGAACACAAAAGAAAGTCAAGCTACAGGCGTTGAGCCAACGTCGCCGGCGGACTCAGAAGCAACCCCCGGGGTTCCGCCAAAAGACATGTCAATGGGCGCGGAGGCGCGGTGCAAAGGCGAACGCGCAGTAATTGCAGGAAAGACCCCCGATGGTGTGGGCAATTCTGCCGCCTCGCGTTTCCTGGCTTTTTGTGGTCGAAAGGCCAGAAAAGCAAAAAAGAACATCCAGGCTAAAAGCACACCCAGGAGTGTCCAGGATATAGTCATCTGTAAAGACGGCATGATGGCAGATGGATTCATGGGCACTTCCTCTTTTTTTTGATTTTAAAAAGTTTTTCCAGTGGCTGATGTGAGAAAAATAGCAGAACCACTTACAAGCCTGCTTATTTTGTGATTTGTTATTATTATACTTGACAAAGTGAAACTCTAACATTAACGAACGCTGATACTCCCCCTTTTTGGGTGATCACTGGTCCTATTCCCTCGTGACTAACGAAAAAAGGCAGATGCCCTGCTTGAAAAAAGCACGCTCGACACGTTCTTTATACAGAAGAGAGAAAGACCGATGTATGTAACTTGTGCTTTCCCCACAAACCTGCCAGAATAAAAGGGAAAGGCGACTCTCACAGAGCAGAAACGAGGAGCAATGGATCGAGTTAACTGGCAGCGAGTACGCGATATTCTGATCAGTATTATCTGTATAGGTGTTCTGTTCTGGGCCGGCTGGTCTATTCTGGGGCAGTTTGTGCATGCTATCATTTTGCTTCTGCTTGCGATGGCCATCGCCTTCCTGGTGACACCTCTAGTCAACCTGCTCAACCGCTCGATGCCGCGTATCCTGGCAACTCTGCTCGTGTTCGTGGTGATTCTGGCTGCTCTGGGCGCTTTGTGCTACGCGCTGGTCTTCTCTCTGATCCAGCAGATCCAGTACTTCTCGAATAACCTGCCCAGCTATATCGCTAACTTGCCTACAACATATACTACCTTCCAGAAATGGCTGGTCGCGCAAGGAATTCCTCAATCTAATATTGATAGTACACTGGCCAATCTCCAGACCCAGGTGACGAATTTCTTACAAAACATAGTGACGAATGCTCTTAGCATTGTCTTCTTCGTGACAGATATCCTGGTGAATATCCTGTTAGTGACAGTGCTGAGCTTCTATCTGGTGCTCGATGGCAAGCGTATTCGCAACGCAATTGTAGGAGTTGCTCCGAAGCGCTCGATGCCCCACGTCCTTCTGTTCGAGGATGCACTTAATCGGGTAGTAGGCAACTATATTCGTGGTCAGCTCACCCTCGCTCTAATTATCGGCGTGCTGGCAGGCATCGGTTGCAGTATCTTCCATATGGAAAACTACGCGTTAATTGTCGGGGTGATGGCCTTTCTCTTCGAGACTATTCCTATGGTAGGTCCGGCCCTGGCTTCGATTCCGGCGCTGCTCATCTCGCTGCTACTGCCTGATCCTTTTCCACGTACGGTCTACGTCTTGATCTACTTCATCTGCGTACAGATGGTAGAGAGCAACATCCTGGGGCCGCGTATCGTTGGGCACGCGGTAGGACTACACCCGGTCGCCTCGATTCTGGCATTGATCATTGGCGCGCAGTTGTTCGGGCCATTTGGTGCGTTACTGGCCACGCCAATTGTCGCCGCTGTCTGGGTGGTCATTGCCAGCCTCTACCGCTCATTGCGCGGGGAGAGCGCCGATGAAATCCTGGCGGCCACTCGGCGGCGTAGTTCCTGGATACGCCGCCGCGAGGATCACAATCACAGCGAACAGCGCGCCAAACATCGGCCTTTTATCGATAGCCTGCACTTAATCAGAAGCACGCTTCTCAAAGACCCGGTAGAGAGGCAAGGGCAACAAGAACTCTCATCGGGTAATGATAAGAGCAGAAATACCCGTTACCTGCACAAGGCCATTTCAGAGACCGCTGGAGATGCATCTATGATTTCCAGTGAAGAAACGGCTGAAAGCCAAAAAGCAGATACATCCGTTTGAAAGCGGTCTGCCTGTTTTTCCTATCTTCAGCCGTGCTCCGCCTCTTATTCGAGCGCGCCAAAAGCTTTGCGCAGTGCATCTTCTTCGTCGCGATTGACCAGGGCAAATACATCGTCATTCGCCAGAAGTGTAGTCTGCGCGTTAGGCGTAATAAATTGTTTCCCCCGAATGAGCAGGGCTAGATTGGCGGTTGGGGGCAGGCTGACCGAACCCAACGTTTTGCCAACGACCAGCGATTCGGCTGGAATGCGCACCTCGACAATTTCCAGGCCGGCATTCTTGAGGGTCATCAGCGGCACAAAACGCGAGCTGGGGATCTCAGCCTCGATCAAGGAGAGGATTGCTTTGGTTGGACTGACCATAATATCAATGCCCAGTTTTTGAAAGATTGCTTCATGTTTCGGATTATTGAGGCGGGCAATGGTCCGACCTACTTTATAGCGCTTCTTCGCCACCTGGCAGATCACCATGTTATCCTCATCATCGCCCGTCACCGCGATAACCACGTCGGCCCGATTTGCCCCGACTTCATCCATCGTGCGAGCCTCGCAGGCGTCACCATAGAAAACGGATTGTCCCAATTCTTCCTTCAGCGATTGATAGCGAGTTGCGCCTTTTTCAATCAGGAGGACCTCGTGTCCCTGGTCAAAAAGGCTTTTGGTGACGTAGTAGCCAATGTCACCGCCGCCGCCAACGATAACATACATACGATATGCCTCCCGTTACTGCTTATCGAGCACGATGTTAAAAAGCATTTGCGCTCCTATGCGCGTAGGGCAAAGCGTCTCAAGGCCCAGTTCGCGATAGGTTTCCTCCCGAATAGGATCATAGATCCGGCAGACAACTTTCTTTACCTTGAAAATTTCCCGCGCTACCTGGCTTGCCATGATATTGCGGTTATCACCGTTGGTCACAGCCACAAAAGCATCGGCCTCCTTGATACCAGCACGCACGAGCACATCTTCATCAACGCCGTTGCCGATGAACACGTTGCCCCCAAACTCAGCGGGCAGGCGTTGAAAAGCGTCACTGCTCTGGTCAATAACCGACACTACATGTCCTTCACGATCCATCATGCTGGCCAGCATGGCACCTACCCGGCCACAGCCAAGGATCACAATTTTCACAACTCGCCTCCTGATGTACCATAGCGAGAATGCTTTTTTCACGCCGCTCAACGATTGTGACGGGCGCTTCTCTGCTATGGCTCATTCCTTTCAATCAGCAGATATTGTATCATTACTCGGAAAGAGCCGTGAGGGCAAATCTGCGCTCTTAAGCAACCCGCCTGGTTATGAGATCTTAACCGGGCCATAAGTCTTGTAGGGTGAGCAACGATATGATACTATAAATCCACTTGCTAAACAGAAAAACCCGACACGGTAAATGTAGGTAATCGCAACTATTGGCACCTGCTTATCTCGACACATATACTACATGTGTCGGAGGTCTCTTTTCGCCGGGTAATACCAGCGGGGAAAGAGGGAAAAAGGGGGGGTAGACGGTAGTGGAAGAGAAGAATCGAGGAAGCTAAAGGCTTATGGAACAACTCGCTCTATTAACCATCATACGTACTGAGACGGCATATCGTTTTCGTCTGGATCTTCCTGATACAGGACGCACACAAATGCTGCCAGGGCAGGCTGCGCAGGAGTATACAGTTGAATGTACACCTGAGATGAATGAGCGGCTAAAGCGCTTATTACAGGCAGTCACGCAGCAGATGCAGTACGCGGTTGATGCAAAAGTCTCAAGACGGAGCAGCGGTGGCGATGCGCTGCAAGCTCTGGGGCGATATCTGTTTGATAGTCTTTTGCCTTCGGCTTTACAAGAACAACTACGGCAATTGGACGTGCCTCTTTATTTAAATGCAAGCACACCAGATATCCCATGGGAACTGCTGTATGATAATAAGTCTGTTCATGGGCGCTTTCTCTGCCAGTATGTCAATCTAGGACGGCAGGTGGCACCCGGTAGGGGTCTGCGCCGGCTGATTGGCGAACGCGCAGGTGATTCTTCTATTCACAAGGCGCGCAAGCCGGGCAGGCGCGATGGGCAGGGATTGACTGTGCTCTTTTTAGTAAATCCCACCAGCGAGCGGCCTCTGGCAGAAGAAGAGGTTGCAACCCTATGTACCACCCTGCCGGAATCGGTATCGCGCATCATTCTTTATCGCCAGCAGGCCAACCAGTTAGACATGCGTATGCGCATCGATTCTGAGCAGCCTCAGGTTGTGCATTACGCAGGACCGGTGCCGCAGCTCAATTCCGTAGGCGACCCCATATTGAGCCTGGCGGGTAGTTCGCGCCTGGATGGGAGCGCGGCTACACAATTGTTTCAGTCGCTTGCCAGGCGCCCGCTGGTCTTCTTGAGCTACTACAACGGAGAACAGGCGGGAACGCTGCCTCCAGATGAGGCGGAGAGGTTGGCATCGTCGCTTCTGGGGTCGGGCGCGGGCGCAGTGGTAGCAATGCGCTGGCCGGTAGATCTCCAGCGAGCACGCGAATTTGTTTTGCTATTTTACCAGGAGCTTGCTGAAGGCGCGACTCTAGGCGAAGCAATGCGCCGGGCCCGTGTTACTATGGCTCAGCGCCGTCTGGAAGACGTTTCCTGGGCCTCCTATGTCCTCTACGGCGACCCCAGCGTGCCGCTGACGGCTGGCATAGTAGGCGCCCGCGAGCGTCCGCTGGATATATCGTTTGACGGCTTTGACGATGAGCCGCTGTTCCAGCCAATGTTTGCCAGCTCGAATACGCTCGACCGGCGTTTCTTGCAAGAAGTGCTCAGCCTGGCTCTGATGGAGGCCCGGCGCATGCACAAGGACTATCTGGGAACGCCGCATCTGTTTATCGCACTCACCAAACTTGATGGGGGGTGTACACAAGACGCCCTGCGCTCCCTGAACTACTCGCCCAAGCATGTGCGCGATATCATTCGCGGGGCCCTGGGATCAGGTAAGGCTACCAGCGACACTCCTATTTTGCCGACTCGCCGCTGTAAAGAGATCCTCCAAACAGCAGAACGCAACGCACTGAAAGTCGGTTCGACCTCGGTTGATGAGCGCGCGATTGCCCAGGCTGTGCTGGGAGAACGCGAAGGGGTCACTTACGAACTTCTCACGAAGATGGGGATCAACCCCGCGCAATTGATCGAGCTGGCGCTTTCCAGCAATGCGCGGGCGCTGCTGGAGCTGGTTCCGTCGGTAAGCGCAAGCCCCCCTTCGGCGCAGGTAGAGATGCCGGTGGGCATTAGCCCAGACCTGGGGCCAAAGGGTAATAGTTCGGTCCTGGATCGTCTGGGGCGCGACCTGACCCGGCAGGCTACCATGCATCAGCTTCCCCCGCTGATCGGACGCGAAAAAGAGATGCGCCAGTTGATTCAGACGCTGATGCTCAAAGATCGCAACAACCCCATCCTGATTGGCGATTCTGGCGTGGGTAAAACAACGATTGTTACCGGCCTCGCCCAGCGCATCGTAGATGGGAAGGTGCCGCCAGAACTGCGCGGCAAACGCCTGATCGAGCTTTCTGCTAGCTCGTTGGTGGCCGGAACCAAGTATCGCGGCGAGTTCGAGGAGCGCCTGTTGAAAGTACTGGAAGAGGCCGAGAGCGGCGGAGACATCATTCTTTTCATCGATGAGATGCATCTTTTGATCGGCACCGGGCGTGCAGCCGATGGCAGCATCGACGCTGCAGGCATCCTCAAACCGGCCCTGGCCGGTGGTCGACTGCGCTGCATTGGCGCCACTACTCCGCAAGAGTACCGGGCCATCGAAAAGGACGCCGCCATGGAGCGTCGCCTGCGCCCCATTCAGATCGATGAGCCATCCACCGAAGAGGCTCTGGCTATTCTGATGGGTATGCGCGAGCTGTACGAACAACACCATCACGTCAACATTCTCAAGGAAACATTGCAAGCGGCAGTTCAGCTTTCGGTGCAGTATCTCCCCAACCTGCGTTTGCCGGACAAAGCTTGCAGTGTACTCGATGAAGCCTGTTCCCAGGCACGCGTCTTCCTGGCGGAGGACGAGGCTGAGGCCGGCGAGAACGGCAGTGAGCTGGACGACGGGGATCTTGCCGAGCAACCGGTGATTACTCCTTCATTGATCGCCGAAGTTATTTCGCATCGGACAGGCATCCCGGTACGCGCTCCAGGGCGTGAAGAGCGGGACCGCTTGCTTAACCTGGAGGCGCTGCTCAAGCGGCGAGTAATCGGGCAGGACGAGGCAATTGGTCGTGTCACCCAGGCGATTCAGGTGGCACGGGCCGGTCTGAAACCACGCAATCGCCCCGCCGGAGTGTTCCTTTTTTTAGGACCGACCGGCGTCGGTAAAACAGAGCTGGCGCGAGCGCTGGCAGCGGAGGTTTTCGGTTCAGATGAACATCTTATTCGCGTGGATATGTCGGAGTATATGGAAAAGCACGCCGTCTCGCGTATGATTGGTGCTCCTCCTGGCTATATCGGACACGATCAGGAAGGCCAGCTCACCGGCAAGCTGCGCCGGCGTCCTCACTGTGTTGTGCTGCTCGATGAAGTGGAGAAGGCCCATCCCGAAGTTTTTGACCTCTTCCTGCAAGTTTTTGACGCCGGGCGCCTGACAGATGCGCAGGGACATGTTGTAGATGCCCAGCATGCTATCTGGATCATGACCTCGAATGTCGGGACAGATATGTTAGGTCGCTCGATGCGTCCCGGCTTCCACTCCAATATCAAGGCCACTGCCGAAGAGATGCAACGAGACCGCCTGATGGAGCGTTTGCGCGAAACGTTCCGGCCAGAGTTCCTCAATCGCATTGACGAGGTGGTCATTTTTCGCCCCCTTAATAAAGAGCACGCCTTGGCGATCACTCGCCTGCAAATGAACGAGCTGGCGGCCCGCCTTCTCGAACAGGGCCTGACTCTGCACGCCGACGCTAGCGCGATTGAACTGCTCTGCACTGAAGGTTTTAGCGAGACTCAGGGTGCGCGCCCACTTCGCCGGGTGATTGAAAAATTGCTCACCGTACCATTAAGCCTGCGCATCCTCCTGGCCAATATCCCTGAACATGGGGAAGTCCATGTCAGTGCGGCCGACGGCAAACTGGCCATCGACATTCGCGAGTCGAACCTGAGCTCCCCCAGGACGCCGATAGATCTGGAAGCACATGACGAGCAGGAACAGGCTGAAATAGACGCTCTTTGAGCAGAATGCCTTCCTTTTTCCTTGACTGCAACACGCGACGGCAGCCTCTCAGAAACATAGCTGTCGCCGCGTAACGGGAAGGGAAACGTGATCAATAAATAGCAAAAGAAGTCTGTGTGGCAGTGGTGGTAGCAACCGGAGCATCTCTGGAGCAACACTGCGGTAGCACCGGCCCGGAGTCACTATCCGCGCGCGATAGGACTGCAACGTGTACCGGATGCCGCAGGGTACTCAACAGATGAGAATTGGCACCCCAACGATCACTACTCACCACTGGTTATACTATACACTTCTCCGCTTTATTCAGCCTTATTTCTGGCTTCCATTGAGCGACCTCTCTCAAGAGAGACGACATCTTGTGCTTAAGCCTCGCTTGTGAAGCATATTAGCGCAGCAACACGTTTATCCGCTGGCTATCTGCGCTGGTCTTCTCTAGGATCGCCGCTGGCCTTACATAAGACAAAGCCTTTGCCTTCATACAAGGTCGCCGATGGTAGAGACGTCATACCCCTTACCATCGATGATATAATAAAGCGTTAGAAAACTTTGAGGAAAGGCAAGTTTAGCAATGAAGGCCGTGAAAACTCATGTGGGGCGCTGCGACAACTGCGGTGCCCCGGCTGCGTATGCCCAGTTGCTGTCGGGCAATCGAACTTTTCGCTTTTGCGAGCAGCACGTACCCTTGCTGGTAAAAAAGCAGGCAGATGCGGCTGAAGCTGCAAATAGCATCTCTGCGAAAAAAGGGAGCCGTTAGCTTTCTGTTCTCTCAAGAGAACGTTTGCAGGCAGGCAATACTGTGAACGTTTTCTTCTTTTTCAGGCCATAGGGAGCTGGATGCAAAATGTACTACCGCTGCCGGGTATACCCGTGCTCTCTACCCAGATTCTTCCGTTCATAGCCTCAACCAGGCGGCGCGAGATATAAAGGCCCAGGCCTGAGCCACGCACGGTGCTATTCAGATCACTCTCCAGGCGCACAAAACGCTGGAAAAGTTTGGCCTGATCCTGTGGCCGAATACCCTTGCCACGATCGGTCACGCGCAGAATCACGGAAGGCTTCTGCGTAAAGACGGGGCGGGCGGAGAAGAGCAAAGGCGTACCCGGCGGTGAATATTTGAGCGCGTTTACGCTCAAATTGCGCACAACCTGACGCAAACGCGTAGGATCAGCTTTCACCTGTAAATGAGCAGGAATAGTGATTTGAAGATCCCGGTTCTCCTGGGCTGCCTGAAGGAGGATCAGATCAACCACACTTTCAACCACTTCCCGGACCGAAACTCGTTCGAGGTGAGCCGCGCGAATGCCAGCTTCGATCTCCAGGCGACTGACATCCATGACATTATTCAGAAGCAGCACCAGCTCATCGCAGCCGCGGCTGGCTTTTTCCAGAAATTCCTGCTGTTGCTCAAGCGAAAGCGAACCTTGATAATGAGCGAGCAGTTCCAAGTAGCCCTGCACTGCTGTTAGCGGAGTGCGCAACTCATGAGAGGCTGTCACCATAAACTGATCCTTGAGCTTATCAAGTTCTTGCATACGGCGGTGGGCCGTGTGCAACTGGTGATACAGCCGGGCATTGGTAAAAGCAATCGAAGCTTGCCCGGCGAAGTCCTGAGCGGGCACGAGATCCTGCCGCGCAAAGGCCCTCTTCTCCTGGCAGCCTGGCCTGTGCGTGCGCGCGAGCACAAGCAAGCCCATGGGTGTCTGGTGGACGATCAGAGGCGCCAGAATAGCCGCAGAGACACAGCGCCGTTGCAGAGCTTCCTGCAGCGTCAGAAAGTGACGCGGGACTGGATTCAGATTGCTGTTTACCCGCACCAGCGCAGCGCGAGTAGACTGGAAGGGTACAGGCAGAAAACGTGAAGCACCAGGCGTTACTTGAAATGTAGGCAAACGCGAGGATATAGCCGGGTGTTGCCCCGTTGACAATTTCCATTCTTCCAGATCCCTGATAGCTCGCGCATGGCTATTTAGTTCAGTTCGTAAGCCTGTAGATCGCCCGATTTGGAGCAAAGCCGGTCGAGAAGAATTGAGCAACAACGTATGATAATCATAAGCAGAAATGGGAGGCCATTCCTGGGGAAAGGTTTGCGGTTCAGTCTCACCGACAACGGCGGCTTGAGGAAGAAACTGGCCGTCCGGTTGATAGACGTAGAGAATAGCTAAATCGGCGCGCAGAGCATTTGCTCCCTCAGTGCAGATCAAATGATGAATTTCGTTTCCCATTCCCATACCCGTCGCGATAACCGAGTTCAGGCGAGCCGCTACATTAGACATAGCCTGGGCGAAGAGCGCGTTTTCCTGGGCTAGCTCGTAAAGATGCGCATGCTCAATGGCCTTTGCAGCCTCTTCAGCAAAAGCCTGGACCAGATAATGCTCGTGGGGAGTAAATTGCCGAGCGGCGCGGAGAGAAAAGGCCAGGCAGCCTTGAACTTTGCCCTGGTAAATGAGGAGCGCGAAGAGCGAAGCCTGAATGCGCTGCTCTTTATGCCATTGATGGACCGGCGTGGGAACATGAGCTTGGGCCGAGGACCAGAAAAACTCACTGACTTTTCCTAACTGCGCAAGACACGACGGCACCTTTTGCCCACTCACACGCCAGGACATGACTGGCGCACCCCCTGAGGTTACAGCCCGCGCTAGCAGGCTGCTCTGCTCATTGAGGGGACGATCATATTCGTCAATGAGGATGAGCGCAACTGCGTCAAAGCCCAGTTCAGTCGCGCCAATCGTCACAATATGATTCAAGAGGAGGTCCATTTCGAGCACGCTGCTCAAGCTGGCTGTAGATTTGCGCAAAAGATCTGCTTCCGCCCGACTCTGCTCTTTCTCTTGCACAAGCCGCATATTGTCGAGGGTCGCCAGTATATAATGTGCGACAACCAGCACGAACACAACAGCGCAAAGAATATCCAGGAAATGCATAGCACTGGTGCCGGGCCTGAACTGGCTATAAAGTGTAAGCGATATGAGCATAATGAATGGCCCATAGATCATCAAGCTTTGCAAGAAGACAAAGCGATATTCGAAGGTTGAGCTCACTTGAGCAGGCTTCGATTTATTGGCTGTGTGAGCCGCAAGAACATTCTGCGTGTAAGATTGGCGAACAATAGCGCTATACTGATAAAGAAAGGCAAAGGCAATTAAGAGATAGCCAATAAACCAGAAAGGGTCAATCCAGGCCATCCCCGACTGATAATGGCCGGAGCTGGACACATAAGCATAGCTCGCATCGCCCCAGAGCTCCACAAGTATTCCCAGGCTTCCTATAAGGACAGAAGGGCGAAAAATAGCGTCAGTACGCAGATGAACAAACAAAATAAGAACCAGAATGAGCAGCGTATCCCAACACAAATAAGAGACGCCTACGAAGGTTTGGAAAAATGCTCCAGGCTGATACTGGTTAAGAAGAGGATTGATGAGAAAATACCAACTGATCCCGAACAGGCAAATGAGAGCAATCAGCACGTCAATCAGGACATAGGGAGCGGGTCGCCTGCTCTTTAACCTGCCCGGCAGCAGCAGTAGCCCGGCCAGCCCCAGAATATAGGCCAGGGTAAAGCCGATATCCCCGTAGGAAGGAGTAGGTGGCTCCTGTTTAAAAACATACTGGTAGTAAATATAGTAGAGGTTTCCGAGCCCGTTCATGAGGAAGGCCAGGCCAACTAACAGTGAAGCTAGACGATAGCGCCTGGCCAGCACAACCGGCGGTCGACTGGCCTGATAGGCCACCTGAAGGACCCAGTAAGCGCTCAGAAAGGAGGTCAGAGCGCCCATACTGTCGGAGAAAAGCGCAGGGCCATCCTGGCCAGCACCACCATCAAAGCGGAAAAGGAGCCAGACAAACGAAAGAACGCTGAGAAAGAACAAGAGAGCCAGTGCGCGGTCTCTCTGGCGCTCCAGCTTCCGCACATATGCCAGAGTCAGCCCTTCTGTCATATGGGCCTTTAGCCCTGTCTCTGTCGGGAGTGCTGACATAAGTGTTCCTCATACTTAAGCGGCCCGGAGCGAGGACGCAGGAATAACTAACGATGAGAGGTTTCTCTCCTTTTTCGCGCGCCGGGCCTCTGGACGAAAAATACCAGAATGCCATCTCGTCGCCTATTCTGGTATGGAACTATTTATGGCTACATTTGACTACATAACCACTTCTTTGTCAACAAGCAAAGGTTATAGTTCAGCACAGCCGGCGACCCATGTATAATCTCCACACAATTTTCTCCCAAAAATTTTGCCTGCGCTCCTGGTTTCCTTCACAATCTAAGCACAAAGAACGCGGCAACGATCCGGCAAGCGCGACAGTTCGTGTAGAAACGCCGGGAGATCGGGAGATTTTTGTGTAAAGATATATAGTCATTTTGCCTATAGAAAAAGCCTCTAGACTGGACAGACTTGCTATACTCAAAATTGCGACAGTTTTCTTAATGAAAGGATGGAAAGCGTCCATGCATCAAAGTAGTAGCCTCTCATCTCTTGAGATCAGGCAACACTATACTGATCATCCTTCACCATTAGCAATGACGCCGGAAGAATTCCATGAAGCTAGCTTGCAAGTCGCAGAGCTGGCGGCAGCGTACTACGCCGACCGGCCTTCCAAGCCCGTCTACACTCCCCCATCGCGCGAGGTCCTGGAGCGGTTGCGCACCTGCACTCTCCCGGAGCAGGGGATGTCCGCGCACGAAATCCTGAGCTACTTTGCCCAGGAGATTATGCCGTATGACGTGGGCAATCAACAGCCAACCTTTTCGCCCTGGGTCAACCCGGCGGCAGCTCCTATTAGCATGTTCCTGGATCACCTGGCCAGCGTGATGAATCCAACCTCAGCCAAAGGTCTGCACGCAGCCACCGAAGTCGAGAAGCTGGTGATTCGCTGGCTGGAAGAACTGATTGGCTTTCCCACAGTAGGCAGCGGCGGCATTTTCGTCAATGGAGGCTCGCTGGCAAACTTTCATGGCCTTTCAGCAGCGCTTTACTGGGCCTCAAAGAAATATGGCTGGGATGTGCAGGAAAACGGCGTGCAAGGCGATCATCCTCAGTTTGTCATCTATGGCTCGCGGGAGGTACATAGCTGCGTCGAGAAATCGATGCGCCTACTTGGTCTTGGCCTCAAGGCTTATCGCCGCATTGGCGTAGATGACGAGCGCCGCGTGGATCTACGAGAGCTACGCGAGGCGATTGCTAACGACCGCGAGGCCGGCCTCTGGCCCATCGGCGTCGTTGGCAGCGCTGGCACAGTCAATACCGGCGTGGTCGATCCACTGAGCGCCCTGGCCGATCTCTGCGCCGAAGAGGATCTCTGGCTGCACATCGACGGCGCATACGGCTGGCCCGGCTTCCTCGATCCGCGCATTGAACATCTCTATGGTGATGGCCTGGCGCGTGCGCATTCGATTGCGCTGGATGGGCATAAATGGCTGGCCGCAACCAATACCTGCAGTTGCACGCTTGTACGAGATAAAGACATGCTGGCTGGTGCTTTCGGCTTCGAGGCTTCTTACCTGTGTTTGATGGAAGACGAAGGCTTTGGCATGGGCGAGCGCTTTGATATGATCGGCATGTACCAGACACGTCATTTCCTGGCCGCCAAGCTCTTCGGGGTCCTGCTCCAACTGGGGCGCGAGGGCCTGCGCGAACATATCATCCGCCATACTACCCTGGCCCGCTATATGATGGAGCAGATCCGAAGCGTACCCGACCTGGAATTGCTGGCTGAAACGGACCTGACCGCCGTTTGCTTCCGCTACGCACCAACCTCCCTGCGCGGAGACGACCGACACCTGAGTGTGCTCAACAAAGAAATCGTTCGCTACCTGATGCTCGGCGGCGAAAAAGCTTTTGTCAGCGGCACCGAACTGGATGGTCGCTACGCCATCCGCTCCTGCGCTCTGCACTATAACCTGAACGAGCGCGACGTAGACACAATCCTGGAGGTTGTGCAGCGCGTGGGCAGACAAATATGCTTGTAACTACTTTTTTTACCGCATCCGCCATAGAGGGCCGATTTATCGTGTCCTGTCCCAATTGATCGGGGACCACCTACCCTACACGAATGTTGCTATACGCTATCCCTGCCGGTAGACGTGGCAAGCTGGTCATGCAGCAGCAGGCCCACAATGAAGCGGGGCAGGACCCGCTCAAGCGGCCTTCTATGAGAGGAACGGCTTTTCCGGCTGGCTTTTCAGACGTCCGCCAATGCGGGAGAGCCTACCCGAACTTTTTGAAAGCCTGGTTTTTCACATATATTCACCCTGGTGCTAACTCTTCACCTGCGGCAACACTTCC
>Ga0070737_10004279_pt1 | contig 14456 bp, 9 predicted proteins | sample Coa_R1_10_FD_66438 | JGI IMG/M metagenome (GOLD analysis project Ga0070737, IMG submission 66438) | Surface soil microbial communities from Centralia Pennsylvania, which are recovering from an underground coalmine fire - Coalmine... | ecosystem: Environmental > Terrestrial > Soil > Unclassified ...
CCTGGACGGCGTCCGGGTTCACGTCGTAGACCACGCAGTGGTGCCCGTCGCGCATGAGCCGGCGCACGATGTTGGCGCCCATCCGGCCCAGGCCGACCATGCCGAGCTGCATCGGGTTGCTTGTTGACATTGCCTTCGTCTCCTTCGTTCCGCTACGGCTTGGGCAGCCAGGGCTGGTGCCAGGGGGCATGGCCCCTGACCAGGGTGTCGGCCTCGGATGGTCCCCACGAACCCTGGGCGTAGGGAACCGGCTTGGGGTCGCCGCTGAGGCGCTCGACCAGCGGCTGCAGCACGCGCCAGGTCTCCTCGACCGCGTCCTCCCTGGTGAACAGGGAATGGTCGCCCGCCAGCGCGTCGTGGATGAGCCGCTCATAGGGCTCGGGTGGCTTGCCGAGCTCGGCCTCGAAGCCCAGCTCGAGGTGCACGTCCCGGCAGGCGGTGCCGTCCTTGCCCTTGGACAGCAGCGCGAGCTGCAGCCCCGGATGGGGGTCGACCCGCAGCACGAGCTGGTTGGGGTGCGGGTGGTTCGGCTCCTCCAGGAAGGACAGCCGCGGCGTCCGCTTGAAGATGACCCGGACCTCGGTGGCCTTGGCGGCCAGCGCCTTGCCCGCCCTGATGAAGAACGGCACGCCGGACCAGCGCCAGTTGTCGATGGCGAGCCGCAGCGCCACGTAGGTCTCGGTCTGCGAGCCGTCCTTGACCCCGTCGATCTTCCCGTACCCCTCGTACTGGCCGAGCACGCAGCGCTCGGCGTCGACGCTGGGCATGGCCCGGAACACGTCCACCTTCTTGTCCCACAGCGCGTCGTGCCCCGGTCCCACCGGAGCCTCCATCGCGATCAGGGCCAGTACCTGGAGCAGGTGGTTCTGCACCACGTCCCGCAGCGCCCCGACCTTGTCGTAGAACGCACCGCGGTCCTCCACCCCGAAGTTCTCCGCCATCGTCACCTGCACCGAGGCCACGTGGTCGCGGTTCCACACCGGCTCCAGCAGCGCGTTGGCGAACCGCAGGAAGTGGATGTCCAGCACCGGCTGCTTGCCGAGGAAGTGGTCGATGCGCAGGATCTGGTCCTCGGCCAGCACCTTGTGCAGCTCGTCGTTGAGCTCTCGGGCCGACGCGAAGTCGTGCCCGAACGGCTTTTCCACCATGACGGTGGCGCCCTCGTTGAGCTTCACGTGCCCGAGCGCCTGCACCACGGGCGCGAACAGGGACGGCGGGATTTCCAGGTAGAACAGCGGGTGGCGCACGCCCTGCAGCCGGTCGGCCAGCTTGTGAAAAAGGCCGAGGTCGGTGAAATTGCCTGACACGTACGACATGCGACGCGCGAGCGAAGAGAATATTTGGTCCTGCACGGCTTCGCCGCAATCCGAGATCGCTGTGCGCGCCGCGGCCCGGAGCTGGTCATCAGACCAGTCGTTCATGGCCACACCGATAATGGGGCAGTTGAGCTGCTGACTCGCCTCCAGCCGGTACAGCGAACGGAAGGTCATCTTTCGGGCCAGGTCACCGGTGATGCCGAAGATCACCATGGCGCCTGCTGGCTGCGGAGTGGTCTGGCTCATGAGCCGATCCTGCCGTACCCGGCGCAGTGGTGCGGCAGCGGCTCCGGCAAAATTCCAGATCTCTGGAGAACAGGCCGGATCCGTTGACCGGAGGGGCCGCCGTTGCGCACCCTCGGAGCATGAATTCACCAGTGGTCATGCCGCGGCGCACCCACAAGCGGTGGGCGGTAGCGGCCGGAGTCGCCCTCGTCTGGCTGCTCCTGCTGTACCTGACCGGGTCCTTCTTCGGCGGCACGGCGCTGCTGCTGTTGCTCGTGGTTCTCGGCGTCTGCTGCGTCATCTCGCTGCGCGCGGCGGGGATCGGGCCCGGCCATCCGTGGGTCCGGCGGCTGGCCACCCGGCCGTGGCGAGACGGGCAGGACGTGCTGCGGCTGAGCATGCGCCACCTGCCCGAGGTGTTCGTGACCACGCCGAGCGGCACGCTGCTGGCGCCCAACGCGGTGGAGGTGCGGCTGAATCCCCGCGACCTGAGCGCGCTCACCGAGGCGATGGACGTAGGGCTGCTGAACGAGAGCGCCACCGAGGTGTACGTGGACCAGGTGGCCGGGCACGGCGCGCGGTTCACCGGCGCCGGGCCTGCCGAGGTGCGGGTCACGGCCGACCCGTCGGTGCCGGAGGGCCGCTTCCTGCTCCGGCAGGGCCGGCCGTCGCAGTACGGGGCGGTGCCCGCTCCCGCCCCTGTGCCTGCGTCCGCCCCAGGGCACGCGCCCGTGCCCGCTGCCGTTCCGGCGCCCGCGGCTGGGCGTTTCCCCGCGTTCACCCCCGCGCCCGTGCCCGCTCCCGTCCCCGTCCGTGCTCCCGCGCCTGTGCACACCCCTCCTGCGCCTGCGGCGCCCGCGGCCGGGTTCAGGTTCGGCCACGACGGGGGCACCAGGACCGAGGCCACGCTGGCCCCGGCCGGCGGCGGAACGCCGACGATGGCCGAACAACGTGGCCCGTCGGTCCCGCTGCTGCGCCTGGTCACCGGGGACAAGGTGGCGCAGACCCGGATGCCGGGCGCGCGGGCCGGCCGGGGTGCGGTGGAACTCGTGCTGCCCCAGGTGCCGACGATCTCCAGGGAGCACGCCAGGTTCACGTTCGCCGACGGGCAGTGGTGGATCACCAACCTGGGCCGTAACGGGCTCACCCTGAACGGGGCACAGGTAGCCGGGGATCACCCGGTCAGCGACGGCGACTCGATCCGGTGGGGAGGCAAGCCAGACGCACTGATGTCACGGGTGGAGATCGGCTGAAACCTACTAACCTGGCACCCATCGCGAAGCTGGATGCAACAGACGACGACCCGCCGCCGCCGGGGCGCGGCGGGGAAGCGGCGATGGGCAGGCTCTTCATCTGGTCGCCCAGCCGCGGCGCGTGGGTGAACTGCCCGCGCGACGAGATCACCTGGCTGGACCGCGGCCTGCTGTCTGGCAACGCCGATCTCACCCTGCACCGGTCTCCACGGTGCGCGGGTCTTCGTTACGTCCACCGCCGGTGGGAGCTGTTCAGCCGCGACCCCACCCACCGGGTCTACCTGGCCCCGCACACCGAGAGCCGGCAGGACCACCAGACCGTGCGGGCGGCGGCCCGGCACGTGCTTCCAGTGGCGCCGGCCCGGCACTACGAGACGCTGCCCGTGGTGCTGGAGGAGGGGCCGTGGCTGGTCAGCGTCGGGCACTGGGTGCTGCCGATCAGGCTGGAGGCGCCGGCGGCCGCGGTCGGCGCGCGGACCGGCCCGGGCAGCCTCGAGCAGCCGCCCACCCAGGAGGAGCGGGTCCGCACCAGTGGCTCGCCGGTCCGCCGCGGTGCCCGGCCGCGCCCGGACGCGGTGCCGCACGTGCGCGGCTACTTCGAGCGCAACCCGGCGGCCAGAATGGCCATGGCCTACCACTACCAGGAGTTCATCCTGGGCGTGGCCGCGCCGCAGCCGGTGCCGATGACCGACGTGGTCATCGCCCTGGACCTGAACGGCGAGGGCGCGATCTCCGACTACAAGAAGCTGCTGCAGGGCTTCATCTGGGAGGAGCGCGGGCACCCGCGTGAGCTACCCGAGTTCCTGCTGTCCAACGGCCTGCTGACGCACGCCGACCTCACCGAGGCGCGGCAGGTGGCCCTGGCGAACGAGCGCTCCGGCCGCAGCGAGATGGCCAGGCAGCGGCTGGCCTACCGGACGAAGAAGAAGGTGCGCAAGCCCGGCCCGGTCAACTGACCGCTGGCTCTCACAGCGACCGGGGCTGCTGCCACCGCTCGCCGAGCACGTGCTGGGCCAGGAAGGCCAGCACGGTCTCGTACCAGACCGTGGCGTTGCCCGGGGTGAGCACCCAGTGGTTCTCGTCGGGGAAGTACAGGAACTTGGCGTCCACCTGGTTGCGGAGCAGGTCCCACCACAGCCACAGGGCGTTCCCGATCGGGCACCGGTAGTCCTTGTCGCCGTGGATGACCAGCATCGGGGTGCGGATCTTCGTGGCGTGCCTGGACGGGTCGTTGGCCTCCCACGAGCCCGGGTGCTCGGTGGGGTCGCCGAACTCGCGGATGATCTGGTAGCCCTCGTCGGAGGTCAGCATGACCTCCAGCTTCCACAGGCTGGCGTGCGTGACGATCGCGTCGAACCGGTCGGTGTGCCCGGCGATCCAGTTGGCCATGTAGCCGCCGAACGAGCCGCCCATCATCGCGGTCCTGGACTGGTCGATGTCGTCGCGGGCCAGCGCGGCGTCGGTGATGGCCATCACGTCGTCGAAGGTGGCGTCGCCCCACTTGCCGTAGCCGCGGCGGATGTGCTCGCGCCCGTAGCCGGTGGACAGGCACGGGTCCGGCAGCAGCACGGCGTAGCCCTGGGCCGCCATCAGCCACGGGTTCCACCGCCAGCTCCAGGCGTTCCAGCTGGAGAACGGGCCACCGTGCACCCACAGCACCAGCGGCGCGGGCTCCGCGGCCGCCTCGGGCAGCACCAGCCAGGCCCGCAGCGCGGTCCCGTCCGGCGCCGTCGCGGTGATCTCGGTGAGCCGTCCCGGCAGCGCCAGCGGCCCGCCGGGCGCGGGCAGCACGGTGACCTCGCCGGTCGGCGCGTCGATGCGGACCGGGGTGGGTGGCTGGTCGATCGCCGACCGCAGTGCGTACAGCGACCCGCCGTCGGGGGACACAGTCAAGGTGGCGTAGGCGCCGTCGTCGTGGGTGACCTGGCGCACCGAGCCGGTGGCCACGTCGACGGCGAAGACCGGGGCGCGGCCCTGCTGGTCGGCGGCGAAGTAGACGGTGGCCGAGTCGGGCGACCAGGCGTGATCGCCGGGCCACAGCTCCACCCCGGGCAGCAGGTCCCGGTCCTGGCTGCCGTCCAGCGAGACGAGCCAGAGCGTCTTGTCCGGCTGCTCGGTCATGGTCCCGCACAGTTCGGCCCCGCACACCACGGCGCGGCCGTCCGGCGCGGCCTTCGGCTCGGTGAAGTCGGTGTGCTCGCGGGCCAGCAGCGTCCGGCGCTGCCCGGTCGACGCGTCGATGGCGGCCAGCTCCGAGTACCGCCCGGCCCGCCCGTCCGGCACGAACCACCCGGTGACCACGGCCGAGCCGTCCGGGGTCACATCGGCGTCCTGGTCCACCAGCGCCAGCCCGGGCTGCGGGGTCAGGTCGCGGGCCGCGGGTTCGCTGGCGGAGTCGGCGGCGGCCTGGCCGGCCGCTTCCGCGCCGAGTGCGAACAGCCGGGGGTGACCGGGCCCGAGCTGGTGGTCCCAGGACCTGATCGGGGCGCCGTCGTGCAGAATCGCGGTGATGCCGGCGTCCTCGCGGAGCTTGCGGCGGCCGGCGTCGTCGGCGGCGTCGCCCGCCAGGGTCTCGGACGTGAAGACCACCGTGCCCGTCTCGCGGGCCACGACCGGTGCGGAGATGCCACCCGGCCTGGTGGCGACGCGGAACGCCTCACCGCCCGCGGGCAGCGCCCACAGCGCGGGCTTGGGCTCGTCGTCGTCCTGGTCCGCGTCCTTGGCCGTCTTCGGCCCGGGACGGTCCGAGACGAACAGCAGCGTCCCGTCCGGGAGGAAGGCCGGGCTCGACTCGCCCTCCTGCGACCTGGACAGACGGCGCGGCTGCCGCTGGCCGTCCGGGTCGATGTCCCACAGCGAGGTCACGTACTTCTTGCGATCCTGGGTGAGCGTCTTCACCACCGCGACCAGCTGCCGCCCGTCCGGCGACATCACCAGCCCCTCGACCCGGGGGATGGCTATGTACTCCTGCAGATCATGGAATTGCGTCACGCGACCATCCTGCCGTGGGTCGTGCCTGCTGCGGGTAGTGCGATGTTCACGAATCGGACACAGACCCTATCCCACCGCACGGCCGCCCCGCGAGCCGGCAACCCCCCCACTTGACCGCCCCTCCGCCCCGCCCAGACCAGATCAGCCCGGCCTTAGTTCCGGGCCGGCCTCGGCTCGCCCAGGCCTGACCCGGCTCCGCTCGGCTCGCCCCGGCCCCGCTCAGCCCCGGCCCTGTCCCGGTCGCGGCTTTGACCTCGGTCCGCGTCACTCGACCTTACGCACTGGTTGTGACAACGTGAACTTTTGGTGGGCGGGTCATTTGGTTGGGGTGGAAGGGGGTTCATGATGACGAAGACTTGGTACTGCTATGGCGATACTTTTTTTACGTTTTGATTGACGGCCCACTCCGAGGGGTGTGGTGGCGTGGCAACGCCCGCCGTGTGGGATGACGTTGCCACAACCACACACTGTGGATGGTCGGCGCGCCGGAGGGCGGGGGCCAGGGTGGGGACTACGAGCTGGCCTCCCAGGTGACGGTGAAGCCGTTACCGCTGGAGTTCAGCGATCCTGGCTGGGCCTTCACCTTTCCTGACGAGTCGATCATGGTGATCTCGTCGTTCGGGAAGGTTGAGATGACCCCGGCCGTCGAGCCGGAGGTCACCGTCGCGCCGGTCTCGGTCCAGGAGTGGAAGTTGGCCAGCGGCTCGACGCCCGAGGAGCTGCTGGGCGCTTCGGCGATCCACTCGGCGCTGGCGTTCGAGCAGTCCGAGCAGGTCTGCGTGGTGGAGAAGCTGTTCGACGTGTGGGTGGAGTCGGTGACCTTCAGCGTGTAGCTGTCACCGCTGCGTACCACCGAGGCGGTGATGCTGTCCCCGGCATCCAGGGATTCGCCGACCACCTGGATGTCGTTGGTGGGGTACATCTCCCACCACGTGTAGTAGAAGGTGAAGCCGAGGAAGCACTCGCCCAGCGTCCCGTCCTGCTCCACCGAGTCGCTGTTGTAGCCGTCGATGCCGACCCAGAAGGCGGCGAGTTGCTCGGAGAAGCCGCTGCAGCTGATCGTCGGCTGCTTCCAGCTTCCCGTGACCACGGAGTAGGTGTTGCCCGCCGAGTTGTCGTCGGCGTAGCCGGACCAGTTGGTGCTGTTGACCTGGGACGTGCCGTTGCTGAGCAGGGCGTGCCCGGATGCCCGGTGATCGGTGGCGTGCTGGCCGATCGACAGGTGCTTCAGCGCGGCGCGGGCGGCGGCGAAGGCGCGGGCCTCGACGGAGGCACGGGTCGGCGCGGGATGGGAGGTGGTGCTGGCGCCCGCGGCGGGGCTGATGGCCAGGACCAGGCCCAGCGCGGACGCGCTGGCCATTAATGAGCGGAACGGCAGCCGTGGGTGACGGGGGTTCATGGGCGCCCCTCTCGGTCGTGGCGGTCATCCGTGACCGCTTGTGCCCCGATCGTAACTATTTGTCATCTTGGCGGCAATAACGAGATATCCGCAGCCCAGACCCGGAAGACAATCCGAAGATATCGATTACCCACGCCTACGGGCGTAGGAGAGACGGCGGGGGTGCGGGTGCGCGGCGAAGGACGCGGACTGGTGGCGGGGTCGCTGGAGCTGGCCTTGTCCGGGCTGGGTGGTCCGGCGAACTGAGGCGGGTCGGGCCTCAGGAGTCTTTGGGGGTGTCCGGGCTGGGCTGGCTGGCCTGGTGGATCCGGCCGAGCAGCTCGTCCATCTGCTGGTTGAACTCGGCCAGCTGGGCGTCCAGCGCCTTGTCCAGGTCCTGCTCACCGGCGCGCAGCGAGCCGGACAGCTCGCGCTGCCGGTGCTGGGCCGCGTCGATGGCTCCGTTGGCGGCCGCGGTGATCTGCTCGGCCAGGTCGGCGGCGTTGCCACCCTTCAGGGCGGCGGCGTCGATCTTGACCTTGGTGATCTCGCCGGTGCCGGTGGCCGTCACGGTCACCTTCTCGTCCGGCGAGCCCGCGCTGAAGTGTTCCCCGGCGAGCTTCTCCGCGGCCTCGGGGGTGTTGCCGCACTCTAGGAGCGCGGCGCGCACGCCGGGCTGGGCGGTCTCGTCCACCCCTTCGGCGGCCTGTTCCCTGGCTCTGGTGATCGCCTCGTTCAGCAAGCGGATCAGGGCGGGGCCGAGTGCCTTCGGGCCGGCCTGCATGGCCTTCGGGCCGACGTGTACCTTGAGGATCCGGCCGAGGCCGGTGGCGGTCACGGCGATCTCGACCGGGGTGCCCGCGTCGGTGCTCGCCCGGTAGCTGGTCTCTCCTGCGGCGGTCATGGCGGCGGCCAGCCTGGCCGACCGCTCCCGCAGCCGCGCGGTCGTCTGATTTGACCCGGCCGCGTCGGGTACGTGCTCGTCCACCAGCGCTCCTCCTTTAAGGACAGGCGCGTTCGGTGAGTGTACCCTGCCAGCTCGGCGCGACCGGTGCTGCTCAAACGGGGTAGTCGCGCGTGGTTAGGTGAGGAGACTAGGGGAGCAAGTCGTGATCAAATCGGACGAAGCGGACGTCTAGCTCTGGCAGATCCCGCCGCCAGGCGGCCCGGGTGGGCTCGGAGACGGCGGATGCCGGTGGCCGCGATCACGGGGTCGCGGTAGGCCGCCGGGCGTCCGCGGCGTCGCGCAATCTTTCGAGCCTGGCGTGCGCGTACTCGCACAGCACCGCGTGCTCGTAGACCATGGCGGGCACGCACACACCCCGCTGGCCGACAGCAGTTCCATCGGGCCACCGCCGAGCCTGCCGTGCACCATCGAGGCGAAGCCCGGGACGAGCACGTCGCCCTGGGTCGTCCCGGTGGCCAGCATTCGCACCGCACATGAGCGCGCTTACTCAGGTCCGGTGGGCGGCCGTACTGAGTAGGGGTACTCAGTACGGCCGCCCGCTGGTCAGCCGACCTTGTACGTGTAGGGGATGGCCTCGAGCTGATTACCGGACGGGCTCGGCCCGTAGTTGCTGAGCGCGTCGGAGTCGTCCAGGTACAGCACACCGCGGACGACCGTGCCGCTCTTGGCGGTCGGGGTGATCACCGCGTAGAGCGTGGTGGTCTGCCCCGGCTTGACGACGACCGGCTTGAACGCGGCCTGGGCGGCGGCACCTTGCTGCCACAGGTCTCCGGTGCTGGCGGCCAGCGCCGGGTCGAAGGCCTGGGTGGCGGCGGTGAGGGTCAGCGTCGTCGTGGACGGTGGAGCGCCCTTCGCGCCGAACGGCCCGATCTGCTGGGGCACGACGTCCCAGTCGCCCTGGGTGAGCCAGCTGCCCGACGGTGCCGACACGGTCGCGGTGGCGTTGTCCCCGCTCACCGTGGCGCCGGTGTCCGGGTCGCCGTTGTACGGGGAGAAGTCGAACGTGGTCGGGGCGCTGGAGGTGGCCGCGGCCGTGAGCGAGGTCGTGTCGGTGGGCACGATCCACTGCGGTTCCGGCGAGGTGTCGGGCAGCGGCAGGGTGAGATTGGTGGCCGGTGTGATCGGCGTCAGCGCCACGGACGTGGCCCGGTCCAGACGGCCGTCGAGGAAGTAGGACTCGGTGGAGTCACCCGAGTTGTGCACGGTGATCTTGGCCAGGTACTGCGATCCCTGGGCCAGCACGGTGGACGTGCTGTCCGGCAGGCCGTGCACCGCGGCGGTCACCGGCTTGAACGTGACCGTGCCGGACAGCGGCGTCTGCAGCCGGTTGCCGGTCACCGGGTTGGTGAAGGTGATGATCAGGGTCCAGCGGCCCGCGGGCGGCGACAGGGTGTGCAGCCGGGCGCCGGATTCGCCGACGACGATCGGCCCGCTCTGCGTCTCGCCCACGACCGCCTGGTTGCTGGCCTGTGCCACCGATGAACCCGAGGGGTCGACCAGGTAGGCGTAGAACGGGTCGTTGTTGCCGTTGGCCAGCTTGGCCTGAACGTCGAGTGCGGGCTGGCCCGCCGGGACGTTGAAGTTGTAGAAGAACGTCTGGGCCGGGACGCCGCCCCGCCCGTTGCCGCCGACGAGGGTGGCATGGAAGTGACCGGTCCCGTTCACGATCGGGACCAGCGAGCGCACCGCGATCGGCAGTGAACTGGCGCCCCAGCCGGGGGCGGAGAAGGTGACCGAGGCGCTGCGGTCACCCGGCGCGCTGGGGAAGTGGCCAGACACGGTGACCTTGGTGGAGGCGCCGGGCGCGAGCGTCACGTGACTGGGTGACACGCGGCCCCAGCCGGGCTCCGGCACGGTAGCCACCTGCACGTACTCCGGCCCGGTGTAGGGGCCGAACGGGGAGGCCACGTCGACCTCCCAGGTGCCGGCCATGGGCTGGCGCACCTCGACCTGGCCGTGGTTGCCGAAACCCTGCGGCAGGCTGTAGGCGGTGATCTGGCCCCTAGGGTTGACCAGCGAGATCGTCACCGGAGACGTGCCGCTCGGTGCGGCGACGTCCGCGGTGAGCGAGGCGGCCTTGGCCGGGAGCGAGAAGTGCAGGATCTGGTCGGGGGTGCTGGCGGTGCGGTGCAGGGTCGTGGCCAGCACGGTCGTCGGCTGCCCGGGGGTCCTGGTACCCAGAGTGACGGCGGCAGGCTTCGGCCCATGGTTGGTGAGCCGGAACGACATCTGGGTCGCGGCGCCCGGTGACCCGATCGCGCTGAGCTGCTGGGTGCTGGCCACCAGAGCCGGGCTGGCCGGGCCTTTCGCGGCCATGGCCGCCTTGACGGCCCGGTAGGCGTCGACCAGGCCGGAACCCTGCTCCGAGCCTGGCATGCCGAGGTCGTCGGCGCTGCTGGAGATGATGTTGCGCACCTGGCTGACCGACGGGCTCGCACCGTCGTGCGTGCTGCGGTAGGCCTGGATCACCAGCGCGGCCACCGCGGCGGTCAGCGGGCCAGCCTCACTGGTCCCGCCCGACTGGATGAGCTTGTCGCCGCCGCAGGCCGGCTTGTCGCCACCGCAGGCGATCCAGTCGAGGTCGCCGGGTGCCACCACGTCGATGGACCTGGCCTCTTCGGTCTGGCCACCCGAGCTGAGCGAGCTGATGTTGTTGCTGACCCAGCCGTGCGCGCCCATCTGGCTGTACTCGCCGGTGTCGGCCTGGGCGTAGCTGCGGAAGACGGTCGAAGCGCCGGTGCTGATCACGCCGGGTTGCGAGGACGGCGACCAGATCGAGTTCTCCGGGCCGGAGTCGTAGGACGGCGACGTGATCGTCACGCCCGCGGCCATGGCCGCGGCGTTGGTCGCCTTGATGAGGTCCTGGCTGCTGTCGTCGGGGAAGGGGAACCAGCCGCCTTCCTCGTTGAGCACGCTCACGTGGTTGACGTTGACCGCGTAGTCGATCGCCTCGATGAACGCCGACAGCGTGGTCATGTCGTCGTTGCCGTACACCTTGTAGGCGTCGATCGTGATGCCGGGGGCGATGCCCTGCAGGCGGATGTCGCAGCCCTTGGGCATGGCCGGGGTGTAGTTGTGCAGGTCATAGACCAGCCGGCCCTGCGCGGCCATGATGCTGTCGTCGAGGTAAGACTCGAGGTCTTCCTCCCCGTACACCTTGGTGCCCTCACCGGTGAAGTCCTTGTACACGGCGATGACGTGCTGCCCGTCGGGGCGGATCATCTCGGGCTCGGACGGGTTGATGCCGACCGCTATGTCGCCGACGGTGACCCCGGCCCCGGTGAAGCCGAGCTTCCTGGCGGTGCCCACGTTCGGGTTGCTGGACACCGCATGGGTCACCTCGACGCCCTCGGGGTTGAGCTGCACCTGCCCCTTGGGCGGGCACACGCCCGGCGCCGGGGCCGAGGAGGCCGCGGCCTTGTCGGCGCTGGCCTGCGCCCGCACCGGCGTGGGGCCGTGCAGTTCGCTGTCCGGCACCACCTGAGCCACGCTCGCGCTGTTCGCGAGGGCCTTGGCTTCGGCAGGCGACACGGTGGCCACGACGGCGTCGATGAGATGAAGCTGGGTCAGGTGCGTCGCGTGACTGCTGCGCAGACTGGCCATGACCGGCGCCTGGGCGGCGTTCGCGGCGGCTGCGCGTGCTGCCGTCCCGGCAGCGGTATCGGGGAAGTTGTACTGGTGCTTCAGCATGACGATGACGGACTCGTCCGGGCCGGCCGCCTGCGGCGAGGCGGCCGCCACGGCCGCCTGGGCAGGCGCGGCGACGGCTGCCGCCGCGGCGGGCGCGGTGCTGAGTAGGACCAGTGAAAACGCGGTGATGACAGGGATGCTGCGCTGCATGAAGGTCCCGCCCTTTCGTGGCCATAAGAGGCGGGGTGATTTTATCCAGCTCGTTACATTTTGTCAGCGCCCGGGCGGTTGTGTCGGGCCGGCCCGGGCGGCGGCGAGCAAGACCCTGGCGGCGGCCTTGGCCTCGGTCGCCGGGGTCACGCTGCGCTGGATCGCCGCGGTGACTATCGCCCCCTCGACCAGCAGGAATAGGGTCTTCGCGGTCTCGCGGGAGTAGCCGTCCCCGGCGAGCGCATCGATCATCAGCCGGAGGAACGCGCGCTTGTGCCGCCGGACCTCGGCCGCGACCGCCGCGTTTACCGCACCCAGCTCACCGAAGGCGTTGATCCAGGCACAGCCGCGGAAGCCGGGTTCGCTGAACCACCGGTGCAGCCAGTCGAAGACGGCCAGGCCACGGTCCGGGCCCGGGGCGGCGTCCACCGCCGCCGCGACCCCGGCCAGCATCCGGGTGTTGCGCCGCTTCAGGAACGCGACGACCAGCTCGTCTTTGCTGGGATACAGCTGGTAGATCCGCTTCAGCGGCAGCTCGGCCACGTCGCGGACCTGCTGCATGGTCACCGACTGGATGCCATGGCTGTAGAACAGCTGCTCCGCTGATTGGAGCAGCTGCTCCCTGTCTTGCCTGAGTACTGCTGCGCCGCTGGTCACGATGCCCCTCGTTGACAGCCCCGAACGGTGCTGCCTAGGGTAGCTAACGTTCCTGAGAATGATCATTCTCCCTCTTGAGACGGAGGAGGGGGCGGGTTCCCGGCTGGTGGAGGGGACGGGAGGTACCCGGGAGGGGACGGGGCAAGGAAGAAACGAGCGAGGAGCTGAGATGAGAGCGCACGGGAGGGTGATTCCATGAACGACCGTCCGCCGCTGCCGCCGTTCGATCTGGAGGCGGCCCTGACCAAGGTGCAGGCCGCCGAGGACGGCTGGAACACGCGCGACCCGGAGCGGGTCGCCGCGGCGTACACGGTCGATTCGGTGTGGCGCAATCGCGACCAGTTCATTACGGGACGCCCGGCGATCATCGAGTTCCTGCGGGCCAAGTGGGAGCGCGAACTGGACTATGCGCTCAGGAAGAACCTGTGGGGATTCCGGGGCAACCGGATCGCGGTCCGGTTCCAGTATGAGAGCCACAACCGGGAGGGGCAGTGGTTCCGCAGTTACGGCAACGAACTGTGGGAGTTCGACGAGCACGGGCTGATGCGGCGCCGGGAGGCGAGCATCAACGACGTGCCCATCGATGAGTCACAGCGCCGGATCTTCGGGCCCAGGCCCGCCGGGGAACGCGGCCAGGAAATGCCGCTGGAGTGATCCGGCCCGGCAGGCCCGGGTCCGGGCGCGATCTTGCCGTGCACCGGTGCCGGGGGACAGACTGACGGGAGCCGAGAGGACAGGGATTTGGTACGCAGGCGGTTTCCGCGCTGGTCAGAATTCGAGCAGTTGCTGCGCCCGCAGCGATTGCCGCTGGATCCGGTGGAGCGCCGGCTCGCCCGCGCGCACACCATCGCCGACCTGCGGGCGATCGCCGCCCGGCGGGTGCCCCGGGCGGTGTTCGACTACACCGACGGCGCGGCCGAGGGCGAGGCCAGCCTGCGCCGGTCGCGGCGGTGCTTCGCCAGGGTGGAGTTCCACCCTGGCGTGCTGCGGGACGTGAGCAGCGTCGACACCAGCGTGACCGTGCTGGGCAAGCGCTGGCCGGTGCCGTTCGCGCTGGCCCCGACCGGGTTCACCCGGATGATGCATCACGAGGGTGAGCACGCCGTGGTGCGGGCCGCCGGGCGGGCCGGGCTGACCTATGCGCTGTCCACCATGGGCACCGCCTCGATCGAGCAGGTGGCGGCCGACGCGCCGGACACGCCGAAGTGGTTCCAGCTCTATGTCTGGCGGGACCGGGTGGCCAGCAAGGAACTGATCGAGCGGGCCGCGGCGGCCGGCTACGAGGCACTGGTACTGACCGTGGACACGGCCGTGGCGGGGGCCAGGATGCGGGACGAGCGCAATGGGCTCACGGTCCCGCCGGCGCTCACCCCGTCCACCGTGCTCGACGCGGCCTGGCACCCCTCCTGGTGGTTCAACCTGCTGACTACCGAGCCGCTGTCGTTCGCCAGCCTGAACGAGTGGCGGGGCACGGTCGCCTCCCTGGCCAACTCGATGTTCGACCCGTCGGTGACGTTCGAGGACATCGACTGGATGCGCCAGGCCTGGCCGGGCCCGCTGCTGATCAAGGGCATCCACACGGTGGACGACGCGCGGGCCGCGGTGGACCACGGCACGGACGCGATTGTGGTATCCAGCCACGGCGGGCGCCAGATCGACCGGGCCGCCGGCACGCTGGAGCTGCTGCCGCCGATCCTGGACGCGGTCGGCGACCGGACCGAGGTGCTGCTCGACACCGGGATCATGAACGGCGGCGACGTGGTGGCGGCGGTGGCCCTCGGGGCCAGGGCCTGCCTGATCGGGCGGGCGTACCTGTACGGGCTGATGGC
>Ga0070737_10004281_pt1 | contig 14450 bp, 11 predicted proteins | sample Coa_R1_10_FD_66438 | JGI IMG/M metagenome (GOLD analysis project Ga0070737, IMG submission 66438) | Surface soil microbial communities from Centralia Pennsylvania, which are recovering from an underground coalmine fire - Coalmine... | ecosystem: Environmental > Terrestrial > Soil > Unclassified...
CTCCGTGGAAAACGTCACCGCCTTTGTGCTGGGCGGGCACGGCGACACCATGGTTCCCCTGCCGCGCTATTCCACAGTCGCGGGCATTCCTATCACCGAGTTGCTGGACCAGGCCACCATCGACCGCCTGGTGAAGCGCACGCGGGATGGCGGCGCCGAGATTGTCAAGTACCTGAAGAGCGGCAGCGCTTACTACGCGCCTGGGGCCGCGACTGCCGAAATGGTGGAAGCGATCCTAAAGGACAAGAAAAAAATTGTGCCCTGCGCCGCGTACCTGGAAGGCGAGTACGGTATCAACGGGCTGTTCGTCGGCGTGCCGTGTAAGCTGGGCGCCAACGGCATCGAGAAGATCATCGAGATCAAGCTGACGCCGGAAGAGAACGCCGCCCTGCAGAAGAGCGCTGGCGCGGTGAAGGAACTGACGGCCGTGGTTGGGGTGTAGCTGCTTCGCACCGGTTGCATTTTCGTGATTCGATGGGGCTCCCACCCAGGCAAAGGAAGCTTGGGTGGGCATCCGCGCAGCGAGCGGCCCAGCCATGCCTGTGCCGAATGGGGGCGTCTTTCCAGCATTCCCATCGACGATGCGGACCGCAGGAAGCGAGCGAAATACAACCCTCAGTTCTCTCAAAATGTCTTGCTCATATGCTCCTACGACCCTACATCGGTGCTGCTGGAATCTTTTGGCTGTACCTCAGGTCGATCGTTCCGGGCCGATGAGCAACAGCTGCAAGGCGAAGCAACCGCCGACGACGAGTGTGAGGGCTTCGAGTAGCACGAAAAGCGGAGCCTACTTCAATGAGCATCGCGTGGCGACCGACGTAGGAAAAACCTTACCGGCTTTCCTCCCGGTATTAACGTCAGTTTGTCCACCAGGACATAGTTGTCGTCAATGAACTTCCGCAGGGCGGGATCGGATTCATAACCATCATTTTCGGTCCACAATGCACCCTTTGCCACGGCATCGATAAACAGATCGGGCGGGTTCGCGCGCAGATCGTCCATAAATCGGTCCTGGAAGTACTGCCGGAAAGGCCCTTTAGTTATCTGAGAATAAGTGTGAGAGTCGCGGGTTGCCGGAGGCATACTAGTGAGAACGTAGACACCGGGCTCGTATCCCCAGATCGCCAGACTTGTGACTCGGTGTGTCCTTCGGATGTCATTGACGACCGCGGAAATGGGTTCGTAGGAATCTTCTATTGTAAAGTGCATGAAATCAGCCGAGACACGCTTTCCAGGGCCGATCTCTTCGTTGAGTATCCTCGATTTTCGATCTGTTCCTCCCCCTTGTAACTCGCCAACTGCTTTGATCATATCCACATATCGCATTCCAGTAATCGTGGCGGCAGCAAGGACAAGGACAGAAGCCACCGCCAGCCTCAAAGGGAACGGACGCTTCTGTGCTAGCTCAGTTAGCTCCGAAGAAGGTGGCAAGAGCGACGCTACCAGATAGACGAGCGGTGGCAAGAGAAAAAGGGTATGGTGGAAAGATGGAATTCGTACTCGAGCAACGGCGAATAAAGCCGCGCCAGCGTACGCCAAAAGACCGGCGAACGCCCATTTTCCTCTTCTGAAGAGAAGCCCAACGTCGGCGTCCAGGGATGGATGGAGTAGCAGACCGGCGATGACTATCGCAACCGGCAACGGAGCGAAAATGGCAAATTCCAGCAACGCGAGTACGGAATTCCCAATGCACCTGGTCAAACTAAAATGGCCGGCGAAAGCGAGGTTGCTGAGGATGTAAGAATTCCAGAAGTCCCGAATCGCTCCGGTCTCAACCAGTATGACCAGCATGACGCAGGTCGTCAGAATGGCCCCAGCGGAGAATGCGGCCAGCTCCTTGGCGCGCGCGGAGAAGCTGCAGGAAGGTCCCCGGTTTCGGAAAGCCGCTATCACGAATAACAGGCCAAGGGCAAGAGTGATCGGCGAGGCTTGCAACTTACACCATGGAGCAGCTCCTAAAGCCAGGCCGGCAGAAAACAAGAGATATAGCCGCCGGCTGGTATTGTCACCGGCAGGTTCGTCCAGCCATACCAAGAAGACATAAAAGCCGACCATCAAGAGAAGGGAGGGCAGCCACTCGCTCGCATAGTGCAGGTAGTGCTTATGCGTCGTGAAGCCATACAACAGGACCATCAGGAAGGCGCCCAGCGCCGCAGTCTGCTCCGATCTGAGCCGCCGCAGCGTCAGGTACGCCACAAGCACCTGCAAGCATGCCAGGAGGCTGGCCAGCATGTGCGCGAGGACGAACGTTGGCCGGAATCCCATCAGCAGAAAGATCGAAATCAGGTAGGAGGTGAACGGCCCTGAAGTTACGGGATCGGCCGCCTTCCAAGGCCGTGGATCGACCATGAACTTCATGGCTTGGCAAAGCCATTGACTTTCATCCGCATTAAGTTGCAGAGGCAGGAGAGCGCTGGGCAAACGGAGCAGGAAAAGGCACACGAGGAGCACGGCAATCACGATTGCAGGAGACGACAGTCGGGACTTGGAAGGTCGATCCAAGACGGTGCTTTCTAACGAATTCGTGCGAATTGGAACAGAACTCGACATGAAGCGAGTATCCTCCCTTCCTTCGGAACCTTAGCTCAGGCTGTCTTTTCAGTCGTAACTAGGGCGAATCGGGCAGGCCGCTGCTCATAACGGCGTTGGTCCGCTGGCCATTGGCCGGCTTTCGTGCCTTAAAGATCATCTCCGAGTAGCCGACATACTGGCAGTCTAATACCTCAAACCCGCTGGCCTTGATCACATCAGCCAAACTCCGGCGGGTGTAATGCGTAATGTGCTCGTGGGCGTATCCGCTTTCCAGTACTTGAGTCAAGCCTCCATGGTAGGGTACCTCGCCAACCGAAGGGACACGGTGGGTCGCAGTATTCAGCATCATTCCCCGACGCTGGCCCGATGTTCAAACTGGCAGGACAAATAGTAACGATTTCTTTTCAATCCGCAACGAAAATCGGCAACTTGTTCACCGGCTAGGCGTCGCCCGCCGTAGGAAAAACCTTACCGGCTTTGCCCCATGTACTAATCTCAGTTTGTCCACCAGGACATAGTTGTCGTCAATAAACTTTCGCAGGGCGGGATCCGATTCATAACCATCATCCTCAACCCGCTCGCCCCACCACTCGAACGTGCCGTCGGCCACGGCATCGATAAACAGGTCGGGTGGGTTCGCACGCAGATCACCCACAAATCGGTCCTGGTAGTAGCGCTGCAAGGGTCCTTTGCCTATCTGATAAAAAGTGTGAGCGTCGCGGGTTGCCGGAGGCATACCGGTGAGAACATATACACCAGGCTCCCAGCCCCAGATGGCCAGACTGGCGACTTGGTGCGTCTTTTGGATGTCGTCGACTGCCGCGGCAATAGGCTCGTAGGAATCGTCTACCGTCCAATACATCAAATCAGCCAGGATACGCTTTCCATGGCCGGTTCCTTCCCCGGAAACCGCCGCCTCCGGTGCGTCAAGAGAAGAATCGAGTGTTCTGGACTTTCTATGTGCTCCCGATTCCAACTGCCGAATACCTCTGAGCATGCCGTCATACCGGATCCCGGTAATCGTGGCAGCTGCAAGGACAAGAACAAGACTCAATGTCAGCCTGAAAGGTGACCGACGCCTCTGTCCCAGTCCGGCTATCTCCGACGAAGCGGGAAAGAGCGACGCTGCCAGGTAGATGAGCGGCGGCACGAGAAAGAGAGTATGGCCAAGAGAGGGATATCTTACCCTAGCAACGGCGAATAAAGCCGCGCCGGCGTACGCCAAAAGACCGGCGAACGCCCATTTTCCTCTTCTAAAGGCGAGCCCAACGTCGCGCTCCAGGGATGGATGGAGCAGCGAGCCGACCACAACTATGGCGATCGGCAGGGGGAAGTGAATAGCAAACCTCACGAATGCGAGGACGGAATTCGTAAGGCACCTGGTTAAGCTAAAGGGCCCTGCGAAAGCGTTGACGTTGTGGAGAATGTAAGAACTCCAGAAGTCCCTAATCGCTCCGGTCTCAATCAGTATGACCAGCATGACGCAGGTCGTCAGAATGGCCCCTGCAGAGAATGCGGCCAGCTCCTTGGCGCGCGCGGAGAAGCTGCAGGAAGGTCTGCGGTTCCGGAAAACCGCTATCACAAATAACAGGCCAAGGGCTGCAGTTATCGGTCCAGCCTGCAACTTACACCACGGTGCGGCCCCAAGAGCCAGGCCGGCGGAAAACAAGAGACATAGCCCTCGGCTGGTATTGTCACTGGCGGGTTCGTCCAGCCATACCAAGAAGACATAAAAGCCGACCATCAAGAGAAGGGAGGGCAGCCACTCGCTCGCATAATGCAGGTACATCGGCTGGGTTGTGAGGCCATATACGAGGACCATCAGGAAGGCGCCCAGCGCCGCAGTCTGCTCCGATCTAAGTCGCCGCAGCGTCAGGTACGCCACAAGCACCTGCAAGCATGCCAGGAGGCTGGCCAGCATGTGCGCCAGGACGAACGTCGGCCGGAATCCCATCAGCAGAAAGATCGAAATCAAGTAGGAGGTGAACGGCCCTGAAGTTGTGGGGTCGACCGCCTTCCAAGGCCGTGGATCGACCATGAACTTCATGGCTTGGCAAAGCCATTGACTCTCATCCACATTAAGCTGCCGGTTCAGGAGGGCGCTGGGCAGGCGAAGCAGGAAGAGGCACGCCAGGAGCAGGGCAATCACGATTGCAGGAGACGGCAGCCGGAGCTTGGAACGTCGATCCGAAACGGCGCCAGCTAATGAACTCGTGTGAATTGGCGCGGAACTCGACATGAAATGATATTGCCTCTCACCTCGGAACTTTCCACAACTCCAGCAGGGGGATGAGCACGGCGATCGGACTCGTAAAGCCATCGAGGTGGGGGCCACAGGCGACTGTGAGTGAGACCGATCCCCCGCATTGCGTTTTCCGCATGTTGAAGAGTTATGATAGACGCACCGCAACTGCGAAAACAACGACCAGAAAGCCGACTACAGACTCCCTCCGAGCACCCGAAGTGGGAGACTCTGTCACCGATTGCCATGCGCGCAGCGAGAGTCCCTGCGCGGGGTTCGGCCAGGATTTCCGTTTTGTCGTCCTTGCTGTGATCACTAATCCCGATTGCCTCTCCCGGCGATTCTTCTTTGCACGTGCAGCCGATAGATTCCTTAATCTGAGGCGATCCCTTCAGCCTCTCTCCGGCTTTTCCTTGATTTTGATCTGCCCGTCGCGGGCAAACTCGCCACCGAACAGAGGACGAGATATCATATCCTCTCGGCGGGCGAGATCGAAGCCGATTTCGCCGCCCATCGGCCGCGAGTGGTCGTGCTGCGCGATCATGTTTCAGTCCCCACCCCGGTCAAATATCGGGAGAAGGTGCGTGCGCTGGAGAATACATTCCGGGAATCGGTTTTGAAAGAGGGGTACGCTCGCACCCGGACCATCGGCGACGTCTCAATCTATGTTTGTTGCTCGAGCTCGTGACGAGTCAATGCGGCACGAAATGCTACAATATCGCCGCGTTTGATCTGAGGGGACGGCTTGGAACGAGCTTGGCAATGGTTACGCGAACATCAAGATGATGTGGCCAAAGTGCTATTTCTGGCAGCCGGAATATATGGAGTCGTTGCCGTAAGCTTACACCCTCCGCAATTTGGACCCCCGACTGAGATGGGAAACCTGGCGGAAAACCTCGCGTCGACCGGTAGCTTTTCGAATCCGTTCTTCGTTCTGAAGACTGGTCCGACTGCGGTCACTCCTCCGCTGTATCCGTTCGTGCTCTCGATATTAATCAGGTTGTTGCACAACTCCAACCTTGTTTATATCGCAGCTGTGATCGGGTGCATTCTGGCGAATGCGTTCACCGCCGTTCTGCTCCCGCGAATTTCCAATTTGTTCTACGGTGATGTTATTCCCGGAATCATAGCTTCAGTGCTCTGGATTCCGGCGATGCCCCTCATACCGAGCTACGACGTTAGCTACACTATAGTGGGCCTTATTGTGTTTTGCCTAGTCGCTTTTAGGGCGGCTGCAGATCAATCGCACGGTACGAGATTTGCCCTAGTGGCGGGAGTGATCGCAGCTATTGTTCTGTTATTCAATCCTGCCACGCTGTTGATCCTAGCGCCATGGATGCTTTTCCTTCTATGGCGGGGAACTGCTCCAATCGGCACCCGGGTCATGTCTTGTTGCATCATTGCCACACTTGCCGCCCTTTCGATTGGCGGTTGGGGAATACGCAATTACTATCGACTTGGAGGGTTCACGGTGAGAGCAACAATGGGCATGACGTTATATGCTTCGAACAACAACTGTGCTGAGGTGGACATCTTCAGGGATCAGCTTTACGGGTGCTATAACTCACACCACCCAAATACTAGCTTACACGAAGCAGAATTATTGAGGAGCCTTGGCGAGATCCAGTATGATCACCGACGGATCAGCGACACTGAAACGTGGATACGTCACCACTTGCGCCGCTTCGCTGTTCTAACATTCTGGCGGACCATAGCCTTCTGGTTTCCTCGCACATTACCGTCGGCGACGGAGATTCTGGAGAGAGGTGGATATCGCATACCTGAACAGGTACAGGGTTGGATTACGCAAAGAGATGTAGATGCGTACGTAATACGTTTTATTACTGCCCTGTCAATTCCCGGATTATTCATCATGGCGTGGAGGCGTATGCTGATCACCGCTTATATCCTGGCGGTGTCAATGATCTATCCGCTGATGTACTATATCGTCATAGCTGACATGAGGTTTCGGTATCCCGTTTTGTGGTTGTCACTGTTGCCCGCTGGTTACTTTGCTTACCATCTCATTGCACTGCGGCCCCGGCCGCGGAAGAATTAAAGAGGCGGAAAACGCTGGCGGGTGCTACGTGTGGCCCCTACGGAATGGTCCGACGCGGTGGCTGGCGGCTCTCGGAAACTCGTGAGCAACACATAAAAATGTATGTGTCCCCGAAGGATCGAACTACGGAATACCCGTGGGCAGTCAGAGAGTTTGCCGCGGTATCACCCAATACATCTGGGACGAGCATATTTCTTTGGCTGTGGTGGTTCTGCAGGACGACAATACGCGGCCAGCGCGCCGCAAAGCTGGTGTTCAGCTGCGACCAGGAAACAATATGATACTTGGCGCGCTGTTCCGCGGTGATCTCGTCTGCGATGAGAATGCCACAATCGGTTTCGAGACCGGAAAACGGGGTTGCCTGCGTCTCAAATAAATAGCCTGACCAAAGGCTCGCGACTGTCTCCCGCGGGCGCGCGAGCTGATCAATAGCGTGCGAAATCGTCTCTACTGTTGAGAGTCTCCAGTCCCATGGGTCGTGAAGGGTGCGCACCGTGGGAATTCCATCTCCCGTGATGAGATACTTGCGGAAGTCGCCGACCGATACGGCAAGATAGATCCCCATCAGGAACACGCAGGCCGATGCCATCAGCAGCCGTTGCCTGCTGGCCGTTGAATTAGCCAGCAACTGGTGGACGACGCACACCGCGCTGACGATAAGGAACGGAATGCAGAAGGAAAAATACTGCGGCAGGACCGGGGTAGGAAGTAGAGAAATCAAACCCACCAGAGCGGCGATCTGGAAGGCGAAGCGCGGCGGCCAATCGCGCTTGCCGATCGACAAAACGAATGCCAGGCTGATGACAAACAACAGGCAGTTTTGGATCCCGTTGCCTTCAGGCCCGCCCAGAAACAACATGAGAAGAACAACCAGTTTCTCTCCCCACATTCCAACCAAGCCGGCGTTGGTGCGGATGGCGTGATAACCCAGGTTGTCGAAGACGAAGGCGCTGGGTGAGGACAGGAAGAAATAGAGTGCTGGCAGAAGACCTACGGCCAGGCCGGCGACGAACGAGAGAACGGTCTTTAAACGCGCGGGCGAATTGCGATAAATCCACCAAAGAAACAGTGGGACGGTCAAGCCTAGATAGGAGCGGGTGTCGGCGGCCAGGGCAAGTAAAAGCCCGGCAGCGGCCGGCGGCCAGCGGGAAGCGTCGACGGAAGTGCGGCTGGCAACAATGTACGCCGCAAAAAGAAATAGTCCGCCCAGGGAGTACGGCTTGGCGATGGGCATCCAGGCAAAAACTAGGGTGCTGGTGGAAAAGAGCACGACGCTCGAAAGGCCGGCGATCCAGCTTCGCGTCTGCTCCGAGACGTGTGCATACAGAAGCAGACCGAGCAGACTGGTCAACAGCGCGGCCAACATTCGCCCTGAGGCCCAGGTCACGTGAAAGCATTTGAGCCAGAGCGCGTACACGTAAGGCAGCAACGGCGCCTGCTGGAAGAAGAAGTCCAGGTACGGCCTTTTGTGCAGGAGCACGAGCCGCGACGCGAGCAGATAGAAACCTTCGTCCGTATCGACGAAGCGGTGCCGCGCGATGAAGAGGAACAGTGCGATCTGCAGCACAAATATCGGAACCAGCAACAGCTTGGCGGTGCGAGTCATGCAGTTAGGCGGCGAGTAGCCGGTATTGTATAGTGCTCTTCGAAGGAACGGAAGCTCGCTCAACCCGAAAGAGCTTGTCAACCCGTAGTCCCCGATGAACAAAAGTCCATGGCGCGTCGTAGCCGCGGCTTGCATTGCGATTGCTGCCGCCGGCCTTATCCTCGGCCTGCTGGTTGCCGGCATCACGGACAAGTATGCCGCGAACCGCGACTTCATCGAATACTGGGCGGCAGGGCAGCAGCTCCTACACCACGCCAATCCCTACGATGCGTTCGCCACGTTGCGCCTGCAGCGCCAGGCGGGAATGGAGCGCACTGATCCACAGATCACGCTAAGCCCGCCAATAGCGCTGTGCTTACTGTTGCCGCTCGGTCTGCTCAGCCCCAAGACCGGCCTGGCCCTGTGGATGCTCGCGCTCATTGCCAGTCTGTTGGTGTCGATCTGGATGCTGTGGGTCCTAAACGGCCGTCCGGATAGCGCCTACCATGTCTGTGGCTACATGTTCGCCCCGGCCATTGCCTGCCTCTTGCTGGGGCAAATTGGGACCTTCCTGCTTCTTGGGCTGGTACTTTTTTTCTTCCTGCAGGAGCGCCGGCCATACCTGGCAGGGGCAGCCCTTCTGCCTTGCGTCTGGAAGCCGCACCTGTTTTTGCCCTTCGTTATCGTTTTGTTCTTGTGGTCGGTGAAGCGGAAGGAATACCGAGTGCTTGCCGGCTTCCTTGCCGCGGTGCTGGCCAGCTCTGCGCTCACCACGTACTTCGACCCGCAGGCGTGGCGCCAATACTTGCACATGATGAACGCCACCCGGGCGACCCTGCGCGGCTACGTGCCGACCCTCAGCGTGACGCTGCGCTTTCTCCTCGCTCGCCGTGTTGTGTGGCTCCAGTACATTCCCGAGGCTGCCGCGTGTGTTTGGGCAATCTGGTATTTCTGGACGCGCCGCAACCACTGGAATTGGATGGACCAGGGCTCCTGGCTGCTGCTGGTTTCGGCGGCGTGTACGCCGTACGCCTGGTTCACCGACGAGGCCATTCTGCTGCCCGCCGTCCTCTTCGGCGTGTACCGGGCGGAAGAGGCGGGACGCTCACTGCTGCCCATTGCCGTGTTCGCGTTCGCTGCCCTGATCGAAGTCTCCGCGCTGGGTCATATCTCCACCACGCATTATCTGTGGACGGTGCCCGCTTGGTTTGGCTGGTACGCTTACGCCACCTGGAATGGAGCCGGACACAAAGACCCGATCCGCCGTGAGGCTGAGGCGGTCGCAGATTAGAGCTAGCAACTCCTTCTATCCGGCAAACGGGGAAGATGCTTCACCGACTTGGACCTTGCGAAAGCATAGGGCTGTCATCATTGCCAGCAACGCGAACAAGACGATGCGCACTCCCGCCACAGGGAGCATAAAGTTTATTTTCCAGTAAGGTCCCCCTCTGGGAAGCAGAACTGCCCCGGCCGCAGTAAGGAGCCAAAACGCCACAACCGCTAATTGCACGGCGGCCAACGCCAGTTGATAGATGGCGCCGGATGCCTTGATCGCCTCCACATTGTCCGCAACCCAAACGAGCGGCACAACCAAGCACGCTGCGTTGTAGGTTCGGTAGGGCATAACGACGAAAAGAAAAACCGTTGAAATTGCGGCCTGAAGCAGTAAATCGGAATCGCGACGAACCCATAGCAGCGTAGCAACCCCGAGGAGCAGCACAACGGAGACAGCACCGCCGGCGGATCCAAACCAAGAGTCAACCATTGAATGCGGCGAATAGTCGGCGTAGTCCCTTGCTACCTCAAGCCAGCGCCATATCCATCCCGGCCGAATGAGCGTCGAAAGCAAACCCATTGCGACCGCAAAGAACGCCACCCAGGCAAGAAACCGTTTGTGCAAGCGCCACTCTGCCAAGGCTGCGATGAGAATCGACAAAGCAATCGGAAGCGCCACATGCGGCTTCCCAAGTGAGAGGACAAGTACGGCTGCCGCCGTGATCTCGTACCCGGAACGAAAGAGTCCCAGGCCACCCACTGCCAACGCTAAGAAAAACACGGTAGGTTGCAGCGAGATCCAATCATACAGAACCGGATAACTGGAAAAGGCTAAGACGGTGTAGAAAAGGGTCCGGTCATCCCATCGTCCGCGCAGCCAGCCTATCCACAGGCAGAGGGGAACACCAAACAGGACGAGCAAGATTTTGCTCGCGGCGGGGAAATCCAGCCATCCCAGTGGCAGCAGTGGGACGGTAGCGGAGACCGGGTAGGCGAATCGCTCGGGCTCGAAACTGCGGGGGTCGAAGTTGCTGCCAAAGTAAAAGCGATCGTTTTGCCGGGTCAACTCGTCGGTATACGGATCGGCGCCATGAGCAACCGCCTTTATCCCGTTCCAATACGCGTATGCTTCAGCCGCATAACAGCACTTTACATTCTCCGATCGCATTCGGGTTCCACGCGCTGCCACGTAGGCCGAGGAGGCGACAAGGCATGAAACGCATACCGCTACAGCGATTAGTACATGCCGGTTCATAAGCGAAGCTTTACTATGTCAGATTCGTCAATTCTGGCCAATGAAAGACAGCCAATGAATGCCGCTGGGAAAGCCAGACGGCAGACCAGGACAAAGCTCCTACTTTCCCGCAAGGGACGATGCGCTTGCGATTGCCTCCTCCTTCCTGACTGCTGTTGGTGGGGAGGAAAACACTTGCAGAACCATCATCGCCACCAGCGACCAAAGCACCGGAACGGCCATGTTCGTAGAAAACCACCAGGCGATTGATTGTCCCAGCGGCGTCGTATTCATGAGGACGCCGCCAAGAGCAGCCGCAAGCCAGAACTCTAGGAATGCGACCCGCACGATCGCCAGCACGAGCTGGTTAGCCGGACCGGACGCCCGGATTTGCTGAGCATGGTCCGCCACCCACACAGCCGGAACCACTAAGATCACCAAATTATAGATTTCCCTCTGGATCACCACCATGAAGACTGCAGCAGAAACAGCGGCCAGGAAGGACAGATCATGATCGTGATGTCGCCACAGGACGGCTGCCAGCCCTATGAATAAAATTCCAGAGACGAACAAGCCGCCTCTGTTGCCGAACAGAAAAACCGCAACCGAGGAATGTACGTAAGTCGGGTAGTCTCGCAGAGCGCTCAGCCATTCCGAGATCCAGCCCGGACTTAGAATGCCGCCGAGCGACAGAAATGCAAGTTCCGAGGCGGCGAGCGCAATCAGGAAGCGTTTCCGCTCATGCCATTTTGCCAGCGCCCACACCATCATCGGCACCAGCACCGGGAAAGCGATTTGCGGTTTGCTGCAGGCGAGGGCAGCCAGGAAACCCGCCCAAATCAAGTGGCGGGAGCGAAGCAGGGCAAAGCTGCCCAGGATTAAGCCGAAGAACAGCAAAGTAGGCTGCCGCATTTGCAGAGCGACAATTACAGGGTAGCTAGAGAATGCAAGAAAGACGTACAAGATGGTAGTGCGGTCCCATGCTCCCCTCAACCACCCGATCGAGAGCGCCACGAGGGTCGCCATCAGGCAAAGAGCGATCTTGTCGGCGACGTGGAACTCCAGCCATCCAAGGGGGAGCAGTGGAAACGTGGCCTGAATCGGGTATATGAGTCGCCGATCAATTTTCATTCCCAGCGCTTTGGCCGTGGTGCCATATACCGCGATTTGGTTCTGCAGGGTGACCTCGGGGCCGTAGGGGTCGGCTTGGCGCAGGATAGCCCGACTCGCATTCCATAGCTGGAAATAGTCGTTAACCTGCCCAGGTTTGAGTCCAACGCCGAATCTGGCATCAATACAGTGCGCATAGTACCAGGAGAATGCGAGGCACAGGGCAACGAGAACTGCGGTCAGGAACTTCATGGGTATCTTTCCTATTCGACTCTCCCTCGGCCGCTCGCCGGGAGGTGCTGGAACAGCACGGCAACTTTGTCAGAATAAATCAGACGCCACCCGGGAGAATGCTCCAGAAGGTAAGCCAAAGGCCAAGTCCGCTCCAGAAAAACGTAGTCGATGCGATATTTGTCCAGGACTTGAAAGGGTTCTTTGATGTCCACGGCCGCCTCGTAGTCATCCAGTGTCCCGTTGTAGACGAATATGTCTCCTCGCCCGTCAATAAAGGGCTTCAGCTCAGGGACGTTCCATTCCATGTAGCCGCCGAACTCTACCGAGTTGAAGATTCGGCCCTGGAGGTGGTGCTGTCGCATGAAGTCGAGCGCTGCCGTTGGATATTCCCGGTCCAACTGCCGCTGGAGGCTGGCTGCCGAGGGGAAGAAATAGATCACGGCGGCGACGACGGCGGCCATAATCGCGGCGTTGAGCCAGGGTTTGTCCAACTCAGGTTCGTAAGGCGGAAAAAGCTTCAGGTGGGGCGCGAGGATGGGGACGATGATGATGGCGGCGAAATCGAGGAACCGCATATGCATCAGGCCGGACCAGAGCGCGAAGCCCATCAATAGCACCTCGTCCAGCCGCCAGCGGCTGCTGGAAAACAAGGCGACTGCCAGCACAACAAAGATGAGGCCCATGGCCAACTTGCCGTTCCAGGAACTGAAGTCGACCGGGAGCCAATAAACCGAACCGCGCATGATCGCCCGCTGGCGCAGAAGGAAATCGAATGGGTACCACACCAGCTTGTAGCCGAAAGGATTTACGAAAAGAGCCACGATGGAGGCTGCAAACGCCAGCAAAAGCTTCTTTAAGTCAGCGGGGCGCCAGCGATGGGCTGTCACCCGCCCCCATTCTCCTGCCAGGAGCCCACCTATGACCGTCAGGGCCAGCACGGCGATTCCGTAAACCCAGGAGCCGTGCAGGTTGATCCAGAGCGCGAACAGCGGCGGCAAGAGCCAGAGGCCGGTTCCCGTCCGCCGGAAACGGTCCAGGATGAGCAGCAAGCCTGTCAAGCACAGCCAGCCGAACAGCAGGGTGCGAGGAGCCAGCGAAACGGTTCCGATGCAAACACCGCCCAAGGTAGCTACCGCAGCATCCTTGCAGTCGGCGCCGGCGCGGCAGGAGCGGTAATAGACCGCGGCAAAAATCAGCACCATCACTACTGAGTAGAGGACCACCATCTCTCGCAACCCCGCCGTCCTAAATGCCAGGAAAAAGGGGACTTCTGAGAGCCATTCAAAACTGATCCAAGGCGATCCGGCGACGGTAAAAGTGTGAGTGTCTATCCGCGAAAGGGAGTGGTGCTGCAAGAGATTTTGGGCATTGAGCAAGTGCCACCAGATGTCCGATTCGCCAATCGAGATTCCACGTGGGGCGTAGGCGAAGATGACGGCTGCCAGCAAAAACGCGCACATTACCGGGAACGAGAAAAGCTTTGCCCCTAAGCTCAGCTTGGGGGCGTCAATCGCGGCTGAGGTTTTTTTCTGCGGGCTGACACCAGATTCCAGCATCGACGTAGCATAGCACCCGAGGCGAGCGGGCCTAACGATGACGAAATTACCAGGATGGGAAAGTCTGGCTCACCATGGACCAATTTGGCCATGTGGTAATCGATCAGCGAAGTTACTATAGTTTATACCAACGGGGAGAAAAGTTTTGTATTTGCGGACCGTCCAGTGCTAGCTTTGTGTCGCCGCCCCCGTTTTTAGCACAATTGTGTCTGCTTATGATGACACAAAAGAGCATAGGAGGCGGGCTGAGTCGACCGGAAATTTCACGAAAGGACGTTTACCGATGATTAACCTATTGAAGAGCCTGCACCGGGAGGAATCAGGCCAGGACCTGATCGAGTACGCCTTGATCGCCCTGCTGATTGCCATCGGCGCTATTGCCGGCATGAGCTCGCTGGCGGCGTCGATCAACCAGGAGTTCTCCAGCGTAGCTGCCACCCTAACCTAAGGGACCCTGTTTTGCCTGTTGGAAGCAGGCTATGTAGGCGGAACGATTGGAGTTGTGATCGATCCGCACGCAGGAAAAAGCATCGCGCTTGGCCGGGCGTGTCGCTACGAGTTGGGCCACGACCTCGTAGCTTGCTTCCGCTTTTCAACCTGGATGATGCGCCATGAATCGGGAT
>Ga0070737_10004283_pt1 | contig 14445 bp, 12 predicted proteins | sample Coa_R1_10_FD_66438 | JGI IMG/M metagenome (GOLD analysis project Ga0070737, IMG submission 66438) | Surface soil microbial communities from Centralia Pennsylvania, which are recovering from an underground coalmine fire - Coalmine... | ecosystem: Environmental > Terrestrial > Soil > Unclassified...
ATCGCCGGGGGACTGTCGGCCGCGGTCGCCCGCAGCAAGCGGCGGATGGACGTGACCAGGCGCCCCGACGGGGTGACAGTGATCAACGACTCCTATAACGCCAACCCGGAGTCGATGCGGGCCGGGCTGAACGCCCTGAAGTCGCTGGCCGCGGGCGGCCGCTCCGTCGCGGTGCTCGGCCACATGGCCGAACTCGGCGCCAACTCGGCGCGATGGCACGAGGAGATCGGCGAGTACGCCGCCCAGGCCGGAGTCGGCACGCTCATCGTGGTCGGCGACGAAGCCGCGCCGATGCTGGCCGGGGCCAAGGCACAGCCCGGCTGGCCCGGTGAGCTGCTGCACGTGCCCGACGGCCCGGCCGCGCTCGAGGCGCTCGCCAGCCGACTGCGGCCCGGGGACACCGTGCTGGTCAAGGCCTCCCGGGCGGTCGGCTTGTGGAGTGTGGCCGAGGCGCTGCTGGCGGAGGCCACCCAGTGAGAACGGTCCTGGTCTCGGCCGGGGTGTCTACCCTGATCACCCTGCTCGGCATGCCGCTGGCCATCAGGTTGCTCCGGTCCAGGGGCTACGGCCAGGAGATCAGGGAGGACGGCCCGGCCGGCCACGCCACCAAGCGCGGCACCCCCACCAGCGGCGGGATCGTCATCATCATCGCGGCGCTGGTCGGCTACTTCGTCGGTCACTACACCACCGGCGAGAAACCGACCGCGTCCGGGCTGCTGGTCCTGATGCTGATGACCGGCCTGGGCATGGTCGGCCTGGTCGACGACTTCATCAAGATCTACAAGAAGCGGAGCCTGGGCCTGCGCAGTGGCGCCAAGCTGGCCGGGCAGGCCGTGGTCGGTGCGGTGTTCGCGCTGCTCGTGCTGCGGTTCAGGGACGGATTCGACCTCACGCCCGCCGACGCCCACTTCTCCTTCCTGCGCGACTTCGGCCCCGCCATCAGCCCGGTGCTGTTCGGCCTGTGGGTGGTCTTCATGATCGCCGGGATGTCCAACGGGGTGAACCTCACCGACGGGCTCGACGGCCTGGCCACCGGCGCGGTCGCCCAGGTGCTCGCGGCCTACGTGATCATTGGCATCTGGCAGGGCCGCAACGACTGCACCATCGCCCTCACACCGGAGTGCTACCAGGTCAGGGACCCGCTCGACACCGCCGTCGTGGCCGCGTCGGTGCTCGGCGCCTGCATTGGGTTCCTGTGGTGGAACGCGCCGCCCGCCCGCATCTTCATGGGCGACTCCGGGTCGCTGGCCCTGGGCGGTGTGCTGGCCGGCCTGGCCGTCTGCACCAAGACCCAGCTGCTGCTGCCCATACTGGGCGGCCTGTTCGTGATCATCACGCTGTCCGTGGTCATCCAGGTGACCTCGTTCAAGCTGACCGGCAGACGCGTGTTCAAGATGGCGCCGCTGCAGCATCACTTCGAACTGCTCGGCTGGCCGGAAACCTCGATCGTGATCAGATTCTGGCTGATCTCCGGCCTGTTCATCGGCCTCGGCCTGGTCATCTTCTACGTGCAATGGATGAACCCGACATGACCTCACCTGCCCCAGCCACCGACGCCGCCACCCGCTGGGACGGGCAGCCGGTCTGCGTGGCCGGCCTCGGCGTGTCCGGGCCGCCGGCCGCCCGCGCCCTGGCCGCCCGCGGGGCCAGGGTCACGGTGCTGGACGACGGCGACGACGAGGTGCGCCAGGCCCGCGCCAGCGAACTGCGCCGCCTCGGCATCGAGGTGCGGCTCGGCGCCGGGGCCACCGCGGCGGGCGTCCCGGCCGGCACCACGCTGGTGGTCACCTCGCCGGGCTGGCGTCCCGACGCACCGCTGCTGGCCGCCGCCCGTGACGCCGGGATCCCGGTCATCGGCGACGTCGAACTGGCCTGGCGGCTGCGCCCCGTGGTCGGTGGCCCGGTGCCCGGTGGCCCCGTGGCCGGTGGCGTGCCCGGTGGAAACGGGCGGCCGGACGGCAGCCGGCAGGCATGGCTGGGGGTCACCGGCACGAACGGCAAGACGACCACGGTGAAGATGCTGGCCGCGATGCTGCGGGCGGCCGGGCTGCGGGCGGCCGCCGTCGGGAACGTCGGCACCTCCGCGGTCGAGGCGGTCGAGACCGGCACGGCGGCCGGGCCCTACCAGGTGCTCGCGGTCGAGCTGTCCAGCTTCCAGCTGCACTGGAGCGACAGCCTGGCACCGCTGGCGGCCACCGTGCTCAACCTGGCCGCCGACCACATCGACTGGCACGGCGACCTGGCGTCCTACGCCAGGGACAAGGGACGGATCTACGCCCCGGGCACCATCGCCGTCTGCAACGCCGACGACGAGTGGTCCCGCCGCCTGGCCGCCGGCGCGGCCGGGGTGGCCAGGATCGTGCCGTTCCGGTCCGGGCCGCCCCGGCCCGGCGAGCTCGGCGTGTCCGGCGGCCAGCTGGTGGACCGGGCCTTCGGCTCCGCTGACGGTGAGATCCTGGCCGCGGTGGCCGACGTGCGGCCCGCGGCGCCGCACAACGTGGCCAACGCGCTCGCCGCGGCGGCGCTGGCCCGGGCCTACGGGGTGGCGCCTGCCGCGGTGGCCGGCGGGCTGCGTGACTTCGAGCCCGAGCCGCACCGGATCACCCTGGTCGCCGAGATCGCCGGCGTGACCTACGTGGACGACTCCAAGGCGACGAACCCGCACGCCGCGGCGGCCTCGCTGGCCGCCTACCCGTCGGTGGTCTGGGTGGCCGGCGGCATGCTCCGCGGCGAGGCGGCCGACATCGACGGGCTGGTCGCCGCCGCGGCGGGCAGGCTGCGGGCCGCGGTGCTGCTCGGCCGCGACCGTGACATCGTGGCCAAGGCTCTGGCGCGACACGCGCCCGATGTCCCCGTCATCGAGCTGGCCAGCACCGACACTGGAATCATGGAACGCGTTGTGTCCGAGGCCGCCGCGGCCGCCAAGCCGGGTGACACCGTGCTGCTGGCGCCTGCCGCCGCCTCACTCGACATGTTCGCCAACTACGGCGCGCGCGGTGACGCGTTCGCCGACGCGGTGCGGGCGCGAGCCGGACTGCCGTGAGCGCCACCACGGTCGGGGGCGTGGACAACGGGGTCGGGGACGCGGACGACAGCCATCCTGACGCTGGCGACGGCGCGCCCGGTCTGCTTCCGCGGGAGCGGCTGGCCGCCTTCCGCGCGCTGCTCGACCGGCCGCTGCTGTCCTACTACCTGGTCATGGGCATCGCGGCGCTGCTGATCGCGCTCGGCCTGGTCATGGTGCTGTCCACCTCGTCGGCGATCGCCCTGGTCAGCGGCGCGCCGCTGTACCAGGAGTTCCAGCGGCAACTGCTCGGCGTAGCCATCGGCCTGCCGGTCATGTGGTTCACCGCCCGCTCGTCGCCGCGGCTGTTCCGGGCCGCGGCCTACCCGCTGCTGGTCGTCTCGGTGATCGGCCTGGTGCTCACGCTCATCCCCGGTATCGGGGTGACCTCGGGCGGCGCCTCCCGCTGGATCGACCTGGGCCCGTTCCAGCTGCAGCCATCCGAGCTGGCCAAGTTCGCCTTCATGCTGTGGGGCGCCGACCTGCTGGCCAGGAAGGAACAGCTCGGCCAGCTCAACGAGTGGCGGCACCTGCTGCTGCCGCTGCTGCCGGGCGCCAGCGTGATCTGCATGCTGGTGATGCTCGGCGACGACCTGGGCACCACGTTCGTGCTGCTCACCATCTTCCTGGCGCTGCTGTGGGTGGTCGGCACGCCGGGGCGGCTGTTCGTCGCCGTGCTGGCCCTGATGGGCGTGGCCCTGCTGATGCTGATCATCGTCGCGCCTTACCGGCTGGAACGGCTGACCAGCTTCCTGAGCCCGCAGACCAACCCGGTCGGCTCCGACATGCAGAACATCCAGGGCAAGTACGCGATCGGCTCGGGTGGCTGGTTCGGGGTCGGGCTGGGCGCAGGCAAGGAGAAGTGGGGCTGGGTGCCCAACGCCACCACCGACTACATCTTCGCCATCATCGGCGAGGAGCTCGGCCTGGTGGGCACGCTGTGCGTGTCGGCACTGTACGGCGGCCTGGCCTACGCTGGCATCCGGATCGCCCGCCGGGTGGACGACACGTTCATGCGGCTGGCCGCCGCGGGCGCGACCACCTGGATCGTGATCCAGGCGGTGGTGAACATCGGCGCGGTGATCGGTGTGTTCCCGATCACCGGGGTGCCGCTGCCGCTGGTCTCCTACGGGGTGTCCTCGCTGATCACCACCATGGCGGCGTTCGGCATGCTGATGGCGTTCGCCAAGCGGGAACCCGGAGCACGAGAAGCATTGGCCGCTCAGGGCGATGGCGGCCTGCGAAGAGTCCTAAGCTGGCTGGGCCTGACCCCCGGTCGGGCCTGACCGGCAGCGCAAGGAGTGCAGTAGGCGATGAGGGTTGTCCTGGCAGGCGGCGGAACGGCCGGCCATATCTCACCGGCTCTGGCGGTAGCCGACGCGCTGCGCCGGGCCGACCCGGCGATCGAGCTGACCTTCCTCGGCACCGAGCGCGGCCTGGAGACCAGGCTGGTGCCGCAGCGCGGCTACGAGCTGGCCACGATCCCGCCGGTGCCGCTGCCGCGCTCGATCTCGCCGCAGCTGTTCAGCGTGCCGGCCCGGCTGGCCGCCGCGGTGAGCGCCGCCGCCGCCGTGCTGGACCAGGCGCAGGCCGTGGTGGGCTTCGGCGGGTACGTGGCCACGCCCGCCTACCTGGCCGCCAGGCGCCGCCGGGTGCCCATCGTGATCCACGAGGCCAACCCGCGCCCCGGCCTGGCCAACCGGCTGGGCGCGCGGCTGACCAGGCACGTGTTCACCGGCTACCCGGACACCACGCTGCCGCACGCCCGCTACATCGGGATCCCGCTGCGCCGCGAGATCACCGAGCTGGACCGGGCCGAGCTGGCCGGCAAGGCCCGCGAGCACTTCGGCTTCCGCCCCGGCCTGCCGGTGCTGATGGTCACCGGCGGGTCGCAGGGCGCCCGGTCGATCAACCGGGCCGTGTTCGCCGCGGCGGCCCCGATCCGGGCGGCCGGCGTCCAGCTCCTGCACATCACCGGGCCGAAGGCCGACGTCGAGCCGCCGCTGCCCGGTGACGGACCCGCCCAGGTGGTCGTGCCCTACATGGACCGGATGGACCTGGCGTACGCCGCCGCGGACATGGTGCTGTGCCGGGCCGGCGCGATGACCTGCGCGGAGCTGACCGCCCTCGGGCTGCCGGGCGCGTTCGTGCCGCTCCCGCACGGGAACGGTGAGCAGGCGCTGAACGCGGCGCCCATCGTCGCGGCCGGGGGAGGGGTAATGGTGGACGACGCCAGCCTGACCGCCGACTGGATCATGGCCACCGTTGTGCCGGCCGTGCGTGATCCCAGCCAGATCGCGCGCATGTCGCGGGCCGCCGCGGAACTGGGCCGGCGGGACGCGGATGTCGAGCTGGCCAGTGAGGTGCTCGCCGTGGCCGGGGCGCACCGGTGACCGGCCAGGACACGGCCGTCCCGGTCGGCGAGCTCGGCCGGGTGCACTTCGCCGGGATCGGCGGGGCCGGCATGTCGGGGATCGCCCGGATCATGCTGGCCAGGGGCGTGAAGGTGTCGGGCAGCGACGCCCAGCCGTCGCAGTTGCTCGGCACGCTGGCCTCGCTGGGTGCCGACGTGCACGTGGGCCACGACGCGGCCCATCTGGACGGCGCGGACACGCTGGTGGTCTCGACCGCGATCAGGGACACCAACCCGGAGCTGGCCGAGGCGCGCCGGCGCGGCCTGCGGGTGCTGCACCGGGCCGCCGCGCTGGCCTCGGTGATGCGGGGCAAGCGGGCGGTCGCGATAGCGGGCACCCATGGCAAGACCACCACGACGGCCATGCTCACCACGATCCTGCTGCAGGCGGGCCTGGACCCCAGCTATGCGATCGGCGGCCTGCTGACCGAGACCGGTCTCGGCGCCGACTGGGGCGCGGGCGACACGTTCGTGGCCGAGGCCGACGAGAGCGACCGCTCGTTCCTGATGCTGTCGCCGGACGCCGCCATCGTCACCAACGTCGAGGCCGACCACCTGGACAACTACGCCGACCTGGCCGAGATCGAGGACACGTTCCTGGCGTTCGCCCGGCGCATCACCCCCGGCGGCCCGCTCGTGCTCTGCGCGGACCACCCGGGTACCAGGGCGCTGGCCGCCGCCGTCGAGGCGGGCGGGGGGCCGCCGCGGGTGGTCCGGTACGGCACGTCGGACGACGCCGACTACCTGATCACCGGCATCCGGCCGCACGGCATGGGCATCGGGTTCACGGTCACCGGACGCGGGCCGCGGCTGGCCACGCCGGGGGAGGAGCGGATCGAGCTGGCCGTCCCCGGCCGGCACAACGCGCTGAACGGCGCCGCCGCGCTGACCGCCGCTGTCGAGCTCGGCGTGCCCTGGCCGCGGGCCGCCGCGGGACTGGCCGCCTACCGGGGCGCGCAGCGCAGGCTCGAGCCCAAGGGCGAGGCGGCCGGGGTGCGGGTGCTGGACAGCTACGCCCACCACCCCACCGAGCTCACCGTCGACCTGCGGGCGGCGCGGGACATCGCGGGCCAGGGCCGCGTGATCGCGGTCTTCCAGCCTCACCTGTACAGCCGGACCCGGATCTTCGCGGCCGAGTTCGGCGCGGCGCTCGGCCTGGCCGACCTGGTCTTCGTGCTCGACGTGTACGCGGCCAGGGAGGACCCGGAGCCGGGGGTGAGCGGCGCGCTCGTCGCCGCCGCGGTGCCCGGGGACAAGGCCCGCTACCTGCCCGGCGCCGCCGCGGTGCCGCCGGCCGTCGCGGCCGTGGCCAGGCCCGGTGACGTGGTGCTCACCATGGGCGCGGGCGACGTGACCAAGCTCGGGCCGGACCTGGTCGCGGCCCTGGCCGACGCGGGCCGGGAGGCGCCGCGATGACCAGGTACAATCGCTGGAAGGCCGGGTTCATCGCGCTCGCCGTGGTCGGCATGGTGGCCGCCGCCGCGTGGGCGCTGCTCGACTCCAGGTTCCTGGTGGTGCGCTCGGTCGCGGTCACCGGCAGCAATCACCTGGTGCCAGAGTCCGAGGTGCTGGCCGCCGCGGCCATCCCGAAGGGCTTGCCCCTGGTCCGGGTCAACACCGGCGACGCGGCCCGCCGGATCGAGCGCATCACCCAGGTCAAGACCGCGGTCGTGACCAGGGACTGGCCGAACCGGATCAGCATCACCATCGTCGAGCGCACGCCCGTGCTCGCGGTCGCCGACGGCCACAAGTTCGACCTGATCGACCCCACCGGGGTGATCGTGCAGCAGGTGGCCAGGCAGCCCAAGAGGATGCCACGCTTCACCCCGTCGGGCCCGCTGCTGCACAGCCCCGACGTCTCGGCCGCGGCCAGCGTGCTGCGCAGCCTGCCCGCCACGATGGCGCGGCAGGTGAAATCGGTCACCGCCCCGAACGCGGACTCGGTCACGCTGCGCCTGGCCGACGGGGACACGGTGGACTGGGGCAGCGCGGGCCAGACCGCGCAGAAGGCCAAGGTGCTGGCCATTCTCATGCACACCCACGCGCACTACTACGACGTCAGCGCCCCCGGCACCGCCGTCACAGGCTGACCCGCCCCCTTACCGCGCGGTTCCTGACCCGGCCCGGCCCTGGCCCGGCCCGGTGGCGGCCCGCATCGCCGGCCACGCCGCAGACCTACGTCGCCGACGCCACCGTGGCTGGTGACCCTGAACACACCCGGTCGCCCGGGCTGCCCTCCCGCTTCCCCGCTCGCCGCGCTAGCCGCCTGTCCGGGGTGCTTCCCGGCTCGCCGCTCTAGCCGCCCGTCCGCGGCCGCGTGCATACCACCAGCCACTTATGCACTATTAGCATCCTGTACATCACTGGTCCCATAGGCACTGTCGCCCATGCCTGCCCGGGCCGACTGCCACGCCGCCGCGACGTCCCTGCCGGTGACTCGCCTCGCTCATCGCGTCTCCTCGCGGGGCATTGATGATGACGTAGAGAAAGTGTCGCTATGGCAGCACAAAGTCTTCGTCATGATGAATGGCCAACAGTGTAAACGATTGCCAAGGCGGCGGCCGGAGTGGTGGGGAGGCGATGGCGGTGCGGGGGCGAGAAGCGGCCGGGGAGGCGATGGTGGTTCGGGCGCGAGAAGCGGCGGGGGAGGCGGTGGCGGTTCCGGGGCGAGAAGTGGTGGAGAGGCGATGGAAGGCCGGGTGAGTTCTGGGGTGAGGGATGAGCGGAGGGGTTCGGCGGGGAGAAAGCATTGCGATATCAGTACTAACTCTCCGGGATCATGATGAGGTTGTTCGCGACACGCCGGGGCGGTAGATGGCCAGTTAGTTGACCCGGCTATCGGGCGACCCTACTGTCCATAGCAATCGCCAGGTTGACATAAGTCTAAATCTCAACTTGAGGGTGAGAGTTCATCCAGGTAAACCGCGGGACGTGGTTGGCCGGCCCAATCCGGCTGGCCCCCAGCGGCCGGGTTTCCCGAGATGAGCGGCGTGGAGGTTCGCAGGAGAGCGGCAACGAAAATGCGCCGGGTGAATGCAGCACAGGGGCATACGAGCGGAAGGGTCCTTCCTCGTGGCAGCACCGCAGAATTATCTGGCGGTCATCAAGGTCGCCGGAATCGGTGGTGGCGGCGTCAATGCCGTTAACCGGATGATCGAAGAAGGACTTAAGGGCGTCGAGTTCATCGCGATTAACACCGACGCTCAGGCGCTGCTCATGAGCGACGCCGACGTCAAGCTCGACGTCGGGCGCGAGCTCACCAGGGGCCTGGGCGCGGGCGCGAACCCTGACGTCGGATGCAAGGCCGCCGAGGATCACCGCGCGGAGATCGAGGAGGTGCTCAAGGGCGCCGACATGGTCTTCGTCACCGCGGGCGAAGGCGGCGGGACCGGCACCGGCGGCGCTCCGGTCGTGGCCAACGTGGCCCGGTCGCTGGGCGCGCTCACCATCGGCGTGGTGACCAGGCCGTTCGGCTTCGAGGGCAAGCGCCGCGGTGCGCAGGCCGAGGCCGGCATCGAGCGCCTCCGCGAAGAAGTGGACACGCTGATCGTCATCCCGAACGACCGTCTGCTGTCCATCTCCGATCGCCAGGTCAGCGTGCTGGACGCGTTTAAGGCGGCGGACCAGGTGCTGCTGTCCGGTGTTCAGGGCATCACCGACCTCATCACCACGCCCGGCCTGATCAACCTGGACTTCGCCGATGTGAAATCGGTCATGTCCGGGGCCGGCTCGGCGCTGATGGGGATCGGCTCGTCGCGGGGCGACGACCGCTCGGTGGCCGCGGCGGAGATGGCGATATCCAGCCCGCTGCTCGAGGCCAGCATCGACGGCGCCCACGGGGTGCTGCTGTCCATCCAGGGCGGATCCGACCTCGGCCTGTTCGAGATCAACGAGGCGGCCCAGCTCGTGTCCAACTCCGCCGCCCCGGACGCCAACTTCATCTTCGGTGCGGTCATCGACGACGCGCTCGGTGACGAGGTACGGGTCACCGTGATCGCGGCCGGCCTCGGCGACCCCCGGACGCAACGGTCCGACACGGCGCAAGGGGTGCCCAGCCGCCGGTCCGGCAACGGCCACGTCCCGCTGGGCAACGGGGTCAGCCTGGGCGCGCCGCAGTCTGCGGCGCCTCTTTCCGCCCCGGTTCCGGAGCCTGGGCCACCCGCGCCCGACAGCGCCCTGTCACCCGACGCCGCACCGTTTACCGCCGAGGCCAGCGCCGAGGCCGGTGTGGAGGCGGCCAGCGGGACGGCCGGGGACGGCGACGCGGCCGGCCAGGACTACCCGGCCGCCGGGCTGAACGGGCAGGCGGACGGGGCCGAGCCCGCCGCCACCGGCGAGAACGGGTACGCGGCCCCCGAACCGGACGCCGCGGCCGACGCCACCCGGCCGGAGTCCACCGAGTCCGTGCATCACCACGCTCCGGGCCGGCTCGACCCCGTGTCCGCGGCCCGGGTCTTCGACGCGGCCAGCACCCGCCGCCGGCCGGTCGTCTTCGAAGAGGACGACGACCTCGACGTGCCAGACTTCCTGAAGTGACGTGCCAGACTTCCTCCCGTGAGGGAATCGTCACCTAGTCTCGTCGGGTCATCCATCCGGCTGCTGACGCTCGCCCCTGGTGTGCAGGCCGCGTTCACCGGCCGCCGCGGCGGCCTGAGCGAGCCGCCCTACGACTCGCTGAACATGGGCACCGGGTCCGGCGACCGCCCTGACGTGGTCGGGCGCAACCGCGGACTGGTCGCGGCGGCCTGCGGGCTCACCCCGGACCGGCTGATCTGGATGCGCCAGGTCCACAGCGCCACCGTCGCCCGGGTGACCGGCCCCGCCAGCGATCCCCCCGATCCAGCCAGCACCAAGCCAGCCAGCGCCGGGCCGGACAGCGCCGGGCCGGACAGCGCCGGGCCGGGCAGGACCGGGTCGGGCAGCACCGGGTCAATGAGCACCGCGCTGACGGCGGCCGGCCCCAGGGACGCGAGCTTCACCACGGTGCCCGGCCTGGTTCTGGGCGTCCTGTCCGCCGACTGCCCGGGCGTGCTGATCGCGGATCCGGACGCCGGAGTCGTCGGCGCGGCCCATTCGGGCCGGGCCGGGATGGCCAGCGGCGTCGTTCCGGCCCTGGTGGCGGCCATGACCTCGGCCGGGGCCGACCCGGCCCGCATGCACGCGGTGATCGGCCCGGCGATCTGCGGCCGGTGCTACGAGGTGCCCGCCGCGATGCGGGACGAGGTCGGGGCCGCGGTGCCCGGCTCGGCCTGCACGACCAGGGACGGCACCCCCGGTCTCGACCTGCCCGCGGGGATATCCGCGCAGCTCGCGAACCTGGGCGTGGGCCGGGTGCAACGGGACGAGCGGTGCACGGCCGAGGACCCGGACCTCTACTCCTACCGGCGGGACGGGCGCACCGGCCGGTTCGCCAGCCTGGTCTGGCTCACGCCATGATGATCAGGTGACCAAGCCAGAACCACCGGCCACCCCCCGCCCCGGTACCAGCCGCACCGCCCCGGCCAGCACCGTCCCGGCCAGCACCGCCCCGGGCAGCACCACCTCGGGCAGCACCACCCCGGCGGGCGACCGCCGCGCCGAGATCGCCGCGAACCTGGCCGGGGTCCGCGCCCGCATCGCCGCCGCCGCGCAGGCCGCGGGCCGGGACGTGAGCGAGATCACGATGATCGCCATCACCAAGACCAGGCCCGCCTCCGACGTCCGCCTGCTGGCCGAACTCGGCGTGACGGACGTGGGCGAGAACAGGGACCAGGAGGCGGCCGCCAAGGCCGCCGAATGCGCCCAGCTCGGCGTATCGGCCCTGACCTGGCATTTCGTGGGCCAGCTGCAGACTAACAAGGCGGCCAGCGTGGTGCGCTACGCCGACGTCGTGCACTCGGTGGACCGGGCCCGCCTGGTCCGTGCGCTCGGCACTCAGGCCAGGAGGGCCGGCCGCACCGTCACCTGCCTGGTCCAGGTCAACCTGGATCCCGCCGTGGCCCACGACGCGGCCCCAGACACCGGCCCAGGCACCGGCCCGGCCGCCGGCCCGGGCACCCAGGCCCCAGGCCGCGGCGGCGCGGACCCCGGCCAGGTGGCCGCCCTGGCCGACGCGATCGCGGCCGAGGAAGCCCTGGCCCTCGGCGGCGTGATGGCGGTCGCACCGCTGGGCCAGCCCCCGGAGCCCGCGTTCGCCCGGCTGGCCGAGATCGCGGCCGAGGTCAGGGCCGCGCACCCGGGAGCGATCATGATTTCGGCGGGTATGAGCGCCGACCTGGAAGCGGCGGTCGCGGCCGGCGCGACACACCTGCGTGTCGGTACGGCGTTGCTCGGCGCCAGAAGCACCTTCGTCGGGTAATGTCCGACGCGTGAGCCCGGTGCCGGGTCTCAGCGTCCCCGCAGATCGGGGGCGCCCGGTCGATCCGCGGGACGGCGTTTCAGGCACGACGGAGGACGCAAAGATGGCCACGGCGATGCGCAAGATGGCGGTCTACCTCGGCCTCGTGGAGGACGACCACCGCTACCAGGACAGCTACGACGACGCGTACGACGATTACGACACCTATCCCGATCACGAAGACAGCCTCGAGACCGGCGAAGAGCCCGAGGCCGACGAGACGGACAGCCAAGTAGGGCACGACATGGTTCACACCACTGCGGAGCGGCACCACTCTCCCGTGGTCCAGGCCACCGACCTCGCCAGGATCACGACGCTCCACCCGCGTACGTACAATGAAGCTCGTACCATCGGAGAGCACTTTCGCGAGGGCACCCCGGTGATCATGAATCTGACCGAGATGGCCGACAGCGACGCCAAGCGTCTTGTCGACTTCGCGGCCGGCCTGATCTTCGGGCTTCGCGGGAGCATCGACCGGGTGACGAACCGGGTGTTCTTGCTGTCCCCCATGAACGTCGAGGTGACGGACGAGGACAAGGCTCGGATCGCGGAGCGAGGGTTCTTCAACCAGAGCTAGCAGTACGCAGTGACGGACCACGGAAATCCCCGCTGACCAGCCCGGATAGAGCCGTGGAGGCAGGGCAGGGATGTGGGAATCCTAAAGCTCGTTCTGGACTATGTCCTATGGATCTACCTGCTCATCCTCATCGGGCGGATGATCTTCACCTGGATACAGACGTTCTCCCGTTCCTGGACCCCGACCGGGGTCGTTCTGGTCATCGCTGAGACGGTCTTCACCCTCACCGATCCGCCACTGAGATTCCTAAGACGGTACATTCGGCCGCTTCGGATCGGTAGTGTGGCCTTGGACCTCAGCTTCATGGTGCTGTTCTTTGCGGTTTTGATCATGGTGAACGTGGTCGTTCCGCTAATCTGAACGGTGCTGCGTGTAGGCCTGAAGGACACTCCAAGCGCGCCAAGGAGACGAAATGCCGCTGACGCCCGCGGATGTGCGGAACAAGCAGTTCAGTACGACCAGACTACGGCCGGGCTACGACGAGGAAGAGGTAGACGCCTTCCTCGACGAGGTCGAGGCCGAGCTTGACCGGCTGCTGCAGGAGAACGAGGAGCTCCGGGCGAAGCTGGCCGAGTTCATGCGGGGCGGGAAGACTCCCGCGCCCGCCCTCAGTTCGCCCCTGCCCGAGGCCCAGCCCGAGCTGATGGCGCCGGAACCGCCGCGCCCACCCGAGCCGGAGCGCAGGCCCGAGCCGGTGATGATGGGCGTGGCCCCCGCCGAGGACAACATGGACACCGCGGCGCGGGTGCTCGCTCTGGCCCAGCAGACCGCGGACCAGGCGATCGCCGACGCGCGGCGCGAGGCTGACGAGACGCTCGGCCGCGCCCGCCGCGAGGCCGACGACATCCTCAGCAAGGCACGCCGCCAGGCCGAGCAGATCACCGGCGACGCCAGGGCGCGCGCCGAGAGCCTGGAGCGGGACGCTCAGGAGCGTCACCGCCAGGCCATGGGGTCTCTCGTGCAGCAGCGCGAGGAGCTCGAGCGCCGGGTGGACGACCTGCGCGCCTTCGAACGCGAGTACCGCAGCAGGTTCAAGGCCTACCTGGAAGGCTTGCTGCGCGATCTGGAAGCGGGCGCATCGGACACCGGTGGGTTCCGTGCCGTGGTCGGCACCGGGCCCCAGCCTGTCCCGGCCGGCGCCATGCCGCGTGCCGACGTGCGCAACGGCCAGTCGCCTGCTGCTCCCGCTTACGCAGGTCAGCCTGAGCCTGCGGCACACTCGGGCGGGTTCCGCCCGTCTGACGGTTCACCGCACGAGCGCCGCTGACCAAGGCGGTGCCCGGCGCTCGTCCGGAGGAGAACTTCCGTGATCCGGTTCAGCGCCGCGCTTGTCGTCGCAGGACTTGGGCTGCTCCTGGCGGGCGCGCTCACTAGCGAGCTGACCCTGGTCTACGCCGCGATCGTGGTGTGCGTGATCGCCACCATATTGCTGGCGACAGGCGTGATCGTGGGCCGAGACGAGATTCTCGCCCGCGATGTAAAGGCGACGGGGGGAACGGGGGAACCCGAGCGGGGGACCGCGACGTCGACGTTCGCGGCCCCGGAGAAGGCCAACGGCCTCGCAGGCGCGCAGAAGCCGGCGGCTGGTGCTCCGCCACCGCAGCAGGCGGACACCAGCCCGGCCTCCTCGGGACTCGGCTGGCCCGCGGGGAAGTCCCCGGCAGAGGCGCTGTGGGCCCGCGTGGACGCCGAACTGGCGGCGGCCGGCGCCACGGTGGACACGCCGAAACTCACCAGGGACTCGGCTTCGGAGGAGATCTGGGGCCGGGTCGAGCTCGAACTCAGCACGCCGGCCAAATGGGCCGCCCAAACCCACGCCCTGCCCGAGGCGAGTTCTCAACCAGCAGACGATTCGGCCAGTTATGAGCCGATTATGCTGCACGGGCCCGACGACACCCTGATCGCCGGGCCGGCCACGTCGCACCAGCCGGAAGGCGGCGGCCCGGACGACCCGGACGGTGAGGACAGCCAGTGGCTGCCTGATCACTGGGACACGGCCGGTGACACGAGCGCAG
>Ga0070737_10004285_pt1 | contig 14435 bp, 16 predicted proteins | sample Coa_R1_10_FD_66438 | JGI IMG/M metagenome (GOLD analysis project Ga0070737, IMG submission 66438) | Surface soil microbial communities from Centralia Pennsylvania, which are recovering from an underground coalmine fire - Coalmine... | ecosystem: Environmental > Terrestrial > Soil > Unclassified...
AGGCAGGCTCGAGGCACGGAGGATGACCGCACCCTCGCCGGCCTTGCCACACCGGCCATGGGGGACCTCCCCCACCGTCCCCCGCCATCCGGCGCCCGACCGGGCCGGCCCGGTCGACGGCAGGCTCGCCCGGACTCGACGCGACGGGGAGCGCCTCCCACCCCAGGACCGGTACCGCGAGAGGCCGACATGCAGCCGGTGACACGACCGAAGGTCGCGCCGCCCATCGACGAGTGGGGAGGGCGCGTCGGCCCCTCCCTCGCCACCGATGTGCACGCCGCGGATCAGTGCGGTGCGAGGTGATGGAGGCACGCCCCATCGTCTCCCCCGAGGAGGCCAGCGACCCGCTCCACCGCTCCATGATGGAGGAGTTCCAGCAGCACCGAGCCGACCCGCCCATCGCCATCGCCTACGACCGCAGGCCGGGGTGATCGCCCTTGTCGTCGGCGACGACGGCACCCCTGCCCCACGGCGGATCGAGCCGCAGGTTGGCCCCGGACAGGGGCGCCGACTCGGGCCCGGCCAGCCACGCCACGACCCGAGCCACCTCCTCCGGCTCCAGGGCCGGCTCGCGAGGCGCGCCGCTGAGCAGCAGCATGGGGGTCCGGATCGCGCCCGGGCTCACGGCGTTGACCCGGATGCCCAACGGACGCCCCTCGACCGCGAGCGCCTCGGTCAGGCCGGCGAGACCCGACTTCGCCGCCACGTAGGCGGCCATGCGAGGGAACTTCTCGGCCCCAGCCACCCCGGAGAGGCTGGAGACGTTGACGATGGCTCCGCCCGGCCTCATGCGCCGGAAGGCCGCCCGGCTGCACAGGAAGGCGCTGCGCAGTCCCGCCCGCAGCGTCTCATCCCACTCGGCGGCGCTCATCCCCACCACCGGGCGCGGGATCAACACGGCGGCGGCGTTGATCAGGGCATCCCAACGCGGCAGGCGGGCGGCGGCACGCTCCACCTGGGCCTCGTCGGCGGCGTCGACGCCGTCGCGACGGCTCCACGAGACCGCCTCCCACCCGCGCCCCCGGAGCTCGGCCACGATCGCCCGTCCGACCGCCCCCGATCCCCCCGTGACCACAGCCAACGGACGGTCCACCCTCCCGGGATCGGCCGGCACCGCCTCGCTCACTGGTGCACCGGCTCCTGGTCAGTGGCCACAACGGGATGGAGACCGACGCCCCCGAGATGCCAGCGGGCCATCGCCCCGCTCGCTGGACGCCGTGAGGGGTGAACTCTGCGAGATCCGGTGGTTGCACGGGACGCGCCGACCGTCGGCAGGGCTGAGCACCTCCGAGCGCCGAACCGTGAGCGAACTGGCAACCGCGTCCCAGCACCGCGAGGCGGCGGTCTCCCCGCTGGGATGAGCAGCGAGGAGGCTGAGCTGCAGCACGCCTCACCACACCCCCCTCCGGCCGTCGGGCCGGGCCATCGGGCAGCCGGTGCGGACCGGGCTCGCGATGACCACGTGGGCACCGTCGTGGACACCGGCGGCCGGGCGGTCGGGCGGTTCGCCGTTGCCCACACCGCCGCCGGCGGCCGCGAGGTCGCCATCGAGCGGCCCGAGGGCCCGGTGGTGGAGGCACGCCTTGGGCCCGGCATGACCGGGATCGTCACCAGACCGACCGGACGCGGCTCAGGCCTCTGGTGCCCGACTCCCCAGCCACCGTGACCCCGAGGTCCGCCTGCCGGGCCCGCAAGGACCTGGTCGCGCACCGGGCCGCCATCGCCAACCAGCCGCGCGCTCACCCCCAGCGCGTCTCCCCCGGCGCTGTCGGCCTCTTCGCCGAGACCGATCGCCCCATCAGTCGCCAGGGGCGGTCGGAGATCGCCGCGCCCGCTCCCCCACCTCGGCGTCCCTGGCCTGCCTCGCGGGCGTCGCCCCCAGCACGCGCCAGCCCGGCGAGCACCGTGCCGTCGGCTTCTCTCGGGCCGCTGCTCGGGAGCACGCCCCCCCACGCCGCCCGTCTCCTCGCCCGAGCCTGGCCCTCCGTCACCTGGCGCCGCTGGTAGCGCGGCACCGCCTATGACCCCTCCCAGCGCCACGCCCTCCAAGCCCTTCTCCATCCCATCCATCGGCGGACGGCCTGCCATGGGGCTGCCTCACCGTCCTCCCGCCAGCGCGGCCAGCGCCTCTTCGTAGGCGACGGCGACCGGGCCGATGTCCAGGCGCTCCCGCGCCGCTCGCCGCACCGACGGGCGGTCCAGGCGCCGTGCCCGCTCGACGGCGGCGGCCAGCGCCTCCTCGTCGCCCGGCTCGACCAGGAAGCCGCCCACGCCCTCTGTCACCACCTCTGGCAACCCCCCTCTCCGGTAGCCGACCACGGGGCAGCCGGCCATCTGGGACTCGGCCGCCACCAGGCCGAAGGGCTCGTCCCACTCGACCGGCATCAGCGTCACCGCCGACGCCGCCATCAGGCGCCAGAGCTCCGGCCTGGCCACCGATCGCACCGGGACGCAGACCTGACCCCGCCAGTACTCACGGTCGTAGACGCTGCCCACCACCAGCGGCTCGAGGCCCACCCGACGGGCCACCCGGATCGCGCTCGCGGTGCCCTTCTCCGGCGACACGCGGCCCGCGACCATGGCCCGGGCCGCGACCGGCAGCTCGGGGACCTCGAAGACCGGGACGCCGTTCGGGATCACCTGCACCTCGTCGAGCCCGGCCGTCGACCAGGCCCGGCGCATGGCCTGGGACACGGTCACGAACCGCACCCGGGGACGGCCCCTGGCCGACAGCACCGCCCGCATCACGGCGGGGACGAGCGGCGGCAGGTGGAGCGTGTGCAGCACCGGCAGCTCCCCACCCACGGCCTCCTCCAGGGCCTCGGCATCGAAGGCGTGCAGGGAGACCACGTCGCCCCCCCAGGCGCGCACCCGGGCGAAGAGCTCGGCGAAGGCGAGGCGCAGGCCGGGGAGGGGAGGCGGTGGACGCCCGGCGGGCATGACCAGGGCCCGCTCCACACCGGCGGGCGCCGGCACCGTCTCCAGGCGCAGGCCGCCGAGGTCCGAGCCCGCGGCGCAGAAGAGGGCCACCTCGTGGCCACGTGAGGCCAAGGCCCGGGCCAGGTCGGTCTGGAACGCCTGCGCCCCGCCCAGCTGAGCCTCGCGCAGGGGGCTCACCAGCGAGGCCACCATCGCCACCCGCACGGCCCTCTCACCTGGGCGAACGCCCGCGGTCGGCGGCATGGTCCCGCACCGCGCAGGGGGCTCGCACCCGACGCCGGCATGGCCGACCTTCCGCGATCACGGATCTTCCTCCCTCACCCGACCCCATCCTCGGCCCCGGGCCGGCAGCCTCGGGCGCCTGTCGCCACCGGCCAACCCGCCTCCGGCGAGGGCCTCAAGGGCGCGTCCGCAGCAGCGCCAGCACCTCGGCCCGGCTCCGGGCATCGGTCCGAAAGCAGCCGAGCATGCAGGAGGTCACGGTCTGGCTCCCCACCTTCTCGACCCCACGCATCTCCATGCACAGGTGTCGTGCCTCCACCACCACCGCCACCCCGCCGGGCTGGACCACCTCCTCCAGGGACTCAGCGATCTGGCGCGTCATGCGCTCCTGGAGCTGCAGCCGGTGGGCATGGAGATCGACCAGGCGTGGGATCTTGCTGAGGCCCACCACCCGGCCTCGGGGAAGGTAGGCCACGTGCGCCGCCCCGAAAAAGGGCAGGAGGTGGTGCTCACAGAGGGAGTAGAACGGGATGTCGCGGACGGCCACGATCTCGTCATAGTCCTGCTCGAAGAGCGCGTTACCGACCGCGTCGCGGACGTCCATGTCGTAGCCCTCGGTCAGGTAGCGCAGGGATCTGGCCACACGCTCCGGCGTCCCCAACAGCCCCTCCCGGGCAGGGTCCTCGCCCAGCCGACGCAGGACCTCCTCCACCAGCCGAGGCAGGTCATCACCGACCTGGGGAACGATGCTCATCGGGCGATCTCCACCGTGTTGTTCTCCGACTCGATCAGGCGCAGCCTCCGCAGTCGACAGGGATGAGGCAGCCGTGCCAGCGCGACCTCCAGCTGCGACCAGAAGGCGAGGGCGAGGTTCTCCGCGGTGGGGATCACGCCTTCGAGGAAGGGCACATCCCGATTCAGGTGGCGATGATCGACCTGGAGGATCACCGCCTCGCGAACGATCCGGTCCAGGTCCCTGAGGTTCACCACCATGCCGGTGACCGGGTCCGGCGTGCCGCTCACCGACACCTCCACCACGTAGTTGTGTCCGTGGTCGCCAGCGCAGGGGCCGAAGACCTGCCGGTTGCGATCCTCGTCCCACTCCATACGCCGCAGCACATGGGCCGCGGCGAAGGTGAGGCGTCGGGTGAGCAACACCTCGGTCGGCGTCTCCCTCCCCGACCCCGGCCCCTGCTCGGGGCGCACATCGCGCATGTCGATCCAACATATACTGACACCTGGTGCGCGACGCAGGTGGCAGCGGCCGAGCGCCGGCTGGCTGCCAGCGCTTTCGGGCGGTCGACGTTGCCCGACTGGGCCGTACCACCTTGAACCTGCTGTTCGCCCCCGGCCAGGCCGGTCCCCTGCTGGACGAGGCGGCGGTCGCGCTCGGCGAGGAGCCGCAGGCGGTGGCCACGATCGCGACCCGGCTTCCCTCCCACCTCGGCCGGCGGCTGCTGCGGCTCAGCCGGCGGCCGCTCCCAGCCCGGGATCGAGAGGCGGCAGGAAGACGGCTGGTGGCGGCCGCCTTCTGGTACCTGGTGTACGAGCTGGAGCCCGAGCTGTGGGACCGCCTGGCCTCAGCCGAGCCGATCTCGCCACAGTTGCTGGCCAACCTGCCCGCGGACGGCAGCCGGGTGGTGGACGTGGGCGCCGGCAGCGGCCGACTGACCGTCGCCCTCGCACCCCGGGCCGCGGTCCTGGTGGCGGTGGAGCCCTGCCCCCCGCTGCGGCGGCTGCTGCGCTCCCGCTGTCCGGGGGTGCACGTGGTCGCCGGTGTCGGGCATCGGCTGCCGATCCGGAGCCGCTGGGCGGACCTGGTGGTCTCCTGCGCGACCTTCGGCGCCCGTGGGCCGTGCGGCGGCGAGCCGGTGCGCTCGGAGCTGGAGCGCTGCGCCCGGCCGGGCGGCAGCGTCGCCCTGATCTCCCCCAAGTCACCGGCCTGGTGGCGACGCCAAGGCTATCGCCAGACCCTCTACCCCGCGCCCCCGGTGCGCCTGGAGGCGGACCTGGAGTCGTTCTTCGGCCCGCCCGACCCGCCCCGTCTCTTGCTCCTGAAGCGCCTGCCCGGCTGAGCCGTCACCCACGGCGTCACCGTGCGGTACGTTCGTCTCGGGCCCGGGGCAGCCCCGCCCCGACGGCCACGCAGCACCCGGAGTCCGAGGAGGAGTTTGCCATGGCCCAGATCGGGGTGATGATCGAGGCCCAGGAAGGGCTGAACTGGGAGCGCTGGCGACGCGTCGTGCGCGACGCCGAGCGACTCGGGTTCGCCTCGCTGCGGACCAGCGACCACTGCTGGTCGGTGTTCGGCGTCGAGGGGCGTGAGTCCCTGTCGGCGTGGCCGGCGCTGACCGCCGCCGCGGCCTGGACCGAGCGGATCCAGATCGGGCCCATGGTCAGCCCCATCACCTTCTACGTTCCCGCCGTGCTCGGCCGGATGGCCCGCGCCGTCGACGAGCTCTCCGGCGGCCGGTTGATCCTCGGGCTGGGGACGGGCTGGAACCAGGCCGAGCACGAGCGATTCGGCATCCCCTTCCCCAGCTGGAGGCGCCGCTTCGACGCCCTGGAGGCGGGCATCGAGCGCGTCCGGCAGACGTTCGGCGAGCGTCCGATCCCACTGCTGATCGGCGGTGGGGGCGAGCGACGCACCATCCCCTTGGCCGCCCGGGTGGCGTCGGAGTGGAACCTGAACCTCGGGGACCCGGACGACTTCCGCGCTCGATCCGCCCTCCTCGACCAGCACTGCCGGGCGATCGGGCGCGACCCCGCCCAGATCCGACGCTCGGTGATGCGCCCCTACCTGATCGGTCGCGACCCCGAGGAGCTGGGGCGCCGGGCGGCCCGGCTGGCCGAGGTCATCCCCGGCCTGCGCGACCTCCCGCCCGGGGATGTTCTCCGGGCGCTGCGCGAGCGCGGCGCCCTGGTCGGCACCCCCCAGGAGGTGATCGAGCTGATGCGACCGCTGGCCGAGGCCGGGGCCGAGCTGTTCATGCTGCAGCATTTCCTGCTCGACGACCCCGATCACCTGGAGCTCCTGGCCTCCGAGGTGCTGCCCGCCGTGGCCGAGATGCGACCGGCGGCGTAGCCCCCGCCGGCCCCGACGGCCGAGCCAGGAGCCGACCATGACGCCGGGCCCTCTGGTAGCGTCGATGCGGTCATGGACGCCGACCTGGTCGTGATCGGCGCGGGACCGGTCGGCGCGACGCTGGCCATGCTCTCGGCGCGCACAGGGCGGAAGGTGGCGTTGCTCGATCGCGCCACCTTCCCTCGGGACAAGGCCTGCGGCGAGGGGCTCCTGCCGAGCGGGGTCCGGGTGCTCCAGGACCTCGGCATCGACCTCGCCGGCCTGGGCTTCCCCGAGCTCCGTGGGGTGCGCTACCGCTTGGCCTGCGGCCGCTCGGCCGCGGCCGCCTTCCCGGGCAGCCCGGGGCGGGGCGTGCGCCGGGTGGTTCTGGACGCGGCCCTCGTCCAGCGCGCGGCGGCCACCCCCGGCGTCCGCTTCCACCCCGGTTGCCCGCTCGTCGCCCTCGTCCCGAGCCGGCGCGGGATCGAGGTCCACACCGGCCTCGGCCAGCTGCGGGCGTGGACGTTGGTAGGCGCCGACGGCCTGCACTCGACCACCGCCCGCCTGCTCGGCCGAGCACGCCCGCCCCGCAGGCCAGCCCGCTACGGCGTGGTCGGCCACCTGGCCTGCGACCGGCTCCCGCAGGAGGTGGTGGTGACCCTGCTCGACGAGGCCGAGGTGTACGTGGCGCCGGTAGCGCGGGACGAGCTGCTGGTGGCGGTGCTGGGGGGTCGGCAGAGCCTGCTCCGGGCCGGCGGCCGGCTCCTGGACCGCTTCCGGGCGCTCGTCGAGCGGGCGCATCCCGAGCTGGCCGGGGCGCCACTGCGGGGTCGCCTCCGGGGAGCGGGCCCCTTTGGGGTCAGGGCCCTGCCCGTGGCTGCGGACGGCGTCTTCCTGGTCGGGGACGCGGCCGGCTTCGCGGACCCCCTGACCGGAGACGGCATCGCCGCCGGCCTGGCCCAGGCCGAGGCCCTGGCCACGCTGCTGGCGCCCACGAACGTGGACCTGGCCGACCGTCGCCAGCTGGCCGTCGCCGCCGCTCGCTACCGGGGCTGGTGGCGACAGCAGTGGTGGCGCCGGCGGCTGCTGGCCGGCCTCGCGTTGAGGCTGGGCGGGTCGGCGGCGCTGGCCCGCCGGGCACTGGAGGGCATGGCCCGGAGGCCGGAGGCGCTGGCTGCGCTGCTGGAGGTCGACGACGGCGGGCGCAGCCTCCGCTCCCTGCGCCTGCGCGACTGGGCGACCCTGGCGGGTCTCTGAGCATGGGCCCCCCACGCCGAGGCGGAGGCGAGCCCCCCTGCCTCGCCGGCGGCCAGCGCTCGATGGCCATGAGCGACCAGCCGATGGCATCGCCGCCCCCGGCGTCGAAGCCGTCTGCCGCGCGCCCCGCTCCCAGCGCCTTCCTGGGCTTCGGCACCGCCCTCCCCGAGCACCGGCTCGACGCCGAGACCGGGATCGCGGCCCTGCGTCAGCTCTGGCCGCGGCTGCGGGGGGCACGGCCAGAGCCGGTCACCCGCTACCTCATCCGGCCACTGGAGTGGTTGCTGACGCCACGGTCGCTGGAGGAGACGATGCGCACCTACGCGGAGCAAGCCGCCCGGCTGGCCGAGGTGGCCAGCGGCCGCGCGCTCGACGCCGCTGGCGTCGAGCCGGAGGAGATCGACCTTGTGGTCACGGTCTCCTGCACCGGGTACTTGCTGCCATCGCTCGACGTGCGGCTCGCCGCCGACCTCGGCCTGCGTCCCGACGTCATCCGGCTCCCCCTCACCGAGCTGGGCTGCTCAGGGGGAGCCGCCGGGGTCGCCGTCGCCCACCGCCACCTCGCCGCCTACCCCCGCGATCGCGTGCTGGTGATCGCGGTCGAGCTGCCCTCGCTCACCTTCCAGCGCCAGGACCGATCCCTGGACAACCTGACCGCGGCCATGGTGTTCGGAGACGGGGCCGCCGCCGCCGTGATGGGCGGCGCGGGCAGGCAGGGAGGAGGCGAGCTGCAGGTGCTGGGCGCCGGCTCCTGGCTGCTGCCGCGGAGCGCCTGGGCCCTCGGCTTCGACCTCCGCGATGGGGGCTTCCACGTCGTCCTCGACCGTCGCCTCCCGGACCTGGTGCGGACGGGCCTGGGCCCAGCCGTGACCGCTTTTCGACGCCGGCGAGGGCTGGAGCGGGTCGACTTCTATGCCGTCCACGCCGGGGGGCCCCGCATCCTCGACGCCGTCGCCGAGGCCCTTCAGCTGGAGCCCGCTCAGCTCGCCCTCTCCCGTCGGGTCTTCCGGGAGGTGGGGAACCTCTCCTCGGCCTCGATCCTGTTCGTGCTGGCCCAGGCCTCCGACGTCGCCGGCGACGGGCTGGCCATCGCCCTCGGCCCGGGGGTGACCATCGAGCTGCTCCACCTGCGGGCCGACCGTGGCACGCCCGGGCCAGCCGGCTGAGGCGGACCGGGCCGGGGCAGCGATCAGGGCAGGGAGGGCTCGACGGCGGCCGGGGCGCACTCCTCGAGGGCGCGACGCGCCGAGGCGGCGTCACCCGGGCGAGTCACCAGCACGCGAACGATGGCCAGGTCGAGGCCCTCGGCCAGGGCCTGGAAGCGCGGCCGGACCGCGCCCGGGATGCCGCAGGCGCCGACCGAGGACAGGAAACGATCGGAGGGGTCACCACCCCCCTCCTCGAGGCGGCGCAGCTCGGCCCCGAAGCCCATGCGCTCGAAGTGCCGCCGGTAGGCGGGGATGCCCAACGCGTACGAGAGGACGGCCTCGGACAGGGTGGAGCGAGCGAGGGCGGCGTCCGGGTCGACGCAGGTGCGGATGTAGGAGACGACCACGGGCGCCGTCCGCCCGGCCGCGGCCGCGGCCGCGAGCACCCGCTCGCGCGACCAGCGGACGTGCTCGGGGGAGCACCAGTTGAGGGCCACCCCGTCCGCCAGCTCCCCCGCCAGCCGCAGCATCACCGGCCCGAGCGCGGCGACGTAGACGGGCAGGCCGTGGGGTAGCCCCTGGGCCAGCTCGGCCAGGTAGCGGCGCATCCCCTCGCCCGGGCGCTCCATGCGACCACTGCCCACCCCCAGCACGAAGGCCCCGCCCGTGGCCTCCCAGGCCCGACGGGCGTGCTCGGCGTAGAACGCCGCCGGCCGGCCCGAGGCGGGCACCACCGAGATGCCGGTGGCCAGGCCGGAGGCCCGATGCCAGGCGATGCAGCGATCGAACGCCGCCTCGTCCGGCCCGGCTGGTGTCCAGGCCGAGGCGTACCCCAGCCGGGCGCCCAGGCGAACCAGGTCGAGCTCGTCGGCCTCGGCCAGCCCCTGTCGTGGATCGATGCTGAACCCCACCTGCATCCTCTTGCGCTCCATCTCCATCGTCGATCGCGTGGCTCGGTCCGGACCAGACCGAGCCCTTCCCGGCGTCCCGAACGCCGGTCGGCGCGGGCCGCGCGGCTCAGAGCACCCCGGGCAGGAAGCGGGCCTTCCCCCGGAAAGCCTCATCGTAGCCGGGGACGGCCATCAACAGCCGCTCCTCGGCCCGGATGCGAGGCCAGAGCACGAGCGCGTTGAGCGAGGACAGGATCATGGCGCTGCGCCAGGCCCCGCCGGCCATGGGAAGCGCCCACATCTCCAGGGCCACCGCCAGGTAGTTGGGATGGCGGACGAACCGGTACGGACCGGAGGTCACCGGGCGTAGGTCATCGGGGACCACCGCCCGCACGTTCCAGCTCGGCCCCAGCTCGTGGATGCTCCACCAGCGCAAGGCGGTCGCCGCCCCCAGGAGCCCCACCCAGAGGACGGGCCTCCGCGCCCGGCGGCCCGTCCAGGCCACCTCCAGCGGGGGGAGGAGGAAGAGGGCCACATGGAGCGCCACCATCAACGGGAAGGTGCGAGGGGCGGCCTGTGGTCCCGACGCCCGGCGCTGGTTGCGACGGGAGCGCGCCAGCTCGCGCAGCCGCTGCGCCCCGGTCAGCCCGACCAACAGCAGGTACCAGGCCGGCGGCCGCAAGCGCCGGCGGGGGCGGCTCAGGAGCGGTCCTCCTCGCGCACCTTGAGCACCACCTTGCCGATCGCCTGGCGGCCCTCGAGCAGGCGGAGCGCATCGGCGGCCTGTGCCAGCGGGAACTCGGCCCCCACCAGCGGGGAGAGCCGGCCCGCCTCCACCAGGCGCACCAGCTCGGCATGCGTCCGGGCGGGGAGATCCGGATGACGGTCCACAAAGGCGCCCCAGGCCGCCCCCACCACGTCGATGTTGCGGAAGAGCACCCGGTTGATGGCCAGCCGGGGGATGGCCCCACCGGCGAACCCGATCACGACCAAGCGCCCCTCGACCGCCAGGGCCCGCACGGTGTCGTCGAAGCGGTCACCGGTGACGGGGTCGAAGGCCACGTCCACCCCGCCGCCGCTCAGCCGTCGCACCTCCTCCAGCCAGCCCGCGTCGGCGAGGACGACGTGGTCCGCGCCTAGACGGGAGACGGCGGCCGCCTTGCGCTGATCGGAGACGACGGCGATCACCGTCGCCCCCGCCGCCTTGCCCAGCTCGACCGCGGCGCTCCCGACCCCCCCGGCCGCGCCGTGGACCAGCAGCGTCTCGCCGGCCCGCAGCCGGCCCCGTCGGATCAGCCCGAAGTGCGCCGTGTGGTAGTTCATCAGCAGCGCCACCCCTTGAGCGAGGGTGAGGCGCTCCGGCACCGGGAAGACGCGGTCGGGAGGGACAACGACCGCCTCCGCCCAGCTCTCCCAGGCGCTCGCCACCACGCGCTGGCCCGGCTCAAGACCGCTCCCAGGCGGGGCCGACACCACCGTGCCGGCCGCCTCCACGCCGAGCACGAAGGGCGGCTCCCGACGGATCTGATACTGGCCACGGGAGAGCAGCAGGTCAGGGAAGGAGACCCCGGCGGCGTGCACGGCGATCAGGACGGCGCCGTCCGGCCTGGGCTCTGGCCGCTCCGCGATCACCAGGCCGTCGGGCCCCTCCAGGCGCTCGACGACGACCGCCTTCACCGCGCCCGCCTCCCCGGGCGCCTCGGTCGGCATCGCTCGGTGAACGGTGGAAGGTCACGGTCCATCCTCACCATGGTGACGGAGCGGGCGCCCTCCTGGGGGCCCGAGCCCCCCTCGGGCGAAGGGAGATCGGCCTTCCCCGACCGCCGTCCCTCAAGTACAGTCGAGGCATGGATTTCGACCTGAGCCCCGCCGAGCGCGCCTTCCGGGATGAGCTCCGGGCTTGGCTGCGAGCCCATCGACCGGCGTGGGCGGACGAGGAGGACGAGCCCAGCCGGAGCGGTTGGCTCGAGCGGCAGGTCGCCTGGCAGCGCACGCTGTACGAGGCGGGCTACCTGGGGCTGGCGTGGCCACGGGAGTACGGTGGCCGCGGGGCCACCCTGATGGAGCAGGTCATCTTCAGCCAGGAGATGGTCGAGGCTCGAGCGCCCGACCCGATCAACGTGATCGGGCTGGGGATGGCCGGGCCCACGATCATCGCCTGGGGAACCGAGGACCAGAAGCGGCGCTACCTGAGCAAGATCCTGAACGCCGAGGAGATCTGGTGTCAGGGCTTCAGCGAGCCCAACGCCGGGAGCGACCTCTCCGCCCTCCAGACCCGGGCGATCGATCGCGGCGACCACTACGAGGTGAGCGGCCAGAAGGTCTGGACCAGCCTCGCCCATGTCGCCCGCTGGTGCCTGCTGCTGACGCGGGAACGCGACGAGGCGAACCCACGTCACGGCCTCACCTACCTGATCGTGGACATGCACAGCCCGGGCATCGAGGTCCGCCCGCTGCGCCAGATGACCGGGGAGGCCGAGTTCAACGAGGTCTTCTTCGACCGGGTTCGCGTGCCCAAGGCCCAGGTCCTGGGCCGACCCGGAGAGGGCTGGGCGGTCGCCATCACCACCCTCCTCCACGAGCGGGGGACGCTGGGGATGGCGCTCGCCACCAGGGCCGGCATCACCGCCCAGGAGGTGATCGAGCTGGCCCGCGCCAGCGGGCGTGGCCACGACCGCCTGCTGCGCCAGCGCGTGGCCCAGCACTACATCGAGGCACGGGCCCTCCAGCTCAACGGCTACCGCGCCATCACCAGGATGGAGAAGACCGGCATCCCCGGCCCCGAGGGCTCGATCATGAAGCTCTTCTGGTCGGAGCTGAACCAGCGCATGCAGGAGACGGCGATGGAGATCCTGGGGCTGGCGGGGGCGGGGAGCGCCGGGCGGTGGCGGTACGGGTTCCTGCGCTCACGCGGGAACACGATCGAGGCCGGCACCTCGGAGATCCTGCGCAACACCCTGGCGGAGCGGGTCCTGGGGCTGCCCCGCAGCCGCTGAGGGCCCAGGCTAGGACAGGCCCGGCTCGGAGGGCGGGGTGGGCGGCAGCTCTCCCTTGGTCGCCTGACGGGACCGCGTCCGCAGCCACAAGGAGAGAGCGCGGGCGCCCCACAGGCCCAGGCTGAGGCAGAGCAGGTCCACCGAGAGGACGTTCAGAGAGCCGCCGCTCGCGTTGGGCGACCCGAGCCCGCCGCTCACGCTGCCGACGGTCAGGAAGCGGACAGCGAACCGGAGCACGATGGTGCCCACCAGGATGATGGCGAACAGCGCCCCGCCCTGCATCCAGATCTGGCCCGTGGCCGGGTCGGCCCAGAACCGCATGGTCCGGACCAAGAGCGCGCCCAGGGCCACGCCCACCCCCAGCGAGACCGGAACCAGGGCCAGGCCGAGCGGGGAGGACAGGAGCAGGTGCCCGCCGGTGCCCACGATGCTCACGCCGATCAGGACCACGATGATCCCGAAACTCACCAGGATCCGGCCCATGCGTACCGGCTGCGGCCGCATGCGCCGACGGACCCCGAAGCTCACCATCGCCAGCACGACCAGCAGCACGAGCAGCTGGTTCGCCGTCGCATTAGTGGATGTGGCCAGATGCACCATCGAACGCCTCCAATCCCTCTAACGCTGCAGCCGGGGGCCCTGCTCGCAGCCGCAGCCCGGCGAAGCGTACCGCAGCCCATGACCGTATGGACACCGGCACCGTGCACCCTCCAGACTTGAGCCGATGGATTTCGCCTTCTCGGAGGAGCAGGAGATGCTGCGGGCCTCGGCCCGCGAGTTCCTGGCCCGTGAGTGCCCGTCGTCGTACGTGCGCCAGGTGGCGGAGACCGAGGACGCCTGGGACGGGACGATGTGGGAGCGCATGGCCGCGATGGGATGGACGGGCCTGGGCATTCCCGAGCGGCTCGGGGGAGCGGGCGGGTTCCTGGACCTGGTCGTGGTCCTGGAGGAGACCGGCCGGGCCCTGCTCCCCGGCCCGTACTTCAGCACCATGGGCCTCGCCCTGCCGGTGTTGCTGGAGACGAGCGGCGGAGCCGCTGAGGAAGCGATGTCTGGGATCGCGGCCGGTCAGGCGCGGGCGACCCTGGCGCTGACCGAGCCCTCCGGCCGCTGGGACGCCGAGGGCATCACCCTGTCGGCCAGGCGCTCCGGGCCGGCATGGCGCCTAGAGGGGACGAAGCTCTTCGTGCCCGACGCCGGCGTGGCCGACCACCTGGTGGTGGCGGCGCGCACCGGGGGCGTGGGCGAGGACGGGATCACGCTCTTCCTCGTCTCCGGACGGCCGGCCGGGATGACGGTGCGGGCCATGGACGGCCTCGACCTGACCCGTCGCTGGTACGAGGTGCGCCTCGATGGCGTGGAGCTGCCGGAGGAGAGCGTCCTGGGGGAGGTCGACCGCGGCTGGGGCCCGCTGGCACGGGCCCTGGAGTGGGCCACCGCCGGGCTATGCGCCGAGATGGTGGGCGGCTCCCAACGGGTCCTGGAGATGTCGGTCGAGTACGCCAAGACCCGGCACCAGTTCGGCAAGCCGATCGGGGTCTACCAGGCGGTCTCCCACAAGCTGGCCGACATGCTGCTCGAGACCGAGAGTGCACGCTCGGCGACCTACTACGCCGCCTGGGCGGTGGACGCCGACGCCCCCGACCGGAGCCTGGCCGTCTCCATGGCCAAGGCCTATACCTCGGACGCCTACCGACGGGCGACCGGGAACGGGATCCAGGTGCACGGCGGCATTGGCTTCACCTGGGAGCACGACATGCACCTGTACTTCCGACGGGCCAAGGCGGCCGAGGTCATGCTGGGGGACGCGACCTACCATCGGGAGCTGGTGGCCCGCGCCCTCGATCTCTGAGCCTTGCGGCCCCCTCTCCGCCCACGCCCTCTCCCGACCGGGGGCGGGGTTAACAACAGCTGACGC
>Ga0070737_10004286_pt1 | contig 14435 bp, 8 predicted proteins | sample Coa_R1_10_FD_66438 | JGI IMG/M metagenome (GOLD analysis project Ga0070737, IMG submission 66438) | Surface soil microbial communities from Centralia Pennsylvania, which are recovering from an underground coalmine fire - Coalmine... | ecosystem: Environmental > Terrestrial > Soil > Unclassified ...
ACGGTTGGCTGCGGAGGGGGGAAAGGGACTGTGAGCGGCACCGTCACTCTGGACGGCCAACCGTTGCCAGTCGGCAATATCGCCTTCATTCCCAGCCAAGGACCAGGAGCCTCCGGCCGCATCGAGGATGGCAAGTATTCCGTCGCCAACGTACCTACAGGCCCCGTGACCGTTACTGTGGAAACTATCTCCATCAAGCAGGAGATCGATGCCTATACCAAGGCCCCTCCGTCTGTCCCGAGGATCGGCACCGCGAATGTATCTCCTGAGATGCTGGCCAAAATGCCTGAAAATGCCCGGGCGCAAATAGAAAAGCAGCAAAAACAAGCAGCGGAGAGGGCCAGCAAAGCCAAAGAGTTGCAGGCCAAATACCGTGCAGTCCCCGAAAAATATTCCAAGCCGGAATCCTCCGGTTTGACCATCACGGTGAAGAGAGGATCGAACACCTTCGATATTCAACTGTCCTCGAAATGATCGAGGAGAGTTGTCTCCGGTTAGGGCAAGCGGCCTTTTTCCCTCCCCCCTTGGGGGAGGGTGTTTCTTCCGTTAGTCCTTAGCGACGCTTGGCAGAAGCGCCGCAAACCGGGAGTTTATTCGTGTTCATCATGCGTCGCTTTTTGACATCTCCTGCCGTCCAGCGGACCGGGCTGGTCTGTTGTTTGCTTGGACTGATCGCTCTGGGTCTGTGGATGGCCGTCCTCCATGTTCGGGCCGAATATCATCTGCGGCAGGCGCAGCAAGCCTTGACGCGGCAGCGCTATCGCCTTGCTTTGACTGAGTTGCACCAGGCTCTGCGCTTCCGACCGCGCAGCGGCGCCCTTCACCTGCTCGCTGGTCGTACCGCTCGGCAGTCCGGCAACTTCCCCTTAGCCTGGGAACATCTGCACCGCTGCCGCGAGTTGGAAAAGGGCGTATCGGCGGAGCTTCAACTCGAAGAATATTTGCTCCGCGCTCAAGGCGGCGAAGTGGATCAGGTTTACCCTTACCTTGCCGTTTATTTGTTCCAAGAAGGTCCACAAACGCCGCTGGTCCTCGAATCACTTGCACATGTTTATTTGCACACTTATCAATTTGAACGCGCCTTGAAGTGCCTGAATCGCTGGCTGGTGTTGCAGCCGGACAATGTGCAGGCCTTGTTCTTACGCGGCACCTATTATTCCATGACAGCGAAAGCCGAATTAGCTGTTGAGAAAGCTGCCGCGGATTTGCGCCGCGTGCTGGAGTTGGTCCCGGAGCACGTGCCGGCGCGTCTGCTCTTGGCACGAACGCTCTACGATGGTTCTCACTACGAAAAGGCGGCGGCAGAATACAAGATTGTGCTGGAGCAAGAACCAGACAATTTTGCTGCGCGCGTGGGACTGGCGACGTATCTTCTTCTTATAGGACAATGGACCGAGGCGCGGCCTCTGGTGGAAGGACTGTATCGGGAAAATCCAGACCATGCGGCAGTCCTCCATCTGAAGGGACGGCTTGCCGAAGCCGACGGTCGCCTGGACGAAGCCGTTCGCTTCCTTCAAGCATCTCTCGCCGCCAAACCCAGCGACAACCTAACGTGTTATCACCTGGTTCGGTGTTATCAACGACTGGGCGACGACGCCGCCGCCGGCAAATGTCTGGATCAACTCGATCGCATTGAAAAAGATCAGGAGCGGCTACTCGATATCACGAACAGACAATCAGAAGCTTTGGTGTCCGATCCAGCGCTGTGTTGCGAGTTGGGGGAAGTTTGTTTGCGTTTGGGCATCCAGCAGCGCGGCTTGCACTGGCTGCACGCCGCCCTCCGCATTGACCCGCACTACCGGCGGGCCCATGAGCAGCTGCTGCGTTACTATGAGGCCCAAGGGACAACAGCGGAGAAAGAAGCGGCCTTTCATCGTCAGCAACTCCGTCTCCTCGCCCAGACCGAGCCGTGAACGTGAGGGAATAGAGGCAGCTGCCGCCCCCCTCACGGCTGCGGTTGGAAGTGCTTCCTTGGTGCCAGCCACTCCATTAGCACCTGGGCTGTGCGCCGTCCCTCAAAATCCAGCCCCCCGCCGGAGGCGGCATCGGCTTTGCTTTTCCATATCGACAGGGCGCGGCGCAGCGAAGATTCCCCCCGGGCAATTGCGCCGCTCTCCAAGGCCAAAGCGCCATCGAGTACATCCAATTCCGCCTGCTGCCGAACCGTCGCCAGGACCATTTGCATGCTTTCTAATAATTCTACTTTTTCGATCTGAGTTGTCAATAGCCACGGTATCGTTTGGCGCTGTAACGGCATCTCTCCAATCAGCTGGGCCGCCTTCAATGCCAAGGCTTGCCGAGGCAAGAGCTTCAGGACAGCCTCAGCCTTGGTACCGGAAGAAGCCTGCCGCGCTCGCACCCCCGGATTGATCTTCCAGGCGTCGATAACCACTGTCATGGGTTGGCCAAGTGGAGCGGCGAGCTGGGCCAGTTCCTCTGCACAGGTCTGGTAGTCGCCATCGGCGGCCGCAACCAGAATGCGAAAATGCTGATAGCTATCCTGGCTCAAATCGATCTCTTGGCCAGGGGCCAGCCATTCGCGGGCCTCTTGGATCCGGCCAGCGGCCAGCAGCAGCTCCAACTCCAACTCTGCTCCACGTCTGCCGAAAACCGCCACGTCCGAGGCCAACAGAATGTCCAGAGCTTTGCCGCCCAATCCCTGCTCCCGAGCGAGCACAGCCTGCTCCAAAACGGAACGCCGAGCCGCTTGCAACTCATAGCGGTCCAGACGCCGCTGGACCTCCTCTTCAAGTTTCTGCACCCATTCTTCCGTCTGTCGAAGCCGTTGCTCCCAGCTTTCCTGGCTTTCCCCGGCGGCCTTTCCGTTCCTTTGGTTCAGGTGGAGGACTTGCCGCGCATGCTGCAATGCAAAATCGAGCAGCCCCATTTCCTGATACAGGGCATACAAACGCAAATGCGTTTGGAGCAGATCCGGCTGGAGAAGCAGAGCTTGATGCAAGGCGCAGACAGCCTGGATGCGGCGAATGTGGACCAGCGAAGGGAGGTCGTATTTAGCGAACCGTTCGCGGCTATTGTGCAGCAAACGCAGGTACGCTTCGCCGAGAAGATGATACGCCTGGGCGTCATAGGGATCGTCCTTAATGGCGCGGCGGGCAGCCCGAATGGCCAGCAACAACAATTCGGGAGGACCGTCGTCCTGCTGTCGATCGTAGTTTTCTGTCAGGCGCATCGCCAAAGTGTCCAGCGGTCCAATGCTGCCATCGGCCCGCGGCCTCGGCCCTTTCTGGCTAACCTGGAAGGCCGCGAAGTCCAGGAACGAGAGGGGCAGGATAGACAAACCCGGCCCCGCAGTGACAATAGCCGCCGCCAAACTCGGTTCCCAGATGGCGCGATGGCGACCCAAAAACAACGGACGAAGGACATCAAAGTAAATCAGGTACAGGGACGCTTCCTCACGGGCATGAGAGGAGGCAGAGGAGGCCCCCCTCCATAAGGAGCGCCAGCGGGAGGGAGCAGCCCCAGGGAAGACACAGGATGCAGGCGCTTTTTCTTCCTCTGCTGGTTGGAAGGCACGGCGATGGAAGTTCAGACGCCAATCGGCGAAGCGATCTTTCGGGGCGCTTCGCGCCGGGTCACGCCAACCGAAAATAATCGTGTCTCCCTTGAGAAAAAGGATCGGCCATTCGTTGCCGGCAGCGGCGAGACGTTGGAAAACAGCGGCCGTGCGAAGAAAGTCGCTATCGTGCACCATCAGATAAGCAATACGATGCTTGCGGAGAATGTCCCGCACTTCCGCTCGCGCAGGACCGCTTCCCCCTGCCGGAGTCTCCAGCAAGGCCCGGCGCACTGTCCACCAGTCGCTGGCTGTCGCAGCGCCGGGCTGCCCGTGCGCGTCGTAGAAGCTCTTCTCCTCCGGGGCAAACCAGGCGAGATAATCAGCTGCCGGGGAGGAGAAGGAGAAACCTGTCTCTGCGGCCTGGAGAAGACCCTCACGCCGCCAATGAGCCACTTGCTGTACTGCCTCTACCAACGATGCATCAGCCTCGACAAACCAGCCGTACGGCTGCCGGCGTTGGCCTGGCAGCCAGCCAGGCCAGGCCGCGATCAACAAGCCGCACAGGACAGCCAGAGTCAGAATGCGTCCGCCGATCGCCCACAAATGCGCATGGCCCCTCATGTTCTCGCTTCCTTCTTGACGAACGCTTTCGCAGAGCGGAAGAATACGGTTTAACGGAAGGCCCTGCAGGGCACGCAGGCCGCGTGCCCTGCAGGGCCTTCCGTTGGCCCTCAATATAGGAGATAAATTTTCTTCATTCAAGGGAGACAATTATACGGGGGTGGCTCTCTCGATTTTGGCGAGTGGGATTGCGTCAGCCCCCCAGTAGGTTTTTTCATTTTGGTGCTCTTGGCATCTTGGCAATTCCTTTTGGAGTTTCCCTCTTCCCTTGATGCCTTGGAAGACGGATAATCGGGCATCATCCTCTCCGCGGTTTGATGAAGGGACGCTACGGACATGAGCGAGTCCGGCACCACCTATGAAGGTTCTCTGCTGCTGACGCTCGAAGAGATTAGCCAGCTGGTCGCCCACAGCCATCATTCGAGCGAGACGCTGACGAACATTGTCCGTCTCATTCAGGGCCGCTTTCATACGGCTGTCTGTTCCGTGTATTTCTATGTGCCTCCTCCTGTGTCTCCCCCCGAAATGGGGGGAGACACAGGAGGAGGCGAGTTGGTCCTCGCCGCCACCGTCGGTCTTAAACCCGAAGCAATCGGCCGAGTACGCATGAAGCTGGACGAAGGCTTGACGGGACTGGTGGCGCAACAGTTGGCGCCCGTGGCTGTGGCCAACGCCTTTGCTCATCCACGCTTCAAATATTTTCCGGAGGCTGGCGAAGATCCGTATCACTCGTTTCTGGGCGTGCCGCTGGTCGAAGGCGGCACGCTGCAAGGCGTGCTGGTGGTACAGACGCGTGAGCCGCGTCAGTTTTCGCCCAGCGAAGTGCGTACCTTGGTGACGGTGGCCGCTCAACTGGCCGTGCTTGTCGGCGATGCTCTGCTGCTTGATCAGGTGTCCGCCGTTGTTCACCCCGCGGCGGCACCTGCTCCGACCGAGCGCGAACGAGTAAATCAGCTGAGCGGCACGCCGCTCAGTCCTGGCACCGGTCTGGGGCGAGCGTATGTTGTTGATGCCATCGACGAATGGCGGCGCGATATTCCGGAGAAAGGCCGCGGTATCGTTGAGGAACGTCGCCGCCTTCTTGTGGCCATGCAACAGGCGCGCGAGGAGATCACACACCTGAGCCAGCGCATCTCCGAGCTGGTCGGCGAGGACCACGGCGCCATCCTGCAAGCCCAGTTGATGATTATGCAGGACCGCACCATCGAGCGTGATTTAGATGCCTGCCTGGAAGCCGGCGCCTCCGCCGAGGGCGCTCTCTTGACCACGCTCGATAAATACGTCGCCGCCCTGCAAAAAGTGACGACCCCTTTCTTTCATGAGCGCATTTACGATATAAAGGATGTTTTTCACCGCATTCTATGGCAACTGCGGCCGCGGCAACCGGCCGATCCCACCGATGATCGCCTTGTCCTGGTGGCGCGCGAAGCATCCGTGATGGAGTTATTCGCCGTCGATCTCGATCGTTTGGCTGCCGTGGTCGTCGAACATGGCGGGCCGCAAAGCCATGCCGCTATCCTGGCGCGCAGCCTGGGCATTCCGATGGTAGGTCAATTCGCCGACTTCGCACCCCTGGCGCAGTCTGGCCGACTTTTGCTGGTGGATGGCACAGCGGGCACGGTAGTGCTCGATCCGGCGCCGGTGTGCGTGATGTCGCCCAGCACTATCGGACGGGTGGCCAGACGCGAAGCCGCTGTTCCACCGCCGCCCCCGCCGGGGCTGCCGGGCATCGAAGTGAACATCAATCTGCTCTATGAGGCGCGCTCCGCCTTCAACCTGGGGGCAAGCGGTGTCGGTCTGTATCGCAGCGAATTTCTCTTCCTGGCGCGCCGCACTCTGCCGACCGAGGAAGAACAGGTTGAAATCTATCGTAAACTGCTGCACACGATGGCGGGTCGGCCGGTCACTATCCGTACTTTCGATCTGCGTCCAGACAAGCTGGCGGCCTACTCGCACTTCGGCCCATCGGCGGCGCGGCCATTCGACTGGCGGCTGGTGCTGGATTCGCCGCCGTTGCAACAGCTTTTCCAGGATCAGGTCCGCGCCATCCTCCGTGCCTCCCCTGTAGGTCCAGTGCGCATTCTCGTGCCGCTGGTCACCAGCAGTGAATTGCTCGATTTTGTACTGGAAACCGTGGCCAAAGCGCGTGATAGCCTGATGGCAGAGGGACTGCCTTTCGCTGCCGATGTGCCCTTGGGCGTGATGATCGAAACGGCGGCAGCAGCCGTGCTGGCTTCTGGGTGGGCCGAGCAAGTCGCCTTCTTCGCCATCGGCACCAATGATCTGACCGCTTCCGCTCTCGGCATGGACCGCGATGACCCGCTCCTGGCTCGCCAAGCCGATACGCTGCACCCTGGTTTGATTCACTTGATCCACGCGGTTACCGCTGCTGCCCACGTCGCCGGTCGGTCGGTGTCCGTCTGCGGTGAAATAGCCGCCGATCCGCTCGGCGCCCTGGCCCTTGCCGCTCTTGGTATCGATACGCTAAGCGTGCCCGTCAACCAGCTCACGGCTGCCCGTCAAGCACTGGCTGGCTGCAACGCAGCAGCGCTAGCGGAGATGAAGACGGAATTGCTGCGCCAGCGAACCACCCACGCCGTCCGTATGCTGCTCCAACAAAGGCAGAGAGGAAAACTATAACCAGCCCGGAGTCGGTAGCGTACCGCCACCTGATTCCGACGTTCGCCTGACTCCCTAAAACGATTGGCAAAGTGCTCCAAGGAACGAGAGATACTCCCGCTCCTTGGAGCCACGGCTCAGATGCGGAGCAGCTTATCCTTGCGAGCTGAGCATAAACGCTCGGATAGGTCGGCTCTTTTCGTAGTTGTAGAAATAGGGCGAGTGAAAATACGGGCCGCTCGGATCGCGGAAAGTCGGACTGGCGGGGTCCGGGAAATAGTCGGGATTAAAGTTCGGCGGCGGCGCCCTCAAGACAGTTCCACTGGGCGGATGGCGGCGCAGCATCACGTAGGCGATTTCCTTGGGTGTTTCATAGTGCAGCCGGCCCACCCAGTAATTGATCTCCGCCGGCAGCGGCTCGCGGCCAATTACATCGAGATAGAGTTTCCGAACATAGCCGGACTGGGTGCCGCCCGCGTTCCGGAAATACTCGTCGCTGGAAAGAAGATTGGCCAAAAAATCTACCTGTGTCGTTCCGTTGCGCATGGCCTGTATCCAGGTAGCGCCGCCAGGGCCAGGCTCCCGATGCAGATAGCGCTCGTACCCGGAACGCACCAGCGTCCCGGCATTGCCTGCGGGAGGACTGCGGTAATTGTATTGTTGGGCCGGGGCCAGCCCCGGCACCAGAAGCAAGGTAGCGAAGGCAGAAGCAAGAATGCGTATCATGGTGTATCGATCCTTTCTCTGTTCTGTTTCCATCCACCTGTCGCGCTCGCAAGGCATGCCCTTGCAGCCGGGACAGGTAAGGCAACCACACCAAAATTGCGTGCATCTGCCGTGCCAATAGCGGCTCAGCGCGTGAAGTGCAATTGGATGCTGCCCACCAGCAGGGCGGCGAACCAGCAACAGCCAAGCAGAGTCAGGCCATAGGTCAATCCGAAGGGCAGCCCCACCATGAGAACGGCCAAAGCGAAGAAAGCCGCCGCCCAGGCATAGAACCAGCCCCAGACGGTGGCCCCCAAAGTGGCGAAACCCATGCCGCTGAGCACCGCCAACACGGGCGCCAACGGTAACGGCCTTTCGAGAAAGCAATTGACGGCTAAAAGAGATAAAAATCCTCCATAATATGCCGGAACCAGGTTCCAGACTTGCCGTTCCACTGCCGTCATGCCGCGTTCCTTGACCGGCCGCAGGCGCACGGCCAGGTACAACATGACGCTGACCTGCACCAGCTTGGTCAAAAGCATCGCCCACCAGCGCTGTCGCGGTCCCAGGGTCAATTCCCAGTAATTGGCCACGGTGCAGCCAATCAGGATGGTCAGCCCGATGGCCAAGAGCAAGCGCGGCCAACCTTCGGAGAGGATGTCGCGGTGGCGGCGGCGCAAGCCGTGTTGGAGCCGTTTGAGCCAGGTGAGCCGTTTGGCCGTCACTGCCTCGCCGTGCAGGAACGCACGTAAATCCTCGGCGAAAGCCGCAGCGCGGGCATAACGCTCGTGCGGATGCTTGGCCAACGCCTTGAGGCAGATCGCTTCGAGATCGCGCGGAATGGCCGGGTTGAGCAAGCGCGGCGACGGCGGATTATCTTCGACGACCCGCGCCGGCAGGGCGTGGACCGGACCTTCAAACGGCAGCCGGCCCGTTAGCAATTCGTAGAGAATGACGCCAAGAGCATAAACATCGCTGCGGGCGTCGGCGCTGTGGCTTCGTCCTGCCGCCTGCTCCGGGGCCATGTACGGCAGCGACCCAAGGATGCGTCCATCCGAAGTGGGGGCGCTGACCGTCTCGGTCAGGAAATCCAGGCGGGCCAGACCGAAATCGAGGACATGCGGCCGGCCCTCTCGGTCGATGAGGATATTGCCTGGTTTCAAATCGCGGTGGCAAACCCCCTGTTGATGAGCATGGTCCACCACATCAGCGACCTGGGCGACAAGGTCCACTTTCGTCACGATGTCGGCGCCGCGCTCTTGGCACCATAAGCGCGGCTCAACACCCTCGACGAATTCTGTCACCAGGTAATAGGGAGGTCCTTGCCGACTATAATCGAAAAGTTGTACGATCCCTGGATGCGCTAATCGAGCGATGGCGCAGGCTTCGCGCTGAAAACGGCGGACAGCTTCGGGCTGATCGAGTCGACCGGGATGCAGCACTTTCAGGGCGACACGTCGTTTCAGGTCCGGATCAAAACCGAGATAGACGATGCCGAACCCGCCCTGTCCCAATTCGCGCTCGATGCGATAAGGACCGAGCTGCTCAGGCAGTACAGCCAGGGACGCAGTCGGGGGACATTCCGCAACAGTAGTCGGCTCTGCAAACAGACGGCCCAGCATCGCCAAAGCGCCATCGAGCTGCGGATAGCGAGCCAAGAGCGCCTTGCGGTCTACGGGCCGGCCAGACTGGAGGTCATCGAGGGCGGCATCGAGCGCTGCCGCTGCTTCCGGATCGAGTGAATCCATCTCCGACAGATGGAGTCGTCTCGCGTTTGTCATGGCGGCGGATACCTCTTGACAAAAACCGAGGTTTCATGCATGACCTTCGCTTCTTAGTGCTAGCGGACCCAACTCCCTCCTCCCTTGTAGGGGCGAAAAGTCCGCTAGTTCTTAGGTAGTTAGGCGGTTAGGTGGCTGGTGAATTAGCCCCCCTACCACCTGCCCTCCCTAACAAGCGGAGGAGATAGCGATGAAGCGAATCGGATTGTTCTCAGCAATGGTGTTGTTCATTTGCGTGGGGCGAGTTCCCGCCGTCGAGCTGGTCGGCGTCCACGGCAGCAACACGCAGTACACTACAACGATGGATGTTACCATAAGCGACAAACACTATCACCTGGTCCTCACCGGAACGGCCCTGCGACAGAAGTTCTTTTTCAATGTCTACACCATCGGCAGCTACGTCCTCGAAGGCGCGGCCGTACACACCGCCGAAGAGTTGGCCACAATCGATCAACCCAAGCAACTACATCTGGTCCTGGAGCGCGACGTAGCCGGCAGCGACATCGCCGAGGCGTTCCTCATCGCCATTCGCCAAAATTATCCTATGCCTTATTTCAACGAAGAGGTGAACCGTCTCGTCGAGATGATGCGCGAAATCGATTTCAAGAAGGGCGACCACATCTATTTGACCCATCAACCCGGCATCGGCCTGCGCTGCCAGGTGATCGGTAAAGGCGACACCACTATTGAGAACCCGGACTTCTCACGGGCAGTTTGGAGCATTTATCTCGGCAAAAACAACATCGGTGAGGGAATCAAGAAAGGCTTGATTTCGCGCTTGCGATAACAGGGCGCGAGGGGAACCGGGCAATGTCGCCGACGCACCCCTCACCAGCGAGCGGGGCATGGCAACGCCCCGGTGGGAATTTCACCAGGGCGTTGCCATGCCCCGCTCATCCTTCCTTGCACGCCCTCCCGCACACCATGTTCTCCATGAAGCTGTGCAACCGCGGCAGGTATGCTTGCAAGACGCGGGCGGCACCGGATTGGGCAACACCGGATAGCACATCTCCATTTTCTCCCACTTGCTCCTTGCTCTCCAACCAGAAAACAGCGACAATCGCTGAGATAGCATCGGATCTCGGATCAAGGAGAGCGTGGAATCATGTCTCTGAGTCCGGCTGCTTCGGCGAACACTTCTGCCGTACCGACACAGTCGGTACTGGATGCCCGGTTGCCGCGCAGCATCTGGCGCTCGCCCTTGGTGCCAGCGGCGTTGGCGCTGAGTGGCGGTATCCTGCTGGATCGACAGCTTTCGCTGCCTCTGCCGGTGAGTTTGCTCGCGGCGGCGACCTGTCTGGCGGCGTGGTTTTGCGCGCGGGCCAGTTCACATGCGGGCTTGCCGTTGGTCTATCTGGCCCTGGCCGGCGCTGCCTTCGGAGCGGGGTATCACCACTATCGCCGCACCAGCTACGCGGCGAATGACATTTTTCATTACGCCAAGGATGAGCCGAGGCCCGTGCAGGTGCGCGGCGTTCTCGACGACGAGCCGGTCCGCCATCACGTTCTGCCGGAAGAGCCGTTGCGCTCTCTGGCTCGCGGCGGCGAGACCGTGGCGGTCCTGCGCGTCCACGAGATCCGCAGCGGTGGTAATTGGCTGGCTGCGTCCGGCCGGGTGCGCATGGTTGGCGTTGAAGATTGGCCGGAACTGCATTGCGGCGATGAGGTGGACGTCGTAGGTCAACTGATCCGCGCCACGCCATCGGGCAATCCCGGCGAGTTCGATTTCGCCAGCTACCTGCGCGATCAGGGAATCCGCACCGTGCTGACAGTGCGTAAGACGTCGCAAGCCGTGACGCGCCTCGAGCGCGGCTGGCCGACATCGTTGCAGGGCTGGCTGGCCGGGGTCCGCGGCCGTGGTCTGCGAATCCTGCGTACGACACTGCCGCCGCAGCAAGAAGGGCTGGCTTGTGCGCTGCTTTTGGGCGAAGACGCCAGCATGAGCCGCGCCGACTGGGACAAGTACATCCGTACTGGTGTCCTTCACGTTTTAGCTATTTCGGGACAGCATTTGGTGATTTTGGCTGGTTTTCTGTGGTTCGCACTGCCGCGCCTGGGGGTTCGGCAGCGTCATGGAGCGTGGATGGTAGCGCTGGCGGTGTTGGGGTATGCTCTGCTTAGCGGCGGACGCCCGCCGGCGCTGCGTTCGGCAGTGGCCGTTTGCGCCGCATGCGGGGCCATGGTCCTGCGCCGCCGTGTGCTGCCGGCCAATCTATTGGCCCTATCGTGGATCGCTGTTGCCTTCGTCAATCCGACAGACCTGTTCACGTCCGGCTGTCTGTTATCGTTTCTATCGGTTGCTGTGTTGACCTGGGGCGTGCAGATGCTCTGGAGGCGTGAGGAAGATCCGTTGGCCCATTTGATCGACGAGACACGGCCGGCCTGGCAGCGAATACTGCGCCGTCTGGGTAGGTGTCTGTTCGAGAGCTATGCACTCACGGCGCTGACCTGGTTAGCTATCACGCCCTTGGCAGCGTCTCGTTACCAAATGATCTCACCTGCCGGTTTGCTGCTGGGGCCGCCGCTCGTCCTTCTGACGACGGTGGCTTTGTTCGCCGGTTTTCTTCTTTTGTTGATGGGAATAGTTTGTATACCGCTGATAGCGCTACTTTCGCCAATACTTCGGTACAGTCTCGCCACTTGTGAATTCCTTGTTGATCGCGGCGATCGTTTGCCGTATGCTTATTTTTACATTGGATCAATCCCCGATTGGTGGCTCTGGATTTTCTACCTCGGCTTGCTGGCGGTGTTGACCCAGGAGCCGTTGCGGCGTCGTTGGCGCTGGGCGAGCGTCGCTGGCTTGGGATGGTTATGTGTTGGCCTGGCCGCCGGAGCCACGCGTCTGCCGAGTGATGAGCTGCGCTGCACCTTCCTCGCCGTCGGCCACGGCGGTTGCACGGTGCTCGAGACGCCGGACGGACGCACCCTCCTCTATGACGCCGGCTCGCTTGTCGGTCCTGAAGTGGCGCGGCGGCAGATCGCTCCATTCCTCTGGCAGCGCGGCATTCGCCGCATCGATGAAGTGATCTTCTCGCACGCCGACCTCGATCATTTCAACGGCATCGTGGATCTGCTCGACCGTTTTGTCATCGGCCAAGTGACGTTCACACCCACCTTTGCAGTTAAGCCCGTGCCGGGTGTGCAATTCGCTCTTCGTATCCTGCGCGAACGTCACATCCCGATGCGGATCGTTAAAGCGGGTGATCGCCTGACAGCCGGCGCTGTGGTGCTGCAAGTACTACATCCGCCAGCCATCGGTCCCGATGGCAATGAGAATGCTCGCAGTTTGGTGCTTCTCATTCGCCACGCCGGACACACGATTCTGCTGACCGGCGACCTGGAAGGGCAAGGATTGCAGCGTGTCCTCCACGAGTGGCCACCACATCCGGTCGAGGTACTGATGGCGCCGCATCACGGCAGCCCCCTCACCAACACAGCAGCGTTGGCCCAGTGGGCACAGCCGCGCGTCGTCATCTCTTGCCAGGGCCGGCCGCCTCCTTCGCGCGAAGTACAGCAGCGCTACCAACAAGTCGGAGCACACGTGCTGGACACGCATCAGCATGGCGCCGTTACCGTCCGCAGCCATGCCAGCGGACTGATCGTCGAGACGTTCCGCACCCACGAACGATTGGTAATTCGCCATTCGGACCAATAAAGCCGCTTATGCTTCCGAATCGTTCCGTTCTTGCTGCACCAGTTGATGAAATCGCTCGCGCAATTGCCAGGTGATAGGACCGGGCTTGCCGTTGCCGATGGGCCGGCCGTCGCACTCAACGATGGGCGCCACCTCGGCGGCGGTGCCGGTCAGGAAACATTCATCAGCGCTGTAGACATCATGGCGCGTCAGGGCCATTTCTTGCACAGGAATTTTCGCCTCGCGGGCCAACTCTATAACAAGGTTGCGCGTTATACCTTCGAGAATGCCAGCGGCCAGATGCGGCGTGCGCAGGATGCCGTGCTTGACCAGGAAGATATTGTCGGCGGTGCACTCGGCAACTTCGCCATTGTGATTGAGCATGATCGCTTCCTGACAGCCGGCACGATCGGCCTCGATTCGGGCGAGGATATTATTGAGATAATTCAGAGATTTGATGCGCGGGTTCAGCGCATTGGGATGATTGCGGATGACGGAAGCTGTGATGACCCGTAGACCCTTTTCGTAAAATTCCGCCGGATAGAGGCGAATGTCATCTACAATGATGATGACTTGTGGACCGGAACATTTCTGCGGATCGAGTCCAAGCGTACCGAGACCGCGCGTAACCACGAGACGGATGTAGCCCTCAGGTTTGGCGTTGGCCCTGACCGTATCGAGGACGGCCTGTGTCATCTGTTCGCGGTCTAGCGGAATTTCCAGGAATATGTGACGGGCGCTGTCATAGAGGCGCTCGATATGTTCGGGGAGGCGAAAGACTTTGCCGCCGTAAATCCGGATGCCCTCGAAAACGCCGTCGCCGTAAAGCAAACCATGATCGAAGACACTGATTTTGGCCTCTGATCTGTTGAGCAGTTTGCCATTGATCCACACCTGATTCATCGCTAGCCTCCCGAACAGGGAGCGGCCGGCGTTAGCCGGCTGGCAGGGCCGACCAGCCGGCTAACGCCGGCCGCTCGCCATTTGTCGCTTCTTCCACCCGCCCCTTGACTAAGCGCACCACCCGATCCGTATTGCCGACAATTTCCATATTGTGCGTCACCATGATGATAGTCAGCCGATCCTGCCGGTTCAAGTCACGGAGCAGGCGAATGATTTCGGCCCCCTTATCGGCATCGAGGTTGCCAGTCGGCTCATCGGCCAACAAGATACGTGGACGGTTGATGAGGGCGCGAGCGATAGCAGCGCGCTGCATCTCGCCGCCGGACAGCTCACGCGGCTTGTGGTGCAGACGATGGCCAAGACCGACGCGATCGAGCAATTCGATAGCCTGCTGCTTAAGGGAGCGGCGCTGGCGGAACCAGCCGCGTACCGGCAAAGCAATCATTTTCGGCATCAACACATTTTCCAGTGTGGTCAGCTCCGGTAACAGGTGGTAGAACTGGAAAATGAATCCGAACGTCTCATTGCGCAGCCGATCGCGCTGCTCAGCCGGCAGATTATCGATGCGCTCGCTATCCAGAAGAATGCGCCCCTCATCGGGCTTGTCGAGGGTGCCAAGCAGATGCAACAACGTGCTCTTGCCGCTGCCGGAGCT
>Ga0070737_10004287_pt1 | contig 14433 bp, 15 predicted proteins | sample Coa_R1_10_FD_66438 | JGI IMG/M metagenome (GOLD analysis project Ga0070737, IMG submission 66438) | Surface soil microbial communities from Centralia Pennsylvania, which are recovering from an underground coalmine fire - Coalmine... | ecosystem: Environmental > Terrestrial > Soil > Unclassified...
CACCCCAAGGCTCGTGAACCGCCCAAGGCTGTGTATTTCGCATTCGCAATCGTTACCGGTTAAAGCCCAAATGGTGTAGAATGACGCGCTATGCAAACCGTGGGGCAAACGCTGAGTGTCCCGCGCAGCTGGCGGACATCGGGGCCGGACCTGCCGCGTCGGATATTGACGGCGGCACAAGCGGGCAGCCAGCGCTCTCAACGTGCGCCGCCGCACAACCGGATTCCGTCGTGCGCGTTTAACGATCGTCAACTGCAACCAATCGCGCGATCGGGCGCGGTTGCGCGAAATCCTGGGGGAGTCGCAATATGTCAAGTTATCGATCGGCTTGCATAGCGGCAGCAATTGCACTGTTGCTGCCGGGCCTCGCGCACAGCCAGGGTCTGGTCGTCACCGACCACCTGGACCTCAATGCCTTCGCGTCTCATCAGGTGATTCACAGCGACGCCCAGATCCCGGTGGGCACCAGGATCACCATGCAGAACTGGCAGAAGTACAAAAGTTTCATGTCCTACGGCATGCAGACCCTGTTCATGCGCACCACTCACTGGCAGATGCCCGACGATATCGAGATGGACGTCGGGCCAACCACCAACATGCCGCTCCCCAAGACCTATCTGGATGACACCGAGAGGTACGGCAAACAGGCTCGTCTGGTTCCCACCGCGGACGGCAGTTTCGAGATCGCCGGCTATGTCGCCGGGATGCCGTTCCCACATCCCAGCGGCCCCAACGCCGGGATGGAGATACTGTACGATCAATACTACTCGTATATTCCATACCTGAGCTGGACCATCGGATACGACGACCCCGCGCGCGGCGGATGGAACATCGACCGATACGGAAACAAGACGCAGAGTTCAGCGGAGGAGATCTGGTTCAAGGTCAATCATCTGTCGGAGCCGGACAAGCCCAAAACTATTCCCGGCTACGAACGCTACTTTATGACTCAGAACGTCATAGTATTGGAGCCCGAGGAGTCCAAATATACCAACCTCCTCCAGGTATTCTCCAACGATCCCGCCGATCTTCCGGAGACCTACGTATTCGTTCCCGCGTTGCGCCGCTCATTGCGGCTTTCTTCGGCGGCGCGATGTGCTCCGGCGGTCGGCACTGACTTCACCGCCGATGATTTCCGCGGGATGAACATTCAGCCGCCGATCTTCAGAGCCACGTTGCTGGCCGAGGAATACGTCATCGCGATGACCAACCAGACACCGGCCTATAAGCTCACCAAGAACTATTATCAGCCCGTATTCCTGCCCAAACCGATAGTAGGAAAATGGGAGAACCGGCCCGTTTGGGTGATCGATGTGCAGCGCGTACCCAGATTGCAGGCGGGATATTGCTACTCGCACCGGATAGCTTATATCGACCGCCAGACGCTGCAGGTGCTCTATGCGGACCTGTGGGACAGCAACGGCAAGTTCTACAAATCCAACGAGGCCGAATTCGAACCGATGAAGCATCCCGAGGGCGGTGTGGTGCTGGGAATCGGCGGCCCGGGCAACGGCAAGTTCACCATGTACGACTTCCAGAACGGGCACGCCAGCCATGCGTTGCAGTTCGAAGCGAAAATCGACAAGGAAGTCGCCAAGCAGTACGAGGACTTCAATCGCTACGGGACCCCGGCCGGGATGTTGCAGGTAATGCAGTAGCAGACTTGCGCCCCCACCCGGGGAGGTTGCGCAGCGGCGATGGCGGAGGCGGGAAGCAAGGCTCACCCCGGGATCCCGTCTCCGCCAGGGGCTCCTGACTCAGCTTCACAGGCAATGCGGCTAGCCCGGCCGCATCGCTAACATCCGGCGATCGTTGCCGGCGTTGCGAGCAATGATTCAGCGGCGCCGCGATATTGCAACCGGGATCGCCTCGTAGCGTTCAGCGCCGGCGTCTGCCGGACCATTCAGGAATGCCCTGAGTGTCGCGCAGGGTAAGGGTCCTGCCGTTGGTCCTGACTTCACGCGCAATGATTGCGTCGTGTCCCTGATACCTCACCTTCGAGCCGGTCACTTCGATCCGATCATTCCTGGCAAAACTGAACTTATTGCGGGCCAGGAAAGCGGACGGCCCGAGATGGACGTCAAGGCTGCCGGAGTCGGTTTTAAGATCGAGATGAATTCCTCCCCCACCGCGCCCTTTCCGGCGCATGGTTCTGACTTCTTCAACTATCCCGGAGACGGTGATCTCGGTGGCCGGGTTGTAAAATCGATCGCCTCCGCGCCGGCCCGTTTCTGTGCAATAGGCGAGCTGGACCGTGCAGACGACGACAGTTGCCACTATCAGCAGCACGTCAAAGGTACGCCGTGAGTTCATCGTAACTCCCCCAAAGAGGATTTCGCCTGCGATCCGCAGCGTTGCTTTTACCGCTGCGCATCGCAATCGCAAAAGCTACGCCAAGTTTGCGGCAACACTTCAACCGATACTTTCCGTCGTTCAAGCAATCGGATCGACATAACGACAAACGGAATGGGACTTGCTCCCGATGTCAGAGACGATGGTTACGCTGCAGAAGACGGCTTCGCTTTATGCGGTGATGGCGTGGCTTCTCCTGGTTCCTCCGCCAGGCTCTGACGCCAGGACGCCACTTAAGCAATGGATAAAGATGGGCGTCTACGAAACCCGCGACAGTTGTGAGTTGGAAATCAAGCTGCACCATTCGGGTGCTCATTCGATGTTCCCAAATCGCGGCGAGCTCGCCAAATCAGAGGCTCACGAACATGCGAGTGTTGAATCCGCCGAATGCGTGCCTGAGGACGACCCACGCCTCAAGTAAGCCGCAAGCTTCAGTCACCGAAACGCACCAAGGCTGTCACCGTCGGAGTCACCCCAGAGCCGATTGGTGCGAATAGAACCATCGGCCATCCATGCCCCCATCACAATTCCTGACGATTTCCATAGCAACATTCTTTGCGCGAGCGGCACGCAAATTGCGCCGCGTCACGTTAGACTCGACTTCTTCTCAGCGACGTCACGACCGGCATCACCGAGGTCGTGGCAAAACACTCTGAGGGCTGGCGCCGCCTCCCGACGGCGCAATCTGCATCTCCACGGCGTCGCTTGGTTGAAAGATGGATCGTCAGCAGATTTGCCCGGATATTGACCACGGTTCGTCGCAGGTACCGGCGGAAGAGAAGCGGACACCGGCGAGCAGCGTGGTGCTGCACGTTGAGGGTCTCGGAAAAAGTTATGGCTCTTTGATTGCCGTAACGGATTTGAGTCTCGAGCTGCACGCGGGCGAAGTCTTCGGTCTGCTCGGGCCGAACGGTGCCGGCAAAACCACCGCCATCTCCATGCTCTCAACCGAGCTGCCGCCATCGCAAGGCGACGCAGTGCTGTGCGGAATCAGCATTCGCAGGCAAGCCGGATTGGTGCGCCGCTGGATCGGAGTCGTTCCCGAAGAGATCGCGCTTTATCCGAAACTGACCGCGGCGGAGAACCTGCGCTTTTTCGGCCGCATCTATGGCGTTGGCGGGATGGAGCTCGAGCACCGCATCGATGAGCTGCTGCATCTGGTGGGACTGCAAGGACGCCGCGACAACTATGTCGCAACGCTGTCGAGCGGGATGAAGCATCGTCTCAATCTGACTGTAGCTCTGGTGCATCGCCCCAGACTGATCCTGATGGACGAACCTACCCTCGGCGTGGATCCATACTCGCGCCGGCAGATCGCCGACGCCGTACGCCGGCTGCGCCAGGACGGCGCCGCCATCCTGTACACGACTCACGACATGGAGGAGGCCGAAACGCTGTGCGACCGGCTTGGAATCATCAGCCGTGGAAGACTGATTGCGACAGGCACTCTGGCCGAGCTGCTCGGCACTCTGGAATATACGGAAGCCATCCAGATAACCGGTCTGCCCGCCGGCACCGACTTGTCCGAAGTGCAGGCAGCAGGCGATGTGTGCAGCATCGAGCAGTATAACGGCACAGTGCGGCTCTTGGTGAGAAACGCCGCAAGGTTCCTGGCCCCGCTGCATAAGGTCATCAGCTTTTACGGGCCACCGGCGCGGGTGACGATCTCGCCTCCGAGCCTCAAGGAACTTTTTTTACGCCTTACCAGCGAGGAGGTTCGGCGTTGATGCGCGCTCTGCAACTGGGTCCCGTGCTTGGGCTCCTTTTCACGGCTCAGTCGGTAGCGGCGGTCAGCGCACTGGACTGCACGCGCGCCACGCTGCAGGAAGCGAGCGCGATCGTCAGCAGCGACCGGACGCACAATCAGAAGCTGGCAGCGTTGTCGGCGCTGTTCAGAAAATTCCTGGATACCGACACGATGGGGCGGGCGGTGCTGGGCCGGCATTGGTCGAATCTGACGCCTTCGCAGCAAAAGGAATTTTTGGTTCTGTTCCGGGAACTGTTCGAAAGAACTTACGTAAAAAAGCTGCTGCTCTTCGAAAATCCCCGTTTTGCCTATGTCGGCGAAACGGCTTTGGAAGGCGGCGAAAGCCGTGTCGACACCAAAATAATCACGCCCCGGGACGAATTTGCGGTGGTCTATGTGCTTCGGCCTGAGGGCCAAAGCTGGCTGGCTACCGCGATCATGGTTGAAGACGTCAGTCTGACCGCAAACCTGGCCGCTCAGTTCGACCGCATGCTGTCGCGGATGTCGGTGGAGGACACGCTCGACCTGTTGCGCCGCAAATACGGGCGCGGCACCGGGGAAGAAAAGCAATTATGAAGGCGGCGTTCGCGATCATGCTCAAAGATTTGCGCCTTATCGTGCGCGACCGCTTTGCGCTGGTGTTCCTGCTGCTGGTGCCAATCGTGGTGATTGTCGTGGTTGCTGAAACGCAGGGCGGCAACGGCGTCAAAACCATCCTCTTTCCGATCGTAAACGAAGACCAGGGCCCGGTTGCGAGCGCACTGAGCAAGGTCTTTCGCAAGTATCTGGACGTGCGTGAGGTCGATCGCCAAACTGCTCACCGGCTGGTCGCAATCGAAAACCAGGCCGCCGCTGCTCTGATCCTGCCCCGGGGACTGAGCAAGCGCTACCTCAGTGAAAAGCCTTCCACCGTCGAACTGCTCACCGACCCGGCGCGCTGGAGGGAACTCGAAGCGATCAAGGTCATCCTGTTGCTGGCCGACCGCGAGACCGCGTCCCTTGCGGATCCCCTGAGCCAGGAACTGATCACGATCCAGGAGCGAAACATCACCGGCCAGCGGCTTTCATTCTCCTCGCTGGAGCAGAACATTCCCGGCTTCAGCCTGATGTTCGTCCTGCTGACGCTGGTCTTCACCGTGCCGCTGGGTTTGCGGGAGGAGGAGGTATGGGGCACCAGCGCGCGGCTGTCAGTGGCGCCGGTATCGCAGGCGGCGATTGCGGGGGGCAAGCTGGCGGCGCGGCTGAGCGTCGGTGTTGCTCAGCTCCTGATCCTTCTGCTGTTCGGACACCTGGTGTTTGGGCTGTCGCTTGGCCATTCACCGGCCGCCCTGGTGTTGGTGGCGGCCAGCGTGGTGTTTGCGATGGCATGCTTCGCGCTGGTCGTCGCGGCGTTGACACGCACGCGCGAGCAGATCATCCCGGTCGGCTTGAGCGTGGTGTTTCTGCTGGCCGCAGTGGGTGGGCTGTGGTGGCCTTTTTACGATCAGCCCAAATGGATGCAATTTATCGGGCAGGGGGCGATGACGACCTGGGCGATTTTCGCGATCCAGGACGTAATTCTGCGCGACGAGTCGGCCATCGAGCTCCTCCCCAAGGTCCTCTTCCTTTTCGCCTACGGGATCGTCTCGTTCGCTATCGGCCTGAGCCTGTTCCGTTATGGAAGCCGCCGTGAGGTTTCATGAAGCCCACAAGACGCGGGTATAACGTGACGTCATGCGCAGATGCCACGTTGTTCTACCGGGTTGCATGCCTGGCTTTGGCACTCGGCGGCATTGCCTGGGCCGGTTGCGGGCTGAACGCGAACGATCAGCGCGCTTCACTTGGCGCGCGTTCACACCTCGGGACCTCCGCGCCCGGGGCATCCGAGTGCGCGGCGCTGCAAGATGCGCCGGAGAGTGCCGATTACGACCCGTGGGAGCCATTCAACGAAAAAACTTTCTGGTTCAATTATCAAGTATTTGACCGTTACCTGATGAAACCGGCTGCGACGGTATGGCACGACGCGATCCCCGAGCCCGCGCGCCGGGGACTTTCCAACGCCTTCTACAATGTCGGCGCGCCGGGCCGGCTGGTTAACAACCTCCTCCAGGCCCGGTTCGAAGGTGCCGGATGGGAAACGGCGGACTTGCTGATCAACACCACCATCGGAGTCGGCGGACTCATCGATGTTGCCTCCCGGCTGGGCATGCGCAAAAGCGACGCCGACGCCGGACAAACCCTGGGCACCTACGGGTTTGGGCCGGGCCCCTATCTGGTGCTCCCGCTGCTGCCGCCGCTGACGGTGCGAGACGGAATCGGATATGGCATCGATGGCCTGTTGGATCCGCTCTATTACTTTGTTCCGCTGATCCCCAACGTAGCGATGTCGGCGGCCAAGGCGCTCAACGATCGCGCTGCCAACCTGCAACTGTTCCAGGATGTAGAGGAAACCTCGCTCGATCTCTATGCCGCGGTACGCAACGGCTATCTGCAGCGGCGGGCGCGCAGCATCGCACGAGCCATAGCCGAGCGCGATGGCGACACAGACGCGGATGCGATTTTCCTCAGCGCGGCCGCGCAAGCCCCTGGCATATGTGCAGATGCCCGGTTGCCCGCAAGTACGCAGCACTTCTCCGCTCCCGGCTTCCAGAGCCCATCCCCGCAAGTCAACCGATAGACACGACCGGGTGTCGTCACCCCGCGCTCTATCCGGCGACTCCGGCGTTGTCCAGCGGTCCCGGCATGTGCAACATTGCCGTCGAACCTCGGCGCACGCGGGCTGTCGGCCCGCAAGGAGCCACGCAGGCTATGAGCAAGACAAAGCTCGATTACAAGTTCGTCTCGGGAGACGGTCACGTGACCGAGCCCGTCAATCTATGGACCGAGCGGATGGAGCGCCGCTTTCGCGACCGCGCGCCACGCGCAGTCGCAGGCAAGGACCTGCCGCTGCTCAAGGCTTACGCCGGAGTTCCGATGTCCGCCGACGCGCAGACCAGCGATTTTTTCGTGATCGACGGCCTGGTGCCGGTGGACTTCATCGATACCATCGCCACGATGGCCAATGAGAAGGCCGCCGGCACGCCGATTACGGGGCGCCATCACAATCGCGCCTCCGAGGCGCGCGTGGGCGCGACCGACCCCCACGCCCGGCTTGCCGACCAGGACCTCGACAACCTGCGCGCCGAGGTGATCTATCCCAACTACGCGATGTACATGTTCGGCGCGCCCGACCTCGACTATCGGCGCGAGTGCTTGCGCGTTTACAATGACTGGCTGGCCGAGTATTGCGCAGTGGCCCCCAATCGCCTGGTGGGCGTGGCGCCTTTGCCGCTGGGCGGTCCCATTCAGTGGGCCGTGGCCGAGGCGTATCGCGCGGCCAGGCTGGGGCTTAGGTCGGTGCTGCTCCCGGCGGACACTCCCGACCGGCCATGGAGCGACCCCTATTACGTCCCGCTGTGGGAAGCGCTGTCGGACCTCGATTTGCCCATTGGCTTTCACAATTCGGCAACCGAGCAGTTCCTGCGTCAGTCTCCGCTCGACCATCCCGACCGCCAGACAATCAAGGGCCTTGCCCTTCAGTTGGGTTCCTACAACATCGTCGATATCAAGATCGGCGGACAGATGCGCAGTCTGACCGGTCTGATCGGCTCGGCCGTGCCGGCGCGCTTTCCCAAGCTGCGCTTCGTGATTGCCGAAGGCGGCATCGGCTGGGTTCCCTCCGTGATCAGGCTGATGGACCATTGGTGGGAGGATCACCATCACTGGCTGGAACCGAAACTGGAGGAACCGCCGAGCTTTTATTATCGGCGTCAGTTCTGGAACACGTTCGAAGACGATCGCGCCGGACTGCTCAGCCGCGAACTGCTCAACATCGATCATCTCATGTGGGGTTCGGACTATCCGCACACCGAGGGTACGTTCCCCAATTCGAAGCAACGCGTGAGCAAGGATTTTGCCGGAGTACCGGCGGGCGTCGCGCGCAAAATTCTGGTCGACAACGCGGCGCATCTGTATGGAATCTAAAGAACTTCAGGCAAGAGGGTGAAGTACGATCACATCATAGTAGGAGCCGGAGCGGCCGGGGCGATTGTCGCCGGCCGTCTGAGCGAAGATAGTGGACGGTCAGTGCTGCTGCTTGAGGCAGGCCCTGATTATCCCGACCTGGACTCGATGCCCGACGTAGTGCGGGTCGGATACACGGGCTACGCGCCCGCGTACGATAACTGGATGGACCAACGGCACATCCGGCGCTGGACCGCCAAGGCCACGGCCAACACTGAGACCGTCCCGTTCGTGGGCAAGGTGGCGGGCGGCGGCAGCGCGGTGAACGGCGCGATGTTCGTCCGCGGCGTCCCGGAGGATTACGACGCCTGGGCTGCAGCCGGAAACGATTTGTGGGGTTTCGACCACTGCCTGCGTTATTTTCGCAAGCTGGAAAACGACCTTGACTTCGGCGCCACCGATTATCACGGCGGTGCCGGACCCATAAAGGCCGTGCGTCCAAAGCCTGCGCAATGGCTGCCCGATCAGAAGGCCTTTTACGACGCCTGCCGCGCGGCAGGATTTGCCGACTGCCCCGACCACAACCTGCCCCACTCGGCCGGCGTCGGTCCGATGGCATTCAACAACCCCGGCGGCGTGCGCTGCAGCACCGCGATCGGCTACCTCAACCCCGCCCGCCATCGCCTCAACCTCACCATCCGCGCCAATTGCACCGTCAGGCGCATCCTTTTCGACGGCAAAAAGGCGCTCGGCCTTGAGGTCGACAGCAGCGGCGAGCGCTTCACCGTGCAGGGCGAGGAGATCATCCTGAGCGCGGGCGCCGCAATGACGCCTCAGTTGCTGATGCTCTCCGGCGTAGGCCCGGCGGATCACCTGCGCAGCTTTGGCATCGCGGTGGTTCACGACCTGCCGGGAGTCGGCGCCAACCTGCGCGATCATCCCTACAGCTACGTCAACCTGCGCACCAAAAAAGGCTATCCTCTTAATCCGCGCGGACCTTGGATTCAGATCGCGCTGCGCTACACCGCCGCCGGCTCGCCCCATCGCAACGACATCCAGATGATGATGACCTCGGTGACCCATCAGTTCAGCACCGACGGCCAGGTCGTCCCGATCGGCATTTCCATCGGACCGGCGTTGTATCTGTCGATGAACTGCGGCGAACTGCGCCTTCAGTCCGCCGATCCCGACGTGCAGCCCGCGATCGACTACCGCTATTTCGAAGACGAGTTCGATCGGCGCCGCATGCGCGAGGCGCTTAGACTGGCGGTAAAACTCAGCGAACACGAAAGCTTCAAGGGCATCGTCGAGGAACGAATCGCGCCGACCGACGCGGAGCTGGCCGACGATCGGGCGCTGGACGACTACATTGTGCGCAGTGCCGGCACCTGCCAGCACATTTCGGGAACCTGCAAGATGGGGTCGGCCGGCGATTCGATGGCGGTGGTCGATCAGCTCGGCCGCGTGCACGGGGTGCGCAACCTCAGGGTCGCCGACGCCTCGATCATGCCGCATTGCCCGCGCGCCAATACCAATCTCACTACGATGATGATCGGCGAGCGTATCGCGGATTTGATTCGGCACGGCGGCTGATGAGCATCCGTTAACCCCACCGAAATCTACAAAATGTAAGACGGGCGGGTTCCCGCCGAGGAGCCCGCCCGTAACTGCCATATCCAAAGCCGACCGCCGCAGCCGCGTCAGACCGGGTCGCTGCGCGGCGCGGGCGCTTTACTCAACGCTCTGAGGGCCACCCTGAGCGTCGCCGGGAATCTCGGCGGCCGCGGCGTCGCCGGCCGCGCTGCGCGCCTGTTTGAAGTATTCACGCGCCTGCTCCCGGGTGCTCTTGTGCAGCGCCGCCAGATTCTTGTACAGGCCCTCTGCCGCGCTCAGTTGTTTGGCATTGAGCAACCCGCACACCCTGACCGCCGCCGCGTCCTCGTCCTGGAGCAGCTTCAGCTTGGCCGCCGACAGGCTGTTCTGCAGCGAACCCAGGTTATCCTTCTTCTCCAGAATGCCCAAGGTCAGAGCTTCTCTGGCGCTCTGCACGTTTTGATGGTCGGTCATCAGGTTGCCCTTGACATCGGCGAAAATGGATTTGAGATCGGCGCGCTGATCGGGGGTCATCACGGCGATGCAGGCGCGGGCCGCCGCCGATCCATGATGGCGGCCGCCGGGACCAAATCCGCCATGCGCATAGGCTGCTTCTGCCAACAGTGCCGCACCGCCCGCCACTGCGGCGGCGATTGACAAGACATACTTCGGTTTCATTCTCTCACTCCTTTTTCTGTCCGGACCGCCTTGCACAGCGGCTCACATGGGAAAGACGGTATCGAGCGCGCGCGGTTGACTTCGAATTCTGCAGAGCTGTCTATTTGGATCCAATCAGGAAAAGCGGCCGGAAATATACAATCAACTTTGAAGCGAAAATAATCGCCACGCCGGAATTCAGGAGCGCTTCTCCTGAACCCTCTGGGTACACAAAAAGGGAGTAGGCACAGAAATCTCCGGGATGGTGCTGCCGGCTGTGACTGTTGGGCGCAGACGAGGCGCATCGCCCAGATAAGAGACCTAACCCCCGGCCCCTTCCCGACACGGGAAGGGGTGGCAGAGAAAGCTTGCCCTTCTCATTTTCCAGGAGAGGAACATCAACATCCGCGTCGGCTTGCATTGCGATACCGACAAACCGACGTTCCCCTTATGTCATGGGGAGGGTTTGAGTGGCTTGGACGTAGAATTTACTCTCACTTTGAGGTTACGCGTTGCCAGCAGTGTCATTCCGAATCACCAGTGAGTAGTCTCAACGGCGCTTCGAAGGCGGCCGAAGCCATTAGTCACTCCAACCGGTGGTTGCCAGGCACGTGTCATCGTTGAAGCTCCTTACCGGCCACAGAATGGGCGCCTCGGCGGCGCCAGAGCGCCGGTGATGCAAGCGAGTTGGCGGCGAAGCGTAGTCAAAGAATTTAGCGCTACTCGTCGCCGCCGGGCGGCTCGGGCTTGTCCCCCTGCATCTGGCGGATCAATGCGGCTTCCTGACGATGCAGGTCTTCGAGCCTGGCATGGAATGCGGCGGCATCCTTGAGTTGCTTGGGGGTCATAAGTTTACGCGCGGCAAGCGCAATCGCGACGCGCTCGTCGATCATGGCCGCCTGCGCAGCCTTGAGCTGGGCGACCTCCCGGCTTACGTCCACGGACGGATCGGTGGAGAGCAGTTTATCAATCAGCGCCTCGCGTGCATTATGCAGGTTCTGGCGCAGCGACTGTAGCTTGGCGCGATCGGCCTTGACCATCGACAAAAACGCCAGCTTCTGTTCGGGGCTGAGCACGGCCTCAAAAGGCATCATGGCGAGCCGTTCGCGGGCGCGGCCGTCAGGTCCGTCGTGGAAAGCGGGTGCCGCGGCGGCGAATATGCCCAGCGCGGCCAGAGCGAGCACGGTTGCGAAAAGAAATTTTCTGAGCATAGGTTTAAGGACCCCCCCTTACTGGCATCCGGGCCCCAGCGGATCGCTCATGTCGGAGCACGAGTCGCCGCCGAATTCGTCTTGCACGTATGCAGCATAGATCGCCGAGGCCGGTTCAAGGGCTGAAACCTGGATCGCCGCGGTGGACCGCACCGGGGCATGGCGCGCCACCGACACGCCAACCGGCAGCTCCACGAGCGACGCCCCGCGCAGCGACCATCCACCTGCAAACGCCGCGATCGCCGCCGCAGCGGAAATGGCCAGGCGCCATCGCGAGAAACTCCATCCATGCACACCACGGCGGCGCGGCAGAGCGGCCTCCAGCGCCTGCGTGATCAGGTTCAGGTCAGACTCCAGCGCCTTCAGGCGCCCGGCGCACGCCAGACAGCTCCTCAGATGTGCCAGCTCATCGCTGGCACCCTCACCCGTATAACATTGCAGCAAGGACTGCTCGGATAGACATCGATTCATAGTTCTTTGCCGATTCCTTTGCGCAGCTCGCGCACCGCGCGGAACAGATGCTGTTTGACGCTGCCCTGGCTCAGACCCAGCTGCGCGGCGACCTCCTCGGTCGACCACCCCTCGAAATGGCGCAGCGCGAAGATCTCGCGCTGACGTGCGGAAAGCCTGCCGAACTTTTCCCACACCATCCGCTGCGTCTCCCGCTGCAGCGCGCTCTCCTCAGCGCTGTGATGGCTGTGAGCCTTGAACTCATCGAATTCTTCAGTGCGCCCCCGCCATCGCCGCCACCAACTGGAGCGCAGGCGGTCGCGGCAGGCATTGACCGCGACCGTAGCCAGCCACTTGTTCCAGGCCTCCGGCCGCCCTCCGGAGCGGTAGAAACGAAAGGCCTTCAGAAAGATCTCCTGGGCCACTTCCTCGGCCTCATCGGCGTCCGCCAGTATCAGGCGGCACAGCCGCAGCACCCGCGCCCGATGCTCCGCGTAGAGGTCGCGAAAGTCGTCGTGCTCCAGCGGCAAAACGTCCACCTTGCCCATCTGGTTTATTAGACGATGACAGCGCCATTCCCGTTGACGCCGGGCGATTGGCTAAATTTTCTCGATCCCTTCGCCCCTTTCGTAACGCTGGGCGTCAGGGCGTGGTATCAACGCCCCCCGACACCTCGATTACCGCTCCTGTGATGTAGGACGACGCGTCGGAGGCGAGGAAGATGCATGGGTAGGCGATTTCCTGCGGTGTGCCCAGGCGCTTGAGCGCACGCGTCGCCGCCATCCGGTGCTTGGTTTCCTCGTCAAGCAGCAACTCCCAGGCGGGCGTCTCGATCGGACCCAGAACCAGACAGTTGACACGGATACCGTAGCGTGCCCATTCCGCCGACTGGGTCCTGGTCAGGTTGTTGACGCCGGCCTTGGCAGCCGCATACGGGGGATAGATGGCAAAGCCGGTCAGCGACGCTTCGCTGCTGATATTGATGATCGAGCCGGGGCTTTTCTGTGCGATGAATTGGCGGGCCGCCGCGCGCGAACAGAAGAACACACCGTCCAGATTGACCGCGACAATCGCCCGCCAGGCGTTTGGAGAAAGCTCCAACGAAGGGATCTTCAGGCTCGCGCCATGGTTGTTGATGATCACGTCGAGGCGCCCGAAATGGCGCACCGCCGCGGCGACCATCTCGTCGACCGCCGCCGCGTCGCGCACGTCGCACACCTGGTACTCGCACACCCCGCCCTCGGCGCGGACCTGGTCGCGCACCATGGCCAGGTTTTCGGCCTTGCGGCTGGCAATCAGCACTCGAGCGCCGGCGCGGGCGAACTCGCGCGCAATTCCGGCGCCGACCCCGGTCCCGCCCCCCGTGATGATCGCAACCTTACCTTCGACACTGAACTTAGCGGAATTCATCGCTTGCTTCCTTTCGAGCATCTCACGGCTGGCAAAGCGCGGCGGGAGAGCCAAGAATCGTCAATACTTAACCGCTGGCGGCGGTTGGCGCCAGCTATCGAGGAGCTTCCGGTGGCGGATAGTATCGACCCGGTGACGGGCAAGGTGGTCCTCAATTTGATTACGCGCACTCACGTCAGCAGGCTGGTGCTGCAATCACTGCTGACCGTGCTGATCCGGAGCAACCCGCAGCTTGCAGACAGGGTCGTACAGGACCTGGAGCGGCGGCGCGAGGCGGCGGTGGAAGCGCAACTGCGGGAATACATCGAGCTGGCGATCGGGGAGGTGACGGATGCGGGGGCGGCGGCGCGGGCCAAGTAGGCGGCGACGCCGCCTACTTGGCCCGCGCCCAGGGAAAGGGGCGGCGGAGGCAGCGGCGGGCAATGCCCGCCGCTGCCTCCGCCGCCCCAGCCTTCTACTCGATCGCCGTCGGTGCGTGCGGAAAATCGTGCCAGTCGTCGATATCGTGCGGAATCCAGATGGTCGCCTGATGCTCGTCGCGCAACTGCTTTAGCCGCCTGAGCGACGCCACCGCCTGCGCCGGGTCGTAGTCGATCATCATCGGCTTTTCTTCCGCCAAATCCTGGCGCGTGTGCACGGTGTCGCCGGTCAGCACGAACTTGCGGCTGGGCAATGTCACCAGCAGGGTGCACTCACCCGGCGTATGGCCCGGCGTGCGCAGCATCTGCAGGCTGCCGTCCCCGAACAAGTCGTAGTCCTCGCCCACCTCAAGCCAGTTGAACCCGCGCGTCGGCAGCAGGTCGCCCATCACGAAAAACGGCCGCTGCACGGGGTCGGCCCAGTAAGCAAAGCGGATTTCATTGGCGCCGACCAAAAACTTGGCGTTGGGAAACAGCGCCATCCCGCCGGTATGGTCCATGTGCAGATGCGACAGGATGACGTACTTTACGTCATCAAGCTTATAGCCCAGTCCCTTGATCTGGACCTCAAGCGTGTCCGCCGGCGTGAACTGCACCTTGGCCATCTGCCAGA
>Ga0070737_10004288_pt1 | contig 14430 bp, 13 predicted proteins | sample Coa_R1_10_FD_66438 | JGI IMG/M metagenome (GOLD analysis project Ga0070737, IMG submission 66438) | Surface soil microbial communities from Centralia Pennsylvania, which are recovering from an underground coalmine fire - Coalmine... | ecosystem: Environmental > Terrestrial > Soil > Unclassified...
AGATCGGCGTCGGTAAACAGCATCATCTCGCCCTGCGCGTGCAGCATACCGTTGCGGACGCTATACCCCTTGCCGCGATTACCGGGATTTTCCACCAACCGGAGCTCGGGATGCAGCGCCATGAAGCGTTGTACAACTTCAGCCGTGTTATCGCTGGAACCATCGTTTACCACGATCACTTCGCTCGGCAGTTGCCGTTGGCGAATGTAGTCGAAGACCTTGGGCAGCGATACGGTAAGCCGCTCGCTTTCGTTGTAGGCTGGAATGATGAAGCTGTAGGTCAAGGCTATCCTCAGCTTGGGTTAGACGCAGCTTCATTGTAAGCCAGTTGTCACATCGCTAATATCAAGGGGAGAAAAAGTCGGCGCCAGGCGGGACGTGCAACCAGTCCCGGCTGACCAAATTGTATGTGTGGAGCGGAAGGTGGCGTTTCTTACCGGCTGGCCAAAGTGATCTTCGTAACGGACTACTGTATGCTCACCGTCGTGCTGTTGCTGGTGATATTGTCTGCTGGGATGGCATCCGGGGCCGTCTCGCAAACCCATGCCGCCGCGGCAAAGCCTCACGCCACTCCAAAGTCCCACGTCATCACCTTGGGTAGCCCGCTGCCGGTCAAGCTCTTCCTTGGACCATCAGAAGATCAGACAATGGACATCTCGGTCCGCCCCCTCGATGTCGACGGCAAGCTGAAAGACTTTACCACCGGCGAACTCCACGACGTCACCGACCGCGAGTTTGTCATCCGCCGGGCCTACCGCATTAACGATGCCCTGCCGGACGATGACAGAAAATCTCCCAAATGGCTCTGGGAACGCGGTGGATGGTTGCTGGTCGATCGCTCCTCGGGCAAGCTCTCGCTGGTCAAGCTCCAGGACTTCGATCCCTTTTATTCCGAGGTGCGCTGGTACCGCGATTACGCGGCCTATTGCGGTGTTACCTCCAACGGCGAGCGGGTAAATGCCGTGGTGGCAGAGATTGGCGCCAGAAAGCCGTTGTATCGCAAAGAGCTGGGTAAGGCCAGCTTGGGAAACGCTCCCGACAGCAATTGCTCGCCTCCTCAATGGGAGCGTCGGCCGCCGCGGGTTACGTTTCTTCCAAAGGCGGGCGCTCAGTTTACCGTCAAGGTGAGCGGACGATTCGCCGACGAGGAACCCGACAATGATTCGGATGAACAATAGACGGAGCAAAGCAACGTGAAAAGCCTCGACGAACTTTTGCACGATGCCGAGAGGGCGCACGGCCATCTTTGCGCCGGTCAGGTGCTCGGCGTGCGCCTGGCAATGCGCGGCCTGGAGCTGCTGGGCATCGATGATCCCCACGGCAAGGACCGCAAGCGGCTGATCACCTTTGTCGAGATCGACCGCTGTGCCACCGACGCCGTTGCCGTCGTCACCGGTTGCCGGCTGGGTAAGCGCGCGCTGAAGTTTCGTGATTGGGGCAAGGTCGCCGCCACTTTCGTCGATCTCCAATCGGGCCGGGCAGTGCGGCTGTGCGCCAAGGAGAGTTCCAAGGCTCTGGCGCGGCAAATGCACCCTGAGATCGCAGACAAGAACCAGCAGCAGATGCTGGCCTATCGCGAACTGCCTTACGACGCGCTATTTGCCGAGCAATGGGTGAAAGTTGTGCTGCCGCCGGAAGAATTGCCCGGCTATCAGGGGGAACGCCTCGTTTGCGCCGACTGCGGCGAAGGCATCAACTTCCAGCGTGAAGTCCGGCGCAACGGCAAGGTCCTGTGCCACGCCTGCGCCGGCGAGCGGTACTATGAGCCGATTCCCTGATTTATTTTGGAGTAGGCGTAGTGCGGGTGTGTGTTGCTGCCGGCGGAGTACCAGAAGGCCCATCATGCCGGCGGTTCGGATAGGCGGCCCGCGCACTCGTGGTTGATGCTGCAGGCGCAGCGTGAGTCAGCCCTATTGACCCCGCAGTGTCCGAGTGATGTTTGCTTTGCGTCGCTGGTGGTGGACGGTGAAAAACGGTGTGGTCGTGCTCCTGGTAATGCTGGGCAAACAGCGGCAGAACAAGTCCGGCCGTCACAGCGAAAACCAGAACACGAATTGGTCCCCTGCCGGACATCAGTTCCTCATCACTGCCAAGCTATTTTACCCCATCACTCGAATCGGCACAGCAGAGTCTTCCCTACAACTTTGGCGGCGACGACTTGCTCCCGGGGAGACGGCTTGCCGCCGCCCGCCGCCGGATATTTTTATGCCCGGTCCTCGCAAACCGGTGTTCAAACTCCTTTAGGTCCACGCGCCGCCCCTTAAAGCGGACCCCTTCAGCTTCCAGCAGGAAGCGCTGCTCCAGAGCCGACTCACCACGCAGCGAAATACGTCCGCCGGAGCCGAGGATCCGCTGCCAGGGCAAGGCGCCGACCTCCTTCAGTACGCGCCCCACATGCCGGGCGCAGTGCGGATATCCCGCCGCCCTGGCGACAGCCCCATACGTGCTGACCCTTCCTCTTGGGACGCGCCGGATGACGTCCGCGATGGCCGCTACCAGAGAAGTTATTTTGCTGTCGGTCCGCATAATTGCATTTGGAAAGCCGTCATTGCTAACCGTCGGCCGACCCCTACGTTATCATTCTCTCGGATGCCTGATTCCGTTCGCAATTCCGTCACTCGCTTCTCCGACCGCGCCCGGGACTACGCGAAATACCGCCCTCACTACTCCCACGATGTGGTACTGGCGCTACAAGAAGCTTGCGGCCTGACGCCGCAGCACCTGATTGCCGACGTCGGCTGCGGGCCGGGACTGCTGGCCGAAATTTTCCTCGACAACGGCAACCGGGTCCTCGGGGTCGAGCCCAATCCTGAGATGCGACGGGCCGGGGAAATGTATCTCGCCCGCTATCCCGCTTTTCGCATGCTCGACGGCAGCGCCGAAGCGACGACCCTGGATGCAGCCAGCGTGGATTTTGTCGTCGCCGGGCAGGCTTTCCATTGGTTTCGCCCGCGGGAGGCGCGGATAGAGTTTGCGCGCATCCTGAAGCCCGGCGGCTGGGCGGTGATGGTGTGGAATGACCGCGACAGCGAAAGTACCCCTTTTTTGCGCGCTTATGAAGCCCTGGTGCAGCGATACGCCGTTGACTACCAGCAGGTCTCTCACAAGTGGGTCGCCACCTACGACTCCTTGCAGCGTTTTTTCGCGCCCAATGAGATGGTCCTCATTACGCAACACAGTCAGCAACGGCTGGATTTCGACGGTCTGCTGGGTCGTTTGCTCTCCTCTTCATACATCCCTAAGTCCGGCGAGCGGTACGAGGCCATGGTGCAGGAGCTGCCGCAACTGTTTTCCACCCATGCCCGCGACGGCCTCGTAGTCCTGGAATACGAAACGAAGATCTATTGCGGGCATCTTGAACGATGAACCCAGGCAGTGTACGCATCGATAAGTGGCTGTGGGCGGCGCGCTTCTTCAAGACGCGCTCGCTGGCCGCCCGGGCCTGTGAACTGGGCCGCATCCAATCGAATCACCAGCCCGTGAAACCGGCCCGCGAAGTCCGGATTGGCGACCACCTCGAGATCAAGAACGACAGCGGCGAATTTGAGGTGACGGTGCTGGCGTTGAGCGAAGTGCGCGGCCCAGCCACCGTCGCCCAGACTCTGTATCAAGAAACTGCCGCGAGCCGCGAATTGCGCTTGAAGCTGGCGGCGGAGCGCAAGGCAACGCGGGATTTCACCCCTGCGCCCTCCGGCAGGCCCTCAAAGCGCGACCGCCGCAGGATCATCCGGTTTCGCAGCGGGCGCGACTCCTCCTGATTACCTCGCTCCCGACGATCGCGGACTTCATCGTGCCATTCTCCGTAGTAGTCTGGTAGCGCTCATTCGTGGCGCAAATTATGAATAAGCTCGTTGCCCTTGTCGCTGCTCTTCTTTTCTGCTCCGCCACACTTCTTGCCCAGAAGCCGCAAGTGCTGCCGCAGCACGTCCCGGCGAGGATTACTCTTATGCCTCCGCCACCGGCGCCGCAAGTAACCCCGCAACTTACTCCGGAAGATCTGGCGGCGTTTTTCGACGGCTTCATCCCCATCGAACTCCAGCGCGATGACATTGCCGGAGCGGTCGTCGTGGTGGTCAAAGATGGTAACGTGCTTTTCGCCAAAGGATATGGCTACTCGGACGTGAAAAGCAGAAAGCCGGTCACCGTCAATGACACGCTGTTCCGCCCGGGCTCAATCTCCAAGACCTTCACCTGGACGGCGGTGATGCAGCTTGTCGAGCAAGGCAAGATTGACCTCAACCGCGACGTGAACGACTATCTTGACTTTAAAATTCCGGCGCCCTTCGGCAAGCCCGTCACCATGAAAGACCTGATGACGCACACGCCGGGATTCGAGGAAACGATCAAGGAGCTGTTCGTCGCCAAGGACGCCGACATGCGCCCTCTGCAGCAATACCTCCGCGAGCATCTGCCGAGAGAAATCTTTCCCCCGGGCACGACCCCCGCCTATTCGAATTACGGGGCAACGCTGGCCGGCTACATCGTGCAGCGCGTCTCGGGAATGCCGTTTGACGACTACATCGAGAAGAACATCTTCGCCCCGCTGGGCATGACGCACTCGAGCTTTCGCGAGCCGCTGCCTGACAATCTGAAGCCGCTGATGTCACAGGGCTACAAGCTGGCGTCGCAACCGCCCAAGGACTTTGAATTTGTGCAGGCGTGGCCGGCCGGCAGCCTCTCCACCACGGGCGAAGACATGTCGCACTACATGATCGCGCACCTCAACGATGGCGAGTACAATGGCGCGCGCATCCTCCAGCCGGCGACCGCACAGCTCATGCATTCGCGCGCCTTCGGGCTGGCCCCGTCGATGAACGGCATGGCTTACGGATTCTACGAGGAGTCGCGCAACGGCCATCGCATCATTGGGCATGGCGGCGACTCGCAGTGGTTCCACAGCGATCTGCACCTGATGCCCGACGAGCATCTGGGCTTCTTTATCTCCTACAACAGCGCCGGTAAACCCGGCTTTTCGGGACGCGCTGCGCTGTGGCAGAGCTTCCTGGACCGCTATTTCCCTTACACCCCTCCGACCGCCGGGAAGGTCGCAAGCGCTGCGCGCGATGCCCAATCCATCGTCGGCACCTATTGGATAAGCCGCCGCGAGCAAACCAACGTCGCTTCGGTGATCTATGCCCTCAGCCAGGCCCAGGTCAGCATCAACTCCGACGGCACCATCAGTCTCGACCAAGCCAAAGACTTCGCCGGCAACCCCAAACATTTCGAGGAAATCGCCCCGCTGCTGTTTCGCGAGGTCCACGGCCAAAGTCGTCTTGCCTTCGTGAAGGATTACGCCGGCCGGCAAATCATCCTTACCGATTGGCCCATCTTCGTCTTTCAGCCCTTACCGGGGTGGAAGAACCAGTACCTCAACCTGAGCATTCTGATTTTTGCTATTGCGATGTTCGTCCTGACTCTGCTGTTTTGGCCGCTGAATGCCATGCTCCGCTGGCACTACGGCTATCACGCCGAGCTCACGCCGTACTATCGCCGGCAGCGCTTCTGGATGCGCTGGCTGTGCCTGCTAAATTTGGTCTTTCTGGGAGGATTCGCAGCCTGGCTCATGCGCGTAGACCAGAACATCGCGCTGCTGAGCCGCCACTTCGATTGGAAGTTGCACGCGTTGCAGGTGATTGGCGTGCTGGGCGTGGTTGGCACTCTGCTGGCGATCCCTTATTGTGCGCGCTCGTGGAAGAGCCGCGACCTTTGGTTTTGGACCAAGGTATGGAACACCCTGCTGATGCTGGCCTGTCTGGGCTTCGCCTTCTTCCTGTTGAACCGGCATATGCTGAACTTCCGGCTGGACTACTAGAGCAAGATTTGAAAGGGCTTGGCTTCAGCCGGGCCGCAAGCAGCTAAACAACTGCGGTCAATCCTCTGCGGTCAGCCGCTCTACACAAACCTAAGGACCACGGCTGCTGCTTCGCATTCATTCGTTCCGCTGCGATTGTGCCGGCCCTCGGCAAGGGTTGAGGCACGCCCCGGGGCCGGTACCGCGCACCTCGTGTCCCATCCCGCATAGGCCGCAGAATTCGCTTGACAACCTACAATATATGAGTTTAACTCATATATGAGTTAAAGTCATGTTACGTAGAAGCATCACGTATTCTGGTCGGGCGGAGTTGGCCCCCCGCCGGCGAAAGGCGCAGCGCTCCGGCGATATTGCGGGCGCAGGCACACGGTCTGCAAGGAGAGACAAGCCCTTGCCTGCCGGCCGCAGGGAGCGCCGCCGGGCAGAAACTCGCGAGAAGATTTATCTCGCCGCCATGAAACTATTCGCCGAGCACGGCTTCTTCGAGACCACCACCGAAGCCATCACGGAAGCCGCCGACGTCGGCCAAGGAACGTTCTTCAATTACTTCCCCACCAAGCCGCACGTGTTAACCGTGCTCACGGAAAGGCAAATGGGAAAAATCGTCGCTGCGCGGGAGGAAGCGGAGGCCGGACGCGTTTCGATCCAGGAGATATTGCATCGCCTGACGCACGTGATCGCCGAGGAGCCCGGCCAGAGCCCGCCGCTGACCCGCAGCTTGTTGACAGCAATGGTGTCCAGTGATGCGGTCCGCGAATTTATTGGCGACACCCTGGCGCGAGCCCGCAAGGGCCTGGGCAGAATCATCAAGCTGGGCCAGAGGCGAGGTGAAATCCGCGGTGATCGCCAACCGGCCGACCTGGCTGTGGCGTTCCAGCGGGGCGTGCTGGGGACTCTGCTGCTATGGGCGATACAGCCGCAGGGTGAACTGAGCCCGTGGTTGGAGGCCTCCTTCCGCGATTTCTGGGCGGCCGCCACGCCAACGAAAGGTCGTGTCTGATGAAGCGCATGGCAGCTACCCTGACGATACTGCTGGTCGCCGGAGCTCTGGCGCCAGCGCAGAATCCGGCGCCGCTGCGGCTCACGCTGGAAGAGGCGATCGCGCGTGCGCTGAAGTGGAACTTGAGCGTGCGGCTGGCGTCGGCGGAGGTCGAAGACGCCGCAGGCACTCGCGAGCGCCAGCTCTCCGCTCTGCTCCCGCACGTCACCGCAGACAATGCCACCAGCCTGCACAACACGAACCTGGTCGCCTTCGGCCTCTCAGCTCCGGGTCTGCCAATTCCCCGCGTAGTCGGTCCGCTGTCCAACTATGACTACCGCGCCGCCGGCAGCCAGGCGATTGTGGACCGCCAAGCCTATCACGCGCTGAAGTCCGCCGAACGGCAACAGGACGCTACCAAGCTTAGCTACCAGGACACGCGCGATTTGGTGGTTCGCGAGACCGCTGGCCTTTATCTGCAGTCGCAGACGGCGCAGGCGCAAGTGGAAGCCGACGAATCCCGCGTCGCCACTTCGCAAGCACTGCTGAAGCTGGCGCAGGACCAGCACAACCACGGCCTGGCCACCGGCGTCGACGTGGTACGTGCCCAGGTCCAGTTGCAGCGTGATGAGCAAACCCTGCTGGTGGCGCGCGACGATTACGACACCAGCATCCTGAACTTAGAGCGCTTCATCGGCATGACGCCCGGTGAGCCGATCGTCCTAGCGCAGCGGTTGGAGTTCTATTCTCTGCAGCCTCCGGACATCAGTGCTGCGGTGGAAACGGCGCTTGAGGCCCGCGCGGACTATCGCTCTCTGTTCGCCCAACGCCAGGCCTTGGTTGAGCAGCAGAAAGCAGCCCGCGCCCGTTATCTGCCGAAGTTTACCGTGGACGGCAACTACGGACCGCTGGGGCGCACTTATGGCTTCATGCCCGGGATAGGTCTAATCGAGGGGGTGGTTTCCGTCACTGTCTTCGATCGCGACCGCGAGGGCCAGCAGGCGCAGATTACCAGCCAGCTCCACAAAATTGATGCGCAGATTGCCGACCTGCGCCGCGGCATTGAGCAGGACTTGCGCAAGGCGGTCCTCGACCTCCAGTCCGCCGAGCAGCAAGTGAAGGTTACGCAAGCCGGGCTAGACCTCGCCGAACGCGAGCTGACACTAGCGCAGGACCGTTTCAAAAACGGATTGGGCGACAACGTGGAGGTGATTACGGCGCAAAGTTCGTTGCAATCGGCCGAGGACGATCACATCGCGGCGCTGGCCCGTCACGCCGATGCCGCCGTGGCGTTGGGGCGCGCGCTGGGCGCTAATGAACGCAATTACCAGAAATACCTGGGCGGCCAGTGAGAGGGCGAAGTGAGGTGATAAATCGATGAAACGAGTCATTCCTATCGTGCTGGTGTTGCTGCTGGCCGCGGCTGGAGTGCTGATTTATAGGCAGTGGTCCTCCAGTCGCGGGCCGGCAAAGGAAATGAAGCTCTCCGGCAACATTGAGGCGCATGAGAGCCTGGTCAGCTTCAAGGTGACCGGCCGTATCGTCGATCTTCCTGTCGAGGAAGGCCAGGCAGTCGAGGCCGGGCAGTTGCTGGCGCAGCTCGATAACGCGGATTATCGCCAGGCAGTAACCATCGATCAGGCCACGGCCCGCGTGCGCGACAAGCAACTGGCGCTGGCTCTGGCCGGCAGCCGCTCACAAGACATTCAGGCGGCATATCAGTCCGTACTCGACGCCCAGGCTGACCTGCAGCAGAAACAGCAAGATCTGGCTCGCTACAACGCACTCCTCGCCAAGGATGAAATCACGGCGCAGACACGCGACCAACAGCAGACCAACGTCAAGCGCGCCGTGGCCACCCTGAAGCGGCAGCAGGAAATCTACAACGAGCTGGTGGAAGGCACGCGCAAGGAGGAAATCGCGGTCGACCGCGCCAACGTGCATCAAGCCCACGCCGACCTCGGCCTTTCCCAGATTCGCCTAGGCTACACCACGCTGCTCGCGCCGCTGACGGGAGTCATCACCGTGCGCGAGGCGGAGTTGGGAGAAGTCGTCTCGCCGGGAACACCGGTCTACACGCTGGCCGACGTGGATCACATCTGGGTCCGCGTCTATGTGCCGGAGACGGAATTGGGCCGCATCAAGTGGGGCCAGCAGGTGAGCGTCGGCACCGACACTTATCCCAACAAGCGCTATCGCGGGCGAATTTCCTTCATCTCACCGGAGGCTGAGTTCACGCCTAAAAGCGTGCAGACCGAGGAGGAGCGTGTGACCCTGGTCTATCGCGTGAAGGTGGACATCGAAAACACCAATCATGAGCTGAAGCCGGGCATGCCGGCGGATGTTTATATCCCGTTGTAGGGTTGGCCGATGGTGGTCTCAGACACAACGATTCGCGTTTCGAATTTGACTAAGCGCTTTGGTGCGCTCACCGCGGTCGACCAACTGAGCTTCGAGGTCCGGCGCGGGGAGATCTTCGGCCTGGTCGGCCCTGATGGCGCGGGCAAGACGACCACGCTGCGCATTTTGGCTGGGGTGCTGCAGGCAGATGGCGGCTCGGTCAGCGTTGCCGGCTGCGACGTGTTGCGCGATCCCGAGAAAGCCAAGCACGATCTCAGCTACATGCCGCAGCGCTTTGGCCTCTACGAGGACCTGACCGTCGCTGAGAACATTCGCTTCTATGCCGACCTTTTTGGCGTGACCGGCGCGAAGCGCGAGCCGCAAGCTGCGAGATTACTCGCTGCGGCCGGCATGGCGGAGTTCCGCCGGCGTCTTGCCGGCAAGCTTTCCGGCGGCATGAAGCAGAAGCTGGGCCTGATCTGCGCGCTAATTCACACGCCTCAGGTGGTGCTGCTGGATGAGCCGACCACCGGCGTCGATCCCGTTTCCCGCCGCGATTTCTGGAAGATCCTTTATGGCCTGGCTCTGGAAGGCGTCACCATTCTCACCTCGACGGCCTATCTCGACGAAGCCGAACGCTGTCATCGCGTGGCATTGCTACATCAAGGTAAGCTGCTGTTCTGCGACACGCCGGCCAGCCTAAAGCGCCGCTTGGGCAAAGACGTGATCGCTGTGACCTCCGCCGAGCCGCGAAAGGTGCGCGATGCGCTCAGCCGCGCCGAGGGCATCTCCACGCTGGTGCTCACGGGCGATGGCGTGCACGCCGTCGTTGACGATGCCGTCCGGCGCATCCCGGAATTCAAGTCGCGCCTCTCGGCCGCACAGGCGCCCTTCGATGAACTTTCGCCGATTTTGCCCAGTATCGAAGACCTGTTTGTGGCGACGGTCGCGCAGCGAGGCGATGCATCGGTATGACGCCAGGTGCGGAGAACTCGGTCGTGGTCCACAATCTGGTGAAGCGCTTCGGCGATTTCACTGCGGTCGATCGCCTCACTCTGGAAGTCCGTAAAGGCGAAGTCTTCGGGTTCCTAGGACCGAACGGGGCAGGGAAGTCCACCACGATTCGCATGCTTTGCGGCCTGCTGACGCCCACCTCCGGACAGGCTACGGTGGCCGGCTTCGACGTTGCTCGCAAACCCGAGGCGGTGCGCCAGAACATCGGCTACATGTCGCAGAAGTTTTCACTCTACAACGACCTCACGGTCATCGAGAATCTGAGGCTCTTTGCCGGCTTGTACAACGTGCCGCCGGACGCTCTTGTGGGTCGCATCGAATGGGCGCTAGGGATGGCGAATCTGAAGGGCCGGGAGAATTCAATTACCGGCGATCTGCCAGGTGGCTGGAAGCAACGCCTGGCGTTGGGCTGCGCCGTGCTGCATCAGCCGCCGATCCTGTTTCTCGATGAGCCGACCTCGGGCGTCGATCCCATTTCACGGCGGCAATTCTGGGAGCTAATTCACCAGATGGCAGCCAGCGGCGTTACCGTGTTTGTCTCCACCCATTACATGGAAGAGGCCGAGTATTGCAACCGGCTGGCGCTGATCTTTCGCGGCAAGATGGTCGCACTCGGCAGTCCCAGTGAACTGAAGCAGCGCGCGCTGAAGGGCCAGCTTCTGATGGTCGCCTGTGAACCGCTGGCGCAGGCGGTGGAAGCCTTGGAAAGAACGCAGGGCGTGCTTGACGTGGCCATCTTCGGCAGTGTCTTGCATCTGGTCCTAGAGGATGCGCAGGCGATCATCCCGCAATTGCCCACACTGCTCGAGCAACAGAATATCCGCGTCACGCAAGTTGAGCCGGTACGGCCCAGCCTGGAGGACGTGTTCGTTGCCCTCACCACAGGTCAGGGTGCAGATACCAGGAGTACGAGGCAATGAACTGGAAACGGCTATGGGCCGTAGCGCGCAAAGAGGCGATCCAGATTCGCCGCGATCCGCGCAGCCTGCTCATCGTGCTGGTCATGCCGGTCATCCTGGTGCTGCTGTTCGGATATGGTGTCAGCCTCGACCTGAAGCATCTGCCGGTTTACGTCTACGACCAGGAGGGCAGCCAGCAGAGCCAGGACCTGCTGAAGCATTTCCAGGCCAGTGAATACTTCGACGTGGTGCGCGCGGTTGATAGCTACCCTGAGCTGGTGCGCGCGCTCGACAGGGGTGATGCCAAGATGGGCATCGTCATCCCCTGGAACTTTTCGCAACGTCTGTTCAATGGCGAAGCCGTCCCCATCCAGGCGTTGGTGGACGGCACCGACGACAATACCGCGAATGTGCTCATTGGCTACACCCAGGCGGTGGTGCAGAGCTATTCCGTCAACGCGCTGGACAACTGGGCGCAACGGCTCGGTCGCGTGGCACCGCTGCCGCCGATCAGCCTCGAGGCGCGCACCTGGTTCAACGAGAACCTGGAGAGCCGTGCCTTCATCCTGCCTGGCGTGCTGGCGTTGGTGATGGCCGTCATCGGCGCATTTCTCACCTCGCTGACCATCGCCCGCGAATGGGAGCGCGGCACGATGGAGCAACTCGTCTCCACACCCGTGACCGCGCTGGAAATCCTTTTCGGCAAACTTGCACCTTACTTCGTAATGGGTATGCTCGCCGCAATCATCTGTGCTGTGGTGGCCATCTTTTGGTTCCAGGTCCCCTTCCGCGGGAGTTTCCTCACGCTGCTGGCCACAACCGCGCTGTTTTTGGTGGTGGTACTTTCCATCGGTTTCTTTGTCTCCGTAGTGGCGAAGAACCAGCTTGCCGCCAGCCAAATCGCGCTGATGGTCGCCTTCCTACCTTCATTCCTGTTGTCGGGCTTTCTGTTCTCGATTGAGCAGATGCCGAAGGCGGTCCGAGTCGTGACGCGGCTTGTGCCAGCGCGCTACTACACTTCAATCCTAAAAGACATTTTTCTGAAGGGGACGCCGGTTGCCATGCTGTACGACGAGCTGGTTCCGTTGGCGATCTTCGCGGTGGCGCTGGCGCTGATCGCCACACGCGCCTTCCACAAACGGCTGGTGTGAGGACCTATGTTGCGACGGTTGAAGCAAATGTTTATCAAGGAGTTCATCCAGGTCTTCCGCGACAAGCGAACGCGCTTTGTGCTCTTTGTTCCGCCACTCGTTCAGATGTTGATCTTCGGCTACGCCGCGACCTATGAGATCCGCCATGTGCCCGTCGCGGTGCTGGACTTCGACAATAGCCAGGAAAGCCGCCAGTTGATTTCTGAAGTTTCCGCCACTCCGTATTTCGATCTCCGGCAGCGCCTCAGCCACCCGGAGCAAATTCGCGATCTGATCGACCGTGGCCAGGTCACGATGGCCTTGCGCATCGATGCCGGTTTCGCCCAGAAGCTGCGCAAGGGCGCAACCGCCCAGGTGCAGGTCATCGTCGACGCCACCAATTCCAACACTGCCCTCATCGCCCTCGGCTACCTGAACCAGATCGCACAGCGTTATGCCGCCTTCTACCAGCTTGATCACATGCAGCGCATCGCGCCGCAACTAGTTGCCTTCGCGCCCTCGGTCACGCTGCAGCAGCGTCCTTGGTACAACACCGATCTGCTTAGCCGCTGGTTCTTTGTGCCGGGGGTCATCGGCAGCCTGACCATGGTGGTCGTCATCAACCTGACTGCCTTCGCCATCGTGCGCGAGCGCGAGATCGGCACTCTGGAGCAGATCATGGTGACACCCATTCGCCCCATCGAATTCATCCTGGGCAAGACGCTGCCGTTTTTTCTGATTGGCCTCGCCGAGGTGGGGCTCATCGCGACGCTCGGCACCTTCTGGTTTCAGATTCCACTGCGCGGTTCGATCCTGGTTCTGCTGGCGGGGACCGTCCTGTTCTTGCTTTGCATGTTGGGCGTCGGCCTGCTCATCTCGACCGTCTCTTCCACACAGCAGCAGGCGATGGTCACGGCTTTTTTTTTCATCATGCCGGCGATTGTCTTCTCCGGATTCGGCTTTCCCATCAGCACCATGCCCTATTGGCTGCAATTGGCGACCTATCTCAGTCCGTTGCGGTATTTCCTGGTCGTCTTGCGCGGGGTGTACCTGAAGGGGATCGGCTTTGACTTGTTGTGGCCGCAGTTCGTGGGAATGGCCGTACTGGCAGCAACGTTGCTCATCGCCAGCGTTCTCCGCTTCCACAAGGCATTGGACTAGCCGAGCGGCTATTCTACTGCTTCCCACTTGCATCCTTTTCCCGGAACAAGGAAACTGTACTGACAACCTGCATGAAGATTGCACTGTTCGGCGGTACCTTCGATCCTGTCCATCGCGGCCACATTGTTGTGGCCCGCGCCGCGGTTGCAAAATTCGGACTGAAACAAGTTTGGTTCGTTCCTGCAGACCTCCCGCCGCACAAGCAGAAGACGCCTATCACTTCCTTCCATCATCGCTATGCCATGGTGGCGCTGGCGCTGGCGGGCGAAAAGCAGTTCGTGCCATCTCTGCTTGAAGCGCGGGATCCGGCCTCATCCGATGGCAAGCCGAACTACTCCATCGACACCGTCCGGCGGGTAAAAGCAATGCTGGGCAAGAGCGATCACCTATACTTCTTGATAGGGATGGATGCCTTCCGCGACATTGCCAAGTGGTATAAGTCGGAGGAGCTGCTGGCGGAATGCGACTTTATTGTGGCGGCGCGCCCAGGATACTCTCTAGCCGATGTCGCAACCTCGCTGCCGGAAAAACTGCGTCCTCCGGCGGCGGTGACCAGGCTGTTTCGCAAGGAAAAAATAACCGGGCCGCTGGTTCTGCCGGGTGCGACGCTGCACCTGCTGCCCGAGACCCACGAGAATGTATCGGCTACGCAGATTCGTGCGGTAGTCGACCGTGGCGCGGCCCTGAAGCGAATGGTCCCCGACACCGTAGCGGAGTACATTCAAAAGGAGAAGCTGTATCGCGAACGCGGCGGCTGATACGGCCCGTTTCCCAGCTCAGCAATACGGGGCCCGAGGCTCGCAGCTCGGAGCTCATGAAAAGCGAAAGGCAAATTGCGATTGAAAAATCATGAATTGCGCTCGCAGGTAGCCATGGCAGTGCGCGCTTGCCACTCGAAAAAGGCCGAGGACATCCGTGTGCTGCAGTTGGACGAGCAGGCCGGCGGCTTCACCGACTACTTTGTGTTGTGCTCGGGGGTCAACCCGCGTCAGGTGCAGGCGATCGCCGACGAGGTTGACCAGAAGCTGAGTTCCGCCGGCACGCAACCCAAACACATCGAGGGTTATAACCAGGCCGACTGGGTCTTGATGGACT
>Ga0070737_10004292_pt1 | contig 14425 bp, 11 predicted proteins | sample Coa_R1_10_FD_66438 | JGI IMG/M metagenome (GOLD analysis project Ga0070737, IMG submission 66438) | Surface soil microbial communities from Centralia Pennsylvania, which are recovering from an underground coalmine fire - Coalmine... | ecosystem: Environmental > Terrestrial > Soil > Unclassified...
CTGCCACACTCTGCTACCACCAGGCCGCCGCTACCGGTGCGGCCCGGTTAACCGGCGGCCGGGCGGCCCGGCCCCGTTCGCCGCCGCGGCGCTGGCCCGGAACTCGGCCAGCCGGGCCCGGGTCCGGCCGGCCGCCGGATGGTGCAGCCGGGTCCGGATATTCAGGACCTGGGTGCAGGCCGCCACCGCTTCGGCGTACTGCCCGGCGGCGTGGTAGTCGTCGGCCAGGTCGGCGAGGCACTCGGCCTGATTGGCCACGTCACCGAGGCCACCCAGCAGGCTGGCCGCAGTGACGTGGCAGGCGATGGCCGCCGCGAAGTCACCCAGACGGCGGTGGACCAGGCCCAGGTTGTCGGCGGCCAGCGCTTCGCCGACGCGGTAGCCCAGATCAGTGAACGTGCTCCTGGCCTGGATCAGCAGGTCCCGGGCAGCGGCGAGGTTTCCCAGGTGGTACTGGTAAAGCCCCAGGTTGGCCTGCGCCCCGGCCTGCCCTTCGCGGTCGCCGTGCCGGACGTACATCTCGTAGGCGCGCTCCGCCCAGCCCACCGCCTGCTCGTACCGGCCGGCCGAGGAGGTGACCACGCCGAGCTGGATCAGCGTGCGGGCCTGCCCGGTGTGATCGCCGAGGCTGCCGAACAGCTCCAGCGCGCGCAGCAGGGACCCCTCGGATTCCGGTCCGCGCTGCTGGTAGCTGTAGCAGCGGGCCGCGGCCAGCAGGGTTATGGCCAGCGCCCGCTGGTCACCGAGCCGGGTCGCGGCCTCGGCGGCGACCCGGTGGGTGTGTTCCCAGTCCGCCCACCGGGCCTGCCAGTCGAACAGGCCGCGCAGTGTCCGCGGCAGCTGCCAGGCGTGCGTGTCGAACCCGGTTTCGGCGGCCAGGTCGACCAGCCGGACCAGCACGGTGTACTCCGTGGTGAACCAGCCGAGTGCCGCCGCGGTGGAATCCAGCTTCCCGGGAACCACGCCGGGATCCAGCGGCGGCGGCTCGGTGTGCAGCATCGTGCCGCCGAACAGCGGCGCCGCCGCGGCCGCGGTAGCCAGGTAGTAGTCGAGCATGCGCCGGACGGCGGCCCGCCGGGTCTCCGCACTGTCGTGGCTGGTCACCAGCTCGGCAGCGTAGGTGCGCAGCAGGTCGTGCAGCGCGAACCGGCCCGCCGTGACGGACAGCAGGCTGGATTCGGCCAGGTCAGCCAGCAGCCGGGCGGTCTCGCCGGACGGGAGGCCGGCCAGGCTGGCGATCGCCTCGACGGAGAAATCCGGGCCCGGGTGCAGGCCGAGCAGCCGGAACATCCAGCGGGCGGCCGGGCTCAGCGACTGGTAGGACCAGGAGAACGAAGCGCGGACGTCCGCTTCCGGGTCGCCGGCTACAGCCAGGCCGTCCAGGCCGCTGCGTGCGCTGGCCAGCCCGGCGGCGATCTGCTGCAGCGGCAGGTCCGGGTGCATCGCGCCGCGGGCCGCGGTGATGCACAACGCCAGCGGCAGGCCACCGCAGCCCGCGGCGATCAGCCCGGCCGCACCACTTTCCGCCGCGACGCGGCCGGCGCCGAGCTTGCGGGCGAGCAGCTCGTGCGCCTCGGCCTGGCTGAGCGCGTCCAGCGTGACCTGCGCCGCCCCGTCCCGGGCGACCAGACCGGTGAGCTGCGAGCGGCTGGTCACCACGGTCATGCTGCCGGGGCCGCCGGGCAGCAGCGGCCGGACCTGCGCCGCGTCCCTGGCGTTGTCCAGCACCAGCAGGACACGCCGGCCGGCCAGCAGGCTCCGGTACAGCCCGGCCAGGGCGGCGGCCGACCGGGGCACCGACTCCGGTGCGGTCCCCAGCGCCTCCACCAGGCCGCGCATCGCGTCGGCGGGCGGCACCGGCGGCCCGGACGGGTCATAACCCCGCAGGTTGACGAACAGCTGGCCGTCCGGGAAGCGGCCGGCGACCTGGTGCGCCCAGTACACCGCCAAGGCCGTCTTGCCCACCCCGGCCATCCCGCCGATCACTGAGATCACCGTGCCGGACGGCGGCGTCGCACCGGCCGCCGCCAGCACTCCGGTCAGCGCGGCCAGCACCTCCTGACGGCCGGAGAACTGCGGCGCCTGGCCGGGCAGCTGACGGGGCACGACGGCCTGCGTGCCAGCGGATCCGGCCGGCTGGCCGGCCGGATCCGGGGGCAGCGGGGTGCTCATCCCCCGGCGGCCGGCCGCGGCGACAAACCGGGCGCGCTCGTCGCCGGGCAGGTCCAGCGCGTCGGCGAGGCGGCGCACCGTGTCCGGGTGGGGCCACCGGCTCCGGCCGCGCTCCAGATTGCTGACCCCGCGGATGCTCAGCTGAGCCCGCTCGGCCAGTTCTTCCTGCGAGAGCCCGGCCGAACGGCGGGCATTACTCAGCAGCGCTGGAAACACCTCATCGTCGTCAGTCATCGGCGCGCTCTGCCTGCCCCCGGCTTCCCCTGATGGCCGCTGTCCCCGGGCCAGACCTACATTTTACGGCTATATCGGACACGACCCGCCTGGTACCTCAGGAAGCCCAGTGCCTCAGGAAGCCCAGTGCCTCAGGAAGCCCGGTGCCTCAGGAAGCCCGGTGCCTCAGGAAGCCCGGTGCCTCAGGAAGCCCGGTGCCTCAGGAAGCCCAGTTGCTCGCGACCTCGATCAGGGCCAGCTCGTTGGCGTGCACCCGTTCCGGGGCGACGCCGAAGTTCGGCGGGTAGAGCAGCGCCCAGTCGACCGCGCCGTCGTAGCGGCGCAACTGCTCCGCCACGTCGGCCACTGTGCCGTACACCGCCCGGTCGGCGACCATCGCCTCGCCCGCGGCGATCACGCCCGGCACGTCGCCGCGGGCGACCGCGGCACGCGCCGTGGCCCGCTCGGCCGCGAACACGCCGCCCGGAAAGAGCGCGTCGTACCCCTTGGGCGTGGCGTAGAACCCGACCTGGCCCGCGGCCTCCCGGCGGGCGGCCCGCGGCGCGGCACCGGCCGAGGCCACGATCTGCGTGGTCACCAGCACGTCGGCCACGTCCCGGCCGGCCTGCGCCGCTCCCTCGGCCAGCAGCGGCCGGGCGACCTCCCGCAGGTAGCCCGCCGACGCGACCGTATGCCCGACGAAGCCGTCGCCGCACTGCGCCGCGGCCCGCACCATGTGCTCCCCCACCCCCGCGATCATGACCGGCACGCGGTCCGGCAGCCCGGTCCGGTCGTAGTGCGCCATCGAGACGCGGTCGAACTCCCCGGCGAACTCGAACGGTCCGCCGCGGTGCGCGATCAGCTGCCGGATCAGCCCGGTCCGTTCCCTGACCCGCGGCGCGGGATGGTCCAGCGGGCTGCCGTACCAGTCCTGGTTCATCCGGCGCGTGCTGCTGCCCAGGCCCAGCACGAACCGGCCGCCGGCGATCGCCTGCACGTCCGCCGCGGCCGCCGCCAGCGCCAGTGGCGACCGGGCGAACAGCGGGGTGACGCTGGTGCCCACGATCGCGTGCTGGGTGACCGCCGCGAACGCCGCCGCCCGGGCCAGGCTGCTCCGGTTGTAGTAGTCGATCGTCCACAGCGAGTGCACTCCAGCCCGGTCAGCCGCCTGGACGACCGCCAGCGCGTCCGCCGGATTCTCGTCCAGCACCACGAGCCCGACCTGCATGCGTCCTCCTCCGCCGCGCCCCGCCCCGCCCGGCCGGGGTGACAGCAGCTTAGGACGCGGGCCGGGCACGGGAGCGCGCCGGGACGGGGCGCCATACTGGGCGGCGAGCACCGGCCACCCCGGAAGGAAACCGTTCATGGGCAAGCTCGACGGCAAGATCGCGATCGTGACCGGCGCCGGCCAGGGCATCGGCCGGGCCATCGCCGGCAAGTTCGCGGCCGAGGGGGCGACCGTCGTCGTCACCGACCTGGACGAGGCCGCCGCCACCCAGGCCGCGGCGGATCTCCCCCACGCCGCGGCGTTCCGCACCGACGTCACCGACCGGCAGGCGGTGCAGGAGCTGGCCGCGGCGGTCACCGCGCGGCACGGGCGCATCGACGTTCTGGTCAACAACGCCGGCTGGGACAAGGCCAGCCCGTTTCTCGACTCCGACCCGGACGACTGGGACCGGGCCATCGCCATCAACCTGTACGGCGTGCTGCACACCTGCCGGGCGGTGCTGCCGGTGATGGCGGAGCAGGGTGCCGGGGCCGTGGTGAACCTGGGCTCGGACGCCGGCCGGGTCGGTTCGTCCGGCGAGGCGGTCTACTCCGCGGCCAAGGGCGGCGTGATCGCCTTCACCAAGTCCCTCGCCCGGGAGATGGCCCGCCACCAGATCCGGATCAACTGCGTCTGTCCCGGTCCCACCGACACCGCCCTGTTCGCCTCCTTCGCCGGCCCGAAGCTGCGGGAGGCGCTGACCAGGGCGATCCCCTTCCGCCGCCTCGGCCAGCCGGACGACGTGGCGGGCGCCGTCGCGTTCCTGGCCAGCGACGAGGCCTCCTTCATCACCGGCCAGACCGTCAGCGTCAGCGGCGGCCTGACCATGAGCTGACCGCACCCGGCTGGCCGGCGCCCGCGGGTGCGCTGGCCGGCCTGCTCTCCCCGGCTGGCCCGGTCACCTGGTCCGGCGGCGCGCGCTCATCCCGCCGCCCGCCCTGCCGGGGAAGCCGGGGCAGGCAGGACGCCCGCGATGACCGTGCGCACCACCGCGCGGACGGCCGCGTCGTCCGGCGGGGCGCCCTCCCGGCCGGCGAACAGCAGGTGACCGGCCCCGATCAGGGTGAGCGCGAGGGTGGCGACGTCCGCTTCGGCCGCGACGCGGCCCAGGTCCCGTTCGGCGGCGAGGTAGCCACTGACCATCGCGACCGCCTCCCGGAGGACGGGGACTCCGCCCGGCTGGGCCGCGCGGAGCCGGGCGCGCAGGTCGTCCCGGAAGATGATCAGGCTGACGACGGCTACGGCGACCGCGTCGAACAGTGTGGCCAGCGCGGCGGCCAGGTTGCCGGTGACGGTGCCCGTGCCGGCCGCGGCGCGCAGGGCCGCGGCCTGCCGCCCGACCCGGGCGGCCCGGTCCAGGACGAGACCGGCGAGGAAGGCGTCGAAGTCGGCGAAGTGCCGGTGCAGAACGCCTTTGGCACACCCCGCCTCGGCCGTGACAGCCCGGCTGGTCAGCGCACTGGGCCCGTCGCGCAGCAGGATGCGCTCGGCGGCGCTGAACAGCTGGCCGCGCGCGTCGGGCATGGCCACTCCGGTCGGCATCGTGCCGCCTCCCTCCTCCCGCAGGTGGCCCCTCCTGCCGCGGCTGGCCTAGCGCCGCGCCGCCGGGTGGCTGGCCGGCCTCGCGGCACGCCGCCGGATTGACGAGTGGGCATATGCCCACTTAAGGTGGGCACATGCCCACTATACCGTCCGGACCGCTGGATCCGGCACCGTCAGCTCCAGCCGCACCCGCCCGCCGGCCCGGGCCGGCGGCGGGTGAGCCGCACCGGCAGCGGCAGATGGCGGAGTCGTTCGGTGGGGATCCGGAAGCGTACGACCGGGCCCGGCCCCGCTACCCCAGCGCGCTGATCGAGCGGATCCTTGCCGCCAGCCCCGGGTCTGCCGTCCTGGTGGCCGGGTGCGGCACCGGGATCGACGCCCGGCAGTTCCAGGCGGCGGGTGGCCGGGTACTGGGGGTCGAGCCGGACGAGCGGATGGCCAGCTTCGCCCGGCGCTCCGGGGTCGACACCGAGGTGGCCACGTTCGAGGCGTGGGATCCGGGGGGCCGCACGTTCGACGTGGTTGCCACCGGGCAGGCCTGGCACTGGGTGGATCCAGTGGCCGGTGCGGCTCAGGCGGCGCGGGTACTGCGGCCCGGCGGCAGGCTGGCCGTGTACTGGAACACGTTTCGGCCCGCGCCCGACCTCGGGGAGGCGTTCGCCGCGATCTGCGACCGGGTGCTCCCGGACGCGCCGTTCAACGCCTGGTCGGCTCCCGTCCTGTCCGGCTACTCCCGGCTGCTCACCCGCGCCGCCGACGGGATTCGCGCCGCGGCGGCGTTCGGCGAGCCGGAGGAATGGCGCTACGGCTGGACCCGGGTCTACACCACGGCCGAGTGGCTGGACCAGGTGCCCACCCACGGCGACAAAACCCGGCTGCCACCCGCACGGCTCGCCGCGGTGCTGGCCGCCTTCGCCGACCTGATCGACGGCATGGGCGGCGCCTTCACCATGGGCTACACCACGGTGGCGGTCACCGCCGTCCGGGCCGGCGCGCCGGACTGACGGCGGCGCTCCCGGGTGGCATCCAGCCGTACCGGAGCCGCCCGCCCCGGCGGCACCGCCCAGCTCACGCCGCCCGGCCATCGCCGGCCCGGCGGCGTCCTCCGACCGGGCGGCCCTCCGACTGGCCGTGCCGCCCGGTCATTGCCGCCCACCGGCAAGGCAGCACCGTCTCCGCAGCGCCTGGCCACTCGACGCTGGCAGGGGCGGCCCCGTCGGGACGGGGCCGCTCCTGCGTCAGGCGGTGCTGTCCAGCGTGACCAACGGGCCAGGACGCCAGGTCAGCGGCATCCGGGCGTGGTACGCGCCGGCAGCGGTGGCGGCAGGGTACGGGGGCACCCCACCGCTGGGGAGTACTGTTCAAACCCGGAAGCAGCCTGGCGTTCACGCAGCTCAGGCGCGTGACGCAGGATCACTTCGGCAGTTCGGACAGCACTCCTGGAGTCACCTCCGGCCGAAGGCGTCGAATTCCCCGTTTCGCGCGCCGCCGACAAATGCCTGCCACTCGTCGGGCGTGAACCGGAGAACCGGGCCGGCGATGTCCCTGCTGTTACGCACACCGACCCCGCCTTCGGGCAGGTCCGCGACCTCGACACAGTTACCGTTGGCGAAGCTCAGTGAGCTCTTCACCCAGTTAACCTTCGAAGCCAGACCCTCGCGGTCATTTCCAGACGTAAGACTTCCCATGTCTGTACCTCGCTGAATGTTGTACGGGTAGTTTTCCCAACAGACGTAACTACGCATCGTAATAGGTACGCTACTTAGCGTAGTTACACCGCACTGAGGTTAGCAGACAACACCGGTACCTTAAGGCTTTTTCTGTCACAGTTGGCATCACTCTTAGTGAAGATCTGATATATCCAAGGTGGACGCTATGTTTCGTATGTGCGTTCGGTGAAAATAATTATTCTCAGCACAATAATGTCGCTGTCTGATTACTACAAGTAACGCCAGGAAGAGGTACCGGAACCAAGATCAACTCTCCGCCAGCGCCCGTATGCAGACGGCTACGCCAACGGCGCCGGGGAGCGCTGATCCGATTCAGCCGAATGTCCTTATCGGCCCGGGATGACAGCTTTTCCCAGCTGATTCCCAGGAAAGCGGGGCGAGCCCGGATGTGCCCGGCTGGTCAGCGGTTGCCGGACCATCGCGATTCCGCAGTTTCAAGGATCCGCGCCTTGGACGCGGCGGGATCCAGTGACGCGTCGGTGAGCATCTGGAACGCGATCCGGTGCAGGTAAGTTTCGCGTTCGCCTTCCAGCGAGAACCCGCTGCGCATGTGCTCGGTGCTGACCACGTCCTGCATCATGGCGTCGGTGTCCTCGCCGAAGCCGAAGATGACGAACGACTCACCGGAGACCGTGTGCTGAGCGTCCAGCGGCAGCACCAGGATCGTCAGGTTGGGCTGATCCGCCACCCGGGCAAGATGCTGGAGCTGCTCGTACATGATCGCGTCGCTGCCGATCCGGCGCAGCAGGATCGACTCGTCGAAGACGGCGGTCAGGTTCAGGTCGCTGCGTTCCAGCACCTGCTGACGCCGCAGCCGGACCCGGACCAGGCGCGCGATCATCCCCGGCGCGATCGGCTCGACCCGGCTGTAGCTGCTGATGATGTGCCGGGCGTAGGCCTCGGTCTGCAGCAGGCCGGTCACGACGTCGACGTGCCAGATGGCGATGGAGGTGGCCTCATGCTCCAGCCCGATGAACTGCTGGTAGTCCTCGGACAGAGTGTCCGCGAACTCCTCCCACCAGCCCTTTTGCGCGGCGTCCTCAGCCAGCGTTAAGAGCAGCTCACGGCGGGTGCCGGTGATCTGGTAGTAGTCGAGCAGCCGCTCGACCTCGCGCGGCCGCAGGCCGGTTCTGGCCCGCTCGTACCGGCTGATCTTGGATGGTGACCACCTCAGCGCGGCGGCCACCGTATCCCCGCTCTTGCCCTTGCTCTCCCGGATCGCGCGCAGTTCAGCGGCGAGCCGGCGACGTCGTACCGTGGGGCTCGTGGGCGCGGTCACCGGATGTACCTCCTGGTCGGACCGGTGCAATGGCCGCGTGGATTTACGTCAAACCAATCCCGCAACTTTTGCTACACCGTACACCGGTCATCGTAACCAGGATCCGGGCGATCGTGCGCAGCTGGCATTCATCAGCCGTTCGTGCCGCCTCCAGGCGGGGCCGCCAATGAACCCTTTCGGTAAGCGCAGCACCACGCCCGGCCGGCCAGGCCCGCCAATCCGGCCCGCCTGGTAGTCCCCCCGTGACCAATGGTCACCAAGGGACCGTTGAGGCGGCGTACTCGCTGGTGCCGCCGGAGCAGGATGCTGGGAAAGATAGCTGTGTGACGAGATCACACTAGTGTGACTGGTGTTAACGCCCGCACCGGGATGTGCCTGGAGTTATTGGTTACCCGATCATTCACAAAACAATTTTTCACTGCGGATCCAGCACTTCCCAGAGGAATTCACTGGGCCCACGGATGGAGCTGTCGGCGGGCTACGGCAGGCTTATCAGGTCTGCGAATCCACCGGCACCGCCCGGCCGGGCTCACGCGTGGTAGAAGAGGTTCGGCTGGGACGACAAGCTCGGCGGGGCAACGTGTGCGGCCATCGGCGACGCGGTTGCCGCGGATACCGCCGAGCCAGTCAGAACAGACCCGGCCGCACCGATGGCAAAAATGGCGGAAATGATAGTGGCTCGGCTGATGCGCATGATCCCTCCATGGTGTTTGCAGAGGTCAGCGGCGCGCTGCATGCCCCATTGGCCTGCACAGCGCATCTGAGTCATGTTCTGTTATTGCCGGATTCCGGCGGGTTACATCCACTAGCGTAGGTCATTATCGGGGCGTTCTCCAAATGTTGAAAACTGCGGCAGACCTTGCAATATCCAATTGCCGGAAATATTTAGCTGAGCGTGCAGTCAAAAGGTCATTGACTAGTGCACCGCAAGGCGTCATGCAACTTGCAGTGCAGGATGCAGGAGGGTGAGCGGGCGCATTTAGGGGGCGGCCGCCAGGAATGGCACCGAACGTATATCCGAAAAATGTCCGCTTGTTCGGAAAATGTTCAGGTAGTAAGGTGCCTGGTATGCCCCCACTCTCCTCTCCTGATGCCCTTGTGGGCCGCGACAGCGAGATGGCACTGCTGACTGGGCTCGTCGGTGACCTGGCCCGGGGGCGCGGGGCCGCGGTACTGGTCGAGGGTGAGCCAGGCATCGGGAAGTCCGCCCTCGTACGGGCGGCGCTGGCCCGGGCGCCCGGGGCCAGCTGCCAGGTGTTCTGGGGCGCCGGCGACGAACTGGACCAAGCGCTCCCGCTGCTGCCTGTTTTAGAGGGTCTGCGCGTTCGTGAGCCGTCCACCAACCCCCGGCGCAACACCATCGTCCGGTTGCTGCGGGGTGAGGTAGCCGCTGGGCGCGGCACCGACGTGTCCGCGGCGCTGGCCGAGCAGCTGCTGGTCCTGGTGGCCGAGCAGTGCGCCACTCAGCCGGCCGTCCTCGTGGTCGACGACCTGCAGTGGGCCGACCAGGCCAGCGTCGCCCTGTGGGGCAGGCTGGCCAAGTCGGTGGGACGGATGCCGCTGCTCCTGATCGGCATGATGCGCCCGGTGCCGCAGCGAGACGACCTGCTGGCGTTGCGGCGGGTGGTCGGCGACGCGAACCGGCTCCAGCTCACCGGGCTCGGCTCAGCCGCGGTGACCGGCCTGGTCACGGACCTGGCCGGCGGCAGGCCCACCCCGGAGCTGCTGCGGCTCGCCCGCGGCGCGGCGGGCAACCCGCTGTACGTCAGCGAACTGATGGCCGCACTGAGCCGGGGGTCCGGGCTGACCATCACCGAGGCCGGCACAGCCGAGCTGGCCATGGACTCCGCGCCACGCTCGCTGTCCGCGGCCATTGCGGACCGCCTCGGCTTCGTGCCCGGGCCGGTCCGCGAGGTGCTGCGGGCCGCGGCACTGCTGGGCGTGGAGTTTGCCGTGACCGACCTGGCCATCCTGCTGGGCCGCGGCATGACCGACCTGATCCCGGCGGTGAACGAAGCCCTCGCCGCGGGGGTGCTGGACGAGTCCCGCAGCGGCCTCAGCCTGCAGTTCCGGCATCCACTCATCCGGGCCGCGCTGTACGACGAGATGCCCGCGCCGGTACGGGCCGCCTGGCACCGCGACGCCGGCCGGGCGCTGGCCGAGGCCGGCGCACCGGTGGACCGGGTGGCCAGGCAACTGCTGCGCGCCCTGGGCGGGCCCGCCGAGCAGGTGGACGGCTGGATGCTGGACTGGCTGACCAGCAGCGCCGATCAGCTCATCGGCCAGGCTCCAGGTGTCGCCGCCGAGCTGCTGAGCCAGGCCGCTTCGGGCTGCCCGGCGGGTTCGAGTCAGCAGGACTGGCTGGCCAGCCGGCTGGCCGATGCCCTGTACCGGGTCGGCGACACCGCCAAGGCCGAGCAGGTGGCCAGCCGGGCACTCCAGCACGCGACCGAGCCCGATCTGCTGGTCGACCTGCACTGGACGCTGGCGCAGTGCCGGATCCGGGCCGGGTTCTCGGCGGAGTCCCTGGCCGTGCTGGACCGGGCGCTGGCCTCGCCCCGGATCAGCCCCCGGCACCGGGCCTGGCTGCTCGTCCTGGCCGCCCGGACGCACAGCAGCCTCGGCGAGGTGGAGCGGGCCGGCCAGGTCGCCGCCGACGCCCTCACCGCGGCGACCGAGGCCGGCGATCACTGGGCCATGGCCTGGGCGCTGCACGTGCTGAGCCTGGTGACTGCGGTACAGGGTCAGCTGACCGACGCGATCCCGCTCTTCGATCGAGCGCTGGCCGCGACCGAAACCGACCCCGCCCTCACCGACCTGCGGCTGCTGCTGCAGATCAACAAGGCCGTCGCACTGGGCTGCCTGGACCAGTACGCCGAAGCGCTGACCACGGCCCGGCAGGCCCGGCAGCTGGCCGACCAGGTCGGCACGGTCATCCGGCTGACGCAGGCGCACGGCGCCCTCGGCCAGATCCTGTTCGAGACAGGCCACTGGGACGACGCGCTGGCCGAGGTGAAGCTTCTCCAGGAGGATCTGAAGGAACCGGCCGCGGCCTGCTGCGATCTCGGTATCGCCGCCGTGATCAGCTTCCACCGGGGTGAGACCGGCGCGGCGCGGCGTTATCTGGCCGAAGCTCAGCCGCACGCCGAGCGGATCGGGCACCGGGTGGTCGGCTCGCTGGCGCTGGCCCGCAGCCTGGACTGCGAGCACGACGGCGCCCTGACCGACGCACTAGCCGTGCTGACCGCCGGGTTCGGCGGCAACACAGAGGAAATCGAGGAGTTCGAGGACCTGCTGGCCGACGCGGTACGCCTGGCTCTGGACGCCCGGGACCTGACCACGGCGCAGGCTCTGGCGGGGCACGCCGCCGCTCTCGCCACCGGTTCCGCGATCCCGCACCGGCAGGCGAACGAACTGTACTGCCGGGGGCTGCTGGACCACGACGCCGCCGGTCTGCTGGCCGCCGCGCAGCGCTACGACGAGGCGAGCCGGCCGCTGTTGCGGGCCAAGGCACTGGAGGCAGCCGCCCGGTACTTCGTGCACGCTGGCGACCGTGATCAGGCGCGGGCTGCGTTCACCCAGGCGGTGGAGGTCTACTCCGATCTCGGCGCCGCGGCGGACGTGGCCCGGCTGCGGACCATCTTCCGTGCTCACGGCATCCGCCGCGGGCCGCACGCCAAGCACCGCCAGGCCCGCAACGGCTGGGACAGCCTCACGCCGACCGAGACCAAGATCGCCGCCTTTGTGGAAGAAGGCCTGTCCAACCCGGAAATCGCGGCCCGCCTCCTGCTGTCCCGCCGCACTGTCGCCACGCACGTCTCGCACATTCTCAAGAAGCTGAGCGTCCACTCCCGCACCGACATCGCCCGCGAAGCCGCCCTTCGCAGCATCGCCATGCGGTGACGCCGGAAGGGGGCCAGCCCCGCCCGGTGGCCTCCGGCCGCCTTCGCCGTTGCGGCTGACCCTGCCCGCCGATCTCCGATCGGCTTCGCCCGTGCGCGGACTGGGGGTTTCGCTGCCGCCGGTGGGCTGGCCTGAGCGGGTGGTGGGTGGCGCGGCGTTCGGGAGAGGGATCTTTTTCCGGAGTCCTGGTGGTCTCGGCTGGGCTGGCGCACGGATCGGCCCCCCGGGCCGGTGGCGGGTGGGCCTGGGCGCGGGGGGCCGATGATTCGAGACAGGCGGCAGGTCAGAAAGCGAGCGTGAAGTAGACGGCCTTACCGGCGGGGGTGCGGTAGGTGCCCCATTCCGAGGACAGGCTGTTCACCAGTATCAGGCCACGTCCGGTCTCGGCGTCGGCCGAGGCGTCCTCGGGCACGGGGAGGACCTGGGACGTGTCGTACACGTCGACCCGAAGCTGATCACACGAGCAGGTGATGGCCAGGGTGACGGTCTCGCCCGTCTCGTATCTGACGGCGTTGGTCACCAGTTCGCTGGTGAGCAGGACCGCAACGCCCTGGTCGACCGGGATGTGCCAGCTGCAGATGGCCTCTTGGACCTGGTGGCGGGCTTGTGATGGTGCGGCCGGTCCCGTGGTCAGGGGGACCCGGCTCCGGTGCAGGACGTTCGGACGGGTCGGCGCCATAGTGTCCATCTGGTTCCTTCGCAGGCCGATGTGAACTGTCCAGGACAGGGGGGCCGGTCTGCGCGGCGGCTGGAGCCTGGAGGGATCCGAGCAAATCTGCTGAAGTGCTTGGTGCCGGTTGCACAGTCAATGTTGCTGCAAGTTCCACTGAGAGACATCGGTCAGCTGACCGATTTTGGCCGTGATTAACCCCAGTAGTGCCCTAAAGTCCGCATTACGGTCAGTAGCACCTTTAGTATCAGTAGCAACTTTCGTCGCTCTGATCTGCAGAAACGACGTTTACGGAGGCTGGCGACCGCGGCCTGGCCCGGGCGGGGGAGTTCCGATGGCGCCAGAAGATACACGTTCGGCGGTGGTCAGCGGGTGGCGGGGGGTGTCCATACGTAGGGAGTAGTCGTCGTGACCGCCTGGAAGCCGAGACGGCGCAGGATGGGGGCGCTCTCGTCAGAGGCGTCCACCGTGACGTAGCGCGTGCCCCGCGCGGCCGCGCGCTGGGCCCGGATCGCAACGAGGGCGCGATAGAGGCCGCGCTTACGCCAGGCGGCCAGCGTGGAGCCGCCGGCGAAGTAGGCGAAGTCGGTCCCGGGGTAGTAGACGATCCACGCGGCGCTCACCAGCTGGCCGGTGCTGTCGTCGGTGACCGAGAAGAACGTGAGCTCGTCCGGGACGGCAGTGCGGTGCGCGATGAGCTCCTCACCCAGGTAGCTCAGGTCCTCGTTCCAGATCTCGCTCTCCAGGGCGGCGATGGCCCGCACACCGGCGTCGGCGGTGACCTCACGCAGCGTCGCCCCCACCGGGACCACCGGGTCATGCGCCAGGTCAGCGGTGCGGCCGACGACCACGGTCTCCTGTTCCTCCGGGACGAAACCGGCAGCACGCAGCCGGCCGGTCAAGCTGGCGGGAAGGTCGTGGCCGCGGGTTTTCCACTCCACCGCCTCACCGCGCCGGGCAAAATAGTCTCGCTGCCGGGCGATGAGCAGGTCGAGTCCGGGACCGTCTACCCCCAGGTCGCGCGGCGCGGTCACGAAACCCCGCTGGTGTCCCGCGACGCGGAGCACCGGCCCGTCCTGCTCGATGATCAGCCCCGGCTGCCGGGAACTGCCCACGCCCCGCATCTGCTCGTCGTAGGCCTGCAGCAAGGTTTCGGCGTCGGTCACGAGGCGACCCTACCCGCCGTCCACCGGCCCGCCGGGAGGCGACCGGCACGGACGGGGCGGCACGAGGAAGCGGAAGCGAGGAGGGCGGCCGGCCTGGCCGCAGCGGGGCGGCCCGGCCGTAGCCGGGCGGCTTCCAATATCGGTCAGCTGACGGATGTCTTGCAGCGCAACTTGCATGAGACTTGCACTCAGTCGCGGCAACCCCGGCCACGGGTTGCCGCGGCTGCTTGGTTTCCGGCCCGCGACTGTAGCGCGCGGCCTGGCTGGCGGGTGCGGCGGGGTGAGCAGGCGCGGCGGCTGAGGGGGTCAGCGCGGTCGGCCGACTCCGGCGTGCTGGGGAAGCAGCGCGCCGAAGATGTGCGGATCCATGCAGTCCGCCGGGGGTGTTTCGGGTTCCGTCGCGGGTTCCGCGGGAGATGTCGCGGGTTCCGCGGGAGATGCTGCCGCGGGGACGGGGACGGTGCGCGTGGAGGCCGGGCCGGT
>Ga0070737_10004293_pt1 | contig 14414 bp, 11 predicted proteins | sample Coa_R1_10_FD_66438 | JGI IMG/M metagenome (GOLD analysis project Ga0070737, IMG submission 66438) | Surface soil microbial communities from Centralia Pennsylvania, which are recovering from an underground coalmine fire - Coalmine... | ecosystem: Environmental > Terrestrial > Soil > Unclassified...
GGTTCATCCGGGCCGTAAACTGGGCGTCGGCGAGCGCATCTATTTCGGCGGCAATGCGGACGCGGCGTCGCATGAGCTGGCAGCGGAAATCATCGGGCGCGGCGCCTTCGGCGAGCGCCGTCTGCGCTTCGATCTTCCCCGCCGGTGCACCCACTCCCAGCCGTCACACGGCGGCCCGGCGGCATCGCACAGCGTGCGAGTTGAAAGCGCCAATCCCGTGGAAGATTTTTTCGCCATCCTCAGCCGCCTGGGGCACGTTCCGCTGCCGCCGTATATCGACCGTCCCGACACACCCGGCGATCGCGACCATTACCAGACCGTCTATGCCAAGCTCCCCGGCTCGGTAGCTGCGCCCACCGCAGGGCTACATTTCACGCCGGAGATTTTGCAGCGCATACGTCAACGCAATATTGAGATGGCCGAACTCACCCTGCACGTGGGCTTAGGCACCTTTCAGCCAGTGAGAGAGCAGGTTGTCGAGCAGCACAAGCTACACAGCGAATGGTTCGAGATCACCCCTGACACCGCCGAGCGCATTCAACGCGCACGCGATGCCGGGCGTAGGATTGTGGCTGTCGGCACGACAACAGTGCGGACCTTGGAATACGCGGTTCGAAATCCCTGGCCGGGGCAGAAGCAGGCCGAGGGGCGCGCCCACGCCGGGCGGATCACGGCTCAGAGCGGTGAAGCCGACATCTTCATCTACCCGGGATTCGAGTTCCAAGTGGTGGGCGCGTTGCTGACCAACTTCCACCTGCCCAAATCAACACTGCTGATGCTGGTCTCGGCCTTCGCCGGACGCGAGCGCATCCTGCGCGCCTATGAGTACGCCGTGCGAGAGCGATACCGTTTCTACTCTTATGGCGATTGCATGTTCCTGGAGTAACAGTCGCCTCGAGGTAGGTAAGCCTACGATTGCGGCTTTAGGACCAGGGTGCGCTCTAGGCGAAAGGTCAGCTCTGTCTCGGCCGGCACTTTGATCTTCTTGCCGCGGGTAAAGAGCTGCGTTATCAGCCCGCCGGCGGCCCCGGTGCCGGCGCCGATTGCCGCTCCTTTGCCGCCGCCGAACAGGGCGCCCATCAGTGCTCCAATACCCGCGCCCCCGCCCCCGAACTCCGCCGTCCGGCGATTGGCGCCGAGGCCCTTGCGATTGCTGTAATCAACGTTGGTTGTTACCACGCGATATTCCTTGCCATTTACCGTCACCGAGAAGAGATCAAGCGCCAGTTCGGGACTGTGCACCACGCCGCCACTGGTGACGTTCCGCACGACCAGCTTCGCTGGCGAGCCGCGAGGTATGACAACAGCGCCCTGCGAGTCCAGTACGCCGCTGGTGATCGTGGCAGGGAAAAGCTGGCCCGGCGAAGCTTGCTCGGAATCGATGGTCTCGTCCGTGCGCACGCCGAACTCGGTCCCCTCAGGGACAACCAAGGCTTCGCCTGCCACCTTCTTGCTGGGCGCGGCAGATGAGGAGCGCGAGAACACTACGGAAGCGATGTCGCTCAACGGAAACCGGTACGAGATGCCTTCCGCGCCCTCGAATGAGATGGGCCCGGTCCCGGTGTAATGACCCGAGTACATTTTGCCGTTGCGCAGCGTGATAGTGTCGGCCGTCGGCGTGAAGACCAGCGTCTGCACATCAGCGATAGGGAATTTGAATTGCACGCCTGCATTGTCGGTAAAAGAGATTTCATTGTTCGCTGTCCCCTGCAACTGCCCGGTATAACTCGATCCGTCGCGCAGGATGACGGTGTCCGCAAATACGAAAGTCGACAGTAACAGCGCCGCCAGCAGCAGCAATCTCAGGCTCGTTTTCATCTTTGGGTCCCCTTGCGTCACGCGCTGCCACAGAAGAGCACGCGACAGATTTCTATCGTAGCGCGATTTTGTGGACGGCGCTCAGCGCCGCCATGGGCGTAGTAACACGTAGTATGCGCGTTGCAATTCGATGTCGAAATCCGTGCGCTGTCCTTTGCAAGTGCTAATTGCTGCCTTATAGCGGTATGTTCCCGTGCTTCTTCGGCGGATTTTTATCGCGCTTGTTCTCCAGCATCTCCAGCGCCTGGATCAGCTTGCGGCGAGTATCGCGGGGACGGATCACTGCGTCCAGATAGCCTCGCTCCGCGGCGACATAGGGATTGGCGAAGCGCTCGCGAAATTCTTCGATCTTGGCTGCGCGGGCCGCTTCGGGATTGTCTGATTTCTCCAGTTCGCGTTTGTAGACGATATTCACCGCGCCTTCCGGTCCCATCACGGCAATTTCCGCCGTCGGCCAGGCGTAGTTCACATCCGTGCGGATGTGTTTGGACGCCATGACGCAGTACGCTCCGCCGTACGCTTTGCGCGTGATGACGGTGATCTTCGGCACCGTGGCTTCCGAAAACGCGAACAGCAGCTTGGCTCCGTGGGTGATGATGCCGCCGTATTCCTGCTGCGTGCCGGGTAGAAACCCGGGAACATCTTCGAAGGTGATCAGCGGAATGTTGAAGCAATCGCAGAAGCGCACAAAGCGCGCGCCCTTGATGCTGCCATTGATGTCGAGCACGCCCGCCAGAAATGCCGGCTGGTTGGCAACGATACCCACGGACTTGCCGTTCAGCCGGGCAAAGCCGATGACCATGTTCTTCGCGTAATGCTCCTGCACCTCGAAAAAATAGCCGTCGTCCACCACGGTATGGATTACATCTTTGATGTCATAAGGCAGGTTCGATTCGGCGGGGACGATGCTGTCCAGCTTCTCGTCAACCCGGTCGATGGGGTCGGTGCAAGGGCGGCGCGGCGGATCGTCCAGATTGTTCGACGGAATGAAGCTGAGCAGCTCGCGGATCATGCTGAGGCACTCTGCATCGTCATGCGCCAGGAAGTGGGCCACACCCGACTTCTCGTTGTGCGTCATGGCGCCGCCGAGCTCGTCCTTGGTCACCTCTTCGTGGGTCACGGCCTTGATGACGTCCGGGCCGGTGATAAACATGTACGAAGTGTGGTTCACCATCAGGATGAAGTCGGTCATCGCCGGCGAATAGACGGCGCCGCCGGCGCACGGGCCCATGATGGCGGAAATCTGCGGCACCACGCCTGACGAAAGCACATTGCGCAGGAAGATGTCGGCGTAGCCCGCCAGCGACATCACGCCTTCCTGAATGCGCGCGCCACCGGAGTCGTTCAGTCCGATGACTGGCGCGCCAACCCGCATCGCCATATCCATCAGCTTGACGATCTTGCCGGCGTTGGCCTCCGAGAGCGAGCCGCCGAAGACCGTGAAATCTTGGGCAAACACGAAGACCAGGCGGCCTTCAATGCGGCCATAGCCGGTGAGGAAGCCGTCGCCATAATACTTCTGCTCCTGCATGCCGAAGTCAGTACAGCGATGGACCACCAGCTTGTCGGTCTCTTCGAAGGTGCCTTCGTCGAGCAGGAATTCGATTCGCTCGCGCGCTGACATCTTGCCTTCTTTATGCAGGCGGGCGCGGCGCTCTTCGCCGCCGCCGGCCTCGGCCAGGGTGTCGCGGCGCTTCAGTTCAGCTAATTTCTGTTCCAGATTCATGGGAGGGATTATAAATAGCCGCGCCGGGAAGCCGTGACCCCCCCAGAGGGCATCCGCATACATTCTGCGGATGTGCCCGTCGCGACCACCCGGCCGGAGCAGTGCAGGCAACCCCACTCAAGTGCCCATATTCGATAGCACTTTTATTAATTATTCTCAAAAAAAGATGGCTAGAACGAGACATAGCGATGACCGGATCTTAACCACAATTGCGCTACGCATTCTCCCTCACCTAAGGACATCTTCTCACGCGTGTGTTTGCGGTGTAGTCTGAACCTGCTCCCACTCTGTGAACAGGAACCAAGGGCAGACCCGCCACCTGCCTGGCACATACTATGCCCATTTACCCATTTGTGCCCGCAAATGTAGAAGCTGCCCTGGGGCGGCGGTACGCTGTTGGCCCGGAAATTGGTATTGGTGGCCAAGGGGCAGTCTTTAAGGCTACCAGGATCTTTCGGCCTGACGGTTCGGCCACCTGTGACGTTGTAGCTTTGAAGTTGCACCTGTATCCCAGCCAGGAGGTTCGTGTCCAGCGCGAGATCGCGGCAATGCAGAGCATCTCGCATCCCTGCCTGGCCAGGCTGATCGAACAAGGCTACTGCGACGTGGCTGGCCGGCACACGCGATACGTGGCATGGGAATTTGTCGAAGGACAACCCCTGAGCCACCGGCTGAAAAACGGGGGTCCCCTGCTGGAATCCGAAGTAGTAACGATCGGACGTGACGTAGCGGCGGCCATTGCGGCAATCTGGTCGCAACACATTGTTCATGGGGACATCAAGCCCTCGAACATTATGCTGCGAGACTCCGGCGGCGCGGTCCTCATCGACCTTGGGGCCGCCAGATATTTGGAGCAGGACAATAGTCCCGCAGCACGCAAGCCGTTTGGGACTCCAGGGTATTTTTCGCCGGAACAGCTCAGAGGGGAAAGGAATTTGTCCTGCGCTTCGGACATTTTTTCTCTCGGCGTGGTCCTGCTGCAATGCCTGTTGGGGCGGCATCCCACCGACTATCACCAGAGTGTGTTAGAAGAAGGCATCCGGGCCAGCCGAGCGGTCGCTGGCAGCGTAGGCTTAGTTTACATGTTGGACAAAATGCTCACCGTACGTCCGCCCTTTAGGCCGATTCCTGCACAACTCAGCACCTACTTCCAGAGGCTACAGGAGAAGATGGAATCCGAACTGGCGATGGGCGCTCGCATGCAACAGCAGCAACAAGCGGCGAGCTAGAGGAAGGACAACGAGCCATTTGGCCGATGCGGGTGATCGAAGCTTGACTGCGATGCCGCGGTAAGAGCGGGAAAATTCGCTACCCGGACGAGAGGGCAAGCCGCCGCATTGTAGCCTGAGCGGGACGATTTTCGGATCAAGGGCCTCGTCGGCATATTGGCTGTCGCGACGCGGGGGAGTGCCTGCGGCAGGTTGTACGATTTATCCGACGTTGCTCAGCCGAAGTGCTGCCAGCCGGCAGCTTTCAAGATTTCAGATTTTTCCCCTGGGCGGGTCAATCTCATTTGTTGACCAGGGACGATTTCCCCAATTTGCGTGATCGACACGCCCGCGAATTGCATCGGGATGCGCCGGTCGGGGCGAGCGGTGAAGAGCAGTTCGTATTCCTCACCGCCGTGCAGGGCGAGCTTCAGTGCGTCTTTCAGCAGGCTGCTTTTGTCACGCCCGGTTTGAGTCCATTGAGTGTCTGTGGCTCTGCGGTGAAAATCAACCGGCAAAGCATCGGCGCTGATTACCGCTCCCACTCTGCTCTCCTCGCAGATATGGTTCAGATCGGTCGATAGGCCGTCGCTGATGTCGATCATCGCCGACGCGAGCATTTTCTCACGTAGAAATTGGCCAACAGCGAGCCGCGGTTCGGGATAGAAGTGCTTGGAATACGATTTGGGCCGGAGCGTTTCACCCTCACGCAGGCGATTCAGCGCTGCCAGCGCCGATCCCAGGGTTCCTGTCACGTAAATTACGTCGCCCGGCTTGGCTCCCGATCGTAAGATCGCTTTACCAGCAGGAACTGAGCCGAGCACCACAATGTCAGCCAGGACCCCATCCCGCGATTGCGCCGTGTCGCCGCCAGCGAGCGTCACAGAATATCGATCCGCCAGCTTTAGGAATCCCGCAACAAAGCCGTCTACCCACTTCTGCGGCAGATCAGGCGGCAACGCCAGCGAGAGGAACGCGGCATGTGGAATGCCACCCATGGCGGCGATGTCGCTCAGCCCGCGTGTGAGGCAGCGATGCCCAACCGAATCCGGCGGGTGCCACTCGCGACGGAAGTGAACGCCCTCCAGAGTGAAGTCCGTGGTGACCAACGCCTCGTGGCCGCGAGGCAGCCGCAGCACCGCGCAATCGTCGCCGATGCCGATGCCAGCGCGGGTGCCTGGGCGCTCTGCAGCGACGCGAATACGCCGGACCAGTGATTTTTCCTTCAGCGGCACAGGCAGCCTCCTATAGCCAGACAGCGTCTCATATGTAACACAGGGCTACAGGCAGACGGGAGAAGAAGCGAGGTGTCTTATCGTGTGCTTCTAGCGGCACGAAGAACCGCTAGTGTCCTGTAACAGAACTCCGTTGAATACTCGCCAGCTCGTTCTGGGTACCTCAGGGGCCAAAGCCCCGATTTCAAAAAGGGCGACTACGGCGCGGAACCCGGAATTATGCGGTGAACTCTTCTGTCACAGGGCACTGGCAACTTGGCTTAAATTACTTTAGTGGTACTCGGATGTGACGATTTTGTTGACAGAGATAGCTCCGTCTGTTACGGTTTCATTTCGCTCATTTATCCAGCCGAGCGCCGGCGGGATCAAACCAGCTTTCGCCGGAGGGAAAACCGTAAGCCCGCGGCCTTCCCGCTTACCAGAATTTAGCAGTTCGGAGTAATACGGCTTAGCGTTCCGGATCTTCATAGAAGTTGCGGTCGCTCCCCGGAACCATTATTGGAACGAGGGTCCTGGTTTTGCGAAAACGTTTTTATATTCTATTCGTAGCCCGCGATGCGGAAGGCCAGCTACGAAAGATACCCATTCCCATTCACTATCTCTATGTGTTCCTTGCCGGCGCGCTGATCGGCATGTTTACCATCACCGGCATGGCTGGCTCTTACGCCCGCATGTTGTGGAAGGTGGCCAGCTTCAATCAGTTGCGGCTGGAGAAGACGGCGCTGCAGACGCGCTATGCGCAACTGGAGCGGGTAACTCACGAGAAGGACATCCAAGTGGCCTCGTTGGACTCGCTGGCCAATGAAGTCTCCATTATTTACGGCCTCAAGCCTAATGCCAAACTGTTAAAAGCGGGGGAAGGTCCGGTCCAGCCAGAGGATGTAAAGTACTCCCTTGATGAGCTCTACGCTCTGCGTAGCTCGGCGTTGACGGGCGCGGCGACCGCTGGCTTGGACATGGGGCTCACGCACAACGCCACCCTGACCGAGTGGGCGCATGCGGTTAGCGCTCCTACTCTCTGGCCGGTGCTCGGGCCTATTACGGGGGCCTTTGGCGAGCGCATCGACCCCTTCAACGGTGAAGGCGCCTTCCACGCCGGTGTGGATATTTCCTGCACCTATGGACAAGCGGTTATCGCGCCGGCGGACGGCGTGGTGACCTATGCCGATTTCTACAGCGGCTATGGACGCATGATCCAGATCGACCATGGCAATGGAATCTCAACCCGCTATGGGCACTTGTCAGGCTTTGCCGTCACTGATGGTGAGAACGTCCGCAGGGGCCAAGTGATCGGCTACGTGGGACTTTCCGGCCGCAGCACCGGCCCGCACCTGCACTACGAAGTTCGCATCCACGACGTCCCGGTGAACCCTCACAAGTTCCTGCGGACGACCTTTGCGCAATTGTCCCAGTCGCCTCGCGGCTAATCTCTCACCCCAGAGACACAGAGAGTCACAGAGGAAGATTCGTCGAGTCCTCTCGGAGAGGATAGCCGAGTGTGACCATCGTTTCCGCCCAAGCAATACTTTGGGTTGAGTTGAGGGATGAGATCGGCAGGTCCCCCGTGACTGTCTGTTTTGCTCGGTGTCTCTGTGGTGAAAAAACGGGCTATGGATGCTGCACGTCGCTGGCCTGGGGCACCAGTTCGAAGTACACCTGCTGCGACAACTGCGTCTGCCAATGGCCGCTGAGCTTGGCGTATCCCACGAATCCGAAAAACAGAATTGCAATGGCCGCCGCTACAGCCCAAGCCGGAATCGCCTTGAGGTTGCCAGTCCTTCGGTGATCCTGTAAGGACTGTAGTGCTTCGCCATTTCTCGCAGGAAGGCGCACAGTCGCCGGTTGCCGTGCAAAGACGTGTGAGAGGGCCAAGGCGTCTTGCGCCGGGCAGACCGCAACGCATTCCAGGCACCCGGTACACTCCGCCGAGCGGATTTGCACCAACCTGTCCACTGGCAACGCCGACGGGCAAGCCTTGGCGCACTTGCCGCAATCGATACAGGCCGCTTCATTGCGCCGAATGCGCAACGGGCTAAACATCGACACCAACCCCATCAGTGCGCCATACGGGCACAGGTAGCGGCACCAGAAATTCTGCACGAAGATGGAAGCGACGATCAGCCCCAGCAGCACGAACGCGGCGGTCCCGCCCAGGAAGCGGAAGAAGTCCAACATGCGCACGTCAACGATCAGCCCATAGGGCCCGCTGAGGAAGCCGGCGATCGCCGCCGCCGGCATCATGGCTACGGAGTACACGAAGAATGCCAGTAGAAGATACTTGGTCCCGCGCAGCAGAACGTCCGCGATCGTCCCGAGGCGGAGCTTTTGTTGCCTTTGCGGAGTGCCGAAGTTGCGGCCAAAGGTGAAGCGCCCCAGCTTCCACAGATATTCAGAAAGCGTTCCCACCGGGCACAGCCAACTGCAGAACGATTTGCGCAGCAGGAATGACATCAACAGAAACGCACTGATGAGAAACAGTCCGGCGGGATGGATGGCCGGCCATTGCCGCGTGACCAGAACATATTTCAATTCCATCAGCCCGGCGATGGGAAGCCAGCCTTCTACGCCCGGCGGCCGCTGGACCGCGGCGGTGCGGCCGGCGGTTTCCGCCCATTGCACCCATTGGTAGAACTGCACTCCAATCCAGACATTCAGCGCCAGGAAGGCAAGCTGCACGCCTAGCCGCAATTGCTGCGAATAATCGCGGTCGGTGCGACGTACAAGCTTTTTGCACGGCAATGGGCTTTCTGCAGGCTTGTGATCGCGTTCGGTGAGAGCAATCGGTTTTACAGGCTGAGCTTGCCGGAGAGAATCGGCGGTTTCAGGTTCAACGGGAAGCTCGATGCCGGCTGCCATGGTTTCAGCCTAGCCGCGCGCCATACAAAGCAGCTATGACTTTGGTCACAAGGCACGACGACTCTTTTGAAAGTGCCCCGATGCGTATCTTCTCGTGGGTTGCGTTTTAGGTGTGGCTGTTGATTGCAGCGCCGTGTCTAGCCGGCGCGCAGCGTGACATCCATCTGGTAGAACTTGAAGGTGTTCTCTTCGCCGGGCCGATTGGTCACCTCGCGCCGGTAGCGATCAAGCATGTCTGTGAGAAATGCCGGCCGCTTGCCTTCCGGCAGGCGTTTTGTCCACTCGATGCAGGTCACCAGACACGAGGCCAGGAACGCATCCCGCGACTTGAAGTCCCAGGCTTTGTCTTCGGTCTGAAGGCGGCGTAATTCTAAGCCGTTGGCCTCGGCCAGCCTGCCGTATTGCTTGGGCGTGAGATGCAGATAAGGATCGTGAAAATCCTGGAAGTAGCGCGACCAGGTTGCAGAGCGCCGCGTCTCCTCAAGTACGTCTTCCAGGCTTTTGCGCGGGCCGTCGGGCACCAGCCTCAGTTGCGCCGTGGCCCCGGGCTTCATGGCCGCACGAATCGAGCGCAGGGCCTCGTCCTGCTGCGGGATCCAATGCAGCGCGTTGAACGAGACCACCAGGTCGAATGCCGCGCGAAACGGCAGATGGCGGATGTCGTCCGTATGGAACTGCAAGTTGGGACGAGAAAAGTGCTGCGCGGCGTAGGCGATCATTTCCGCCGACGAATCGATGCCGACGACGGAGCCTGCGGGCAGGCGCGCCGCGATCTGCGCTGTGACATTCCCGTTCCCGCACCCCAGGTCCAGCACGCGCTCCTTTCCGCTCAAATCGAGGAGTGCGAGCGCTTCGGCCGCCATCGCTTGCTGTAGCGCAGCGATCCGAGCATATCCTGGCGCGTTCCATTCGGTCATAGCGAGCGGCCGCCGTCGGAGCGGATGCGAAGTGCCCCGTTAGGACGCCCTAGCATATACCAAAATTTTAGATGCCATTGTCCGTGACCGGGGAAAGAGTTTCGTCGCTGAGTATTGCCCGGCGGCCCCTGGCCGCCCGCCGTGTACAATCGCACTCTGATGCTGTCTCCGGCCGCATCCAACTCCAGTCCACCCGCGCCGGGCTTTGCCGCGCGGCTGCTGCGCATTCTGCGGCCCTCGCACCAGCACACGGCCTTCTCCGCCACGCTGCTGCTCATGGGCTCGGTGATGGCTTCGCGCCTGCTGGGCTATCTGCGCGAGATGTACATCGCCTGGGCCTTCGGCGCAGGTCACGCCACCGACGCCTACTTCGCCGCCTTCCAGATCCCCGACTTCCTTAATTACATTCTGGCCGGCGGGACGGCGTCGATTACCTTCATCTCTATCTACACGCGCCACCTCTCGCGCAACGACGAGCGGGGCGCGCAGCGCGCCTTTGACTCCACCATCACTATCATGAGTGCGGTCCTATGCGTGGGCACTATCTTTCTGGAGATTTTCGCGCCGCAACTGGTGCGCTTGGTTTTTCCGAAGTTCGCTCCCGATCAAGTTGCGCTCTGCGTTCACCTGACTCGCATTCTGTTGCCCAGCCAGATTTTCTTTTATGGTGGCGGCATCGTTTCGGCGGTGTTGCTGTCGAAGCGGATGTTCCTCTATCCCGCGCTCAGCCCGGCGCTCTACAACGTTTTCATCATCGCGGGAGGCTTGCTGGGGGCGAGGGCGCTGGGCGTCTCTTCGCTGGCCTACGGCGCGCTGGCAGGCGCGGTGGTGGGACCGTTCCTCATCAATGCTATCGGCGCAGGCCACGCCGGACTGCGCTATCGCTTCAGCTTCGATTGGCACAACCCTGGTTTTCGCGAGTGGATCAAGCTCTCCATTCCGCTGATGCTGGGCGTCTCGCTGGTCTCCGCTGATGACTGGATCCTGCGCTACTTTGCCTCCGGCGACCTGGGCGCGATTTCGCGGCTCAACTACGCCAAGCGTTTGTTCGCGGTGCCCATCTCGATCCTGGGACAGGCGACGGGCCAGGCTTCGATGCCGTTTTTCGCTTCGCTGTGGGAGCAGGGCAAGCGCAAGCTCTTCGCCGAAACCGTCAGCCAAACCGTCTACCGCATCGCGGCAGCTTCGTTTCTGGCCTCGGGGTGGATGATGGCTGCCGCGCTGCCCATCATCGACCTTGCCTTCCGCCACGGCCACTTCACCTTCGCCGACGCACGTGAGACGGCGACCTATTTCTTTGTATTCGCGGTTTCGCTGGCGCTGTGGTCGGCCCAGGCGCAGTATGCACGCGCTTTCTACGGCGCCGGCGACACGCTGACGCCGATGATCGCCAGCACCATCATTGTTGTGGCGTCGCTGCCCATCTACCGCACGTTGTTTCATCATTACAGCGTGCCCGGACTGGCCATGGCCTCCGATATCGGCATCCTGATGCACACCGTCGCGCTGGCGGGACTGCTGCACCGGAAGAAAATGGTGCTATTGAGCGAGCTGCCCTGGCTGGAGATGATGAAATCTCTTGCGACTGCCAGCTTTGCGGCGATTACAAGCTACGCCGTGGGCAGGATGTTCCCCATCAACGGTAGCCGTCGCGCCGACATCGTTTCGCTGCTGGCGATCAGCGCCACGTGGCTGGCGGTTGTGGCGCTGGGACTGTGGATCACCAAATCAAACCTGTTGCAGGAACTGCGCCGGGTGAAATCGCGCGCCGCCGCGGTTCCAGCGCCTGCGCCCATGGTGGACCGAACCACCGGCGGCGTCGAGCCTTAGGCCGGGGAAGAGACTTTAGCGGCTTTCCTATCGAACCCGAAGCCGTTGCGATCCCTAGGCTTGTATCTCCACCATTTCCGCGATCTTGGCTTGCCACTCCTTTGGGCCAGACTCGTGCACCGAGTTGCCGTTCACGTCTACGGCGACCATAACCGGCATGTCCTCGACTTCGAACTCGTAGATGGCTTCCATGCCGAGATCGGCAAAGGCCAGGACGTGCGATTTCTTGATGGCCTTCGAGACTAGGTACGCCGCGCCGCCGACGGCCATCAGGTACACAGCTTTGTGGTCGCGGATGGCCTGGATCGCCTCCGGGCCGCGCTCGGATTTGCCGACCATGCCGAGCAGCCCGGTTTCGCGCAGCATCTGGCGGGTGAACTTGTCCATGCGCGTGGCAGTGGTAGGGCCGGCGGGGCCGACCACTTCGTCGCGCACGGGATCGACTGGGCCGACGTAGTAGATGAAACGGTTGGTGAAGTCCACCGGCAGCGCCTGCTTGGCGTTGAGCATGTCGGTCATGCGCTTGTGCGCGGCGTCGCGACCAGTGAGCAGCTTGCCGCTCAGCAGCAGCACCTCGCCAGGCTTCCAGGTGGCGACTTCTTCGCGCGTGACTTTGTCGAGGTTCACGCGGCGCGTGCCCGCAGGACTGTAGGTAAGCTTCGGCCAGTCTTCGAGCGACGGCGGCTTGAGCGCAACCGGCCCGCTGCCATCGAGCACGAAGTGCGCGTGACGCGTGGCGGCGCAGTTGGGGATCATGGCAATCGGCAGATTGGCGGCGTGCGTGGGATAGTCCCTTACTTTCACGTCGAGGACGGTGGTCAGCCCGCCGAGTCCCTGCGCGCCGATGCCCAGCGCGTTGATCTTCTTGTACAGCTCGACGCGCAACTTCTCCGCCGTGGTCTTCGGGCCGCGCGCGATCAGCTCTTGGATATCGATGGGCTCCATCAGTGCTTCCTTTGCCAGTAGCATCGCTTTGTCGGCGGTGCCGCCAATGCCGATACCGATGATCCCCGGCGGACACCAGCCCGCGCCCATGGTGGGCACGGTCTTCAGTACCCACTCGACGATGGAATCGGACGGGTTGAGCATGACGAACTTCGACTTTGCTTCCGAGCCACCGCCCTTGGCTGCGACAATGACCTCCAGCTTGTCGCCGGGCACAATCGTCATATTGACGACCGCGGGCGTGTTGTCTTTGGTGTTCTTGCGCGCCCCGGCAGGGTCGGCAAGGACGCTGGCGCGCAGCTTATTGTGCTCGTACAGGTAGGCGCGGCGCACACCTTCGTTGACCATTTCCTCGACGCTCATGGTCGCGTCCCACTGTACCTTCATGCCGACTTTCAGGAAGACGGTCACGATGCCGGTATCCTGACAGATGGGCCGATGGCCCTCGGCGCACATGCGCGAGTTGATCAGGATCTGCGCGATGGCGTCGCGCGCCGCAGGAGATTTCTCCTTCTCGTAAGCGCGCGTCATGCTCTGGATGAAGTCGATGGGATGATAGTAGGAGATGAACTGCAGAGCGTCAGCCACGCTCTTAATGAGATCGTCTTGTTTGATGATGGTCATGAGAACCTGCCGTGAACCGTGGTTGCGGAACCCAAAATTATACCGGCCAGCAGAACGCCGGCTTGTGATCTGTGAACGTCGCCGATGTTTGTCCGGCGGCTGGAGAAAAGGTCCAAGCATTCACATCCAGCAAGCCGCAACAGGAATCGTATACAAGAGCAAATACACGGAGGTGGGGAATGAGCGTGGCTCGAGCAAATTACTTCTACGATGATCCGAAGCTGCCTGAGTTGCCTTACCACTCATGGAAAGAAACCCTGGCGACACTGCATATGTGGACGCAGGTGGTTGGCAAGGTGCGTCTGGGGCTTTGCCCGCTGGTCAATCACTGGTGGAATGTGCCGCTGTACGTCTCGGCGCGCGGGCTGACGACTTCCGTTATGCCTTACGAGCGCGGAGATGTGGAAATCTCTTTCGACTTCATCGACCATGAGCTGGTTATCGAAACCAGCGGTGGCCGCTGCATTGTGCTCAATTTGGGGCCTCAAAGTGTTGCGGAGTTTTATGGGTTACAGATGACCGCGCTCTCGGAGCTGGGCATCCACGTAAAAATCCGGACGACACCGTGCGAAGTTCCTGACCCGATTCCATTCGAGAAAGACAGCGTACATGCAGCCTATGACAAGGAGGCGGTGGGCAAATTCCGGAGAATTCTGGTGTGGGTGGATGATGTGTTGAAACAATTCCGGACGCCATTCTTAGGCAAGGTCAGCCCTGTCCATTTCTTCTGGGGAAGCTTCGATTTGGCGGTCACACGCTTTTCCGGCAGGCGGGCGCCGGAGCGTCCCGGAGCCGATGCGATCACCCGCGAAGCCTACTCGCACGAAGTGAGCAGCGCCGGATTCTGGTTCGGCGGGGGAGACATCGCCGGTCCGGCATTCTATTCCTATGCCGCGCCCGAGCCGGCGGGCTTTGCCGAGCAGGCGGTGCGTCCCAAGGCGGCTTTTTACCACCCGCAGTTGAAGGAGTTTCTACTGATGTATGACGACGTGCGCACTTCCGATCTTCCTCAGCAGACGCTGCTGGAGTTTCTGCAAAGTACCTACGAGACTGCTGCCAACCTGGGAAGATGGGACCGGAAATCGCTCGAGCGGTGATCCGGGGAATTCACATATTCCAGGTGGCGTATTCCACCTGACTGGTAATTTCTTCCGGCGGCGTCTCCGGTGGGAAGCGCATGGGTTTGCCGATGACGACCTTCAATTGGCCGGGTCGCGCGATCTTGTGACCCTTCAACTTCATCTCCCACAGGCCG
>Ga0070737_10004294_pt1 | contig 14413 bp, 15 predicted proteins | sample Coa_R1_10_FD_66438 | JGI IMG/M metagenome (GOLD analysis project Ga0070737, IMG submission 66438) | Surface soil microbial communities from Centralia Pennsylvania, which are recovering from an underground coalmine fire - Coalmine... | ecosystem: Environmental > Terrestrial > Soil > Unclassified...
TGCACGGTTGCCATGCACTTGCACGGTTGCCATGCACTTGCACGGTTGCCATGCACTTGCACGGTTGCCATGCACTTGCACGGTTGCCATGCACTTGCACGGTTGCCATGAACTTGCACGGCTGTCATGTACTTGCGCGCTCCGGCCTGTCCGGCGTGGGCCTAGCGGTAAGCGGCGGCCCTCGTGAAGGGGCCGCCACTACGAGGCAGGCAGTGCTAGGAGGCAAGCCATGTGAGGGCGGCACCTCGAAGACCTCGGCGGCCCTTCTCGGTGGCGCTAGCCGCTGAGGGAAGCGCTAGCCGCTGGAGCATACAGGAAGCTAGCCGCCGGGGCATACAGGAAGCTAGCCGCCGGGGCATAACGGAGGAAAAGGAGGGCTATTGGCGAGTTGGCTTGCGCCAGCGGCGCCTGCCACCTCTGGCCCAAAAGAACCATGCGAGAGGGAAGAACAGCCAGAGCACGTGCCCACTCGTGGCGGCAAAGACGGCAAACGCTATGGCGAGCCACATCACGAAGAAGGCCCCGACAGGCCAGAGCCTTGCAGGCCCGTGCTGTCCCGGTGCGGAGAAGGGCCCCGGCATTGGCCCGTTGTAGCCGGTGGGGTTGTAGCCGGTAGGTTGCTGGCCAGCGTCGTACCAACCCGGAGGTGGCCATGCAGAGGCCCCCCAACCTGTTGACTGGTAAGTAGCGGGGCCCGCCGGTGGGGCCGGTTGGTCGTTGACGGGGAGGTCGGCGAGCAGGGAGTCCAATTCGGCATAAGTCCGGGCTTGTAGGGCCCGGCCGAAACGGTCGGCGAACTCATCGGAGTCGAGGCGCCCCGCAACGTGGGCCTCTCGCAAGATGGCGCCTACCTCCTCGCGGTCGAGGTCGGAGCAGCGAAGCGAACGGTCCCACGGGCTCTGGCGAGAGTAAGCCCTAAGTTCCATGCTTCACCTCCACCAGGGGCCCATTGTACTGGCGGCTGACGTAACTGCCGTCTCGACTAAGCCCACTGCTCCAATAGGTTCAGGATGAAAAAGCCCTGTTTGAGGGCCGTTCGGCGGGTGCTGGTAGCCTCCGGGGAGCATGCAGGTACCGAGGCCATCTTTTTTGTTGACGCTGCGTGAGGCGTTGCGTAGGCCAGGCAGGCCAGGCAAGCAAGTGGGACGAGAGTTGCGGCGCCACAGGGTGCCCCAGCCTCTTCTGAAGCGCCGGCTACCTTCTGGGCGAGGGGCGACCGAGCAGCCCAACGCAACCGGAGACGGTGACGCAGTGCTCGACGTGAGGTTCTGGGCGGCGTTGGTGGTGACGGGGGTGGCCACGGGGCTGCTGGGAGACCTCATGATGATCGTGTTGTTCAACGTCCAGCACCTTGCCTTTGGCTACCATTCGGGTTCTTTCGAGCACGCAGTGGAGAGGGTCAGCGGCCTGCACCGGGTTGCGTCCCTGCTGGTGGCCGGCGCAGCCGGCGGTGCGTTGTGGTACCTGCTGCGGCGCGCCACGGCTGGCCAACGCTCGGATGTCGACGATGCGATATGGAAGGGCTACGCGCGCCTAAGCTTCCCTCGCTGCCTCGGGACCTCGCTCATTTCCGAGCTCGTGATCGGCATGGGCGCCTCAATAGGGCGCGAGCAAGCTCCCAAAGTGATGGGTGCAGCGTCCGGGAGCGTCGTATCGGGCTGGTTCGGGCTGAGTGACGCACAGCGAAGGCTCCTCGTCGCCTGTGCGGCGGGGGCAGGCTTGGCGGCTGTCTACAACGTGCCTGTTGGTGGGACCTTTTTTACTATAGAGGTCCTCTTGGGCTCTGCGGTGCTGCCCTCGGTGCTACCCGCGCTCGCTTGTTCGGTCGTTGCCACCTTCACGGCTTGGCTGTACCTCCCTCACCATGCCACTTACATTGACATCCCGAACTACCACTTGAGCGCTACCCTTGTCGTTTTAGCCGTGCTGGTGGGGCCTTTCGTAGGCCTGTTGGCAGTGGCCTACATCCGGCTGGTCGGTTGGGTCTCCTACCGGCGGGTGAACGGCGTGTGGTCCGTGCCTGCGATGTTCGCGGCCTTCGGTGTGCTTGGCCTTATTGGGATGGCCTACCCGCAGCTTTTCGGCAATGGCAAGGACGTGGCTCACGACGTCTTCATCGGCCATGGCACACTTCTGCTTCTTTTAGCCTTGTTCGCGCTCAAACCGCTGGTCACAGCTATGTGCCTGCAGAGCGGGGCCGCCGGAGGCCTCTTCACCCCGACCCTCAGTACGGGCGCTTTGTTCGGAGCCTTTGTCGGCCTCGGGTGGTCACATTTGTGGCCCGGCTCACCCGTCGGTGCCTTTGCCTTGGTCGGAGCGTCTTCAATGCTGGGTGCCTCTATGCAGGCGCCCCTCGCCGGCGTGGCGCTCGTGCTCGAGCTCACGCATAGCGGCTTCGACATAGCCGTCCCCATGGTCGCGGCCACGGTCATAGCCACGGCTGTAGCCAGGTACCTGGACGGCTACTCGATCTACTCGTCCCGGTTGCCTGCCGACGAATAACCGAGCGGTTGGCCACCCAACGACGCGGAGCCCGCCCACGGCGAAAGCGCAGCCGCCCTTCCACGCCGGAGCCGCACACGAACCCCAGGAGGCATGGGCTCAACCCACCAAGTCCGCATGCCGATAACCGCGTGAATGGCCGGCTCGGGGACGGGAGGTTCGGTTGTCCGCGCTGAGCGGTGAAGAGGGTCGCTCGGCTAGAGCAGGCTTGGCGCGCGCCGGTGACCGGGAGGGACTTGCTGGCCCTTGGCCTACGCCTACGGTGCCCCTACCCGTTGTGCCGCTGGCGGGACCGCCGGTGCCACCTGCGCCTGCGGTCAGCGAGCACATGGAGCGCATGTTCCTGCGCAACCTTTTGGCGAGCACCAATGAAGCCATCTATTTCAAAGACCGAGCCAACCGTTTCGTCCTCGTGAGCCGCGGCGTGGTCTTGCACCACGTCGAGCGCCTCCGCCGTGCTGGACGTGCCCAAGAAGCTGACGCGCTGCGCCCCGAGGACTTCATTGGGAAGACGGACATGGACTTTTTCGACGAGGCTCTCGCGCTCAGCTGGATGGCCGAAGAGAAGCGCATCATCGACACTGGTCAAGGCTTTGGCGAAGTCCTCGAGCGTGACACCACCCAACAGGGCGGCGGAGGTTGGTACATGACGAGCAAAGGCCCCGTGATCGACGACGACGGCACGGTCATCGGCACTTTCGGCATCTCACGGGACGTCACGCCTCAGGTCATGGCCGAGCAGGATCTCCGCCGACGAGAGGCGCAGTTGCGCGCCGTGCTCGACTCGTCCCCGGACGCTGTTGCCTTTTACAACATGGAACTGCGTTACGAGCTCGCCAACGCCAAGGCGGCAGCTCTCGTCGGTAGGCCACCCGAAGAGCTCCTAGGCCGCACCGACGCCGAGCTTGGCCGCCCTCGGGAGGTGGTCGCAGCATTGGAGGAAGGGCTGGCCCGCGCACTCGATAGCTGGCGGATGTCGGAGGTGGAGTTCCCAGCGGGCGAAGCCGAAGCGAAGAGGTGGTTCCAGGTGCGCATGGTGCCTCACTTTGGGCCCGACGGCGAGGTGAGCGGCATCGTGGCAGCAACGCGGGACCTGACTGAGCTGAAGGAGGCACAGGCAGCTTTGGCCCACCAGGCCATGCATGACCCGCTTACGGGGGCCGTCAATAGGGTCGCTCTCATGGAGCGCGTCCGCGCAGCATTGTCTGGGCTCAACCGCAACCCGGGTGGGGTGGCGCTGGTGTTCATCGACCTCGACAACTTCAAGCTGGTCAACGATGCCCGCGGGCATGATGTCGGGGACCGGCTGCTCGTGGAAGTCGCTTCTCGCCTCTCGCGCGTCTCGAGGGGGACTGACACTGTGGCGCGCCTAGGGGGAGACGAGTTCGTACTACTTTTCGAGCACCTCGCGCCCGGCGACGACGCCTACCTCTTAGCCGACCGCGTGCTGGCAGCTCTGGGCCGTCCGTTTTCTGTTGCCGGCGAGAAGATCCGGCTCACGGCGAGCGCCGGCGTCGCTGTCACCTCGGACCCCTCCGCTGTCCCCGCAGAACTTCTGCGCGAGGCCGACCTTGCCATGTACAGGGCTAAAGAAGAAGGTCGCGACCGTATCAAGGTTTCCCAGCCGAAAAAGGGAGGCCAAAGGGCCGCGGCCCGTTTGGCGTCTGCAGAGATAGGCAGGGCGGTGCAACAAGGGCAGTTTTTCCTGCTTTACCAGCCAGTCTTCTCGCTGAAAAACGGCACCATCAGTGGTGTCGAAGCGCTCGCGCGCTGGCGGCACCCTGCGCTCGGCTTGGTGGGGCCAGACGAGTTCGTGCCGCTCGCAGAGGAACTAGGCCTGATCGACACCTTTGGGTTGTGGGCTCTTAGAGAAGCTTGTCGCCAGCTCGCTTGCTGGGGCTCGGCTGGGGCGGGCCTGCGCATGTCGGTGAACGTGTCCGCCCGTCAGCTCGCTAGCCCGGGCTTCGTTGAGCATGTGGCGGCCGCCACAGAGGACAACCGCCTAGGCATCGAGAGGCTTTGTCTCGAAGTGAGCGAGCCGGGCCTGGTGGAGGAATGGGGGACCTCGAAAGAGAACCTGGACGCTCTTTTGGCCATGGGGGCGCGGGTCGCTTTGGACGACTTCGGGACCGGCCGCGCCTCGATAGCGCACCTTCATAGTTTTAGGGCTCATACCGTCAAGGTTGACCGAAGCATTGTGGCAGGGGTCACAGGGCGGCCTCGGGACGCGGCGTTCCTTGCCGGAGTGGTGGCGACCGCCCATGCGCTGGGCATGGAAGTAGTGGCAGAAGGTGTAGAGACGGCTGAGCAGCTCGCTAGGGTGCGCGAAATGGGTTGTGACCAGGCGCAGGGCACTTACTTTTCGGCCCCGGTGCCGGCGGCGGAGGCCGGCAGGCTAATGGGGGCGGAGAGCGAACTAGACGTGGGGACGGTGAGCGAGCCAGATGACAGGTGGAGCGAGCCAGATGACAGGTGGAGCGAGCCAGATGACAGGTAGGGCTCAGTCCTCGCCGAGCCAGGCAGGTGCCGCGGCCAAAAGGTACTTGCTCACCTCGAGGGCGTGGTCGAAGACTTCGCACAGCAGTTCCTCGCCGGCGAGGACACGCGCCAGGGACACCTTCTGGCGGGCTATCACAGTGAGCCGCCTCTCGGCAGGGTCGGTCGCAGAGGGGTAGCTGTCGATCGCGGAGGCCTCGACGGGGAAGTCCATACCCCCGACCCCGGCAAGGTCGATGGCAAGGTGGAGCAAGTCAGGCCCGTGCGGCAGCGGTGGCAGCGCCCAGGTAAAGGTGAGGGGGAAATGGAACTCGTCGGGAGGGCTCGCTCCCTCCGGGAGGCCTACGACGGCGTCTTCGAAGCTGAGGAGGACCCTTGGGTCCACTTCTAGTGCCAGGTGCAGGTCCAGGGGGCCGTTGCACGCTTCTTCGGGGTGCAGGTCGACTTCCCAGGCTTGGCGGAGCGAGTAGGTCTCTACGAAGTGCCTTTCGTCGTGCACGTGGAACCCGTGGTCGACGGCGTGGTCTTTCAGTTCTGCCACGTACCCCGCCACGTCTATGACTGCCATCGCTAACAGGCTAGCGGTGGCGCTGCCCAGGCGTCCTGTGCGCGTCGGTGGGCTCGGCGCGAAGAGCAAGCCTGAGCCTAGGGCTGGAGGAGAGCCTGAGGGAGCGTGAAAATTGCTTGACGGCTGCCAGCTGGCGTGCTCTGATTGTCTGCTGGGCCACTAGACGAGAGGAGGGCAACCACTGTGAGCACCAGGAGCCGGGCTGAGCTGGTCGTAGAGCGCCTTCGGGCCGTCGTCCACCACGAGCTTGGGACAGGGACGTGCCTTACGAGCCCCTTCACGGCCGGCGCAGTGCTGAGCGGCTCGCTCACTTACAAGCGGTGCTTCACAGAGCGGCCAACCAGCCAAAGCGGGCGACTACGAACTTAGGAGTTCCGCTCGCAAGGCAAGGCAGAGGCCGCCGGGCTGTCCCGGCGGCCTTTTTGTTCCTCCGCCGAGATGAACCGGGACGAGAGACGAGTGACCGAAAGGAACGGGCAATGTTTGCTTACAGCTGGCCAAGTGGCCATCTGAGGTTTTTGGCCGAGGACGTCGATTGGGGCCGCGCGGCCTGCCGCAGTGCTACAGGTTCGCTCACCGAGCTTTTCTTCTCCGACAACGCAGCCGATATCGAGCTTGCTAAGTCCATCTGCGCGACTTGCTCTTTCGTCCAGCCGTGCCTTGAAGGGGCGCTCGCTCGCCGCGAACCGGCAGGGGTGTGGGGAGGCGAGTTGTTCGTCGAAGGCCGGGTGGTTGCGTTCAAGCGCAAAAGAGGCCGCCCTCCCAAGACAGCGCCGGCTACGCCAGGCATAACTGAGGTTGCAGTGCCTCGTGGCGCCGTGGTGCCACCTGAGCCCGGCCGTCCAAAGCACTCCGCGCGCATGGCAAAGCTGCGTGCAGGCCAGCCGCAGGGGGTTCCTGGCGCCGACGGCCTTGCTGGGCGTAAGAGCGCCTAGCCGAGCGCAAAAGGCCTTAAAGGCGGTACCTAAAATGGCTGTTGGCAACTCGGGCAGCCCGTCGGCAGACAGCCCGTCGCCCAGCAGCTCGTCGCCCAGCAGCTCGTAGCCCGGGCAAGCGGCCAAGTAACGGGCCAGGCGCTGTAGAGCCCTTCAGCGCTAGGATGGGCGGCGCCGGGCGCTTAGCTCAGTTGGAGGAGCGCCGCCCTTACAAGGCGGAGGTCCGGGGATCGAGGCCCCGAGCGCCCACAGTGGCGAGCTGAGGGCAGTTAAGTTTTGGGCGCCAATTGTCGGTCCCAGAATTGTGCTACCCGTCCCAGCCAACTACACTGAGCTATTGACACTGCGCTAGAGTTGCGCGGCAGGCACAAACCGAAAGGGGATTAACTGTGGCCCGGATCACACAAGTCGTTGTCACTTGCGACTTGGAGGATGGAGATGTAAGCGCGGCCGATTCCATCTCGTTCAGCTACGGCGGCAAGACTTACAGCCTCGACCTTTGCAGGGACCACCTCGAGGAGGTAAAGGGTACCCTGGACGCTTATGCGCAAGCTGGCCACGCGGCGGGCCGAGCTCAGCGTGGGCGTCGGGGGGCCACCAGTCGGGGCACCCGTTCGAGGAGGCCGTCGGCGGTAGCGCGTGAGTCGCAGGCCGAGATCCGCCAATGGGCGCGCGAGCAAGGTTACGCGGTCGGGGACCGTGGGCGCATACCAGCCGAAGTGCGGGCAGCTTACGACGCCGCTCAGGCCAAGGGCGGCCGTAAGCGCTAAAGCTGGCCTGCTCAGGCCCCGAGGGAGCGTTCTTGGGCACTCCTGGGCATGGGCCTTGGCGGCCAGCTGTCGAGGGCTTCAGTGAAGCTTGCAGTCCCTAAAGAAACCGCGGGCGGGGAGACCCGGGTAGCACTGGTACCCGGGGAGCTCGCGCGCCTTGGCGCTGTCGAGGTCCTGGTCGAGCGCGGTGCTGGGGAAGCTGCGCTTTTCCCCGACGCTGAGTTCGAAGCCGCCGGTGCGACGCTCGTCGACGCTGCTGGCCCCCTTTACGCGTCCGCCGACCTCGTGGCCAAGGTCCAGCCTCCTACGCTCGAGGAGGTCGCGATGATGCGTGAAGGCTCTTCCTTGCTCAGCTTCTTCGCCCCCGGCACACACCTGGAGGTCGTGGAGGCCCTAGTAGAAAAAAGGGTTACGGCCTACAGTTTCGAACTGGTCCCGCGCATCAGCCGTGCCCAGCCGATGGACGCCCTTTCATCCCAAGCTACGGTCGCCGGTTATAAGGCTGTGTTGTTGGCTGCCAATAGGCTTACGAAGTTCTTCCCGCTCCTTATGACGGCAGCCGGCACCGTGCCGCCGGCTCGGTGCTTGGTTATGGGGGCCGGCGTGGCGGGCCTGCAAGCCATTGCCACTGCTCGCCGCCTCGGTGCTGTGGTGAGCGCTTACGACGTGCGCGCCGCCGCTAAAGAAGAAGTGAAAAGCGTCGGTGCGACCTTCCTCGAACTGCCGCTCGAAAGCCAAGAAGGTGCAGGTGGGTACGCAGCCGCGCAATCAGCAGAGTTCCTTGCCCGCCAGCAGGAGATGATTGCCTCGCACGTGGCCGCTTCGGACGTGGTGGTCACCACTGCTGCAGTGCCGGGAAGGCGCGCCCCGGTCCTGGTGACCAAGGCTATGGTCGAGGCAATGAGGCCGGGTTCGGTTATAGTTGACCTAGCTGCTGCCAGTGGCGGGAACTGTGAGCTCACTCCGGCCAACGGGGAAGTAGTGCACGCTGGGGTGCACGTCATTGGCGCGCCCGAGCTGGCGGCGTCAATGCCATCTCACGCTAGCAGCCTTTTGGCCAGGAACGTCAGCTCTTTTGTGAAGCTCCTTGTGAAGGACGGCCGCCTTGCGCCAGACTTTTCGGACGAGATCGTAGACAAGAGCCTTGTGACGGTTGCGGGCTCGGTCCACCACGAGGCAACGAGGGTTGCGCTTGAGGCGGCCCGAGCGTGATTTTTGGCGCTGCGGTCTTGTTGTGCCCGTGCTGCGGAGGAGCCCTCCGCACCTCGTCAGTGCTGTGGGGCGATCTAGGCCAACAGCTGGGCTGCTGCGAGCCCGTGAGGCGCCCAGGCATCGGCACCTAGATCCAAAGCCTGCTGCCTGGAAGTAAGGGCTGGGCCTCCAGCGAGCAGGAGCACGCCCGGCACCGTCTCCCGCAGGGACGCTAAGCAGCGCGCTGCAGCCGCCGCGCAACCGGCGTCGGAAAGGCTCACTCCAACTGCCCTCAAGTCAGGCGCCACCTTGGCGACTTCTAGGAAGGACTCTTCGGGGACGTTCGCCCCAAGGTCGAGGACCGTGAAATGGCAAGACCGCAAGAGGTCCGCTACCATCATTACGGGCACCAGGTGAGGGTCGCCTGGTGCAGCCCCGAGGACGACAGTTCCGTCGGCACGGCTGCCCCTTGGGTAAAAGTTAGGGCCTAACCTGCCCATGACCCTGAGGGCAGCCTCAGTGGCGACGTGCTCCGCGCGCACTGTCACCAGTCCTGAGGCCCAGCCTTCGCCAATGTGGCGCAAAGCCGGCGCGAGGACCTCTATGTAGATGTCGCTTGGCCTGGCCCCATGTGCGAGCGCATCCTCGACCAGCGACCACGCGCCAGTGACGTCCCCTGCCAAGAGCCGGCCTTCCAATGCGCTGCTGAGGTGGGCCCAGCGGGCTGGGCCAGGGTGGCGGCCAGGTTGGCCACGCCGCCCGAGCGCGGCAAGGTCGGAGCGCCTTACCCACCAGTGGCCGCCCGACTGCACGGCTGCCAGACGGCCTGTGCGCACGTGGCGGTACAATGTCATGTAGTGAAGCCGGCTTGCCTCGGCGGCCGCACGGAGGCTCAACAATTCTTCGCCCGCTGCCCCTACCTCCGCTGGAGGGGGAGGTAGGTCAGCGCCGGACAGAGCGTTTGTCCTTTGCAAGCCGTGCCACAAGGGCTTTGGTGGGCACCGGGCGCAAGCCACGGGCTAGGCCCAAAGCCTCCAATACGCAAAGCGCGTACCAGGCCGGGTCAATTTCCCACCAGCGATGGCCTTGGCGTACGGCTAAGGGGTAGTGGTGATGGTTGTTGTGCCACCCCTCGCCTAGGGTGAGGAGGGCAACAGGCCAACAGTTCCTGCTGGTGTCTGGCGTCTGGTAGCGCCTGCGTCCCCATAGGTGGGCTACTGAGTTTACGGAAAACGTTGCGTGCCACAGGGCGATAGTAGAGACGCAGAAAGCGACGACACCGCCCCAGCCGGCAAAGACTAGGCAAGCTGCGCCCATTGCGGTTGGCGCGGCGAGATGCCAGCGGTCCACGGCGACCAGCTCGGGGAACTTCGCAAGGTCCGGCACGGCTTCCCAGTCGATGGCCTTGTAGCGCCTAGACAGTACCCATCCCACATGGCTCCACCAAAAGCCTTCTCGCGGGCTGTGGACGTCGCGAGGGGTGTCGGCGTAGCGGTGGTGGCGGCGGTGGTGGCCAGCCCACCATAGCGGGCCCTTCTGGACAGCAGTGGCGCCACCGACCGCCATCACCAGCTGGGCGGCGCGCCCCAACTGGTAGCTCTTGTGCGAGAAGTACCTATGGTAGCCAGCGGTTATAAAGAACATGCGGGCGACGTACAGGGATCCAGCAATGATGGCGTCCGTCGTGCTGAAGCCCGTTGCGATAATCGCAAATGGCACGAGGTGCAGCGCGAAGAACGGCAGCCCCGAGACCCAGTCTGTGCCATCTTTTTGGAGGCTTGCCCGCAAGGGGGCCAATTGGCCCGCGTTAGGCCCCGCGGGAGCATTGTCCCTTATGAACGGTGCTTTCAGTTCATCTAACAAAGTTCCCTCTCCTGTTTATTAAACTGTCTTTGAGTGTCCTGTTTATTAAACTGTTTTTGCGTGCCTTATGGAGCTGTCTTGGCGCAGCTGGTGCTGAGCCGTGAGGAGCCAATGGTGGGCTTGGCCAGCAGCATCTGTACGTCGTCCAGGTGGCCCACGGCGAAGCCAGCACGACAGTACGCTAGGTAGAGCTCCCACAGCCTGACTAGCTCTTTGGGGTACCCAAGTTCCTCAAGGCTATTTCTGTTACGGCACAAGTTGTCACGCCAGTGCTCGAGCGTCCTCACATAGTGCTGTCCGATGCGTTCATAGCCGGCTACCTCCAGGCCTGCATTATGGGCAGAACGCTTCAGAGCCGCCAGGGAAGGTATGTTGGACCCGGGGAACACTATTTCTTTGACAAAATCTCGCTTTCTCTTGGCTAGTGGGTAGGCGTGGTCATCTATCACGATTGCTTGCAACAGCATTTGGCCCCCAGGGGCCAGGAGCCTCGCACAGTGGCGGAAAAAGGTGTCGAGCTCGCGCCAGCTCAGCGCCTCGACCATCTCTACCGAGACGAGCTTGTCGTAGCAACCTTGCAATTCGCGGTAATCGAGGCCCAGCACAGTAATGGAGCCCTGCAAGCCCGCCTCGTTTACCCGCTTGCGTGCTCTAGCCAGCTGGGACGCAGAAACGGTTGTGGTTGTGACATGGCAACCGTAGGTGCTGGCAGCATAGAGCGCTAAGCTGCCCCAACCGGTGCCGATCTCTAGGAGGCTTTGGCCTTCTCCTAGGCTAAGCAGTTCGCATGCATGCCTGATCTTTGCCTGGGAGGCCTCCTGCAACGAACTGTCCTCGCGCTCGAAGATCCCACATGAGTAGGTCATCGTCGGGTCCAGGAAGGCTGCGAAAAAGTCGTCACCCAAGTCATAGTGGGCCATAACTTGTTGGCGTTGGCCGGCCCGCTTGGTGCGACGCTTTGCCTTGCACGCGCTGCGGGCCCAGCCAGGCAGGCTTGTGAGGTAGCTGACAAGGCTGCCGGGACGGGGGAGGTGGCTCGCGCTAATCTGCATAAGGCCCTCAAGGTCGTCGCAGTCCCACCACCCGAGGCAGTACGAGCGGGCGAGCCCAGAGCTGCCTTCTAATAGCACCGCCTGGTAGGCAGCCGGCTCGTGCACTGTGACTGCGACTCGGCGCTCGGGCCAGTTAACCTTAGGGGGCTGCGGACGGCGCAGCGCGGGTGCTCTAGCATGCCCTGAGCGAGCACGCCCTGAGCGAGCACGCCCTGAGCGAGCACGCCCTGAGCGGCGGCCCTCAGCAAAGTTGCCGTGGGCGCATACCAAAAGCACTTCCCCCCTGGTCCAGTAACTGACGAGACGGCTGACCAGCGCCATGGCCACCTTGTCGGCCCACTGGGACGGCAGCCTCTTTGGGTAGCCTGGCGTCGCCGGCCCAACTGCCACGGCGTCCACGCTACCTGTGCCCTTCGCTAGGCCCAGTGGCCGCCGAAGGCTCTGTGGCCGCGACTGGGCGTGGTTGTGGACAGGCAGAGGTGGCTGCGAGCTGGCTCAGCTTAGCTGGGTGAGGGTAAAACTTGGCCCCTTTCAGGGCGAGCTTGGCAGCCTGCCAATATATTCCAGCGGACGCCGCCCAGCTAGGCCCTGGCGGGGGCAACAATGTGCGCACTACATTGCGCCAGACGAGCGGGTGGCGCTGCAAAAGCAATGAAGCGTGCATGGCCCGGGTGCCTGCTTGCAGGACGTCGACGGTCACACGTAGTTGCGGCCCAGGCGTAGCTAGACGGAACCTGTAGGACTGGCCCATTGGGAAAAACGGTGAGACGTGGAGAGCCTTTGGCACTGTCACATCCACGCGGCCGTCGTTAGCTGAGAGCACGTAGCGGTGGCGTTGCCCCCATGGCGTGTTCGTGACAATTGCAACCACAGCCAAAAGTTCTTCCTCGTCGGCACCGAAGCAAAATGCCAACGCCAGAGGCGTGAAGCACCAGCCCCAAGCTCGCGGGTGGACGAGCAGGCGTACCGGGCCGACTGGGCGGCCGCTCGCCTGGGGCTGGGCGGCTTCTCGCATCTCGAGCGCAAGCTCGTGCCAAGAGGCTCCGCCGTAGTCCGCAGCGCGCAACTGCAGGGGCCGCCAAGGGTGAGCTGAGAAGAGCTGAGGGCCCGACAGGACATAGCCCGCCTCGTCCAAGTCCAGGTAGACCATGTTGACAGGCTGAGAGAAGCTATGTTGCGGCACCTCGTAGCGGACATGGGCTACGGTGCCCTTGTAGAGGGCGCTCGCACGCGTCCCACTGAAGCAGGCTAGTTTCACGAGCGCCCTATCGCGTTGGGGGCCGCGCTCCGAGAGCACGTGCCACTCTCGCTGCGCTGGCTGCCGCGTCTTCGTGGAAGCCGTAGCCCCAGTAAGCCCCGCAGTACCAGGTCCGGAGCTGGCCTTGCAGCTCCGCCCAGCGCGCTTGCGCTCCGACGGCTTTGGCGTCGAGCACGGGATGGCTGTAGCTCCACTGGCCAAGGACGGTGCTAGGCTCTAGTTCGTCTTCGCGGTTGAGGCTGACACATATCGGCTGGGCCGCCCTAAGGCGCTGGAGCGAATTAAGCCAGTAGGTGACCTGCACCTTGCCGAAAGGCTCTTCTGGCAAATAGGCGTTCCAGCTTGCCCAGGCGAGCCGGCGTTTAGGCAGCATTCGCGCGTCAGTGTGCAAGGTCGCGACGTTTTGCTGGTAGCGTACCGAGCCTAGCACCTCTCGCTCTTGCGGCGTAGGGTCTTCGAGCAATGACAGGGCTTCGTCTGAGTGGACAGCAAGGACGACAGCGTCGAACGTTTCGCTGCCCAGGGGGGTCAGCAGCTCGACACTACCTAAGTGACGCCGTAGCTTGATCACGGGGGTGGCAATGCGTGCCCGCTCGCCGAGCCGCTCCGCTATTTGCCTGACGTAGTTGGCGGCCCCTCCAGCAACGGTACGCCACTGGGGCCGCCCCTTTAGCTTGAGCCAGCCGTGGTTGTCGAGGAAACGAGCGAAAGTCGCTGCGGGGACCTCCCCAAAGTGCTGCGGGCTCGCCGACCAGATTGCAGAGCCCAAAGGTAGCACGTAGTGTGCCCAAAGCCGCTTCCCCCAGGGCCCGGAGGCGATGAAGTCGGCGAGGGAGCCTGGGTTTTCACCCGACTGGAGCAGCGCGCGGGCCGAACGGTTGAAGCTCATTATGTCAACCAAAAGACGTGCGAAAGAGGGCTTCAGGGCGTTACTTGGTTGCGACCAGAGCCGCAGGCCGTTCCCCCGGTACTCAAAGCTGCCCTTGCCGGCCGATACGCTAAAGCTCATCTCCGAAGGCTGGGTTGTGACGCCCAGCTCTGCAAGCACGTGGCTGAACAGTGGGTAATTAGGCTCGTTGTAGACTATAAAGCCCGTGTCGACCCAGTGAGCGCCGTCTGCGAGTTCGACCCTGACGGTATTGGTGTGGCCTCCGAGGCGAGGCTGGGCTTCGAACAGGGTGAGGTCGTGGTGCTGCCGGAGCCAGTAGCTTGCAAGTAGCCCAGAGGCCCCACCTCCTACCACGGCCAGCCTCATCGGGGGCCAGCGCTTGGCTTGCGGGCCGGGGCGCCGGCGAGCTCACAGCAAACATCCCAGAGCCTTTGTTCTTCTTTTGGGTCGTAGGTGCTGACAGGGAGCTTGTGCTCGGCGCGCGGGTGCCTGTCCAGCCAGAGGGCCACCTTGGGGCAGGGGCCGGCGTTGCCCGATGCGAGCCAGGCTATGGTGTCAGCGCCTTGCTGGGGGGTGCGCAGGATTGGCTTGAACAGCCTTGAAAACCTGGGCAGCCCAGTCGACAGGCCATCGGTAAGTGCCCAGCCAGGGTGCATCGCTACGCTGGTGGTGCCTTGGCCTGCAAGCTCTTGGGCCCACCGCCGAGAGAGCGCAATTTGGGCCCTTTTTGCGAGCGCGTAGCTGACCGAGCCTCTGTAGGGAGAAGGGCCTTTAGTTACTTCCCGGTGAAAATCGAACGGCTGTAGCCCGGCTGTCCAGCCGAGCTGCGGTGAGCCCAGGGTCATGTACGCCTACCCTCCCCCTTTTGCTTCTCGTCGTACCCTTTTCA
>Ga0070737_10004295_pt1 | contig 14411 bp, 9 predicted proteins | sample Coa_R1_10_FD_66438 | JGI IMG/M metagenome (GOLD analysis project Ga0070737, IMG submission 66438) | Surface soil microbial communities from Centralia Pennsylvania, which are recovering from an underground coalmine fire - Coalmine... | ecosystem: Environmental > Terrestrial > Soil > Unclassified ...
CATCAGCATCCGCATGCCGCCCTTGCTGCAACAGTAGGTGGAAAACCCCGGGAAAGCCATGTCCTCATGCACCGAGCTGATATTCACGATGCGTCCCGGCTTCTTCGCCGCGCGCAACCGCCGCACAAATTCCTGCGTGAGGAAGAACGGCCCCCGCAGGTTCACCGCCAGCACCTTGTCGTATTCCTGCTCGGTCGTATCCCAGAAGTCGGAGCGATGCTCCATGCCGGCGTTGTTCACCAGGATATCGGCTGAGCCGAATCGCTCCCACGCTGCGTCCACCAGGGCGCGAATTTCCGCGCATACGGTCACATCGGCCTGCACGATCTCGGCCTCGCCGCCGGCGTTCCGGATAGCGCGCTGCGTCTCCTCGGCGCCGGCAGGGGCGCCTACGTAATCGATAACCACCTTTGCCCCTTCGCTCGCCAGCCGCTTGGCGATTGCCTGCCCGATTCCCTGGCTGGCGCCCGTGACAATGGCGACTTTGCCTGCCAATCCCTGCATGCGCACTCCTCGTTTTCGCGCATTCGCCGCGCGTATCTCTCCGGAATTGGATGCGCGCAACCTGCCATAGTTAGTTGTGGATCGTCCGCGGCGGCGCACGATATTTCCCCGGAACAGGTGCATTTCCCGCCCGCAGGCATTGTCCGGTAAACTGCGGGCGATGAAAATTTCAGCCCATTTCCGCTCCCTGCCGTCTTCGTTCCGCCGCTGCGCGTCCGGATTGCTGCCGCTGGCCGCGTTGCTTTCCGTGGCCGGCCCCGCTGCCGCCGCCCCCGCCGCGCACCCTGCAAACCGCAGCCTGCTGATTTATTCGATCGACGTTGAGGGCGGTCAGGCCACGCTGCTCGTCTCCGAGCCATCGCAGGCGTCGCTGCTCATCGACACCGGCTGGGCAGGCAACAACGGCCGCGATGCAGAGCGCATTCAGGCGGCGATGAAGGACGCCGGCATCACGCGCATCGATCGCCTGCTCATCACGCACTACCACGCCGATCATGTCGGCGGCGTTCCCAACCTGGTCGAGCGCGTGCCGGTGGGCGAGTTCCTCGACCACGGACCCAACCGCGAAGATACTTCCGTAGTTGACGCCGATTACGCGGCTTACCTCAAGGCAATCGCCGGAAAGCCGCACCGCACTGTGCATCCGGGCGACACCATCTCCATTCCCGGCCTCAGCGTGGTGGTGATTTCAGCCGACGGCCAACTGATCAAGCGCGTGCCCGGCATCACGCCCGCGCCCAATCCCTACTGCGCCACCGAAAAGCACTGGGATGCCGATCCCACCGAAAATGCACGTTCCTCGGGAATCCTTGTCCGTCTCGGCCGGTTCAGCTTCCTCGATCTCGGCGACCTTACCGGCGCAAAGGAGGTCGCGCTGGTCTGCCCGAATAACCCGCTCGGCACAATCGATCTTTACCTCGTTACGCACCACGGCATGGACTGGTCGAACTCCCGGGCCATCGTGGACGCCATCGAGCCGCGCGTGGCCATTATGAATAACGGCGCGCATAAGGCCGGAATGCCGGTTGCCTGGCAGATCATACACGACAGCCCGCGTCACCCCGATCTTTACCAGCTGCACACCGCTGAAGGCTCGGACGCCGCGCACAACAGCCCGGCTGCACTGATCGCCAACCCCAGGGGCGCAGCTGCGGATGGCTCATATTTCAAGGTAGTGGCGCATCCCGACGGCAGCTTCTCCGTGACGAACACCCGCACCGGCCAGACCCGGCAGTACGGGCCGGAGCAATAGCGGCGGAAGCGCGGCAGGCCGTGCAAAGCTCACCGCTTCCCGTCCTTTGGCGCGCTGCGCGAAAGGATGGGAAACCGCGGCGGTCATGGCGGCGCTCACGAACGCCAGTGCAGTTCCACCGGGCCGTCCATCGGATGCCGCGGGTCGGCGCCCGCTGCCGCATCCAGCCGCGCCTGCTTCAGCGCAAAGTACCACTTGGCCGGCTTATCCGCATCATCGATCAGCATCAGGCTGGGATTGTGCCTGAGCCCCTCGGCCTGTTGAATCATCGTTACCTGGTCCTGCCGCACGAACCGCGCCCCAAAGAACTTAGCAATTGGGGTGAAAAACGGAATCCAGTACAAAACATTCCATGCCGCCACCACGTCGATGCGGCAGGTTGACGCCGTCACCGGCGTAACCGTGGTCAGCGAAGAAAACCACTTGCCGCCGCAGCGGATCGTCTCCGTGCGCCGGTTGGGCAGCACAAAGTCGATCGTCGTCTCCACCGGCTGCCCGTAGACGCCCAGCAGCTTGTACGGCGCAGAGTTCGCGCTCGGCGCATGCGCGCTCATCCGGAACCCCTCCGGAATCGGCTCAAAGCGCTTGGTCTTCTCGCGAATGCTCGCCCGCGACCGCCACCACCAGGCCTGATGCACGAACGGCCCATGCGCCGGGTCCATCAGTCCGATAATGCCGTGATCCACATTGCAGGGCAGATCGGCCGAAAGATGCGCCGTGCGATAACGCGGTCCGAATTTGGCAAGCTCAGGAACAGCCCGAAGCCGCGCGCCCTGCGCATGTCTTCCGCTGCCCGGGCCGGGGATATAAACCCAGGCGTAGCCATCACGCTCCTCGCATGGAAAAGCGGTCGCATAGATGCGCGTGGCATCCAGCCGGTCATGGCTGGTAAGAGACGGAATGTGCGCGCACTGCCCGCTGCACGGCTCGAACTCCCATCCGTGATACCGGCAGGTGACGCGGTGGCCGTCAAACCAGCCATAGCTCAGGGGAATGCCGCGATGCGGACAACTGTCGCGCATCGCGAACACGCGCCCATCCTTGCGCCGGCCCAGCACCAGCGGGATATCGAGAAGCATAGCCGTCGCCAGCCTGCCGCGTCTGAGCGCGCTGGTCCGCAATGCCGGATACCAGTCGTCGTAGATCAGCGTAGCGGCGGGTCCGGCAATCGGCTGGGCCGCGGCTGCAGGCGTGCTGGTCGTAAAGGGCATTTGGGACTCACGATAACAGAGCGGCTGTGTCCCTTGCTATTTCATGCTGCTATCGCTCCCCCGCTTTCCCTCGTCGTCAGCCGGCCTCCCTTGTTCCCCCGGGAAACAATGCGGAACGCTGACAAATTATTTATCCACTCAGCCAACTCCCGGGCCGGAATCCGAATCACCCATGCATTATGGATAACCCGACCCGAATCAGCCTCCCCGCGCTGCTTTTAGCCGCGGCCCTTGTCTGTGCGCCGAGCGTTGGCTTCAGCCAGCAGAGCGGCTCGCAGGAACAGAGTAGCCACGCAAAGCAAGAAGCCCGGCACGCCGGCCACGAATCGCGAAATGCAGCCAGAGATGCAGGACACAGCGCCAAGGACGCCACCAGCCACGCATACGACAAGACCAAGCAAGGCACTGAACATGCCTACGACAAAAGCAAGCATGAAACGGAACATGCGTACAACAAGACCAAGCACGGCGCCGAAAAGGCCTACCACAAAACAAAGAGCGCTACCAAAGGCGCCTTTGAAGGCGGCAAGCAAGGCGCCGAGGAACCGCAACACCCCTGATCAAGGACAGCCAGGAACAGACAAAACTCCAGACCGGCTAACAATAACGGCGCAACACAATGGGCCGGCCTGCCGGGCGTGAAAAACGCCTGGGCAAAACGGCCCGCTTTCTTCAGCAGCCGTCCCGCCGCGCGCCTGTACACTCAGAACTGATGCCGCACACATTGGCCCTGGCCGTGGAGATCGGGACGACGGCTCTGACCGTAGCGGGCATAGGTTATTTCCTGGCGGCGTGGATCGCTGCACAGGTCTTTCTTGCCCGCCGCCGCAGGCAGTTGCGCAGCATCGGCGCGCGGGCAGCCCGGTTCGCCCCCGGCGTAAGCATCCTCAAATCCCTCAAGGGCCTCGATCCGGCGATGCTCGATGCCTTCCGCAGCCACTGCCGGCAAGCCTATGCCGGCGAATTCGAGCTGCTCTTCGGTGTCTCCTCGCTTGCCGATCCGGCCGTTGCAGCGGTCGAGCAGCTGCGCCGGGAATTTCCGGCAATTTCCATTCAGCTCATCGAATGTTCACAGCGGCTCGGCGCCAACGGCAAGGTGAGCACCCTGGTGCAACTGGCCGAGCACGCACGGTACGATTTTCTGCTGATCAACGACAGCGACATCACGGTAAGCCCGCGCTATCTCGAGCGCGTAATGGCCTGCTTCGATCCGGCAATCGGCAACAACGCTGCGAAGCCCGCCGGTCTGGTCACGGCGCTCTACCGCGGCCGCGCCGAGCAGTCTATTTTTCAGGGCGGCCTGGCCGCACATCTTGAATCGCTCGGCATCGCCGCCGATTTCATGCCCGGCGTGCTGCTCTCGCGCATGATCGAGGGCGGCCTGCACTACGGCCTGGGCTCAACGCTCGCCGTGCGGCGCGATGCGCTCGAAGCCGCCGGCGGCCTGATCGGCCTGGTCGATCAGCTCGCCGACGATTACGAACTTGGCGCGCGCATCGCCCGCGCCGGCTATCGCGTGGAGATCGCAGCCGAGGTAGTCGAAACCAGCGTCCCTGCGTATAGCTGGCGCGGTTTTGTGGATCACCAGTTGCGCTGGCTGCGCACTGTGCGCGACGCCCGCCCGGCAGGCTACGCCGGCCTTGTCTTTACTCACGGCCTCGGATGGGCCGCGCTCAACGTCATCGCCAGCGGCCTGAGCCCGGTGAGCGTGTGGCTCTTCGCCATGAGCTTTTTTCTGCGCCTGTCGCTTGCCATGACGGTGGGCGCCGAAGTCTTAAGCGACCGCCAGGTTCTGCCGCACCTGTTGCTGCTTCCGTTCCGCGATCTCGCAGCCATGGGCCTGTGGGCCGCAGGCTTTGCCGGCAACACCATCCTCTGGCGCGGCGAGCGTTTTGTATTGCGTAAGGGGCGGCTCCACAAGGCGTCTGACAGCGGACCGCAGACAGCAGACAGCAAAAAGCAGGCATGAGCTTTTCGCGGTGAATTGTCGGCTGTCTGCCGAGCTACTCGTAGCGCAGCGCCTCAATCGGATCCAGGTTCGCCGCCTTCCACGCCGGATAGATCCCAAACACCAGTCCGATTGCGACCGACACCGCAAAGGCCAACGAAACCCACAGCGGCGAAATCGCAGCATGCAGGAACGACACCGCATAGTGCAGGATCACCGTAAACAGCGCACCGGCAAGGATGCCCAGCAGGCCGCCCACCGTGCACAGCGTCACCGCCTCCAGCGTGAACTGCAGCAGGATATTGTTGCGCGTGGCCCCGATCGCCTTGCGAACGCCGATCTCGCGCGTGCGCTCGGTTACGCTTACCAGCATGATGTTCATCACGCCCACGCCGCCTACCATCAGCCCCACGCACGACACCGCGACCATAAACAGGAACAGTCCGGCGGTGAGCTGATTCCAAAGACGCGTAAGCGAGTCCGGACTGAAGATGGCGAAATTATCGTCCTGGTTCGTGCGCAGACCGCGCCGTATGCGCAGCAGCTCGCGCACTTCCTCGGTAACCAGATCCTTGTTCTTCGGATCGTCGTACTTCACCACAATCCAGTAACCGGTGTTCTGGACCACCTCGGGGTGGATCTTGTGGAAGGTCTCTACCGGGAAATAAGCTGCGTTGTCCTGCGTGTTGCGGCCGCTGCCGAACGGCTGCGGCACCGGCGCCAGTACGCCGATAACCGTAAACACATCGCCGCCGGCCTCCACGTCCTTGCCCAGCGGCGATTCGTTGGGAAAGAGATTAGCCGCGGCGTCGGAACCCAGGACCGTCACATTGGCGGCGCGCTGCTCCTCGTCTGCGGTCCAGATGCGCCCCGCCGTCAGGTTCACGTCCTGCACCCTGGCCATTTCGGTCGTGTTCCCGTTCAAAATCGTGTTTTCGATCTTGTGCGTGCCGTGCTTCATCGACACGCTGCCAAGGCCCGTCTGAAAATTCTGGTACGTCAGCTCGGGATCGACCGCAACCACATGCGGAAGGCTGCGCATGGCAATGCCGTCTTCATAGGTCAGTTTCTTACGGTTCAGCTCCTCGGTCGTAGCCCGGTGGCCGAAAGGCTCGAACTGGTAAATCCACAGGTCATTGGTCCCCAGCGTATTGACAAAATGCGCAATGTTGGAATCGAGCCCGTTAATCGCCGAAGAGATCAGGATGACGGTCGAAATTCCAATCAGGATGCCCAGGATCGTCAGCCCCGAGCGCAGTTTGTTCTTTGCAATGGTATCGAGCGCCAGCCTGACGGCTTCACGGGTTTGAACGAAGGTCAACATGGTTCCGTCTCACATCTCTGCGCGAAGCGCGGCAATCGGATCGAGCGCCGAAGCCCTGTGCGCCGGATAGATGCCAAAGAACAGGCCGACGCCTGCGGCGGCGATGAATCCCGCCAGAACCGACCATAGGCTCACGATGGATGGAAACCCGATGCCCAGGGTAATTCCCTTGGCTCCGAAGACGCCGAGCAAGATGCCCAGGGCGCCGCCGATTGCCGCCAGCAGGGCAGACTCGACAAGAAATTGCAGGAGAATATCGCGACGCCTGGCTCCCAGCGCCTTGCGCACGCCGATCTCGCGCGTCCGTTCGGTCACGCTTACCAGCATGATGTTCATGATCACGATGCCGCCGATCACCAGCGAAATCGCCGCAATCGCCGCCACTACGGCGCCAAAGTTATCGAGTACGCTGCCCAGCAGGTTCTGGAACGTGGCGCTCGAATCGATTGAGAATGCATCCGGCGCCGCAGGGCTCAGGTGACGGCGCGTGCGCATGATGGTTCGCAGATCGTCTTCCACGGCTTCCATCACCGGCCCTCCGCCACCCGCATCGACATAAATCGTCAATGAGTCTTGATGCGCGCCGTAAGCCTCCAGGAACGTGGTCAGCGGAATCGCCACCCAGTCATCCATGCTCATGCCCAGCATCTTGCCCTGCCGCTCGCCCACGCCGATCACCGTATAAGGGATGCCGTCGACGCGGATCTCCCTGCCCAGCGGATCGCCCGCGCCCAGCACGTTGTCCACAATGTCCGCGCCCACAATGGCCACATGCATGGAATGCGTGTCTTCCACCTCGGTAAATGCCCGGCCGAGCGCCAGGTCGAGATTCGAGAGCGATGGCATCGTCCACGTCCAGCCGCGAATCTGCGTGTCCGTGGTGTTCCGCGTGCCATACACCACCTTGCCTGTGGTCACCACCCGCTGCGCACCCACAGAGACGCACGACCGGCATTCGTCGAGCACGGCGCGATAATCGTCGTAGGTAATGTCCCGGCGCTTCTGGTACTCGACGTACTCGTCGATGGTGATAAAGGTCTGCGGCATTTTGCTGATGGTGATGACCGCTGCCCCGTAGCGATTGACCTTGGTGGCGACAAACTCCCTGGCCCCGTTGGTCAGCGTGACCACCATGATTACCGAGCCCACGGCGATGATGACGCCGAGCAGCGTAAGAATCGTGCGCAGCTTATTCGCCCAAAGCGACTGGAGCGCGAGTTTGAACCCTTCGGCGAAGGTCATTGGCGAATCCCCGTCGCGCGCCGCGCCCTGCTGCCGCAGGTCTGTGAAACGCGTTGGAACACCTACGAGTACCAACAGTGTACGGAAAGTTTAGAACATCCGCATAGAAGTGCTGCGCCACGCCGGCACAGGTAAACCGGCGCAAATGGATACGCATCAGGCCGCATCCGGGTTCCGGGCTCGCAGTCCGCCGCGCTCACTTCCCCGAGCTGCCGAATCCCCTGGACTCCCGCAGCGAAGCCTCCAGCCCGTCCGCCTCTTCAACGGCCCCGGTAAGCACCGGCGCCGGAATCATCTGCGCAATCTTCTCGCCGGCCTGCAGTTCCACCGGCTCCGCGCCAAGGTTGGTCATCAGGATCAGAATCTCGCCCCGGTATCCGGCATCGATCACCCCGCCCGTCGTCGCCAGCCCCCGCGCGGCCATCGAAGACCGGTCGCACACCAGCAGGCCCAGCGCCGCGCCGGTCTGCGGATGCCGCGCCTCCACCGCAATCCCCGTGCGCACCCGCACCGTGGCCCGCGGCTCCAGGCGCGCGCCTTCAAGCGCGAACACATCGTAGCCCAGATCCTCGCCCGGATGAGCGACCACCGGAAGCTTTGCAGCCGGGTCCAGGCGTTTTACGCGCAGCCCCGCAACGGCTGCCATTGTCGATATCTCCGCCGTCAATGCCGCCATCGATACTCCCCGTTATGGATAAATCCTGTGCAGCGTGCGCGCAAACGGAATCGTCTCGCGCACATGATCGAGCCCGCAGATCCAGCTCACCACGCGCTCAATGCCCATGCCAAAGCCCGCATGGGGCACGCTGCCGTAGCGGCGCAGGTCGAGATACCACTCGAAGGCCGCGCGCGGCAGGTTATGCTCCTCGATTCGCTTCAAGAGCAGCTCGTAGCTCGACACGCGCTGCGACCCGCCGATCACCTCACCGTAGCCCTCAGGCGCCAGCACGTCCAGGCACAGCGCGTACCGCGGATCCTGCGGATCGGGCTCCATGTAAAACGCCTTCACATGCGCCGGATAACGGTGCACCATCACCGGCCGGTCAAACTGCGAGCTGAGCCATGTCTCGTCCGGCGAGCCAAAATCGTTTCCGTACTCGAAGGGATTCTCAAGTTCTCCCTTGGCATGCGCTTCGTTCAGCATCTTCGCCGCTTCGTCATAGCGCAGCCGCGGAAACGGCGGCTTCACCGGCTCGAGCTTCGACGCATCGCGTCCGATCGTCTGCAATTCCGCCGCGCGATTCTTCAGCACGCTCTGCACAATATGCGCAATGCAGTTCTCCGCCAGCTCCATCAGCCCGTCGAGCTCAAGAAACGCAACCTCCGGCTCCAGCATCCAGAACTCGGTCAGGTGACGGCGCGTCTTCGATTTTTCCGCGCGGAACGTCGGCCCAAAGCTGTACACCTTGCCCAGCGCCAGCGCCGTTGCCTCCGCATAAAGCTGCCCTGATTGCGTAAGAAACGCCGGATCGCCGAAATAATCCACCGGGAACAGCGTCGACGTGCCCTCGCAGGCCGCCGGCGTGAGAATCGGCGGATCGGTGCGCACAAATCCATTCGAATCGAAGAACTCCGCCGCCGCGCGCATAATCTCCGCGCGAATCCGCAGAATCGCCGACTGCCGCGGCGTGCGCACCCACAGGTGCCGGCGCTCCATCAGGAAATCGACGCCGTGCTCCTTGAGCGTAATCGGATACGGATCGCTCTCCGGCACGCGCTGCACCACCGTCAGGTCTTCCACGTCCAGCTCGTAGCCGCCCGGCGCGCGCTTGTCCGCCCGCACCTTGCCGGTCACAATCACGCTCGACTCCTGCGTAAGCCCCTTGAGCGCCTCAAATACCTCCGGCGAAACGCTCTTCACGTGCGCCACGCCCTGGATCTGCCCCGTGCCGTCGCGAAAGATAGGGAACAGCAGCTTGCCGCTCTCCCGAAGGTTGTAAAGCCACCCGCGCAGGGTAACGGATTGGCCCTCGTAGCGGCCGATGGCGGCGATAGCAGCCACTGGCGGCCGTCCGGCCTCGGTTGCAGGCGCTCCGGAGGAATTCTCTTCAGCCATACGTGCAGCCTTCCGCCGGAGCAGGAAACCCCGCGCCGGACTTCTCAGAATAACCTGCTGCGCCGGCCGCAGCTTTAAAGCCCGCAAACGGCGGCAGCGTGTCAGTTTGCAATCGCATTCCCTCCGCGGCTGAAGCCCGGAAGCATTTTGCCCGCCTGATGTACGGGCTTCAAGCCTGTACCCTTCAAACCGACCACTGCCCAGACGGCTTATTCCTGCCGGACAGCGACGCTCCTTCGTTACACTGAAAGAGTATGCAATACCGCACGGGGAACGAGATACGCGAGCTTTTTCTGCGCTTTTTTGAGTCGAAGGGGCACCGCCGCGTGCACTCTTCTTCGCTGGTGCCCGCCAACGATCCGACGCTGCTGTTTACCAACGCCGGCATGAACCAGTTCAAGGATCTTTTTCTGGGCGCGGAGAGGCGCGAATACGCGCGGGCTACGACCTCGCAGAAGTGCGTGCGCGCCGGCGGCAAGCATAACGATCTTGAAAACGTTGGCTTTACGCGGCGTCACCACACGTTCTTTGAGATGCTGGGCAATTTCTCGTTCGGCGATTACTTCAAGCGCGAGGCGATCCAGTTTGCGTGGGAGCTGGTGACGAGCCCGGAGTGGTTCGGGATTCCGAAGGACCGGCTGTATGTGACGATCTTCGAAGGCGCCGGCGATGTGCCGCGCGACGACGAGGCCGAGCGGTACTGGCTGGAAGTGGGCGTGCCGAAGGAGCGCATCCATCAATATGGCCTGAAGGACAACTTCTGGCAGATGGGCGAGACCGGACCGTGCGGCCCATGCTCGGAGATCTTCTACGACATGGGGATCGAGGCGGCCGAGACGCCGGGCGTCGATAAGCCCTTCGGGCAGGACGATGCGCGGTATGTCGAGATCTGGAACCTGGTATTCATGCAGTTCGACCGCTCGGCAATTACCGACGCGAAGGGGGGCGTAACGTATAAGTTAACCCCTCTGCCGAAGCCGTCGATCGACACGGGCATGGGACTGGAGCGGGTCTCGGCGGTTCTGCAGGGCAAAGTTTCAAACTTCGAAACGGATCTGTTTACGCCGCTGATTGCGCGCGCGGAAGAATTGACCGGCAAGCGCGTAAGCGAGAGCGCGCTTGAGCAGCAGACGCGCAGCGCCGACGATGAGGCGGCGAGCCTGCGCATCATCGCCGACCACTCGCGTGCCGCGACGTTCCTCATCGCGGATGGCGTCGTGCCTTCGAACGAGGGACGCGGCTACGTGCTGCGCAAGATTCTGCGCCGGGCGATCCGGCATGGACGGCTGCTGGGCCAGGAGCAGCCGTTCCTCTGCCAGATGGTCTATGCCGTGCGCGACCTGATGCAGTGCGCGTATCCCGAGCTGATCGATTCGGCCGACCGCGTGGCGAAGGTGGTTGAGGCAGAGGAGAAGCAGTTCGACCGCGTGCTGAAGATCGGCCTGACGCGGCTGAACGAGGAGATGAAGGGCAGCTTCACAGGCGACAAAGCCTTCCACCTGTACGAAACCTTCGGGCTGCCGCTCGACTTCATGGTCGATGCTGCGCGCGACGCAGGGATTCAGTTTGATCATGACGGGTTTGAGCGCGCGCGTTCTGAAGAGCAGGCGCGGGCGCGCGCCAGCTGGAAGGGCGGAAGCCAGAAGACCGCCAGCCCGGCGTTCCGCGACCTGCCGAAGACAGTTTTCGAAGGCTACCGGCAGCTTACCTCGACGAATTGCGAAGTGCTGGCGATTGTGAAAGACGGCGTGGGCGTGCCAGCTGCCAGGGCCGGCGACCAGGTTGAGATCGTGCTGGATCATACAAGCTTTTATGGCGACTCGGGCGGCCAGATCGGCGATACGGGGTTTTTCCTGGCTGCGGATGGGAACAGTACGGTAGCAGAGATCGTCGGCTGCGTGCTGCCTGTGCAGGGGGTGCGCGCGCACCGCGCGATTTTGAAGCAGGACCTGGCGGTTGGCGACCACCTAAACACCGTGGTCGATGAGCAGCGGCGCAATGCCATCCGCCGCAACCACACGGGCACGCACCTGCTGCATGCGGCGCTGCGGCAGGTGCTGGGCACGCATGTGAAGCAGGCCGGCTCGGCGGTTCATCCCGACCGGCTGCGCTTCGACTTCTCTCACTTTGCGCAGGTGGCGGACGAAGAGCTGCAGGATGTCGAGGATATTGTGAACCGCGAGGTGCTCAGGAATGTGCGCGTGGAGACGCTCGAGGATGTGCCGATCGACGTGGCGGTGAACGAGTACCACGCGATGGCCCTGTTCGGCGAGAAATATGGCGACAAGGTGCGTGTGGTCAGGCTGGACGATGGGTTCTCCACGGAGCTGTGCGGCGGAACGCACACGAAAGCCACCGGCGAGATCGGACTGCTGAAGCTTACCGGCGAAACCTCCGTCAGCTCCGGCGTGCGGCGCATCGAGGCGATCAGCGGATTCGGATCGCTGGACACTTTCCGCCGCCATGCGGAGGTGGCGCAGGTGGCCGCGGAGGTTGCAGGATCTGCGAGCGGCAGCCTTTCCGACGGATTGCGCGCAAAGCTCGCCGCGCAGGAAGACGAGCTGAAGCGGCTGCGCCGTGAGCTGGAAGAGATGCGGATGAAGTTTGCGGCCGGCGCGCTGGATGAAGCGCTGGCCGGCGCCGCGGATGTGAAAGACGTGAAGGTGGTGACGCACCGTGCCGATCATCTTGACCGCGGACAGTTGCGCACGCTGGTGGATAATCTGAAGCACAAGGTGGGCGAGGGCGTGGTGGTGCTTGGCTCTGCACAGCCGGAAGGCAAGGTGGCCATCATCGCCGGCGTTACGCCCGGACTGACGAAGCGCGTCCAGGCGGGCAGGCTGGTCGGCGCGGTAGCGAAGCTTGTGGGCGGGTCCGGCGGCGGCAAGGCGGAGATTGCGGAAGCAGGCGGCAAGGACCAGTCGCAGATCGATGCGGCGCTCAAGGCCGCTCCGGGCATCGTCGCAGAATTGCTGGGATAACGCGCAACCTGCCGTCGAGTAGCCCCCACGGCCCGAAAAGCAGGTCCGGAAAGCAGGCCCGGAGAGCAGGCCCGGAGAGCGGCCTCCGGACAGCCGGTTCAAATATCCTTGTCGCGCCAGCCATGCGATATCGAGCGCGGACCATGGCTGAAAATCGAAACGATTTGGAAATTAAGGCCGCGAGAAGATTGAACATATGTATAGTATTGAAGAATAAACAGTTAAATTAACTCTTCGCTCCGCTCTGGTAAAGCGGCGTATTGCCGCCGACCAGGAATGTAAGCCTCTCCTCTTCCCCAGAGAATGACTTCCAGTCTTCTTCGGAGCGGAAGCGCGCCTCACCGGAAAATATATTTACTCTGAAAATGTAACGATTTATAAGTCAGATTCAGCGTATTTTCCGCTCCCGATCCGACCGGAATATTCAATTTAAATTACTAATAAATAAAGTATTTAATAAAATAATCTCTATTGATAAGGAAGACCGAATTATCGAAATTATTTCTAATAATCTTAACGTTTCGATTGACAGGGACGGTTTGCGGAATGTACCGTGAATGCCCTGAGCCAGACCCGGCTCTCCGGAGCCGGTTTTTGGGCTTGGCAGAGAAGCTCCATTTCCGCCGACAGGAGAAACCAATGAGCAGCGACCTTCCATTCAGGAGCAAGCAAGCGCGCTTGCGGAGCAATTTCAACCACCCCACCCGGCGAGGCTTTATCAAAGGCACTGCCCTTGCTTCTGTGGCCGCAATGATCGGTGATGGCAGGATGGCCTTCGCCGGCAGCCCCTGCGAATTCGTGGACGGCAATGGATTGCCGGCCTACTGGGGCGGGTGGAATGTCATCACGGATAATCCGACCAATCTCAGCGTAAGCACATTCTCAAAAGCCACTCCCCCGGCCGTTGTTGCCCGCGATGCCAACCACCTGGATCTGTTTGTGATCGGCAACGACAGCAAGGTCTGGACAGACACATGGACGCTCGGCCAGTACAACAGCTCCTGGGGCGGATGGAACCAGATAAGCGGCGGTCCGTTTTCGAATCTCACGCCGCCCGCCGCCGCCTCGCGCGATGCGAATCATCTGGATGTCTTTGTAGTCGGGAACGACAGCAAGATATGGTGGAATGCCTGGAACGGAAGCTGGGGCGGCTGGGCTACCGTCACCGGCGGCCCCTTCTCCAACAAGACTGCTCCCGCTGTAGTCGCCCGGGATGCCAATCATCTCGATCTGTTTGTGATCGGCAACGATAGCAAGGTCTGGTGGAACTCCTGGAACGGAAGCTGGGGCGGCTGGGTTACCGTCACCGGCGGTCCGTTCTCCAATCTCACGCCTCCGGTCGTAATTGCGCGAGACGCATCTCACCTTGATGTCTTTGTGATTGGCAACGACAACCGGGTCTGGTGGAACTCCTGGACCGGAAGCTGGGCAGGGTGGTACCCGATCGGCAGCAATACGTTTTCGAATGCGGCCGCACCAGCAGTGATTGCGCCAAGCGCGACGCAACTGCAGGTCTTCGTCTTCGGGACGGACGGCAAGATCTATACATGTCCCTGGACCGGAAACTGGGGCTCATGGACGCAAGTGACCGGCGGGCCTTTTTCCAGCGCGACACCCCCTGCCGCCGTGGCGCGAAGCTCCGGCGAATTCGACCTGTATGCAATGGGAAACGATGGGCGAATCTGGAGAAATGCCTGGGATGCGAGCACATGGTGCGGATGGGGACCGGTCAGCGACAACCCCAACATTCTCGCCGTAAGCACGTTCTCGAAATCTGCCCCTCCGGTTGCCGTCTCGCGCGATTCGAATCACGTCGATCTGCTGGTGATCGGAAACGACAGCCGGGTATGGCGGAACACGTGGGGCACTCCGCAGGCGGCCGTCTGGGTGCCG
>Ga0070737_10004296_pt1 | contig 14411 bp, 12 predicted proteins | sample Coa_R1_10_FD_66438 | JGI IMG/M metagenome (GOLD analysis project Ga0070737, IMG submission 66438) | Surface soil microbial communities from Centralia Pennsylvania, which are recovering from an underground coalmine fire - Coalmine... | ecosystem: Environmental > Terrestrial > Soil > Unclassified...
CTCAAATAGCGTTGTCCCCGTAGAGCAAAACATTGCTCTCCCATCCTGGGAATTTATTTCACCCGCAACGAATATCCTAGATGGAATAGAGGAGCGCCGCCTTGATCTTCTCGCGCTTAAGATGGGATATAAAAGCCAAGAAGCGAACCTAAGGGCCGCCATTCGCTCCCAGTTCCCGAAGATTAATATTGGATTTTCCGAATCGCGCGACAATACCAATATTGTAAGCACCGGCTTTGGCATTACCATTGATCTTCCATTTTTCGACCGTAACCAGGGTCAAATCGCCATTGAGCGGGCAACCCGCAAACAACTCTTCGATGAGTATGTATCCCGCCTATTTGAGGCACAGTCCGAGATTAGGCGTATATTGTCGGATATAAAATCCACTCAACGCCAACTTAGCGCAACCGAGGAATCTCTCCCCGCCCTAGAGCGGTTAGTTCAGGTATACAATACGGCCGTACAGGAAGGCAATGCCGATATAATAAACTATTACAATGCGCGAAACGGGTTGATTACTAAGCAAATAGAGGCACTCAAACTGAAACGGGATTTGGCTGATCTTGGCGTTGCCCTTGAGATTGCTGCGGGAGAGTATCTATCAATTGGCAAAACCTCTATGCCCTTGGTCCTGGGACGAACACACAGCAATGGGATGACCCATAAATGAGACTTTATAGAAAAAGCGTTCTTATCACAATTATAGGCACTATGCTAACGTGCGGCTACCTCTGGTTTTCATGTGGTCATAAACAGGAACTGAAAAAGGACAATACCCAGTCTCAAATCGCCACCCCGGATAATGGCTCAGTCGGGGATCAGGTGGCCACTGTAAGGACAGTCCCAATCAAAAAAACAACAATCGCTGAAAGTATCACTGTGTATGGGACGGTCGTCCCTGCCCCCGGAGCGTTACAGGCCGTCTCCGTGTCATTTGAAAGCCGGATTCGCCGCATCCTTGTCAGTAAAGGACAAAGAGTCTCTAAGGGAGAGATTCTTCTGGAAATTGAGCCTAGCCAGGATGCGCATCTACAGATAGAAGAGGCGCGTAACGCGGCCGACTCATTAAAACGAACACTAAAACACGTACAGGAGCGGTTCGATCTAAATTTAGCTACTAATGAGGAATTGCTTCAGGCGAAGCAAGCATTCAAAGAGGCCCAGTTGCGACTTGAAAGCCTTGAGCGCAAAGGCGTTGGACAAAAGCAGCAGATCCAGGCGACCGCTCAGGGAGTCGTTAATAGGGTATCCGTCCAGGAAGGCTCCATCGTGTTGGCTGGCAGCGCATTCTTAGAGATCGTTCCTCAAAATCGTGTTGAAGTTCGACTTGGAGTTGAGCCCGAAGATGTGAAATACCTGCGAGTAGATCAACTGGTCTCACTCTCCTCCGTTAATACGCCGGAATCCCGCTCTGCCACCGGTCGAATCCGCGCAATTTCGCAATCAATTAATCCAGCCACGCGCCTCATTGATGTCTTCGCTGAGTTGCCATCATCTCCTAATCCATTTCTACTAGATGAATTTGTCACAGGGAAAATAGAGATTGTATCAAAGATAGGAGTTATCGTTCCACGCACTGCGGTTCTACCAGAAGAGGATCATTATGTCCTCTTTACCATTAATGATGGTCATGCAAAAAAACACACCGTACAAATGGGTCTAGAAAACAAAAAAGATGTTGAAGTAATCGGCAACGGTTTCCATCCTGGCGAGCCAGTGGTGATCCTTGGCAATTACGAGTTAAAGGACGGCATGGCAGTCAAAGTAGAGGCCACTCAGTGAAATTCACCAATTGGATGCAAGCTCATCGCCGTTCGATCCTGTTCCTTGTATCGGCGCTCATTCTGGGTGGGTTGGCAAGCAGCTTCAAACTTCCGGTGGCCCTTTTTCCCCATGTAGATTTTCCTCGCGTGGTAGTGAGCCTAGATGCCGGAGATCGCCCGGCAGAGCGCATGGCCCTTGAAGTAACAAGGCCAATCGAGGAGGCGGTGAGAGCCGTTCCCGGTGTGCGCAACGTACGTTCCACTACCAGCCGCGGAAGTGCCGATATATCCATTGATTTTGACTGGGGCGAAGATATGGTCGCGGCCATGTTGCAAGTACAATCTGCAATTAACCAGGTACTGCCCGGTTTGCCTCAGGGAACCAAATTCAGTGTGCGGCGCAGCGACCCTACTGTTTTTCCAGTCCTTGCATATAGCTTGACCTCGGACACTCATTCCCTCACCCAATTGCGCGACCTCGCCCTGTACCAGCTCCATCCTTTACTATCTACAGTGAAGGGAGTAGCGAGAGTTCAAGTAGTGGGGGGCGAGGAGGAAGAATACCGGGTAACGGTAGACCCAGCACGTCTGGACTCCTACGGTCTGTCACTGGATGATGTGGCAAAGGCACTTTCCGCTGCTAATGTCATTACCGCAGTAGGCCGCATGGAAGACCACTATAAACTCTATCTGGTCATATCAGATACCCAACTGCGTAATCTTGAGCAGATTCGCGAAACCATAATACGTTCAGGAGAAAATGGCGTGGTACGGCTGGATGATGTTGCTACGATAAGTCAGGCAACAACACCACAGTTCAAACGCGTTACCGCCGACGGCCACGATGCGGTGATCTTTCAAGTATATCAGCAGCCGAATGGCAATACCGTGCAGATAGCCAATGACATAAAGAAGAAACTCATCGAATCTCATAAGCAGTTACCAGCGGATGTGAAGATTGCCAACTGGTATGACCAGAACGAACTGATTATATCCTCCGCTACAAGCGTGCGTGATGCCATACTCATAGGTATTGTGCTTGCGGCACTTGTCTTGTGGCTCTTCTTGCGGAACTTTAAGGTTACACTGATTGCCATAATCTCCGTGCCGGGCGTTCTGGCAGCCACTGTCTTGCTGCTCTACGTGTTGCACATGAGTTTCAATATCATGACCCTTGGCGGCTTAGCGGCAGCAGTGGGACTCATCATTGATGATACTATTGTAATGGTAGAGCATATTATTCGCAGGATGCGTGGTGGGAGTGCAGGTGACTACAAAAGTAGGGTTATGCACGCTGTCCAGGAGTTTACCAAGCCACTTGCTGGTTCATCCGCCTCTACTATTATAATTTTTGCGCCTCTGGCATTCCTCTCTGGGGTGACCGGAGCATTTTTCAAAGCGCTCTCCCTTACTATGGCCACCAGTCTCATCATCTCCTTCTTCGTGGCATGGTTTGCTGTACCGCTTCTTGCAAGCCATTTACTTAACCAAAAGGATGCCGATCAAAAAGAGGGCGGCGCGCTGACGGAGCGAGTTCATAAGGCTTACGAGACCATTATGCGTCGGATCCTCGTACGCCCCTGGTTCGTGATTGTGGTTATAGTGCCATTGATCGTCGCAGGCTGGTTAGGCTACAAACAAGTCGGTTCCGGTTTTATACCGGCGATAGACGAGGGCGGCTTTGTCCTCGATTATCGAACAGCACCGGGAACCTCGCTTACCGAGACAGACCGCCTGCTGCGCCAGGTGGAAGCGATTCTTCAAACAACTCCTGAGGTAAACACCTATTCCCGGCGTACGGGTCTGGCGCTTGGGGGTTTCCTTACCGAGGCCAATGAGGGGGATTTCTTTGTACATCTCAAGCCGTTTCCCCGGCGGGGTATAGAGTCCGTCATGGATGATGTGCGCACACGGGTAGAACACTCGGTTCCGGGTGTAGAAATCGAGTTAGCCCAGCTAATGGAGGACCTCATCGGTGATCTTACTGGCGTGCCGCAGCCAATTGAGATTAAACTCTATTCCGATAACGGCGAGCTACTACACAAGCTGGGACCACAGGTGGCAGAAGCTATAGAGAAGATTCCTGGCGTGGTGGATGTGCGTGACGGTATCATCCTCGCCGGCGATGCTTTGGATATTCGGGTGGAGCTGGTAAAGGCAGCGCTAGAGGGGGTAAACCCCGAAGCGATTACTCATATGGTCTCCGACTATTTAAATGGTGTGGTCACAACTGAGGTACAGCGTGGCCCTAAGATGGTGGGTGTGCGAGTATGGATCCCTGGCGATGTACGTACTACCGTGCGTGATTTAGAGAACCTGCGGCTACGTGCTTCGGATGGGCATCTCTTTCCTCTTAAGCGCATAGCGACCGTCACCACAATTACTGGTCAGCCACAGATAACTCGCGATGACCTCAAACAGATGGTTGCCGTCACAGGCCGCATTAGTGGACGAGATATAGGTTCGGTAATCAGGGATGTCAAAAGCGTGCTAAGCCGTTCAGGATTAGCCCCCAAGGGGGTGTACTACAATCTAGGTGGGCTTTATGCCCAGCAACAAACAGCCTTCGCCGGGCTTATCGCCGTCTTTGTTGCAGCAATAGCCCTTGTCTTTTTACTCCTGCTTTTCCTATATGAAAGCTTCCGTGTAACACTTGCCATGCTGGTCACTACACTGCTGGCATTGTCAGCAGTTTTTATTGGTCTGTGGATGACTAATACAGAAATCAATATTTCCTCCATGATGGGTATGACCATGCTCGTAGGCATCGTAACAGAAATAGCTATATTCTATTTTTCGGAGTACCACGATTTGCCCAAGGACATTCATAAAAATACCGCACTAATAATAGCCGGCAAGAACCGTATGCGCCCTATAGCGATGACCACGTTTGCTGCTATTCTAGCCCTTATACCACTTGCCGTGAGGATTGAGCCAGGTTCTGCTATACAACAACCTCTAGCCATTGCCATTATTTCCGGATTGGTCGTACAATTACCACTTGTATTGATTTTATTGCCGGTTCTCCTTGCCATCTTGAATTTGTAGTTAACTAAATTCTAAAAAGGAAGTGAATTTCTAATCCGGTTCTCCGTTGTTTATTGAAATGTTATAACCACTACCCGCCCAGATAGGCCCCCTTCACCCTCTTATCAAAGAGCAATTGCCTACCTTCGCCCTCAAGAACTACCTCTCCTGTCTCTAAAACGTAGGCGTAATCGGCCATCTGAAGAGCAGCCCTCGCGTTCTGCTCAATCAGGAGGATGGTTGTGCCGTTGTTATGAATCTCTCGGATTTTCTCGAATAGCATCCCCGTAATTTTTGGAGAGAGTCCAAGGGACGGCTCATCTAACATAAGGAGTTTTGGCTTTCCCATTAGAGCACGCCCCAGAGCAAGCATCTGCTGTTCGCCGCCTGAGAGCGTGCCGCCTAGCTGAGTCAATCTCTCTTTGAGACGGGGAAAAAGAGAAAACACGTAATTCGAGCCTTCATCAAACTCAGCCGATGAATTCAGGGCAAAACTGCCCATTATTAGGTTTTCTTTGACCGTGAGATTTGGAAATATTTTCCTCCCTTCGGGCACCATGATTATTCCTGTCCTTGCTATCTCATACGCACGTTTTCCAGATATATTTTTCCCCCCAAAGGAGATGCGTCCGCTTTTAGAATTAATAAGCCCGGAGATTGCGCGGAGAGTTGTCGTCTTTCCCGCACCGTTTGCGCCTATAAGGGTCACAATCTTCCCCCCCGGAACACTAAACGATACTCCCTTTAAGGCATGAATGCCGTCGTAGAAAACGTTTAGACCTTCAACCTTCAACAATTCCTGATTCATCGCAATTGTCTAGCCGCGAATAAACACCAATAATACCAGTTTAATGTCATTGCGAGCCTTGCAATGACAATCCCGCATCCGATTTTCCTTTCATTCGTGCTAATTCGTGGCTAATCATCTCTTGTTTCCCCAAGATATGCCTCGATTACCCTCGGGTTACTTCGTATGTCCTCCGGACATCCCTCCGCAATCCTCTCTCCATAATCAAGCACGGTAATTTTATCGCATATTCCCATAACGACGTGCATGTCATGTTCAATGAGAAGCACGGTTAAGCCGAATTCATCTCTGATGTTTTTAATGAACTCCATAAGCTCATCCTTCTCACTCGGATTCATACCCGCGGCAGGCTCATCGAGGAGAAGAAGCTTGGGATGGGTTGCAATGGCGCGGGCAATCTCCAATCTCCTCTGAAGTCCATAGGGGAGAGACAGAGCCTTCTCATCCCTAAGATGTAAAAGCCCGGTTTTCTCTAGGAGTGCAAGGGCATTGTTGTATATATCTTCCTCCCTGTTTCTGTACCCGGGGAAGTGGAGTACCGCCTGCCAAAACAAGAAAGGGTTAAACCTCAGATGAAATCCGATCATCACGTTTTCGAGGACGCTCAGGTCTCCAAAGAGCTTTATATTTTGAAACGTCCTTGCAATTCCAAGGGATGTAATCTTATGGGGATCAAGCTTCATAATCTCCTTTTGGAGGAAGGATATAGTTCCGGAGGCGGGCTTTACAAATCCAGAGATTGCATTAAAGACCGTAGTTTTGCCCGCGCCGTTTGGTCCTATTATCCCTCTGATTGTTCCAGGCTCAACCTCCATGCCAAACCCGGACACGGCCTTGAGCGCATGAAAACGAACCGTTAGGTTTTCAACCTTAAGAATGTTTCCCATTTTTATTATTTATGGATTAATTTATCCCTCATCACTCAGAATAGATTTACCGTTTTCCCGATTTATATTAAGGGCAAATGGTTTGCTCCGCTCGCCGAAGTAAACGCTTACATGGGGGAATGGAATTTCAATCCCCTTTTGATCAAACGTATTTTTAATTCTCCTTCTCAATTCCCGTCCTACATCCCACTGCTTGAGCGGTTGTGTTTTAATTATACACTTAATCGTCACACTGGATTCACCAAAATTATCAACCCCAAGCACCTCAAGGGGCTCCAGTATCATCGGACGGAATTTCTCATCTTTAAACAGCTCGTCTCCTATTTCTTTTAGCACACGCATAACCTCATCCACATTCTCTTTATAAGCTACACCAACATCAATCACATATTGTGACCAGCCCCTGGTTTTATTCGATAGTGTATTTATTGTGCCGTTTGGAAAAATATGCACGGTTCCCTCAAGGTCCCGCAGTACAATTGTTCTGAGATTAATCTCCTCCACAAGTCCTCCCGTTCCATTGACTACGGCAACATCCCCTACTCGAATCTGATTCTCCATAATTATGAAGAAACCACTTATAACGTCCTTCACAAGATTCTGCGCGCCAAACCCAATGGCAAGCCCTATTATACCTGCGCCGGTTATTAGCGGGGTAATATCCATCCCGATCTCTCTAAGAACCATCATAATGGCCACTACAGAAACGGTTACGAAAGCTACCTTATTCAGTATATTGCTAAGCGTCCTCATCCTTTTTTGAGCTTCCAGATTAGCAAAGAAATCCCCCCTATCCTTCACAATGATTTTTTCTGCCCTCCCAATTAGAACAGAAAATAGCTTTAAGAGCACATAAGCCCCTATGATTATCACAATGATACGAATACCAGAAGTCCTAAGCCAGACAACAAGGTTGTCAATGTAAGCCGAATTAAATATTCTAGACATTATTTTCCTCCCCGAAGTGTTTGAAATCTTATTCTACTTCTAAATCAGGTTTCCACAAATTTTCATTTAAGTTTTTCTGGAAAACAAGACCTGAGCCACATTAACAACCTAAAAATTTATATGATAGCTATTGCCCTATTTTTGACTCCATATCCCCTATTATGTAAACTCCCCTTGTTATGGGGAGAATCAGGATTCTACCCGAAAATATTGTCTCTAAAATCGCAGCGGGAGAGATTGTAGAAAGACCGGCTTCTGTTGTAAAGGAACTCCTTGAAAATTCTCTCGACGCTCAAAGCACGCATATACAGATAGAACTAAGAGTCGGCGGAAAAAAGCTCATAAGCGTTTCGGATGACGGCGAGGGAATGACAAGAGACGACGCACTCCTCTCTCTTGAGCGTCATGCCACAAGCAAAATCAGAACAGCAGAAGAACTCTTTTCCATAAAAACGCTCGGATTTCGCGGAGAGGCACTTCCAAGCATTGCAGGGGTCTCCAGGTTTAAGCTTACAACAAAGACAAAGGACGCGCTTGCAGGCACAAGGATTTCCATTGAGGGCGGAGTCATAAAAAGCGTCGAGGAAATCGGCTGTCCCCCCGGAACAACGGTTGAGGTAAAAGACCTTTTCCATAATACACCACCGAGGCTTAAATTTATGAAAACTACGGAAACGGAACTCTCAAACATTCTCGACATTATTCAAAGAGAGGCCCTTCCCCGGCCGGACGTGGGATTTGAAGTCACACACGAGGGGAAAACAACGCTTCGCCTCACACAAAGAAAAACATTAGAAGAAAGGCTCCCCGAAATCTTCCCGGATACGACCCTTTTTGAGATAAATTTAGAATCCGAGGGAATTAAAGTACACGGCTTTGTGAGCAGTCCCGAAGATACGAGGACTACAACGCAAAAGTTATTCACTTATGTAAACAGGCGTGCCGTAAAGGACAAATTTCTTATACGAATGCTCATTGACTCCTATGGGAGATTGATAGAGAGAGGAAGGTTCCCGCAAGGGATTCTACTCATAGAAATTCCGTACGAAGAGGTTGATGTGAATGTCCATCCCACAAAGAACGAGGTCAGGTTTAGAAGGGCCGGATTTGTGGGGAGTTTAATAAAAGCCGCGATGTCGGACATGTTAAGCAGCGCCCCCTGGATAAAGGACTACCGCTCAAGGGTTGAGAACGCTGTTCAGGGATTTTTTGAAAAAGGCACGGTTCTTGAGAAAACCCCATACATGGGCAAAGAGACCCGTCAAAGCGCTCAGATACCACCCACACCATCATATAGGGAGATTTCCCAAGGAGAAGATATAGTCCTAAAAACTCCAGATGCAGAACCGCTACAAGTAAATGATACAAAACTATCCCCCCTACCCATAATTCAAAATTCGGGGGAGACACCGCACCCCGGACTCTTTAGGCAGGAGGGGTTTTTCTCCACGCTGAATGTAATTGGACAGCTGGGAGAACTCTACATAATCTGTGCGTCGGCAAGAGGGATGATCCTTATAGATCAACACGCGGCACATGAGAGAATCAATTATGAAAAACTAAAAAACGCCTATCTCAGAAGGGAATTTGAAACCCAGGAGCTTCTTTTTCCACTTTCGATTGAGCTGTCTTCCGACGAGGCTCAAATTCTCAAGGAGCACAAGGCAGAAGTAGAGTCGCTGGGAATAAAAATTGAAGAGTTTGGAAAAGGCTCCTTTCTTATAAGGTCAATCCCCGCGCTTCTTAAAAATAGCAATGTAGAAAAGCTCTTGAAAGAAATGGTCGGAGAGATCGCCATGCTAGAAAAAGAAGAGAGCCTAACCGAGCGCATAGATCGTATAATTGCGACTATGGCATGCCACAGTTCGGTTCGCGCAAGCCAAGAGCTAAACCGGGAGAAGATGAAAGCTATTTTGCAAGAACTCGACTGCACCGAGTTCCCACACGCCTGCCCGCACGGAAGACCCGTAGCAAGAGAGCTTACGTTTGGAGAGCTTGAGAGGATGTTTAAGAGGTCATAGCATCTAACCGTTCAGAATACTATTCTCAATCATCAGTCGTAGACAGTATGGAGCAATTAATAATTGATCATGGCATTACTTGATTTATCTCATCGCCTCAGCCATAATTTCAAATAAATGCAGGTTAAATGCCCAAGGTGCGGGAAGTTAGTCAACTGGGAAGGAAACGGGTGGAGACCCTTTTGTTCGAAAAGATGCAAACTGATAGACCTCGGCGCCTGGGCAGGAGAGGAGTATAGGATCCCCCAAGAACCCGTCTCAGAAGAGAATCGGAAAGAAATATATGGCGAAAATGAAGAGGAATGAAAGCGAGATGAATGACAATCGCGTTTATGAACTGTACTAAGGAGGCACGGATAAATGGCAGTTACCGACACTAGTCGCTTTTACAAGGGACTAAAAATAGAATTTGAAGGGGAAATCTGGGAGGTTCTTGAATACCATCACTCAAAGGTCGCTCAGCGAAGCCCCGTTGTAAAAACCAAGCTCAGAAACATCATCACGGGTTCTGTTCAAGAGAGGAACTTTCGCTCAGGCGAGACATTTAGCCTGCCCGACGTTGAAAGAAAGAAGATGCAGTTTCTCTACAAAGACGAAATCGGATACCACTTTATGGATTCTGAGACCTATGAGCAATACGGTTTTAATGAGAACCAGGTCGGAGAGGCAGCAAGATTTCTCAGAGAGCAGGAAGAGGTAACCATTCTTTTTTACAAGGGCAAAACAATAGGCGTCGAGCTTCCCACAACCGTGGAGCTTGAGGTGATTGAAACCGAACCCGGCGTAAGAGGCGATACCGTCACCGGCGGGAGCAAACCTGCAAAACTCGAGACGGGGGCAACGATCTCTGTGCCCCTCTTTATTGATACCGGAGATAAAATAAAAGTTGATACAAGAACCGGAACATACATAGAAAGAATAAAGAAGAAATAGTCTAATTTCCACCCAATTCAGCATTCCAATCAACGGTTTCCTCGGCGTGAAGCTTATCGAGGGTAAGATTAATAGGGAATGCGAAGTTTGGAAAAGGCTGCCAGACGCCGCTATCTATTATCCTTGCCCCCGCATCCCTAAACGTCCTAAGGAGAATTAGAACAAAATCGTTTGAGCTAATATCAGCCTGTCCGAAGACCATCCCATTGGGCATTTTGCCCCAATTAACAAATTGCTTGAGTTCATCCGTATGAGTCTTTAGAAATTCATTAATAACCTTTCCAAATTCCCTTAAAAGTTCTTCCTTCGCCATATCGGCCTCCTCTAAGTTCCGCTTTGAGGTATATTGTCCTTTATTTAAGCCAGATGTAAAACGTGAATTGCAATCGCCAAGATACATCCACATTAGGAAGAATATTTAATTTGACTGAAAAATATTATAGAATAAAACCATGGCCAGGAAAATTTTTTTATTAACGCCAGCAGTCCTTTTCTGCTTGGTCTTCTTGAACAGTCTCAAGAGCGAAGGTGAAGAACCCGCCTCCTTTTCACTTACCAGCACAGCATTTAAGAACGGAGAAAAAATACCCAGAAGATACACGTGCGACGGCGAGGACATGTCACCTCCGCTTTCCTGGAGCGGAACTCCGAATGGAACGAAGAGCTATTCGATTATATTAGAAGACCCGGATGCTCCCGGAGGAACGTTTACACACTGGGTTCTCTACGATCTGCCCGCGACTGTGATGGGCATTCCCGAAGGAGGATGGGGAAATGGGAAATCTAAGGAAGGCTCAAAGCAGGGGATAAATGACTTTGGACGCGCTGGATATGGAGGACCGTGTCCGCCTGGAGGGATGCACAGGTACATATTTACGCTCTATGCCCTCGATGTTTCGGGTTTGAATCTAAAAGGAAGAGCTACAAAGGAAGAGGTTTTGAACGCCGCTAAGGATCACGTGATTTCAGAAACAGAGCTTGTCGGAACATATAGCAGATAAAGATGGAAGATAAGCCAAGAGGAAGAAAAAAACCCACACTTGCACTTGTGCTCTCAGGAATATTCCCTGGAATTGGACAAATCTACAACAACCAAATATTCAAGGGGATAAGCCTTATAGTATTAAATGTGGCTATTAATCTCTTATTGGTTGATCCTATTGAAAAGCTAACCGCTTCGGGGGGTTCGATTCCGGATAACTCTACACTTTTCATAATAGTCGCATACATGACAGCAGGATTTGTATTATGGGTTTATGCCATGATAGATGCCAAAAGAACAGCAGAAAAGATAAACAAATCAGAGATCGTGTAGAACCTTAACTTTACATCTTATCCGGCATAACAAATTCAAATCCTAAGCCAGAAAGAGACTCAATTACACCGGGGAGAGCCTTGACCACCTCCATGCGCTCCGCCTTCTCTTTTATCTCATCGCCATCATGGAGTACGATAATAGAGCCGTCTTTTACGGATTTTTTCACCCTCTCTATAATCTTTTCAGCCGTTGTGCTCCTCTTCCAATCATACGCCACCACATCAAAGGGAATGATCTTGAATCCGAGCCTTCTTAGCCTTTTCAGGAAGAACGGACTTGCCAAACCATGCGGAGGCCTAAAAAATCTACTGTCCTTCCCCAGAATGTCAGTAAGTATTTCCTGTGTCTTTAGAGTCTCCCTGAAGGCAAGTCCGCTAAGGGTCAGAAAAAGAGAATGGGAAAAGGTGTGATTCCCTACGATATGACCCTCTTCGTTTATTTGTCTTACGAGATGTGGATGTCTCCGGGCATTAGCACCGCAAACAAAGAAGGCCGCTTTTACACCATAGTGTTTTAAAATTTCTAAAACCCTTGGAGTTATTTCTGAATTCGGACCGTCGTCAAAGCTGAGAGCAACCTTCTTAGGATTCATAATCGTAGGACTTGTATTCTTCACCGCTCGATGACCTCGGAAGTTTCTTGATTTTCAGCTTCTCAATTAAGTCTTTTCCCTTTGTGGATATGGTTTTTTCAAACACCTCTGCCCTTTCTTTAATCGGCTTTACTACTTCTGCTTCCACCCTCGGATTCTTAAAGGGAAACATTATGACAAAAAGCGATAGACAGAGAGCGAACCACAGGAGCCAGTATCTATCAGAGATGAACTTCTCTTCTCTAATTGGATGGAGCTTGGCGAACTTCTCAGGCTTCTTAAGAAATATCCTGGCCAAACCGTTTGGAAAATACTGAACCATAGCCATAAAAAGCCCTCTTCCATAACGTCGCCCGGAGGTCTCAACGCGAAACCCCATATCAAGGCATACTCTGCCGACGCCTCTGAGACGCTGAGACAGGTCGGCATCCTCACTGAGTTTGAGTTTCGTGTTAAACCCTCCTATCTGAAGGAAAGCCTTTTTCCTCACCGCGAGATTAGCCCCCGAAAGCGTCCACCCACCTGAGAAAATGCGGTCAAATATCCAGGGAATAAAGATCAGATAACGCACTGCAAATCGGGCTAAGAATGGACCGTTGTAAAGGGAATGAAATCCCCCAAAAGCCACAAGCTCAGGATCGCTCTCGAATCCTTTTAAAATCTTCGAAAGCCAATTAGGGGGCACTATCGTATCAGCATCCGTAGTGGCAATAATAGGAGCCTTCGCAGCCATAAATCCGGCCTGTCGGCTATAGCCTACGCCCTCTTTGGGTTCAAACACCACCTTTGCCCCAAAACGCTCGGCTATTTGCCCCGTCCGATCCTGAGAGTTGTTGTCAACGACGATTAGCTCAAAATCCTTAAAATCTTGATTCATCAGGCTAACGAGCGTTCTTTCTATAAATTTCTCTTCATTAAAAGCCGGAATAACAACGGATATAGGAGGGTTCTCAGGATTTTTATGAAACCCACCCACACTATTTACCGATGCGCTCTCTACCTCAGAGAGTTTGTTCGTACTCTTCTTTTTCCTCAGCAGGAGGCGAAACCTCTCAAGAGAAAAATATCCTACGAATCCTCCGAGCGTCCAAAATAGCGGATCCATGATTCCGTCATGGATTATCTGGGGACGGCTTACATTGCGGCTATGGTAATGATTGACAAAATCACCGATCTCTTTAATACACCCTATGGCGAGCGCGGCAGTCCAGGTATCAAACGCATATCCGACTATGGTTCCAAGCAGAAAATGCACGCCCTCGTCATTGGAGTTTATCTTCTTTTCTGTAACTATTGTTTCTTTATCCGAAGAAAACCCAAGGGATTTGTAAATTTCAAAATTGTCCAATAAATTCGTTCCAAGGGTTAAGAAAACCAGGATTAAAATTAATGCGGAAATAAAAAGCTCATTTTTTAATATCCGGATTTTCCATACAGCGAGCGCTTTGACTAACTTCCCAGGAATATATATCTTCCCTCCAAATACATCGTTTCTTGTTAGAGCCACTACCATAATAAGGATCGAGACAAACGCCAAGCCCAAAATATTCATGAGCATATTATACAATTAAATGCAGCTCTTTTTCAAGAAAAAAATTCCAGCCCAAACCGCCGTGCAGACCCGCCACCTATCACCTATTTCCAGGCGAAAAAGGTGATTTCACTGTTGCAAGTAGTTATTCTTGTGAGATAATAATCGGGCTACACAGAAGGCCCATTTATAAATGATAAGCTAAGGAGACATTATGGAACTAATTACAGAATTTATAAAGGTTCTTTTACACCTAGATAAGTATCTCAATATCATCATACAGAACTATGGCATCTGGACTAATCTAATTCTTTTTATAATCATCTTTTGCGAAACGGGTCTTGTAGTGACACCATTCCTTCCGGGAGACTCTCTACTCTTTGCTGCAGGCACTTTTGCAGCTGTCGGCTCGCTTGAGGTGAAATGGCTACTCATACTTCTCGCCACCGCAGCCGTGGTAGGGGACACTGTGAACTACTCAATAGGACACTTTGTGGGGCCGAAGGTTTTCTATAAGGAAAATGTACGCTTTCTGAATAAGAGGTATTTAGAGCGTGCCCATGAGTTCTATGAAAGGCAT
>Ga0070737_10004297_pt1 | contig 14409 bp, 13 predicted proteins | sample Coa_R1_10_FD_66438 | JGI IMG/M metagenome (GOLD analysis project Ga0070737, IMG submission 66438) | Surface soil microbial communities from Centralia Pennsylvania, which are recovering from an underground coalmine fire - Coalmine... | ecosystem: Environmental > Terrestrial > Soil > Unclassified...
CCGTTGGAGCCGCCGTTGGAGCCGCCGTTGGAGCCGCCGTTGGAGCCGCCGTTGGAGCCGCCGTTGGAGCCACCGTTGGAGCCACCGTTGGAGCCACCGTTGGAGCCGCCGTTGGAGCCACCGTTGGAGCCACCATGATGGCCATGGTGCTCACCGTGGCTCTGCTCGCACTGGACTCCGCCACTGGTGGATTTGCCGACGTTGGCGTTCGGCGCCACCTGCACCGGGGCCACGGCCCCGCTCGCGCTCCCCGAGCCAACGAGCGTCTTCTGCACGGCCTGACCGCACTGCCCCGCCCCACCGGAGCCGGCGTTATTGTGCTCGGCCGTCGTGTCCCCCGTCGACAGGTTGACGTTGGCGTTCGGCGCCACCTGCACCGGGGCCACGGCCCCGCTCGCGCTCCCCGAGCCAACGAGCGTCTTCTGCACGGCCTGGTTGCCCTGCCCCGCCCCACCGGAGCCGGCGTTATTGTGCTCGGCCGTCGTGTCCCCCGTCGACAGGTTGACGTTGACGTTCGGTGCCACCTGCACCGGGGCCACGGCCCCGCTCGCGCTCCCCGAGCCAACGAGCGTCTCCTGCACGGCCTGGTTGTCCTGCCTCACCCCACCCGGTTCGCCTTCGTCGCTCCCAGGGACCAGCGGACCCGAGGCAGCTAGCGGCGAGCTAGAGCCGTGGAGGCTTCCCCCATCCCACGGAGCGCTCCGGCTCAAGCGACCGGCGTCGCCCGCCTGGCTGGCGTTCCGGGAGCTTCCGGCTCCCTGCCCGGACCCGGCCGAGGATGAGGCGCTGGCTGCCTGGAAACGGTCCGAGAGGCTTGAGGAAAAACCAGTGGGGCTCCCTCCTTGCTTGGGACTTGGTTGGGCCGAACCGACAACCTGGGCGTCATCGTCCCCCTCCGGCCCAATCCACCCTGCAGGTGGCGCGACCGAGGGGGGAAGCGCTGGTCCCAACAGGACCAGGCCGGCGAGCGAGGGACCGTCTGAGGCGTGGCCAAGGGCCCCCACGCGGACATCGCTGGCTCCGGTGCGATCTGCACCAGCCTGGGTGGTGGCCAGCGCAGCAGCGGGGCTCAACGCCGTCAGTGCAACGACGCTGGCTCCCACGACGAACGTGGCGCGCATGCGATGCAGCTGTCGCACCGCTTGGTGAATCGACTTATTAGTGTGCTCTGCCTCGCCCGCCCCTAGGCAAGCGAACCCACGCAGATCCATGCGGAAACGTACCTCCATGTGAAGACGGACTTCAGATCACCGATCTGGGGTCGGAGTTGGGTTTTGGGGCCATAGGAGCAATCCATGTGTCGGAGCCCCAAAGGCAAGGCCAACGCTCAGCCAGGGCGCTTCATAGGCGATACCCAGGCGAGTGGACGCAGGTGCTCAGGCCGGCTCGGCCACCTCCATGGGCGTGACATCCCTACCGGAAGTGATAGAAAGAGGACAATCCAGGCTGATGATCCAGGTGTGAGGTCGGAAGCCGAGCTTCCATCTGCCGGCGCTCGCCGGATCTCGGCCAAGGGTGGAAGCCAGAGGTCGAGGACACGGGATGAACACCTCAACTTGGACATCGTGGACGCTGAGCACCTGCAGCCCACCATTGCCTCCGATCGTCGGAGCCCTGCCCCTGACGGCCATCCGCCCGATGAAGACTGAAGTGGGGGACTCTCGAAGATCGTCGCCAAGAGGTTGTCTCTCGGCGTCAATGCTCTAGGAGGAGAAGGGACGAAGAAAGCGTCGACACCCAAGACGAGACTCCTGCCCAGAGCCTGCAGCAGGGCGATGACTACCAGATTGGGGATTCGATCCCGGATGCCAGCCAGCGATGTCCCGATGAGACGGGATACGATCCTCAGCGCGAGACTATCGATCGGGTGTGTACCTACAACGAGTTCAGGCGACAAGGAAGGCCAAATTCCGGGACCCCGGTGAGGCTCGAAGATCGAACGGCTTGATTCAAGATCCACGCGTCCCAGCCTCACGGGGAGGACAACCGCATTTGGGCGTTGGGTCTCAACGGCGTATGGCAGTCGACGACTCTTACCCAGCGCAGCTGTCTGCGATAGCCAGCGCGGCGCTGCGAGAGCCGTATGGTCACCAAAAGGCCTGATCGAAAGGTTGGCGTTACCAGCCGCGACCATCTCGATCCATGCAGGACCTCGGTCGGCAGCCGCTTCGGTGCCTGCTGTTCGGGTTGCAGATAATGATCCATCCGCTCTCCATGAGAGCGCTAAACGATTCGATTGAAGGGCAAGGGGCAGTGCAGCCAACTTACCGGACTGCTCAGACACCGATGTCGCCTGAGGCACGGTTACGGCGTCCAGTGAACCTGTGCCCTCTCGGACGTCCACAAGCGCGGAGGTGAGGCCGGACATACCCCCGCTTTGGCAGAACGTGAGTGGCTGCTCGGCCGCAGCGGCATTTATCCCGCCTAGGGCCACGAGTGCACCAACCACGGCCGCCGCTCCCAGCCAGATCTCCAGAGAGGAGCGTAGGGATGCCATCTTCAACGCACGGACACCACCTGCCAGAAGCCACGCCAACAAGGCCCTAGCCGCCACTACTCTCTGGGCCGAGCACCACCCGCGCTGCACGAAGACGATGAGACACCTCCGAATCCGGGGCTCCACCGACCCCGATCCTTCCCGCAACAGCCGCCGCGAACATTAGCGCGTGTGCCCGGTCAGGGTCAAGCAGGTGGACGGCATGGGAACCTGTCCCAGGTTGGCAGGTAGGGGCGGGACCGCGACCAGTGGGTACCCCATGGTGTTCAACCAGGCCGGCCGCCCCAGGTGCCGGAGGGCGACACTGATCCCGTGACCGCTGGTAGTCCCCGGGCAGCCCACCCGCAAGCCTTGCCCATGGGGCGGCCAGGACCTTGTCCACGTTGCCCTCGGCAGCTCCCAGCCCCCGCAGCCGCGGGTCTTCTCCCTCCAGCCGCCATCAATAGTCCTGGAGCCCGTCGCGGTTCTCGAGCAGGTAGCGCTCCACTTGAGCTGCCCGCTGCGCCTGCCGCTCGTCCGCCGCCTCGTCTCGGCCAGCCTCCTGGACCCAGGCCTACACCTCCTCCAGCTCTCCCCGACGCCCTGCTCCATCGGCCTCCTGACCCCGCCCCCAACCCAACACCCGGCGCAACTCCCGAGCCAGGTGGAACCGCCCAGCTGCCAGCTCGCTCCTGGCCAGGAGCCCACCCCTTCCTTCTCCCAGCCCTCATGGGCGAAGACCAACCCCACCTCCAGGTGCTGCGGAACTCGGCGAAAGGCGCCCACCTGGACGTTTGCGCCTCCCCGCCTCCTCGATCCCAGGTGCGGATCCTGCGACGTCGCTCGGTCAGGCGGCGTCGGCGGGTGCCTCGAGCCGGGCCGCCACCAGGGCATCGGGAAGGAAGGGATGCGCTTGCCGCGGTGCCAGGGAGGCGACGGCCAGGAGAGTCGGTCGCCCTGGGTGACCGCGTGCCCGCGCCAGACCAGGGTGGAGGTGAGGAGCGACCTCGCGCTCGCCCGCTCCGGTCCCTGCGGCCCTCAGGGGCTGCGTGCAGCGGCGAGGGGTCCCCTCGATCGCCCACCGAGCGGCGTCGGCGAGCGCCACCTCCTCCGCGGTCGCCGTGGGGTCGGTGGGGAGGAGATGAGTGTCCTGGCCGCGGCCGCGAGGATCGTGCACCGGCACCGGCGCCTCCCGGCACGTGACCCACCAGCCGGGTGAAGGCCGATCGCTCCCCCAGCCGTCCCCGGGCCTCGACCCGGCAGGTGCGCCAGGCCAGGTCGGATCCCCGGGCCGGCTCGGGCGAGCGGGCAGGAGGCCCCGTCCGCCACCACCTCCAGCTCCCGCTCCGGGGACCACTCCCCCGGCTCCCGGAGCATGGCCGCGGCGAGCTCGACCGGGGTCGACCCTTGCCGGCGGTGGGGCCGCACGCCGACGGGCGGCGGGAGCGGCATCCCACCCCAGGGTGGCAGGGCCACGCTGACGAGGGTGAGGCCGTTGACGAAGGCCAGGTCCTGTGGAGGACGGTGTCGGGCCAGCCGCAGCTGGCCCTGGGGACAGCGCCGGGACGACCATGACCGCCGGCCGCCGCCGGAGCGGCTCCAGGCTCCGATCTGCAGGGACCGGTGGTGGGCCTCATGAGCCCGGCGGCCATCCGGCTCGACCAGCGGGGAGAGTCGGGTGATGGGGTGGCGGCCGGGCAGACGACCCAGGCGACGGTCAGCCTCTCGCCGCTGGCGAAGGAGGGGCAGGTGAAGCCGTCGGCGAGGACGAGAAGGATGGTCTTCCAGAAGGTGGCCCCCGGTCGAAGGAGGTGGGGGCTGGCATCTGACGATGACGCGCGGGGGGCTGCATCGAGAGGTGCCTCTTCGGCGTGGAAGTCGGAGGTGGAGAGCCCGAGGTGTCGCGGTCAGGGGGCACTTTCCTCCCCAGGTCGCGTCCATGCTCCGGCTCAGGCCCTATTCCTTGCGGTCGACACGGAACTGCGAACGCCAAGGCGTCCGGTTGCGCCGGAATGCGCATCCCATGGGGCGATGGCATCCTCGGACCCGACGCCGCCGTCCGCTGGCGCCCTCCCTGACGCCGCTGGCACCGGGGTGAACGATGCTGGAGGGGCTGAAGGTCCTACCCAGAGGGGTCCATTCGACCCTGGGAGTCTCCGGTCCCTGGTCTAACGTCTTTTTTCGAGGTGATGCATATTGCAGGTCGAGAAGGAAAAGGTCGTAGGCCTGATCCGGCAGGTGGCCGGACCCCAGCGGGCGGAGCAGGTGGGCCAGCTCCTCCCCGATCCGGTCGACCTTGATCGGTACGCCGGCATGCTGCGGGAGCTGGGCGTGCAGCCCGAGGATCTGGTGACGCGGACCACGACGTGGCTTCCTGAGCCTCTAAGAGGCCTTCTCACGCGGTTCATCCCCCAGCGTCACTAGAGTTGCCGCCGCCGGAGCCGCTGACGGCCGACTGAGATCACCGAGCGTTGGCTGACGGAGGGTTGATCGCACCGGTCATGGTTCGTGTCGTGGCCCTGGCCTTCGATCTGAGGGAGGTCGTGTCCGTGCCGAGGGGCGCGGAGCCGCTCTTCATGGGGTTGGACGCTCGGGTCGACTTCGCGCCGGTCTGAGCCCAGGATCTGGAGGGCGGGCCCTGAGGGGGCCCGTCGTGATCCAAGGCCGAGCGGCCAACGAGAGGACGGGCCGGGGAGGCCCAAGATCCCCTGGTGGGATGGGCCCCGGCCCCTTTGGCCTTCCCCAGAGCCTGTTCGTGGGGGTGGACCCCGGCCAAAGGCGGCCCGCGGAGAGCTTGTGTAGCGCTCACCGAGGTGGTTCAAGCGAGGCTCGTGACGGGTGCGCGTTGGCGGCATGGAAGGCCCTCGTGCGGCACCGGCGAGGGGAGCCTTCCTCCGAGCTTGCGATGGTTCGGGCGCCCACGAGCGGTCGGAGGAGAACGGCCCCGGGGTCGGTGACGGCCCGTGACCTCGGGACGAGGTGACCGGTCGTCTCGGCCGGCACGCTCCAACGGCAGGCGCGACCCCTTGACGTGGGGATCGCGTCCGCGTATATGTAATTTCGTTATGTGGAGCAATTGTCCCATTGTGCAGAACAGCTCCCGGGGAGGCCGCGTGAGGACGTGTGGCCTCCGTTCCCGCCCTGCGGCGCGTCGGCCCCACGCCGAGCGGCGCTAGCGGTTGGACGTGCCGGACGATGGCGGGTTGGCGAAAGACGGCCCTTGGCCTTCTGCCGTTGTTGGCGATGGTCGCTTGCGGCTCCCCGGCGCCGAGCACAAGTGGCCCATCTGCGGCGCCCAAGACCCCCTACACGGTTCGCTTTGGATCGGTGGGCGGGTTGACGGACGCGGGGATCTACCTCGCCAACGAGCTCGGCTACTTCAAGGCCGCGGGCATCGTCATCCAGATGACCCGAATGGCCGGGGGGTCGGACCTGACGACGGCGATCGCCTCCGGCAACCTCGACGTCGCCGGGATCGCGGTGACCGCAGGCCTGTTCAACTCCGTCGCCGGGCATATCGACTTGAAGATCGTTGGGGACAAGAACAGTGCGCTCCGGCTTGGCAACCAATGCATCTCTGCCACGCACATTGTCGCCCGTAATGACCTCATCGGTAGCGATGAAGCGCAAACCTTGAGCAATTTGAGGGGGAAGAAGGTCGGCGTCACCGACAAGACCTCGACGGCCACGGCGAACCTCGACTTCGTGCTCAACCGATATGGGATGAGCATCAAGGACGTGCAGCTGCAGGTTCTCAGCTACCCCGAGATCACCGCTGCCTTGATCAACGGAAGCATCGATGCGGCGGTGGAGCTCGAGCCCTACCTCTCGCAGGCCATCGACTCGGGGAAGGTCAAGGATGTGAGCGGCGAGTGCGAGGTCTTGCCTGCGGGTGTCCAGAGCGCGACCCAGGTGCCGATCGTGTTCAGCGAGAGCTTCATCAAAGAGCATCGCTCGGTGGCTCAGGCCTTCATGGTTGCCTACATGAGGGGGGTCCGGGCCTACGACGACGCCTTCCTGAAGGGGATCAACAAGGACCGTGTGATCCAGCTGCTGGCCCAGGCCTCGGGTCAGCCGGTCAGCCTGATCGCCCACGAGCACGTGGCCGGGCTCGACCCCAACCAGAACGTCAACATCGCCTACTTGACGAAGGTGGAGAACTGGTTCGAGCAGCAGGGGTTGCTCCAGGCCAAGATCGATGCCTCGAGCCTGGTCGACCCCTCGTTCGCCAAGGAGGCCGTCAAGGAGCTCGGGACGTATCGATATTGACCTCGATCGAGGCGAGCGATGGTCACCGTCATGACGCCGATGCCCGGCGGCCGGTCTTGTGCCGGTCGGGGTTCGTGGGATCGGTGGTGAGGCGAGGTGCCGTGATCATCGGCACGACGATGGGGCCTCTGCGACGGTCACCGTCCGCGGCCCTTCGCCCGGCCTCGACCGCCCCCGTGCCGACCGGATGGACGTGCGGCCCTGGGGGACGGCCGGCGGTGGCGACGCCGGCGGTGGGGATGACGTCGGGGATGCCCCTGTCGGGGGCGGTGGACGCGAGCGCGCTCGGTGGAGGTCGGCGAGCCCGTCGTGTCATCTCTCGACGCGGCGACCTCGCCCGTGAGGCGACGGGTCGGACCCTCCCGGCTCCGTGGTCGGCGGCGAGGCCGGGACCCATCGGCCGCGGCGCTCCCTCGGGGAAGGCGGTGACGGGAGCGCCTCTCGCCGACCGGCCGAGGCATCGTTGGGCATCGTCCGCCGGCGCGTGTCCCGGCGGTGCGGGGCGAGGCGGGGGACGTCCTCGCCCGGCTCGCTTCGGGCTGGTGCCGGCGGCGACGTGGGAGGGACGGCCTGCGGCGCGATCCGCGCTGACGGCCTCGTGCTCGGGCCTGCCCTGGAGGTGGACGAAGTGGTGAAGATCGAGGACGGCCATCTCATGGCTCCGCTCGGTTGAGATGCCGGTCGTACTGCTGCATCCGATCGGGCTCGACGGGCGTTGTTGGCAATGGATGGGGCTCGACGGGGCGGTCGCCTACGACCTCCCGGGCCATGGCGGCCGACCGCGACCGGCGACGCTGACGATGGCCGATCTCGCCGACGATGTGGTGGCGAACGTGAGCGGGCCGCTCGACCTGGTCGGGCTCTCGATGGGGGGGATGGTCGCGCTCCACGTCGCCCTTCGACACCCAGGCCGGGTTCGCTCGCTGGTGGTCGCCTGCAGCAGCGCGCGTGCCGATCGTGAGCTGCTCCAACGGCGGGCCGAGATGGTGGAGCGGGTCGGCATGGGCGGCGTCCTCGACGAGACCCTGCGACGCTGGTTCACGCCCACGGCCCTCGACGACCCTGACCACCCCGGCGTCCGCTACGCTCGAGAGCGCCTCCTGGCCGACCGCGCCGAGGACTTCGCCGCGGCCTGGCGGGCGATGAGCCAGCACGACGTGCTCGACCAGCTGGGCCGCGTCCAGGTCCCGGTCACCGCGATCGCTGGGGAGCAGGACGCGGCCTCTCCGATCGAGGCGCTCAGGGCGATCGCGGAGGGGGTGGCCAACGGTCGGCTGGTCGTGCTGCCCGGCCCGCACATGCTCCAGCTGGAGGAGCCGGCTCGGCTGACCGAGGCGGTCATGGCCCACCTGGCCGGGCGCTAGCGCGCTGCGATGGGATCGGTCGAGGCGGCCCCGGGCCCCCCGATGCCCCCGGGTTGGCCGCGGGCACGGTCGAGGCGTCGAGCGACCCCTCGGCCGGCCCCCGACGGCCGGGCCCAGGGATGGGCCGGGGCCGTGGGGGAGGCCGGCGGGGGCGCCCCGGCCGTCGGGGTCGGGGCCGAGGGGCCCGAGAGGGTCGGACGGGGATGAGGACGGGAGGGATGCGCAGGGTCGTGGCCGTGGAGCCCGGTGGCCCGGAGGTGCTGGTGGTGGAGGAGGCGCCGTTGCCGGGCGTGGGTCCCCACCAGGTCCGGATTCGCAACCTCCTGGCCGGGATCAACTTCGCCGACATCAACGCTCGCCGGGCGACCTACGCCCATCGGGGGACCAGGTTCCCGTTCGTCCCCGGGCTGGAGGCGATGGGCGTGGTCGAGGCGGTGGGGGAAGGGGTGGACGAGGCCCTCATCGGTCGCCGGGTCGCCGCCTTCCCGATCGGCGGGGCCTATGCCGAGGCGGTCGTGGCGCCAGCGGATCTGGTGATGCCGATCCCCGATCGGGTGGACGACGCCCAGGCCGCCGCCTTTCCCGTCGTCGGCCTCACCGCCTACCACCTGCTGGTGAGCGTGGCCCGGGCTCGGCCAGGGGAGTCGGTGGTGATCACCGCGGCCGCGGGCGGCGTCGGCACCACCGCCGTCCAGGTCTCACGGCTGCTCGGCCTGAGCCCGATCATCGCCGCGGCCGGCTCTGCCCGGCGGGCGCGCCACGCGATCTCGCTGGGCGCGACGCATGCGGTCGATTACTCGAGCCAGGACCTGGCCGTCGCCGTGCTCGAGGCGACCGAGGGCCGGGGGGCGGACATCGTGCTGGACGCGGTCGGGGGCGAGGTGCGCGAGGCCGGGTTCCGCTCGCTCGGCGTTCTGGGACGGCTGGTGCAGTTCGGCAACTCCTCCGGCCAACCCGAATCGCAGCCCTCGCCGCTCGAGTCCCGAGAGCGCGCCATCGGCAGCTGCGGCTTCCACCTGGGTCGGCTACGGGGCTCGCGACCCGACCTGATCCGCTCGGGGGCGGCACGCCTGCTCGAGTGGATGCAGGCCGGTGAGCTGCGCATCGAGGTCGGCGAGCACGTTCCCTTGACCGCGGTGAGGGAGGCCCACCGGCGGCTGGAGTCACGGCAGGTGGTCGGGAAGCTCCTCCTCGACCTCCGTTCGACGTAGCGCATGGGGGCGCGGTTCGGGGGCCGACCGATGCCGTCCTGGGGGAGAGCCGGTGGATGGCGTGCCGGCGCCGCGTCCGGCCCGCTCCTGACCTCCCTGTCGAGCGCGGCCCCGTCGCCCTGCGTGCCGCGGTCGGCGCGCTCGCTCGACCGTCCCGCCCCGGCGGTGGCGGCGACCGAGGCCGTGCCTCGCCGGCTCCCGGGCACGGCCTGGGCCCCCAGCGCCGTTGCCTCCCCGAGGGGAGGGGGTGGTGGGCGAGCACGGGCCGGCGGTCGCCGGCCCCGCCCCTCCTGCCGTCGATCGCCGCCATCGTCGTGGTCGGCGTCGGCCTGCTCGCGATGGCGGGATGGTTGGCCCGGCGCTGCCGGGCGCCACGTCGGCCCGCCGGTGACGCCGCGGTTCGGGCTGATCGTGGATCGAGCCGGCGGCCGCTGGGTGGCCCGGGCGATCCAGCGGGCGCCCTCCACGGCCGCCCTCGTCTCGGCCGGCGCGGGGCGTTGGGGAGGAGATGGGGTGGAAGGCTCGCGGAGCGATGGGCTCGAGTTGTGGCCAAGGGCCACGAGCTCGCCTCCAAGGGCGCTTCCGTCGCTTGCAGATGGGAGGAGGCGATGACGAGGAGACTTCGAGTGGCTGTGGTCGGTGCCGGCATGGGGGGCTTGACGGTGGCCGCCACCCTCCGTCGGATCGGCATCGAGGTCGAGGTGTACGAGCAGGCGACGCAGTTCATGCGCGTCGGCGCCGGCATCCAGATGACGCCGAACGCGATGAAGGTGCTCCGGGCCCTCGGCCTCGAGCCGCGCCTGGTCGAGGTGGCGTTCAGGCCTCCGGTGATGCGCAACCGGGACTGGGACACCGGGAAGCTGACCTTCGAGCTGACCTTGGGGAGCCGTGCCGAGCAGGAGTACGGGGCACCGTACCTGCTGCTGCATCGGGGCGACCTCCATCGGGCCTTGACGACCTTGGTCCCAGACGAGATCGTCCACCTCGACAAGAGGTTGGTCGACCTCGAGCAGGGGCCGGATGGTGTCGAGCTGGAGTTCGCGGATGGGAGCGCTGCCCAGGCCGACGCGGTGATCGGGGCGGACGGCGTCCACTCACGCGTCCGCGAGATCCTCCTCGGGGAGGAGGCACCGGCTTTCACCGGCCGCGTCGCCTACCGCACGGTGTATCCGGTCGAGCTCTTGGGCGGCTACGAGATCGATCCGGCCTGCAAGTGGTGGGGGATCGACCGCCACATCGTCATCTACCACGTCTCGGCCGGGCGGGAGGTCTACTTCACGACCAGCGTCCCCGAGGACTGGCGGATCGAGTCGTGGTCGGCCAAGGGCGACGTGGAGACGCTGAAGGCGGCCTTCAGGGGCTTTCATCCCGACGTCCAGCGGGTGCTCGACGCCTGCCCTGAGGTCCACAAATGGGCCATCTACGAGCGTGAGCCGTTGCCCTGCTGGTCCAAAGGTCGGGTGACGCTGCTGGGCGACTCCTGCCATCCCATGACCCCGTACATGGCTCAAGGCGCCGCGACCTCCATGGAGGACGCCGTGGTGCTGGCACGTTGCCTGGAAGGCGTCGACCGGGACGGGATCGCCGAGGCCTTTCGAGGCTACGAGGCGACGCGCAAGCCTCGCACCAGCAGGATCCAGCGCGAGTCGAGCTTGAACCGCTGGCTGCGACACCCGGACCGGCCGGATTGGGTCTATGCCTACGACGCCTGGGAGGCGCCGCTGGAGGCCGGATGGGCATGAGCCCCATGGCCGGGACTGGGGCAGGTGAGCGGCCGGGGGGCGGGCGAGCCGGCGGGCCGGGTTTCCCCGCATCGCGCACCAGGGATGAGGGCCGCGCCACCTTCCCCAGGGGGGATCCGTGCCGAGCTCGACCGGGGGCCGGCGGTTCCCGGATGCCCCGCGCCCCAGGGGCCCACGCTGAGCCCGAGGGCGAGGCCCGGCCTCGACCGCGCGCTCGCTGGATCGGTCCATGGCCGACGGCTCGGCGTTGCCCGGGATCCGAGCGACCGAGCGGCGCTCCGACGGCGGGGCCCGAGCAGGCCGGCTGCCCCTGGCGATCACCGTCGGCTCGGCCCGTCGGGTCGGTGGCCACCTCGCGCGCGGCCCTCGCCTGGGCGTCCGCCGGGATGGGGCGATCCACGTTGGACGCCGTTGGCGGGAGAAGGCCCTGGCTATAATTTCGCTAATTTGAACGTGTGTTTTGTTATAAGGAATGGCACCGATGCCCGCCGGTGTCCGGCATCCCGTCAGTAAGGTTCTCTCCCTCCTCCGTTGGATGGCCGAGGCCGGCGCCGGTCCCTGGGGCGTGCGGGAGATCGCCGACGGCCTCGACATGTCTCCGAGCACCGTGCATCGCGTCCTGAGCCTCCTCCACGAGGAGGGGTTCGTCTACCGGGAGCAGGGCGGGCGCTACGGGCTCGGGGTGGAGCTCTACCGGATCGCCCACTCCGTCACCAACAGCTTCTCTCTGCATCGGATCGCCCTGCGGCATCTCCGGGAGCTGGTGGCGACCTGCAACGAAACCTCGGCCCTGTGTGTGTATCGGCCCGACACCCATCAGATGATGTTCGCCACGGTCGTCGAGTCGCCGCATCCCATTCGGTACATCATCGAGACGAATCGCTGGGGCCCTCTCCACGCCGGGGCCAGTGGGCTGGCCATCCTGGCCTTCCTGCCCGAGGTCGAGAGGCGAGAGGTGGTCTGGCAGAGCGCCTTGCCCCCGATGACCGATCGGACCATCACCGACCCTGGCGCCCTGGAGCGTCGGCTCGACCACATCCGCCAGCTCGGCTACGCCATCTCGCGTGGCGAGCGGACGCCGGGTGCGGTCGGCATCGCAGCACCGATCTTCGGCCCCGACGGGGTCGTCCTCGGGGACGTGCTGGTGACGCTCCCCGAGGCCCGCTTCGATCCGACGATGGAGCCGGGGCTGGCGGGGTTGGCCATGAGGTGCGCCAACGCGATCACGCTGGAGCTCCAGGGCCAGCCCCGTGCTCGCTCCTCGAGCGCGGGTTGAGGGAGAGGTCGGCCATCGGATGCCGGTGAGAGCCTCGTCGCGCGATCTGCACCGTGACGTTCCGAGGGGAGGGCGTGCAGCCGGCCGACGTTGACGGTGCGGCGTGGAGGGAGCGGAGGTAAGGCATGAGCGAGGTCGTGGTCGGTCCACGGACGACGGTGGCCAGTGAGGCGGTGCTCGAGGTTCGTGACCTGAGCCGGATCTACATCACCAAGACCGGCCAGTCGGTGGTCGCGATCTGGAATCTCTCGATGACCCTCTGGCGTGGGAAGGTGCTCTCGTTGGTCGGGCCCAGCGGTTGCGGCAAGAGCACCTTGCTGCGAGTTCTGGCCGGTCTCGACCGTGACTACGCCGGGACCATCCGGTGGGCGACGCAGCAGGGCCGTCCGGCCACCGCGACCGTGTTCCAGGTCGACTCGCTCTTCCCCTGGCTGACGATCGAGGGGAACATCGACCTGCCGCTCCGCGTCCGAGGGCTCCAGCGTGGGGCCCGAGCGCAACGCATCGATCGTTACCTCACGCTGGTGGGGCTCGATGCCTTTCGGAAGGCGTATCCGCACGAGCTCTCCGGAGGGATGCGGCAACGGGCGGCGGTGGCGCGGGCCCTGGCCGTGGAGCCGCTCGTCCTCTTGATGGACGAGCCGTTCGCCGCCCTCGATGCACAGACGCGGTTGGTCATGCAGCAGGAGCTGCTGCGCATCTTGGGCGAGGTCGGCCCGACGGTGCTCTATGTGACGCACGATCTCGAGGAGGCGCTCACCTTGGGGCATCAGGTGGCGCTGATGAGCGGCAGGCCGGGGCGCATCCGTGAGGTGCGAGACCTGGATTTTGGATCACGCGAGGACGTGATGGCCATTCGGGCCAGGCCGCAGTTCGCGGATCTGGTCAAGGAACTCTGGCAGGGGCTTGCGGCCGAGGTCGGGACGACCCTGCAGTGAGGTTGGGAGGCCCATGGGTGACGTGAGCGTGGTGGACACGGGCTCCTTGGCAGAGGAGGAGCTGCGGCAGGCAGACCGGATCGCCCGTCAACGGTGGATGCGCCGGCACCGACGGGACCTGGCCCTGCAGGTGGTCCTGGGAGGCGGCTTGCCCGTGCTCCTGCTCGGCCTCTGGCAGCTGGGGGCCGACGTTGGCATCATCGATCAGCGTTTCTTCCCCTCCCCGGTGCGGATCGTGGCACGCTCCTACGACGATGTGGTCAATCACGGCCTTCTGCCGGAGCTGGCTCACGACGTGCAGATCACGCTCATCCGCCTGTTGATCGGGTTCGCGATCGGTGGGGCCATCGGCATCCTGTGCGGCCTTGCCATGGGCAATGTGAGGATGGTTCGAGATGCGCTCTCGCCGCTCATCTACGCAACCTATCCGATGCCCAAGATCGCCATCTTGCCCCTGCTGCTGATCATATTCGGCATTGGCAATGTCAGCAAGGTCGCCGTGGTCGCGGTTGGCGTCTTCTTCGTCACCTGCTTGAGCACGGTCACCGGCGTGCTCTACTGCAACCCCATCTTTCGGGACGTTGGTCGATCCTTCGGCTTCCCGGTGCTCGTTCAGTACACGCACATCGTCATCCCCGCGGCCCTGCCCGCGATCATGAACGGGCTCAAGCTCGGCATCGGGCAGGCGCTCATCTTGGTCGTGTCGGCGGAGTTCGTCAGCGCCAACGATGGCCTTGGCTACTTCATCTGGTCATCGTGGCAGATCTTCGACATATCGAGGATGTTCTTGGGGTTGGCCTGTCTGGCCATCGGGGGGGCGATCGCGGTGATCGGTGGGGACCTCCTGGAGCGGTGGCTGGTGCCGTGGGGCAACCGGCAGTGATCCGCCGAGCGGTCGAGCCCAGATGGGCGATGGCCCGGTCGGGTTGAGAGATGAGCCCCTCGTCCCGGGTCCCGCCCCTCGAGGCTGCGGCACCGGTGGGGGAGGGCAAGGAGCCCGGCTGCCGGCACCGCCCGAGCCTGCCCGATGGGCTCTGCCGCCGACGCCGGCTGCGTGGGCGTCCTGCTCGACCAAGCCGCCCCGACCGGCGCCGCGGCGCCAAGCCGCCCAAGGGGTTGACAACAGCTGACGC
>Ga0070737_10004298_pt1 | contig 14405 bp, 16 predicted proteins | sample Coa_R1_10_FD_66438 | JGI IMG/M metagenome (GOLD analysis project Ga0070737, IMG submission 66438) | Surface soil microbial communities from Centralia Pennsylvania, which are recovering from an underground coalmine fire - Coalmine... | ecosystem: Environmental > Terrestrial > Soil > Unclassified...
CCGCTCACGCCGATGTGGTCGCCCAGGTCGAGCAGCTTGTAAAGCGCGAAGCCCTCGTCGCCCACGGCATCGAGGCGCACGTAGACCTGCAGCCGCTGGCCCTCCTGCTGCAGCGTGGCAAAGCCGGCCTTGCCCTGCTGGCGGATGGTCATGATGCGCCCGGCCACGGCCACCTGCGGCCGCTCGGCCTCGAGCGCTTCGGCTGCTGCCTCGCCCCACTTTGCCCTCACCGCGGGGATGGTATGGGTGAAGGCGAACCGGTTGGGATAGGCCGCCTGGCCCAGCTCTTCGATTTTCTTCAGTTTTCCCTGGCGCTCGTTGAAAACCCTGCGCTCAAACTCCGATTCGAACTCCATGCTTTTGGGGCTTTCCTTTGTGAAAAATCCGGTGGAAGGTCCAATGGCCAGTATAGCGGCTGTGCATCTGTAGTTTCCGATTTTGGCCGTGTGTCCGTTTGAAGGGTACGGGCTCGAGCCCGTACATCAGTCAGGCAATACGCTTCCGGACTTCAGCCCCGGAGGGAATGCGATTTCAATCTGACCCGCTACCCCGCTCCTGCATTGATCTGGCGCTTCGCGCCCGCCGGCATCCATCGTGTATAACCACCATGGATGCCTTACCAGCCGCCCATTCCGGACCCGAAGCAGCCCGGCAAAGGCTCAGGCCGCAACTCCGGTCTGGTCGGCGCCATCGTGCAGGCCGAAAAACTCATCCAGGTGGCGCTCATTCTGCCCTGCGCGGCGTTTGTCGGCTGGCTGGGCGGCGCGTGGCTGGGCGCCCGGCTCGATCACCCGTGGATCGCAATCGCCGGTCTTGTCTTCGGCGGGATTGCGGGCCTGGTCTACGTGGTCAGGCTGGCCATGAGCGCGGTCAACGACCCGTCCAATGCCGGCAAGAACAATACAGGAAGCGGCAATCGTCCCCGATGAACGAACACGAACACTCTCTGGCCGGCCTCAGCAACTCCGGCGTTGACGCTCTGCTGCGCCGCGCCCTTCGCATCATTGCCGTCGCAGGCGCGCTGGCGTCGGCCATTCTCTGGATCGCCTCGAACTGGCGCAACGCGGCCATGCTGGCTGTCGGCGCGGCCATCTCGGCGGCCAGCATCTTCGAGTGGCAGCGGCTGATCCGCTTCATCAACGCCAGACTGGACAGCAGGCAGGCTCCCCGGGGCACGGCCATCGCATTGGCGTTTTTCCTGCTGCGTTTGCTGGTCTTTGCAGGGGTCATTTATGGTAGCCTGAAGTGTTTGCGGGGCTCTGTGGCGGCGCTGTTGTGCGGCCTTGCCCTGGCGGTGCTGGCTACCGTCTGGGAAGCGCTCCGGCTGCTTCGCAACTGAAAACAGAAAGATTCTCTTCCATTCCATGCAGGAACTTGGCATTACCCATTTCTTCAACGCCATCTTCGGCGCGTTTTTTACCGCGCTGATGCAGCTTGCCGGCTTTCATCCGGCGCATCCCGGCAGGCCCATCAACGATGTCTTCGCGCTCGAGCTGCTGGTGGCGTTCGTCCTGATCGCCTTTTTCATCGTGGTGCGGCTCACGCTCTCGGTGGAGCGGCCCGGCCCGGCGCAGCATGTTGCCGAACTTGTGCACGAGTTCGTCGGCAGCATGGGCGACCAGGTGATCGGCCATGGCCACGAGCGCTTCCAGTCCTTTGTCACCTGCGTGCTGCTCTTCGTCCTGCTCAACAATGTGGTCGGACTGCTGGTAGGACTGATTCCGGGCGTGGTGACGCCGACCGCCCAGCCGGTGGTCCCGCTGGGAATCGCGGCGCTTACGTTCCTTTACTACAATTTCCACGGCTTGCGGGTAAACGGGCCCGGCTATATCAAGCACTTTTTAGGGCCTCTGCCCTGGCTGGCGCCGCTGATGTTCCTCATCGAGATCGTCTCGCACCTGGCGCGCATGTTGTCGCTCACCGTCCGTCTTTACGCCAACATGTTCGCCAGCGACATGCTGACGCTGGTCTGGTTCTCGATCATTCCCATCGCAGTGCCCGCTGTCTTTCTGGGCCTGCACTTCATGGTTTCGGTAATTCAGGCATTCGTCTTCATGCTGCTCGCCCAGATTTATCTCTCCATGGCGGTGGCGCACGAACACTAAAAGGATTCCGCCGGAGGGGCTTCCGCTCCGGGTAAACGGAAGGACTGCAAGCGTGAGGGGGCCAAAGGCCGGGTCCGATCTTCGGAGCCGGCCGGCACGGTGAGCCTCAACCACCCACTGGCGGCCAAATTTACGAGGAAGCAGGAGAACCATGCGGAAACTTCAGTACCTGTTCATGACTCTGGCGGCTATGTGCTTTGCCGTTCCGGCCTTCGCTCAGACCGGCGCAGCAACGCCGGCCATCAACCTGATCCCGATCGGCGCCGGCCTTGGCATGGGTCTGGCGGCCGGCCTCTGCGGCATGGGCCAGGGCCGCGCTGTCGGCTCGGCCTGCGAGTCGCTGGCCCGCAATCCGGGCACCCGCGCCGGCATCATGCTGTTTCTGGTGCTCGGTCTGGCCTTCATCGAATCGCTGACTCTTTTCACCCTGGTGATCGTGTTCGCCAAGATGTAATCCGGCGGCGCGCAATCCATACCGCGGCCCTGCGCATTGCCCGCAGGGCCGTTCTGTTTTCGCCGTTACCGCTGCGCGGGCTCGCCCGCGGCAGTCTCCGATTTCAGCATCTCGATGGCCTGGCGGTAGTCGAGATTCGGAGGCAGCGGCGAAAACCGGCTCTGCTCTTCGATCGTGTCGAAGATCCGCGTTTTGAAAACGACCCGGGCGCGCATCTGCATCTGCAGGCGCACGATGCGCCAGGTTCCGGGCTGGACTTCGGCCTGTTCGATCCTGATCCACCCTCCTTTGCTGAGCCGTCCCAGGATTCCCCAGCCGAAGTCCACATCCCGGTCGAGATAACCTTCGAGCCGCGTCACGCGGCCGGCCGCGGGGTCAATCCAGATTTCGCCGCTCATCGCCGTCAATACCTGGGTCTCGATATCCGGCGGATCGAATTTCGGGTTGGGAAAGAAGGCAAACCGCGCGACGGGTCCATCTTTTCCCTGCCCCGGTCCCGCGTACCGGTAGATGAAGGCCGCCGGCAGCATGCGCAGCACCTCGACCGCCCGCGCGGCGTCGGCATCCTCGGCCTGCTTGCGGTGCCGCTGTTTTGCCGGGTCGGTTTCGAGCTCCATCAGCCGTTCGAGCTCGCGCCGGTCGGCGTCGGCGCCAAGCGGCTCGTCGTTGATCGAGCGCAGCCGCGCTACATCGCCGTCCCTGGTTTCGAGAATTTCGCGGGTCGCCGTCAGCCGCGGCGTAGTTTTGCGCAGAAGGTAGCGCATGGGATGATTCGCATCCCGTGCAGCGCGCAGCTCGTTGGCCAGCGCGCGGTCCACCACAGCCTGCGGCAGGGGCTGGCCGGCGGCGGTGGGCGCGGCAGCCGCCTGCTGCGCCGGCCCGGAAACCGCCGTCGATGGAAAAAGACAGGCAAGAAGGCAGGCCGATGGCAGAAGAGCGCGCACTATCTCGATTCTAGCCGTCAACCGGCCTGGCGATCTATTTATCAAGGCCCGTTTCACGATCCGTTTCGGGAACTCGTGCTACATTAGACGCCAAGGATTCGCTCACGATCCGCAAACATTGAAGCCGCGCCCCCCTGTTGCGTATAGTGCGGGGAGGGCCCTTGCGGGCTCACGGAAGGAAAAGCTCATGGCAGTCGAGAATGGTCCCGCGCGCATCGGCAAAAGTGTCGTGATCAGCGGTGAAGTGAAGGGCAGCGAAGATTTAATTGTGGATGGCCGGGTAGAAGGAACCGTAACCCTGTCCGAGTGCCGGCTTACCATCGGTCCGACCGCCAGCGTGGCCGCCGACCTGGCAGCCAGAGATGTCCTCATCCAGGGCCGCGTGCAGGGCAACGTGGTGGCCAGCGGCCGCGTGGAGCTGCGCGCCGGCTGCACGGTCGAAGGCGATATCCGCGCCCTGCGGCTTGCAGTGGAAGACAACGCCGTTTTCCGCGGCAAGGTCGACCTTACCCAGGCCGCCGCCAGCAAAGGATCCGATGGCGCCAGTGCGCCGGCGGCCGGAGGAAACCTCTGACCCGGCATGCCTGCGCTCCGCGGCCATTGCTCATCGCGCGTGAGGTTTTCTGTTGTTAGGCCGTAAGAAGAAACAGGAGGGCGGCGGCGCGGCCAGTCAGGCCGGACTGACCGGTCCTCGCGTGCCGCGACACTCCGGCGCCTGGTCTGTTCTGCGCAAGCGGCTGGAAACCGAGCCGGGGCTGCGCATCCTCGACATCGGCTACACTTCGTCGGTGAACATCAACTATCTCACCGGCCTTGGCCACAGCATCTTCATGTCCGACCTTGTGCACGAGGCCTGCGCCGGCCAATGGCAAAACGGCCAGGACGAAGAAGGAAATCCTATCTGGGACACCCAGGCCTTTCTTGCCCAGACTCTCGACTTTTCCGGCCGCCTCTTCGACATTGTCCTGCTGTGGACCGCGCTCGACTACCTGCCCGATGCCTTCGTGCAGCCTGTCGTCTCGCACCTCTACTCGTCCATGAACCCGGGCGGACAGGTGCTGGCGCTCTTTCACACGCGCACGCAGGGCGAAGAGACGGTCCATTGCCGCTTCCACGTCAGCGCCGGCAATGAGATCCATGTGCAGCTTTCCGAGCCATTCCCCATCCGGCGGTCCTTTACAAATCGCAGCATCGAGCGGCTTTTTGCCGGCTGGAGCGGCCACAAGCAGTTCCTGGCCAGAGATTCGATCTCCGAGGTGATCATGACGCGATAAGGGCGACCGCGAAGCGCCGAAGGACCGGCGGAAAACAAGCAGGCCGTGCACGGCGGCGCACAATGCAGCTTTCCGCCCCCTTTTCGCTGTGGGCCTTGCTCCGGCCCTGTTCCCTGCTCTCAAAACGGCAGCCGGGGTTGCAGCTCCGCAATTTTCTCAGGCAACTCTCCCGTCTCCGCGTAACGGCTTCCAAGCTTCTGCTCCCGGCAGATGGCGTCCACCAGGTCGGCGATGCGCCTGCGGTACCCGGCGGAGACAAAGGCGCCGGCGCCGTAGCGCCGTTCGTAGGCCGCAAGCTGGCCGGGGAAATTTTCCTTTACAAAGCGCAAAAATGTGGGTTGCGAGCACGGTTTGAGGAACAGCGCGCCGGCGGAGAAGAAATTTGCGCCTGCGGCTCGAGCCGCGCGCGCCACAGCGGCAAGAGAGGCGCGCGAGTCCGTAATTCCCGGCATTACCGGCGAGCACAGCACGCCCGCGCGGATTCCCTCGCCGCGCAGCCGCTCGAGCGTGCGCATGCGCAGATCGGGCCGCGGCGCACGGGGCTCCAGTATCCGCGCAAGCCTGTTGTCCATGGTGGTCACGGTAAGGCAGACCGTAAGCCTGTGCCGCTGCGCGATCTCTTTCAACAGTCCGGCGTCGCGCGCAACCAGCGTGGATTTGGTCACCAGTCCCAGGACAAGGCCGTTTGTCTCCGCAAAGGCCTCGAGAATCGACCGCGTGACCCGCTGCCGGCGTTCGAGCGGCTGGTAGGGATCGGTGGCCGTGCCCAGAGCAATCTGCGTCCCCGGCTTCAGCCGCCTCAATTCCTGCTTAAGCAGCCAGCCGGCATTCTCCTTGTAGTAGATCTTCCGCTCGAAGTCCTCGGGCGCGAACTCCAGGAACTCGTGCGTGTAGCGCGCATAGCAGTAGCGGCAGGCAAACTCGCAGCCGCGGTACGGATTGATGCCATAGGCAAAGGGAAGCCCTCGGCTGCTGCTGACCCTGCAGAGGATCGTGCGCGAGGCAAGCGGCCGGTATTCGGTAAGACAGCCGGTCGAGTCGAGCGGCGCCTGCGCCGCCCGGCGCGCCAGCGGGCCAGGGCTTCTTTCCATATTCGGCGCCTCAGAGCCGCCGAGGATAGGGAAAAGGCCGGGAGCGGAGACGGCCGGAGAAGCGGGAGCTCGTGGATCTATTTTCGCCATTTATTCGCCTCAAGAGAGAGCGTAGCGCTGCCGGGGAGCGGGGTCAAGGCCGTTTTCCGCGGCAGGTCATTTGCTCAGCCGCGCCTGCTCGCGTCATGATCCTGTTGGAGGAACTGGAGGAGGAGGATGAGCGCAGCAAAAGGAACCCGCATCACCTGGCTTGGTCACGCCACGGTTCTGGTTGAGACTCCCGAAGGGACGAAAATTCTGATCGACCCGTTTATCGCGCAGAACCCGAAGTACCCGAAGGGATTCGAGCTGCCGTCGAAGATCGACTTTATCCTGCTGACGCACGGCCACGCCGATCACATCTCCGATGCTGTGCCGGTGGCGAACAAGCATGGAGCTACGGTCGTGGCCATCTATGAGCTTGCCGATTATGTGGGGCAGAAGGGCGTCAGCCAGACTATTGGCATCAACCTGGGCGGCACCGTAAAGCTGAACGACGCAGCCGCGACCATGGTGGACGCCAGGCACTCGGCCGCCGCGCAGGATGAAAAGGGCTGGCACTATGTCGGCGTCGCGGCCGGTTACATAATCGGCATCGCCGGCGGGCCCACGCTTTACCACGCCGGCGACACCGACGTCTTCGGCGACATGAGCATCATCCGCGATCTTTATCGCCCGAAGGTGGCCATACTGCCCATTGGCGGACATTTCACCATGGGGCCCAGGCAGGCCGCTCTGGCCGCAAAGCTGCTCGAGCCGGAAGTGATCCTGCCTATCCACTTCGGCACGTGGCCGCCGCTTGCCGGCACGCCGGCGCAGCTCTCGGCGCTGGTCGGCGCAGGCGTGCAGGTCGTCGAGTGGAAGCCGGGCGAGGTCTACATAGCCTGAATGCGGGCTGGTTCCGGCAGGCCGGGATGATCGCGAAGGCGGCTGTCGGCGGCTACGCACAGATGCCGGCAACCGGCGCGGCGGGATTCATGCCCGGTGCGCCGGCAATTCTGATGACCGCGCTAATCGCTTCTGCCGATGGGCGATCCGCCGGCAGGCTAGAAGACCTCGGGGCGGTATCCGGCAGGCAAGGGCGCATGTTTGAGCAGCCCCAGTTCGCCGGCCACCCGCTCCAGCCGCGCACGCGTGGCCGGCGCCGGCGGCACCAGCGGCAGCCGGACCGCATCGCTGCACCAGCCCATCATGCTCATCACCGTCTTCACCGGCCCGGGATTGGACTCCCAGAAGTTCGCTTCGAAGAGCCTGGCGTAGCGCCGCTCCAGCTCGCGCGCCCCGGCCCAGTTGTTGCTCAGGGCGTCGCGCACCATGCGCGCCACTTCCTTCGGGGCTTCGTTCGAGGCCACGCTGATCAGCCCATGCGCGCCCACGGCAATGGCGGCAAGCGCCAGGTTATCATCGCCTGAAAATATCCTGAAGCTGCGCGGCAGGATATGGACCAGCTCGGCGAACTGCGTCAGCCTGCCGCTGGCTTCCTTGATCGCCTGGATGTTCCTGGCCGCCACCGCCAGCCGAGCCACGGTCTCCGGCTCAAGGTTTGCGGCCGTTCTTCCCGGAACGTTGTAGAGGCACACGCGCAAAGGATCAACCGCCCGCGCCAGAGCGAGAAAATGCTGGAACTGGCCCTCCTGCGTGGGCTTGTTGTAGTAGGGATTGGCCGACAGAACTGCGCCGACGCCGGGAATGCGCTTGAGCAGCGAAGCCTGGCGGACGAGGGCGCGCGTCGAGTTGTGCGTGCAGCCGGCCCATACCGGAACGCGGCCGGCCGAGGCTTCCACCACGATGCGGATGACGTGCAGCCACTCTTCTTCGTCGAGCGTGGCCGCTTCGCCCGTCGATCCGCAGGCAACGATGAAGTCGATGCCCGATTCGATCTGCCAGTTCACCAGCGCCCACAGCGCCGGCTCGTCGATCGACCCATCCGCGCGAAACGGCGTGACGATCGCGGTCCCGCAACCTGTCGTGTCCATAACTAACTTAGTTTAAATGAACGTGCTTTGATCAGGTGCGCCAACAAAAACAGGCTCTGAAATCACGAAAAAATTCCGCTCTGCCATGCTGAGCGAGCGCGTTTGAGGCTCCGCTCACATTTTTATCGTGAAATGGGTGAGAAGAGCGAAGGATCGGCGGCCGTTTACGATTTTCGGACCGTCTCTCCTTATGGTCGATAACAGGAACCTCGACCGGGCCTTTGGCGGGCGCGAGCTTCCCGCCGTGCAGAGAACCGTCGACAATCTATCTTACTTTGCGAGTTGCTCAACAACCCGCCTGGCGGGAGCTGTCGCAAAACCACCGCCGAGGATCAGGAGCGCAGAGACGAGAATGATGTCGGTGCCCACAAACCAGCCCAGAAATTTTGCCATGAGCACATCATCGACGATCAGCGCAACCGCGCACAACAGAACGACCGCTTTCGCGGCTGGCGCACGAGAGAACGCCGCAATCAGTGCAATCGACGCGATCATCAGCCAGTGCCACCCGACGATCAGAAACACGCACCGCAGCGCAGACTGAAGTTCTATATTCAGGTTAGATGCCAGCACGCCCGCCCGAACCAGCCGATAACCGCCATTCAAGTGAAGCATCGCACCGGCCGCCAGCGACAGGCATCCTGTCCCGATCAGGCATCGCGCAGCCAGCGACCGCGTATCTTTGATCCGAACGCTCATTGCATCCTCCGATCATGTTATTCGGCCCGGATTGCTGCCCGATACCAAGTGGATCTACGCTGCGGAAGAAGACAATATCCTTGATTGCTCGCAGTCAGAGCTGGCCGAAAATCTCGCGGAACTCCCACGCGCCGCTTCTGCCCGCCAGCCACTCGGCCCCGCGCACCGCGCCCAGCGCAAAGCCGCGGCGCGAGTGCGCATCGTGCCGCAGCTCCAGCGTGTCGTGGTCGCTCACTGCGCGCACAATGTGCTCGCCCTTGGCGTCGCCGATGCGATGCGATTCGATGGGCACGTCTGCGCCGGGACGCGCTTCGCGGATAATCTCCCTGAGCGTGAGCGCTGTGCCCGAGGGCGCGTCGAGCTTCGAGGCGTGGTGCGTCTCGTCGATCGAAAACCTGTAGCCGTCGAGCCGGGCCAGCTCCGCCGTGAGGCGAAAGAGCTTCTGCACGCCGAGCGAAAAATTGGTCCCGTAGAGCAAACCTCCGCTGCGCTTGTGCGCCAATGCCTTCATCTCGTTGAGATGCGCATACCAGCCCGTCGTACCCACCACAATCCGCCCGCCCAGAGAAAGCACCGCGCGCATATTTTCCACTGCCGCTTCGGGCGCAGTAAAGTCGATGACCACATCGACACCAGCGAGATTCGGCGCCGTCAGCGCAGAGGCATGCGGATTGTCGTTGATGTCGAGCGCGCGCACCCCGTGGCCCCGCTCGCGCGCAATCTCCGCCACCAGGCTGCCGGTTTTCCCTTTGCCGAGTACGAGAACCAACATGCCGTTCCCTCGCCAACTACAAACTGTGAACTGCTTTTCTCGCTTCCACGTCGAAGATATCCGGATCAGGGTTCTGAAAGAACGCGGCGTGCAGCGAGCGCACCGCCTCGTCGGCATCGTCCTCTTCGATCATGAAGCTCATGTTGATTTCGCTCGCGCCCTGCGAGATCATGCGCACGTTGATATGGCGGATAGCGCCGAAGACCTGCGCTGCAATGCCGCTCTGGCCGCGAATATCCTCGCCCACCAGGCAGACCAGCGCCTTCTTGCCTTCGTATTTCACATCGGCCAGCTTGCTCAGGTCGGCGGCAATCGCCGGCAAATGGCTGTTCGAGTCGACGGTCAGCGAAACCGATACCTCGCTGGTCGAGACCATATCGACCGGACACTTGTGCTTGTCGAAGACCTCGAAGATCTGGCGCAGGTAGCCGTGCGTCATCAGCATGCGGCTGGCCACCAGGTCGATGATGCTCAGCTTCTTCTTTACGGCAATCGACTTGAACGGGCTCCTGCAGTGCGGCGCCAGCGAGACGATGCGCGTGCCCTCGCAGGCCGCATTGCGGCTGTTCAGCACCAGCACGGGAATATTCTTCTTCACCGCCGGCAGGATTGTGGCCGGGTGCAGCACCTTGGCGCCAAAATAGGCCAGCTCGGCGGCTTCTTCGAAGCTGATAGTCTTCACGCGCAGCGCATCGGGACAGACGCGCGGGTCCGAGGTCATGATGCCGTCGACGTCGGTCCAGATCTCAATGGCTTCGGCATTCATCGCGCCGCCGACAATGGCGCCGGTGAAATCGGACCCGCCGCGGCCCAGCGTCGTCGTCAGTCCGGCTTCGTTCGACGCAATGAAACCGCCCATGACCGGCACCTTGCCCTCGCGCAGCAGCGGCAGCAGCTTTTCCGGGGCTTTGCGCTCGATGATTTCGTCCTGCGGAATCGCTTTCTGGAACTGCGAATCGGTGATGATGATCTCGCGCGCATCCACGTGCGCCGCGTTTATGCCCCGCTCGCGAAATGCCGCGGTGACGATGCGGCTCGAAAGCCGCTCGCCAAAACTCACGATCAGATCCGAGATGCGCGGAGTCAACTCCAGAATCGCCGCCAGTCCGCGCAGCACTTCATCGAGCGAGTCGAACTTCTGATCGATCGCGTTCAGGAGCGCCGCCCGGTCTGCCGCGTTGCTGACCAGATCGGCGGCCGTGTCGCGATGCCGAGAGCGCAGTCGCGAGCTGATGGCCAATGCTCCTGTGCGGTCGCCCGATGCCGCGGCATCGGCCGCGCGCAGCAGCTGGTCGGTCACCTTGGCCATCGCGCTGACGACGACAATCGGATTCCTGCCCTGCGCAACTCGCCCGGCCACAATAGCCGCAGTGCGCCCAATGGCCGCCGGATCCTCTACCGACGTGCCGCCAAACTTCATCACCACGAGGTTCAACGCATCTTCCTCAAGGGCCAGAGCCCAAATGGATTGCCGCTCCCGCCGGCACGCATCGAATTATGCCGTTCCTGCCGTGTCGTGATAGAAAGCAGCTCGCAAACTCAAGTCTCTATGCGCGCGCCGAGGCCGCCGCCACCGGCTCCAGCTTGCCCAGGCTCGCCAGCAGCTCGGCGTTCAGAATCGTTGCGCCTGCCGCGCCGCGCACCGTGTTGTGCGAGAGCAGCACAAACTTCCAGTCCAGCAGGTTGCAGGGCCGCAGCCGTCCCACCGTCACCGCCATGCCGCGCCCGCGGTTGCGGTCCAGGCGCGGCTGGGGCCGGTCGGCCAGGTCGCACCACTCCACAGGCTGCTCAGGAGCAAACGGCAGATCCCGCCCGGCCAGCGGACGGAACTCATTCCACGCCGCAAGAATCTGCTCGCGCGCAGCCGGACGGCGCAATTTAATCGACACGCATTCGGTATGGCCATCGACGACCGGAACGCGATTGCAGTGGGCTGTCATGCGGGCCGCCAGCGGCTTTACGGCATGGCCCTCCAGCCTGCCCAGCAGCTTGAGCGTTTCGCTCTCCATCTTTTCTTCTTCGCTGCCGATGTAGGGCACTACGTTGTCCAGAATGTCCATCGAAGCAACGCCCGGGTATCCGGCGCCCGAAACCGCCTGCATGGTGCTCACAAAAATCTGCTCGATGCCAAACTGCTCTTCGATCGGCTTGAGCGCCATCACCAATCCAATCGTGGAGCAGTTGGGATTGGTGACCATGTAGCCGCCCGACTCCCGCCGCGAGGGCTGCTCCTCGATCATTTCCAGGTGATCGGCATTCACTTCGGGAATCACCAGCGGCACATTCGGCGCCATGCGGAAGGCGCTCGAGTTCGAAAGCACCGCGCAGCCGGCATTTGCAAATGCCGGCTCCATCTCGCGCGCAATCGCCGCGTCCACGCTGGCAAAGATAATCTTTGGCGCGCCTGCCGGCTCGGCCGGCGAAACCGTCATCTCGGCAATGCGCCGGGGCAGGGGTGTGTCGAGCCGCCACTTGGCGGCTTCTCCATACTTCTTCCCGCTCGAGCGGTCGCTGGCCGCCAGCCAGGCAATCTCAAACCAGGGGTGGTTCTCAAGCAGCTGGATGTAACGCTGGCCGACCATCCCGGTCGCGCCGAGTATTCCGATAGGTAGCTTGTGTCTCATGGCCTGTACATTTCAGTGTACAGGAGGCGCGGTTACAGCGTCCGCGTCCGGTAGCGGGTCAGTTTGAAGGGTACCGGCTTGAGTCTGTACGTTCACCCACACATCGACACGCGCGCTTCAGCCCCTGAGAGAATGCGCATTCGAACTGACCCACGACCTCGCGCTCGCTCTGTAACGGCCTTGAGCGCAAAAGCTGGGCGTATGCGCGATTTACAGCACCGCCTACTGCGGCGCCGGCACAAGATAGGAAATGCCATCGCGCACCACTACCACCATCCGCCCCGTCCATGCCTCCGCGTACGGCGAAACATAAACCGGCCGCGGCGCAACGTATGCGTAGCCCGGCGGCGGAGGCGCGGCAGCCGCCACATAAGCCGGCCGCGCCGGAGCGGCAACAGCGGGCGCAGATCTCTGCTCCGGCTGCGCAGGCTCCGGCTGCGCAGGTGCGATATATGCGCTCGGCCGCCGCAGGAGCTGCGGCTCCTGTTCGGACGGCTCGCCCGCAGGCGCCGCCGTGGGAATCAGAGCGTCATCCATCAGCTTCAGCGTCAGCCGCGTCTCGTTTTTGAGCGTCGGCCGCGGGCCGCGGCGCGGCAAATTCATCAGGTCGATCGGCCACAGAATCGGAATCGACCACTCCACCGCGTCGCGCACCGGATGCCCTTTGCCCAGAATCCGCCCCTGCCGGTCGATGTTGTAGCCGGGCACGTTCACAATCCTGGCGTTCAGCGGCACCACGGTGTCGGGCTCGATCACCATGTGATCGAACTCCAGTTGCATCCATCCCTTGCCCACCAGGCGTCCGGGGTCCTTGTAGTCTTCAAAGCGGCCTGCGAGATAAGTCTCATAGGGCAGCGTGTAAAGGCCGTAGCGAGCCGTATAGCCCACCTGGCACAGCACCGGGTCGCCGACCTGCGCGGTCTTCGAATTGAACTTCGGTTCCGACACCGTGCACTGGATCAGCGAGCCCGCGGGAATCAGTTGCTCGCCGGCATACGCTGGTCTGGGCCATGCCAGCACGAGACAGAACAGAGCGAGGCACAAGAAAACGAGCGGCGTGCTCTTCATGGCTGAACTCCTGTTTGGATCTCTCCGGTTTGGATAAGGCCCTCTGGCGAGGGTCGCGTCTGGCGGCTCATAGCCGCCGGCAATGGGGAAGAATTGCGATCGCGATCAGGAGAACCTGCCGGCGGCGAATACCGGTCAGGCTTGCATCATGGAAGTTTTTGGGCCGCGTGTCAAGCGCCGCCGGCAGGGCGCGCCGCGGCGGCCGCGCTTGCAGGCCGGATCGTCCTGAGTCCCAATATTATGGGCGAAATTCACCCCATCGCCGCAAGCACCGCGTCGGCAAACTGGCTCGTGCCGGCCGTGCCGCCCACGTCGCGCGTCAGCGTCCTGCGCTCCCGGTACACGGTCTCAAGCGCGCGATCGATGCGATCGGCCGCCCCCATCTCGTCCAGATGGCGCAGCATCAGAATCGCCGACTGCAGCAGCGCCGTCGGGTTCGCAATGTCCTTGCCGGCAATATCCGGCGCCGAACCGTGCACGGCTTCGAAAATCGCGCACTCCGCGCCCAGGTTCGCTCCCGGCACCAGTCCCAGCCCGCCGATCAGCCCCGCGCACAGGTCGCTCACAATATCGCCGTAGAGGTTCTCAAGCAGCAGTACGTCATACTGAAACGGATTCATCACCAGCTGCATGCAGGTGTTGTCGATGATGTGCTCGCCGTACTGAATGTCCGGAAACTCCTCGGCCACCTTGCGCGCGCAGCGCAGAAACAGCCCGTCGGACATCTTCATGATGTTGGCCTTGTGGATCGAGTGAATCTTCTTCCGCCCGTGCCTGCGAGCGTACTCGAACGCAAAGCGGGCAATGCGTGTCGAGCCTTTTTCGGTGATCACCTTGATCGCTTCGACCACCCCCGGCACCACCTCGTGCTCCAGGCCAACGTACTCGCCCTCGGTGTTCTCGCGCACCACGATCAGGTCCACGCCCGGCCACTTCGTCTCAAGCCCGGGCAGATTGCGCACAGGCCGAAAGTTGGCGTAAAGATCGAAACGCTTGCGCAGCGTCACGTTGATGCTCTTGAATCCTCCGCCGACAGGCGTCGTCACCGGTCCCTTGAGCGCCACGCGATTCCGCTCGATCGACTCATACAGATCCGCGGGAATGTACTCGCCCTGCGATTCATAGGCCTCGGCGCCTGCGGCGAAGCGTTCCCATTCGAACTTCACGCCCGTGGCTTCGAGAATGCGCACCACCGCGAGCGTAACTTCCGGCCCGATCCCGTCGCCGGGTATGAGCGTGATCCTGTGCGTCTTCTGCTCTGCCATAGCCACTACTTCTTCCCCGCTCCATGGTTGCGCAGCAGCCCTTCCAGCTCTTCCTTAAACTCGCGCACATCCTTAAAGTCCCGGTACACCGACG
>Ga0070737_10004299_pt1 | contig 14405 bp, 15 predicted proteins | sample Coa_R1_10_FD_66438 | JGI IMG/M metagenome (GOLD analysis project Ga0070737, IMG submission 66438) | Surface soil microbial communities from Centralia Pennsylvania, which are recovering from an underground coalmine fire - Coalmine... | ecosystem: Environmental > Terrestrial > Soil > Unclassified...
AACCGCTACATTTGCCAGGAACTCGCGACGTGCCATTTCGGCAAACTTGTTGCCGTTCATCTACGTTCCTTCCCGTAGGCGAACGGGCACACAGTAAGGTATCGGCGGTCGCAGCTGGGGAATCGTTTCTGGTATGTGACTATTTTGGAATCTCATCGAGTTGTGAAATGCCGCTGCAGAATTCGCTGCCGAACTCAGCGGGTAATTCCAGTGTGCCCCAGCGAATAGCGGCCGGGCTGCGGCCAGACGGTTAAGCCGTGTGGCTCATTGCCGACTTTAATTGTGCGCGTCAGCGTTCCGTCGGTCGTCGAGACCACATAGACGACGTTGTTGTAACGCCCGGAAATCCAGAGCTGGGCGCCGTCGGCGGTGAGGTTGCCCATGTCGGGACTGCCACCGCCGGGCAGGCGCCACAGCGTGATCGGCGCTCCGGTGTAGGCGTCGAGAACCGAGATCGATCCGTCTGACCGGTTAGTTACGAAAAGCCGTGTGGCGTCGCGGGAAAAGAAAAGCCCGTGGGCGCACGCGCCGGTGGCGATGAAACGCTTGACCTGGTTGGCAGCGCCGTCGAGTACCCACACCCCTCCGGCGTCGCAGTCGGCGATGTAGTAGACCGAACCGTCGGGGGCGAGCCGGATGTCCTGCGGGCCCATGTGGGTGTGGCGCGTCGGCATGTCAACGGTGCGCAGCACCCGGTGGGTGCCGACATCGACCACCGCCACCCGCCCGGCGAATTCGCAGCTGAAAACCGCGGTGTGACCGTCGAGCGAGAAGTCGGCGTGGTTGATGCCCGCACATTCGGGGATAGGCGTCTTGTCAAGCAGCCGCCAGGTGGCGGGGTCATACCAGATCACCGAGCGCAGTCGCTCGGCGACCGACATCGCGAACCGGCCGTCGGGCGTGAAGTACAGGTTGTAAGGGTCCAGGATCGGGATGTTGGCGCCCGGCCGCCCAGTGCGCGGGTCAAGCGCGAGCATCTGGTTGCCGACGTCGTCGGTGGCGTACAGGCTACGCATATCATGGGCGGGCACGACATGCTGAATCTCGCGGCCCACCGGGTACTTGGCCACGACCTCGTAGGTCGCGGGGTCGATCTCCCACACGTCGCCGGAGCGGTTGTGCGGCACATACACCAGCGGACGGTCGGCACGCACACCGGCGGCGAAAATGCCCCGGCCGGGGCCGGCGTAGACGTTGCGGCGCTCGGACGGGGACGGTCCCGCGCGCGGCGCTGCCGGTTTGCTCGATCCCACGATCGTGGTCGGCAGCGGCGGTGACGTGACCGGTGTACCGACCCGACCCACCCGAGGCAAACATCCCGCGGCCAGCGCGGCCGAGGCGGCCAGCACAGTTAAAACTGCCAGCACCGGCGCACGGCGTGGACTCACCGGGTACCTGCCTTCGGTAGCTGCTGATGTGGCATCCTGTCTTGGGTCCTTCGGGTCGCCAACAGCGCGATTTGGCTTTGCTCGGTGACTTCTGCTTATCACCCCGTTACTGTTTCGACTGGTAGATCCTCATTTGCACGCTCGAAAATTCGACAGGGGTGACCGATGCGAATCATCGATGCCGACGGACACGTCGCCGAAAACCCCACGCTCGCCGTCGAAGCCATCAAACGCTGGCCGCAATATGTCCACCCCAGTGGCGACGGCACGCCGAGGTTGGTCATCGAAGGTCGTAGATATCCCGAAGACCGTGGCCCGGGCGCCGGTTGCCCGCCCGAGCACGGGATCAGCAGCGCGGCCGACATCCACTGTCGGTCGACCGAAGGTGTCCTCACCGACGCCGATCGCGACCATATCGACACGATGGTGTTGTATCCGAGCCTGGGTCTATGCGCGCCCAGCCTGGAGAATCCCGAGTTCGCCGCCGGGTTCGCACGGCTGTACAACCAGTGGATCGCGGACTATTGCGCACCGTCGAAGGGCCGCTTGCGCGGCGTCGCCGTCACCCCGATCGAACACGGGCAAGCGGCGATCGACGTCATGCGGGAGGCCAAGGAGCTTGGGTTGGTGGCGGCTCTGGTGCCGCCCGCGCTAAAAACCCGCAACCTTGATCACCCCGACCTCGACCCGTTCTACGCCGCCGCCGAGGAGCTGGAGATGCCGCTGGGTATTCACGGCGCACCGGGCATCCACCTGCCGAAGATCGGGGTCGACCGCTTCACCAATTACATCCAAGTGCACTGCATCAGCTTCCCGTTCGACCAGATGACGGCGATGACCGCCCTGGTGTCCGGCGGGGTGTTCGATCGTCATCCCCGGCTGCGGGTGGCGTTCCTGGAAGCCGGTGTCGGCTGGGTGCCGTTCTTCATCGACCGCTTACACGAGCATTACCAGAAGCGGGGAGACTGGATCGAGCACGGATGGCGCCGCGATCCGCAGGAGTACCTGCAAGCCGGCAACATCTGGGTGACATGTGAACCCGAAGAACCGATCCTGCCCGGGGTCATCGACGTGCTGGGCGCGGACTTCATCATGTTCGCCAGCGATTACCCACACTGGGACGGCGAATGGCCGGAGAGCACCAAACATCTCCGCACGCGTAGCGACATCAGCGAGGAAGCCCGGGCGAAGATCGGCGGGCTCAACGCGCAACGCTTCTACGGGCTCAACTGATTTCAGCGTGCCTGCCATCGCGGCGGCCGCTTCTCGGCGAAGGCGCGTGGGCCTTCCTTGGCGTCCTCGGTGGCGAAAATGCGGTCGCTGTGCCGGGTCTCGTTGTCGTATGCGGATTGCATGTCGAGCGCCAGCCCTTCGACGGCTGACTGCTTAGTCGCGAAGACGGCGAGCGGCGCGTTGGCCGCGATGCGCTCGGCGTAATCGTAGACGGTGTCCATCAATATGTCGGCCGGCACCACCTTGTTGACCAGTCCCATGGCGAGTGCCCGTTCAGCGTCCACCATGTCGGCGGTCAGGAGCAGCTCCATCGCGAGCGCGTAGGGAATCTGGCGCGGCAGCCGCACCGTGCTGCCGCCGCCGGCGAACAGCCCCCTCTTCGGCTCCATCACCGCAAACCTGGCCTCCGGTACGGCGATACGAATATCGGTGCAGGTCAACATCTCGAATCCTCCGGCGACACACGTGCCGTTAATTGCGGCGACGATCGGCTTGTACACCGGAAACCTGTGCAAGACAGCGTGAATCGCGTCGGTTGCGTCCCAGCCGTCGGGTTGCGGCAGCTCCCCGGTCAATTCCGGGATGAACTTCTTCAGATCGGCTCCGGTGCAGAAATCCCGGCCGACACCGGTGATGACGGCCACCCATGCGTCGGGGTCGTCACGAAAAGTCGCCCACGCGTGGGCGAGGTCCCGGAAGTGCTCCATGTCGAGCGCGTTACGCGTCTCGGGCCGGTTGATGGTGATGGTGACGATGCGGCCGTCGCGCACGTAGTCGATACTCACCGCGTCCCTCGGCTGTACAGTCGCGATCCGTTGCCAAGACAGTCAAACATCGGTGTCAACTTATCGTGTCGTTTTATGGGAAACACCGCTGATCCGCCATACCCGCCTGAGATCGACCATCTCAGGACGCCGGATATACCGCCGGTCACATCGTCTGGGTCGACGGTGGCGGAAGCACCGCCGGATGAGCAGCAACAAGATCGTCGAGGTTGCCATCGGCCGGCGCCGACCGTCTTGGCGACGCCGTCGCCGTGCAATCAGACTGGTGCGGGCAACCCACAAACGACGACTGCGGGAGGTAATTCAAATGTCTGGGAGCCGCCCACCACTGCCGCCGTTCAATTTGGACACGGCAATCCAGAAAACCCAGGCCGCAGAGGACGCCTGGAACACCCGCAATCCCGAGCTTGTCGCATCCTCTTACACCGCTGACTCACGCTGGCGCAATCGCGGCGAGCACATCGTCGGTCGCGATCAGATCGTGGAATTCTTGACCCGCAAGTGGCAGCGCGAACTGGATTACGCACTGCGCAAGAGCCTCTGGGCATTTCGAGACAATCGAATTGCGGTGAGGTTCCAGTACGAGTGGCACGACACCGAAGGCCAGTGGTACCGCAGTTACGGCAACGAGTTATGGGAGTTCGCTCCGTCAGGATTGATGTCGCGACGCGAGGCCAGCATCAACGACGTGGCGATAGACGAATCGGAGCGCCGCTACTTTGGGCCCCGGCCGAAATCCGAGCACGGCGACGATATTCCGTTGTGGTAGACCGATCCGGTTGTTCACCGGCCCTGCTGTCATCGGATGAGGAACATGCGGGATCATTAACAGGGCGCTCATCTTGCGGCAGCGCGGAATCGGCCCCGGTGGGCCTTGCTGAGACGCCCCGCCTGAAGGTTTCCGGGGGCCCAAGCCCGCCAGGCGTGCGGTCTCGGCCGACACAGTGGCCCGGCCATCCAGGGCGACGCGTGCCGCGTCAACACGAACCATTAACACGTAGCGCGCCGGGGTGGTCCCGGATTCGGGGTGGAACAGCCGCGACGGCGGTGAACTCAAAGCAGTCTGGGCCGCAAGGTATTTCACGCTGGGTACGCGCAGTGGGTTGGCTGCGACCGCACCGGTGCCCCGGCGCAGCGCGGAATCCCGCCGTCCTGGTTCTCCGCGAGCACCGATAATCGTGATTGCGGTTGTCCTTGATCCGACAGCACCGGACGACACCCTGGTCAGCGCAGGCGACCACCCAGTGCTTACCGCATGGCGCCGCAGCTGCGAGTAGCTCAACAGCCGAGACGCACGCCGGCGTCGTCATCCCCGCAGACGGGCGCATCGCCGTCTGCCTGTCGTGTGCAGCGGATCGGCGTCGGTCGTTGGGCTGAGCGAGGACCGGTGCTGTGGATGCAACTGATTCGATGTAATGTGCATCGCACCGGTTATTCGGTGCTGTCAACCGTCGCAGCGGCGGAAGAAGCGACGAACCGGCTGGCTGAGCTACACCACACAGAATTGAGGAGCCATGGGTGAATTCGATCCGATCAACGGCGAAGCGCACGTAATCGTCGACGTCGCCGAAGCGGCGATGCACATGTACCGGGCCGCGATCGATTCTTTGCCCTTCCCTGAGGACAAGAAATTCCAGAAGCGCGCGGACGTGGTGCTTTCCGGCCTTCGCAAGCTGCGTGCGGCGTTAACCGACGCGGCAAGTCACAGCAGGTCGACATCAACGGTGATCGTGGCGCTCAGCGAAGTCCGGCGACGCTACGACGATTTGATGGCCCGTGCCGCGGCAGCACCTGGGTCGAGTTTGGGTCAACAGCTTTACGCCGCCCGCGTCCGGGCCAAATTGTCGGCGCAAGAGGTGGCAAACGGCGTGGGGCTGCGACCGGACCTTCCGGACGACCTCGAGGCCGGCGCAACACCCACCGACTATGAGGCAGAGAAAGTCAAAGAGCTCATCGCGACGCTGCGCGCGATAACCGGCCCGGACGATGTCGAGCAGCCACAGCCTGCGGAGACGCAGTTCAACGGGTGGGACGACTCACTGGCCACCAACGGCGCCGGCCAAGAGGCCGAAGCGGCAGCCACCTAAGCTCGGCGTCGCACATCGGCGCTCCTGCCGGCAAGATGTCGGGTGGCTGAACGTCCGACTGGCTGAACCGCTCCCGCGGTCGTCAGGGCTTTGGCGGTTGATCAGAGGTGTGCTGGTTGGCAATGCCGTTGAGGATGTCCAGCTGGATTTTGGCGTCTGCGGGCGACTTGCCGGGATCGACGACTGCCGCGTCGTTCTTCTGCCAGGGCTGGCAGCCGTCGGTCTTGAACGCCTTGTCGGTCGGCTCGATCTGCACGACCTGGGGCTTTTTGGTCATCGCGTTGTCGATGATGTCGCTGCCGTTGGTTCGTTTCCAATAGCAGGTGCGACCCTGAACCGGTCCCGCCGAGGTGTAGGTGCCTGGCAGGATGTCGGTTCCCACCGTAAAGGTTCCGTCGTGGTCGATCACCGTCTTGGGTCCGGGTGGTGCCTGCGTGGGCGACCCGGCTGCCGTCGGCGCCGGCGGTCCCGGTCGCGAAGAATGCCCAGGCTGCGCGTGGGGTGTCGGCGGTGGGGAAGGCGACGGCGTGGGAGGGGCGGCCCCGGCAAAACCGGTGAATCCGGCGCAGCCCATCAGGACAGCACCGGCCACGACGATCGCTGCTTTCTTCAGCCCCATGCAACAGCAGCCTACGCGGTGGGCACGTCCGGTGCTATGCGGATTTGGTCAGCAGCGGCAGGAGCAGGCGACGGCGCGTGACGATGGCGTCGGCGAAGTATCCAAGGGCCTCATACACCGAGCCCACGACTGGGAAAGCAGGATCGTCGTCGGTGATCCACAGTGCTTGCCGTACTGCATGGCTGGGCACCAGCGCCCATTCCACTTGTGCGGCACAGCAGTCGTGGTCGATGCGGTGCAATAACGACACAGCGTGCGCCCCCACGCAATCGACGCCACTCAGATCCAGGATGAACGAACTGTCCGCAAGGATGAAACGGCGGCAGGAATTGCTGACGCAATCGACATTTGCAGCGTCGATGACACCACTGATCGTCACCACGGTGGCCAGATGACGCTGCTGAGCCCTGAGCCGGGCCCCGCCGCAGTCGATTACGGGGTCGCGGCGACGAGGCGTGAGGTCAGCCACCGTCTGGATTGAACCGGTCATGCCATGCCTCACTTGTCCAATGTTGCTGAACCGCTCGGTTGAGTGACGCCTCAAGCCGACAATTCGAACGTTAGGCAGCGATCCTAAGGTGACCGGCAGCGGTGCTTAATACTTTGCTAAGAATGCATTTTCGGCATCAGTCGAGATCTCGCAGCGGTCGCTAGGAGAGTCGCCGGACCCGACCGGCGTAGCTAAGCGCGTGCTGGTACGTCTCAAGGTTGTCGCGCGAGATTCGCGCATGCACCAGCCGCTCGAAAAGGAAACGCAGCACCGGGTTATACGCGTGGTAGTCCTCATGGAACGTCAGCACCGTGGTGCCGTCGGGTTGTTCCTCGAGCTCGTGGTAACCCTCCGCGCGCGACCACAGCGGCTTCCCGATCGCCACATAGCGGGAGAGCTTGTTGAGCTTCGCCTCGGTCACAGTCTCGAACGATCGGCCCTTGCCGCTCGACAACAAGTACTTCGGCACAGCGAACACGCATGTACGGACCAAGCCCTGACCGGCTTCGTCGCCCTCGTGCAAAATCTCCATGCTGCCGGTGGGCCACTTGAGGACCCGTGGTCGTGGAGAGTCCGGCGGCGCCGGAGGGTGCAGCACGCGCCACACTTTGTCCGGCGGCGCATCGACGTGGAATCGCACGGTGTATGACCGCATCAGTGTTCTCCCCAGGTGTTCCAGAAGGTGACGGTCTGCGGGGGCGGCCGTGATGCGGGCCGAAAGTCGGTGCCGATCGTATACGCGACCGGGAACAGCGCGGCCTGTGTGACCGTGGCGGGTATCTCAAGCAACTCGGCCACCTGTTGCTCCTTGGCCAAATGCATTGTCGTCCAGACGGATCCCAAGCCGCGGGAGCGAAGCGCCAGCAAGAAGCTCCACGCGGCGGGGATGATCGACGCCCACGCTGACGCGGCGACCAACCGGTCGGATTCGTCAAAGCGACGCTGCAAACACGGGATGACGTGGACGGGCACCTGAGCCAGTGTCTCGGTAAGGGCCAGCGCGCTGCGGTAGACGCGGCGGGTCTGCGGGTCGGCTTCGGTGGCCGCGGCATGAGCAAGGTACTCGCCGCCCACGCTTCGGTATATCTCGGCGATGGCGGCGCGTTTGTCGGCGTCGGTGATCACCAACCACCGCCAGTCCTGGGCGTTGCTCGCCGTCGGTGCTTGCATGGCCAGGCGCACACAATCCAAGATCACCTCGCGTCGGACGGGTCTCGTCACATCGAGGCGTTGGCGCACTGCCCGCGTCGTGGTCAGCAATTCATCGACCGAAGCGATGTCCACCTGTCGCTCACACGTCGATCGCGCAGGACTGGTCTATGCCGAGCACCGTCAAGGTGCGGCCCAGACCCAGGAACACCGCAACGCACAACGTCAGGTCGAGAATCTCTGCATCGGTGAACAGCTCGCGCATCCGCTGCATGAACGCGCCCGCGATCGAGGCATGGTCGGTAGCGAAACGCTCGGCGTACTCGATGACAAGGCGTTGCCGCATCGTGTAGCCCGGGTAGACGGCATAGTCGGCAACGTTCTCGTAGAGCTCCGCAGCGACGCCGGCTTCGAGCACCGACGGTGCCCGAAAGCCCGAGCAGGCAATACAGTCGTTGAGCTGTGCGATGCGCATCCTGGCCAGTTCGCGTTCCTCGACCGGCAGGATGCTCTGCTGGTAGGCGCCCTTGATCATCCGCTCGACCATGCCGCCCAGCTCTGGTCGCAACGTCCAGACCATCGCGGCCTCACCGCCGGGGCCGTCGGGAATGTCGATTCGGGCCATGGGCGACTTCCTGCAGGTGAACCAGGTGCCGTCTGAGCAAATCAGATTCTCGCCCCGGCTGTCCAGATCTGTGCGTGCTGCCGAACTGTCGTGGACACGACAGATCCGGCGGAATAACGTGCGTGAAGCGCGGGATGCCAATCGGGCGCGCCTGGGTTGGGAGGTCTCGGCATGCTGATCATGCACGAGGTGCACAAGGTGCGTGGGAGGGCCGAAGCCGACTTCGAGGCCGCCTTCCGCGAAGGCTGGATGCCGCTGCTCGCCGCCGGCGATGACGCACGGCTGCTGTGGTATGCGAACCACGCGCACGGCAGTGGCCCGTCCTACACCGTCGTCACCATCACCGCCGTGCGCGACGGAGCAGCCTGGGAGCGGCTGGCGCTTCGGATCCAGAAAGGCGATCTGCGCCGGTGGATGCGCGGACTGGACCAACTGCGCTACGACGTCGACGCCAAGCTGCTGGTGCCAGTGCCGTGGTCGCCGCTTCAAGACCTGCCCCTCGAGCAGGTTCCCGCCGACGTCGGCGAACACGCGCTGACGCTTTACATGGAAGACACCATGTGGCCCTACCAGGACAAATTCACCGAATACATCGACCGCTGCGGCGAGGTGTACGCGAAGAGCCTCGATCGGCCGGCGGCGATGCTCACCATCGAGGCTGCCTTCCAGCCGGCGCTGGGCAGTCACGTGCGCCGCGAGGTGGTTCTGATGCAGCGCATCAACCAGCCCGAGGCGTTGCTGGCCCTGCTTCGCACCGAGATCCCGCCGGAGCAGCGCGCACCGGGAACCTGGATGCACGACGCGCTAAACCTGCGTGATCAGTGGACCAGCAGACTGCTGCGGACCTCGTCGTGGTCACCCCTGTACTGAGCGGATGAACATCGGCACCATCCTCGACGCCCCCGCGGCCGGTGACCCGGCTCGCGCCGCACTGATCATCGGCGAACGCGCCGTCAGCTACGGCGAGCTGGCGACAAGCGTGCAGCACTGTGCGGCTGGGCTGGCCGCTGAGGGGCTGGCCGGCCGACGTGTTGCGGTTGTGGACGTGGGCAGCCTGCTGTCGATCGCATCGATGCTGGCTGCCGCACGCATCGGCGCGGCAGCCGCGCTGATGAACCCTGCTCTGACACGGTCGGAGCTGCAGGCGCTGCTACGGCATGCCGGGTGTGCAGATGTGGGTGTGGCGGGGGAGGCGTACACCGTTCGGCTGTGTCACGCGGGCGCTACCAGGGCGCTGACCGCCGCCGACCTGCTGACCGAGTGCCGGGTTGCCGCACCACCCGCCCAAGATGTCGACAATCGTGAAGCTTTGGTTTTGTTCACCAGTGGGACCACCGGGCTGCCGAAGGCCGTCGGCATCAGCCACGCACAGCTCCGAAACCGAATCACCGGATTCAGCAGAGCTTTTCGGGCCGATGCGATACCCGCGATCAGCATCATGTGCGTGCCGTTCTTCCATGTCGGTGGCGCCCTTGGCGTGCTGGGCAGCCTGTACTCGGGCAACACCACAGTGGTCCAGGACCGCTTCGACGCCGGAGAATGGCTGCGCCTCGTGCAAGCGCATCAGGTGAGCAGCGCATTTGTCGTGCCGACCATGCTGCAGCGGATCCTCGACCATCCCGACTTCGCCCGCACCGACCTCAGCTGCCTTGTCGCGATCGCTTACGGCGCGGCCGCTGCGCCCGTCACGCTGGTGCGAAGAGCCATGGCGGCCCTGCCGAATGTGGCTTTTGCCAACGTCTTTGGCCAAACGGAGACCCTGGGCGCCTACACGACGCTGTCACCTGACGATCACCGTGACCCCAACCGGGTGGGATCGGTGGGCCGCCCGCTGCCCGGCGTCGACGTGCGGGTGGTCGACCCGGCCACGGGCATCGACGTCGAAACCGGAACGGTCGGCGAGTTGTGGGTGAACACCAGCCAGAACGTGACCGACGGCTGGCTGCGCACCGGTGACCTCGCCCGCCGGGACGCCGACGGCTACATCTATCCCGCCGGCCGGTTGACCGACACGATTAACCGCGGGGGAGAGAAGTTCGGGCCGATCGAGGTCGAGGACGCGATACGCACCCATCCCGCGGTCAGCGACGTGGCCGTGGCCGGGATCGCCGACGACGACATGGGCCAGCGGGTCGGGGCGGCCGTAGTGGCGAGCTCGCCGCTGACGCTCGACGACCTGCGCTCGCACTGCCGTGAGCTGATCGCTCATTTCAAGCTTCCGGAACGCCTGGTGGTCATTGACCACATTCCGTACACCGAGACCGGCAAGGTCAACCGCCGCCAGCTGGCCGCATTGATCGCAGGCCGAGCCTGAACCGCGAGGAGTCGCCATGCTGTTCCTCCACGAAACCCACCGGGTCGTCGGCGCACGCGAGGAGCAATTCGAGACGCTCTACCGGGAAAGCTGGATGCCCGCACTGGCCAAGGACGACAATGCTCGGCTGCTTTGGTACACCAACCACGCCCACGGCACCGGGGCGTCCTACAACGTCGTCACCATTACCGCCGTCGCCGACGGCGCGGCCTGGGAGACCTTGGCCCGCCGCGCCCAGACCGGTGACCTGGCGCCCTTAATGCGTGAGCTGGACAGCCTTCGGCATGAGGTGACTGGCAAGATCTTGCTGCCGGTCGAATGGTCGCCGCTTCAAGAAGTCGAGCTGGCGACCGTCCCAACTGACGGGGCGACACACTCATTGAGCTTGTTCATGGAGGACACCGGCTGGCCGTACGCCCCGTTGGATGACTACATCCGGGCCTGGGACGAGATCTACTACCGCCCGCTGTCCCAGGCACCGCCGGGCATGCGGTTGCTCGACATCCAAGCCTGCTTCCAGGTTGCACACGGCAGCTACAGGCGACGCGAGGCCATGCTGTGGCAGAAAATCGACCCGTCGAACAACTACGCGGCGCTCGTGCACCTGCTGACCACCGACCTGCCGCCCGAGCGGCGCGGGCCGGGCAGCTACATGTTTGAGGCCTTGAAGTATCGCGATCAGTGGGAGAGTCGGCTGCTGCGGACTTCTGCGTGGTCGCCGCTGTACTAACGCGAGCATCATCATCGTCGAGAAGTTCCCGATCGGGCGAGCCGCGACCATGCGCGAGCTCGGGGACGACCCGCATCCGCTGCTGGCACGGCTGCGGGCACACGAGCCGGTGACGCGGCTGGCCGCGCTCAACGGATGGCTGATCACGCGCTACGACCTCGCGGTGCGCGTTTTGCGCGATCCCACCACGTTCACCGTCGACGACCCGCGGTTCTCCACATCGCGGGTGGTCGGATCGAGCATGCTCTCGCGGGACGGCGCGGCCCACGCGCGCCACCGCGAGGCTTTCGCGTCATGGTTCTACCCGGCGCGTGTCCGGGGGCGGTTCGCCCGCTTCATCGAGACCCAAACCGACGGGTTGATCTCGACGATTCGGCCGGCCGGTGCGGCGGAGCTGCGCCGGCAGTTCGCCGGTCCGCTCGCGGTCGCGGTCGTCACCGAAGTGCTCGGCCTGCACGGTGTCGACACCGACGCCGTGTTGGCCTGGTATGCGGCGATCGTGGCGGCGGTCTCGGAGGCGACCGGCGGCGGGCCGGTGAGCGCGTCCGGGAGACGAGCGTTCGGCCGACTGCGCTCCGCCGTGCTGCGGGTGTTGGACGACCCGCAGTCACTGCTGGCGCGCGCCGCGCGGGGCCCCGACGGCCTGAGCCCCGACGAGGTGGCATCCAACGCCGCGGTCTTGATGTTCGGGGGTGTCGACACCACGGAGGGCATGATCCTCAACACCGTCCGGCACCTGCTTGGCGATCGCGAGGCGCTCACGGCGGTCCGCGACCGGCGCGATCTGTTGCCGAATGCCATCGAGGAGTCCCTCCGCCTCGAGCCCGCTGTCGCGTCGGTCGACCGATACGCGACCCGCGATGCCGAGCTCGCCGACGCGCACATTCAGAGCGGGGACCTGGTGGTGGTGTCGCTTGCCGGAGCCAACCGCGATCCCGCAGTCTTCGCCGACCCGGACCGGTTCGACGTGTACCGGGCTAACGCCCGGCTCAACGTGGCGTTCGCTCACGGGTCGCACTACTGCCTCGGCGCTCGGCTCGCCAGGACCGAAACAGCGATTGCGATCGCTCGACTTCTGGATCGCCTTCCCGGCCTGCACCTCGACCCGCGCCACCCAATTGCGCCGCGCGGTCTGGTATTTCGCAAACCGCCGGTTCTGCAAGTGTGTTGGACCGCTGCTCACTAGCGGCAGATCACCTCGATGGTCGCCTCGGCCAACGCTAGGACACCTTGCGCGTTGTCCCGGTCCGTGCGCGCAGCGCCCACGGGAGCTGACGTCAGCCGCCTTCACGACGCTTGTAGCGCAAGTTGTGGCCCTCGATCCGAAGCTGGCTGGCAAACCGCCGCCGAGCGCCATAGCCATACTGCCGTGCAGGCCAGCACCGCCAGGAAGATCAGGACATAGGTGCCGGGGATGATCGCATTCCAGACACCGCCGGGCCGCAGCGAGAGCACGCTTGCCTCGCGGATGTCGCCGCCGGGCGCCGTGCTGAACCAGCCGGCAAGCAGCGCGCACAGCAGCCAGAGCGTCAGCGTCGAATATCTGCTGCGCAGCAGGTAGGCCTGATGTCCCAGGTGAACCATCAGCGGTGCGAACCAGACCCAGTGATGGCTCCAGCTAAACGGTGAAGCGGCGGCCGAAGCCATCCCCACCAGGGCGATTCCCAGGACGGTATGGCCACGTCGGTAGGCAATTGCTGCGATCGCGACAGCGGCCGCCGCCAGCGCTACCGACACACCGGTGCCCACCGGGGCGGGGAAGTCGAGACGATGCAGCAAGCCCTCCGCGCTGGTGTTGGCAAACGGATCACGTGAGATCCGGCCAACGTCATGAAAGCCCCGGCGCAACCAGTAATATTCGGAATCCCTTGGCAGAAAAGCGAATCCGATGACAACGGTGATGAGAAACGTTGCGCTGGCCACCAGTGCGGCACGCATGCGCCCGACAACCGCCAAGTAGATGATGAACAACGCCGGCGTTAGCTTGATTCCGGCCGCCAGGCCGATGCCAACCCCGGCCCACTTGCGCTGTGCGGGAGTCAGCAGATCGGCGACGACGATCGCAAGGATGGCAATGTTGATCTGTCCGAGCTGCAGCGACAGCCGAAACGGTTCCAACCAGGCGACCAGACCTACCAGAAGCGCGGTGAGGCTCCACAATCCATTCGGCTGGCTAACTTTAAGCGACGCCAGCATCCGCCAAACCACATAGACGACCAGCGCACACATAACCAACAACCACAACGCCTGGGCGGAAACCTCGGCCATGAGCGCCAGCGGCAAGAAGCTCAGTGCAGCGAACGGTGGGTAGATGAAAAGCAGCTCTTTGGGATTGCCGGTCAGGCCAATCGAATACAGGTCCAGCCCACCCCGGACCCGCATTGCACCGAAGCGGTACACCTGCAGGTCGACCTGCACGGCCAGCCGGGGCCAGTGCACATAGACAAGCGCATAAAGCAGCAGCGCCGCGGCCAAAACCACAGGGCCGCCCCAGCGAACCCAAGCCGACACGCTTCGACCCGGTTCGACGGACGCGCGCAGCTCCCTTGCCGGTGCAGAAAAGCCCACGAGTCATTCAGGGTAACGGTTGCATCACGGCCCGCTCCGCGGTGCCGGCGTACGGGCGCAAACGAGGCAGCAGCATGTGCCCAAGCGCAGGTCAACTCAATTTGGCCCGCACACCAAGCACCGGCTGCCTGCCGCGACCATCGTTGAAGCCGGGACCCCAGGGCCACCGACCACGCCTGTCAGCCCAGACCAGCTGCAATGCCCTCAGCTCACTACCGAATATCGCTGCGGCGCAGTTCATGTGCGCATCGGGCTGCTCCACTTCGACTACCTCGAGCAGCGGCCCGGGGTGCATCTCGATCTGCACACCGGGCGCGGGTGGCCCTTCACGCACCGACCGCTCGCCAACGAGGTTTAACAACCGGACCGCTCGCTGCGGCGACACACCGGTGACCAACAGCTCGGGCACGTCATGGC
>Ga0070737_10004300_pt1 | contig 14403 bp, 13 predicted proteins | sample Coa_R1_10_FD_66438 | JGI IMG/M metagenome (GOLD analysis project Ga0070737, IMG submission 66438) | Surface soil microbial communities from Centralia Pennsylvania, which are recovering from an underground coalmine fire - Coalmine... | ecosystem: Environmental > Terrestrial > Soil > Unclassified...
CGAGCCATGTCCGGCAACCTGCAAAACGAGATGGGGGACGTGCTGTCGGAACCCCGGCGGGCGTTCAACGACGCCATGACCGAGGCCGGCCTGCCCACCTCGATGCCGACGGTGCCGTCGGTCCGCCGGGTCGTGACGGATGCGCTGACGGCGCCCTACGAAAACCGGTCCTCCAACCCGGAGCCGGTCGACGTCCCCAGCTACGAGGCGTCCTCGCTGGCCGACGAGGCGGCCAACGGCCAGTCCCGGGCTCTTCCCGACGACCCCACCCTCAACTAGGTCCTTATGGCTGTCACCGACCGACGACCCGAGGAGGCGAGCGAAGAAGACCTCGCCACGATGACGCTGTGGGAGCACCTCACGGAGCTCCGCAACCGCATCCTCGTGTGCGTCATCGCCGTGATCGTCATGACGATCATCGCCTGGTTTTTCTACAACGACGCCATCCGGTTCATGCGGGGGCCGTACTGCCACTACGTGGCCCTGCACCCCCACAAGCAGATCGCCGGCTGCAAGCTGGTCACCAACGGCCCGCTGGACGGCTTCCTCGTCCGGCTCAAGGTGAGCCTCTACGGCGGGATCGCGCTGTCCACCCCGGTCATCTTCTGGGAGCTGTGGGCCTTCATCACCCCCGGGCTGCGGAAGAGCGAGAAGCGTTACGCGGTGCCGTTCGTGAGCTCGGCGGTGGTGCTGTTCGCCATGGGGGTGACCACCTCCATCCTCGTCTTCCCCAAGGCGCTCAGCTGGCTGATCAACGTCAGCGGCAACGGGGTCGTGCCCCTCTTCCAGCCCCAGCGGTACTTCACCCTGTACGTGGCCATGTGCGTCATCTTCGGCGCCATCTTCATGTACCCGCTGATCGTCGTCGGCCTCGAGCTGACCGGGGTGGTGCCCAGCCTGCGCTGGCGCAAGTGGCGCCGGCCGGCCATCGTCATCCTCTGCGTCGTGGCCGCGGTGGCCACGCCGAGCAGCGATCCCTTCTCGTTCCTGGCCATGGCCATCCCCATGGTCGTGCTCTACGAGCTGTCGATCGTCATAGGGCGGGTGCTGCACAAGTAGTGGCGCCGACCCCGGGAGGCGGGGGGACGCGGGCCGGATTCGCCGCCGGTCTCGGCTTCGCCATGGACCACTTCCAGGTTGAGGCGCTCGACGCCCTCGACGACGGCGCCAGCGTGGTGGTGGCCGCGCCCACCGGGTCGGGCAAGACGGTGGTGGCCGAGTACGCGGTGGCCACCGCCCTGGCCGCCGGGGCCAAGGCGTTCTACACCACGCCGTTGAAGGCCCTGTCCAACCAGAAGTATCTCGACCTCGTCGACCGCCACGGCGCGGACACCGTCGGCCTCCTCACCGGGGACAACACCATCAACCCGGGCGCCCCGGTCCTGGTCATGACCACCGAGATCCTGCGCAACATGATCTACGCCGCCTCGCCCGCCCTCCACGGGCTGCGGTACGCGATCCTCGACGAGGTCCACTACCTGCAAAACGCCTACCGGGGCCCGGTGTGGGAAGAGGTCATCGTGCACGCCCCGCCCGGCGCCGACCTCGTGTGCCTGTCGGCCACGGTCTCCAACGCCGACGAGCTGGCCGACTGGATCCGGACGGTCAGGGGCCACACCGTCGCCGTGGTGGAGGAGCGCCGCCCGGTCGAGCTGATCGACCTCTACCTGGTCGGCGACCGGTCGTCCGATCGACTCCTCCTGCTGCCGACCCTGGTCGACAGCAATCCCAACGCCGAGGCCCTCGCCCTCGAAGGCGCGCCGCCCCGACCCGGCAGCCACCAGCCCCGCCGGCGGTCCCGCGTCTACACCCCGCGGCGGACCGAGACCATCAGCGTCCTCGACGAGGCCGGCATGTTGCCGGCCATCTACTTCATCTTCAGCCGCAAGGCCTGCGACGAGGCCGCCGCCGCCCTCACCCGGGAGCACCGCCGGCTGACCACCGCCGACGAGCGCCGCCAGGTCCGGGCCATCGTCGAGGACCACGTCGGCGGCCTGGGCGGCGAGGACCTCCAGCTGCTCGGGTACGGCAGCTGGCTGGCCGGGCTGGAGGCCGGGTTCGCCGCCCATCACGCCGGTCTCGTCCCCCCGTTCAAGGAGGCGGTCGAGGCCTGCTTCGCGGCCGGCCTGGTCAAGGTGGTGTTCGCCACCGAGACCCTGGCCCTCGGGATCAATATGCCGGCCCGCTCGGTCGTGCTGGAGAAGCTGACCAAGTGGACCGGCGACCGCCACGAGCCGCTCACCGCCGGGGAGTACGTGCAGCTCACCGGCCGGGCCGGGCGCCGCGGCATCGACGACGTCGGCTACGCCGTGGTCCTGCGCTCGCCGTTCGTCCCGTTCGATCAGGTGGCCGCCCTGGCCGGGGCCCGGACCTACGCCCTCACCAGCAGCTTCCGCCCCACCTACAACATGGCCGCCAACCTGGTCCGCCGCTACCCGCCGGACGTGGCCCGCCACCTGCTCAACCTGTCCTTCGCCCAGTACCAGACCGACGGGGAGGTCGTCCGCATCGAGGCCCGGCTCGAGCGGGCCGAGACCGCCCGGGCCCAGGCCCTGGCCGCGGCCGCCTGCGAACGGGGCGACGTAACCGAGTACCGCCGGCTGCTCGACACCACCGACGGGCGGGTCGCCCCGGCCGTCCGCTCGGCGGTGGCGGCCGAGCTCGGCCGGGTCCGACCCGGCGACGTCCTCGTCGCCCACGGCAGCCGGGTCGCCGTCCTCTCCACCTCCCGCCGGAAGGGCGGGGAGCCGAAGCTGCGGGTGGTGACCCCGGAGCGGCGGATGCTGCAGCTCGGGCCGGGCGACTTCCCGGCGCCGCCCCGGACCCTGGGCCGGGTGGAGCTGCCGTCGCCGTTCGCCCCCAACAACGCCGCCTTCCGGCGCCGGGTCGCCTCCGCCCTCACCGCCGCCCGCCTCGACGGGCCGATCACCGCCCCGGCCGCCAACGGCGCCGACCGGCTGGAGCGAACCGACGAGGTGGACGCCGCTGACCATCCCGTGGCGTCCTGCCCCTCGTTGCGCTCCCATCTGCGGGCCCTGGAGCGGGCCGATCGCCTGGAGCGGGAGATCGAGCGACTCCGTCGCCGGGTCACCGGGCGCAGCGAGTCCCTGGCCCGCCAGTTCGACCGGGTACTGCAGGTGCTCGAGTCGTGGGGCTACGTCGAGGGCTGGGCCCTCAGCGCCAAAGGGGAGCGCCTGGCCCGCATCTACCAGGAGTGCGACCTGCTCGTGACCGAGTGCCTGGACGAGGGCCTGCTCGACGGACTCGGCGTCGGAGACCTGGCCGGGCTGGCGTCGGTCTTCTCGTTCGAGTCCCGCGGCCCGGCCGACGCCAGGGCGGTGCCCCCCAGCCTGCGGGAGCGAGTGGCGGCGGTGGCCACGGTCGCCGCCCGGCTCAACGCGGCCGAGGCCGCGGCCGGGCTGCCCCTCACCCGCCTGCCCGACCCGGGATTCGCGGCGCTGGCCCGCCGGTGGGCGTCGGGCGACGAGCTGGGCGCGATCTTGGCCGACGAGGACATCTCCGGTGGCGATTTTGTGCGCAACGTCAAGCAGCTCGTCGACCTGCTCCGCCAACTAGGGGATCACGCGCCCGATCCAGTGACCGCCTCGACCGCGCGGAGTGCTGCCGATCGCCTCGTTCGGGGAGTCGTGGCCGCGTCATCGGTAGTGGCGCGGTGAGCCATATTTCTCCCCATCCATCCCCCAAGTTGGTCATGGGGTCCTCGTAGGCTCAGCGACGCCATGTACCCCGAGCCCGCGCACTACGCCACCGAGGAGTGGACCGACGAGGAGGCGGAGATCCTCCGCCGCTACTTCACCAACCTTGAAGGGCCGGTGTTCGCCCTGGTCAACCTGCCCGAGGTGGTCAAGGGGGCGCTGTTCGCCCGCTACTCTCGGTCGGCCAAGAGCCTGCGGCGGCTGTTCCTCGACGAGTTCGTCGGGGACCTCGACGTGAGCGGCGACCACAGCATCGACGCCACCGTCGGCCTGGAGCGGGCGGAGCAGCTCTACGACCGGGTCTTCTACGAGTACGGCGACGACTCGGTGGCCCAGCTCGGCGGCGTCCACCTGGCCTGCGAGCAGGCGTCCAACCTGCTGACCAAGGCCATCGAGTGGAGCCGGATGATGTCCTACATGGAGAAGTCGACCCGCTATGTGGCCTACGACTCCCGGATCGACAACGGCCGCTACCGGTACTACCGGGACCCGACCGTCCTGCGCTCCCCGCTCGGCGCCCGCTACGTCGGCGACATGGACCACCTCTTCGACGCCTACCGGGACCTGCTGCCGGTCCTGCAGGACTGGTTCGGGCAGCGCCACCCCCGCCAACCGGGTGATTCCGATTTTGCCTGGCGCCGGTCGGTGCGGGCCAAGGCCTACGACGCCCTTCGGGGCATGCTGCCGGCGGCGGCCATCTCCAACCTCGGTATCTATGCCAGCGGCCAGGCCTACGAGGGCCTGCTGGTCCGGCTGCGGGCCCACCCGCTCCCGGAGGCCAGGGCCTACGCCGGGCTGATCCTGACCGAGCTGCGCAAGGTGATCCCCTCGTGGGTCAAGCGGGTCGACGTCGACGACCGCGGCGTGGCCTGGTCGGCCTACCTGGAGCGCAACCGGGAGGGGATGGAGGAGCTGGCCGGGTCGCTCCTCGGCGAGGCAGAGGCGGAGGAGCCGACCGTCGGGGTGGCTCCCGGCGGCGACCCCCACGTCGAGCTGATCGACTGGGACCCCGACGCCGAGGTCAAGACGGTGGCCGCCATGCTCTACCCCTACACCAGCCTCCCGGCCCACCGGGTGGAGGAGCGGGTGGGGGCCATGACCACCGACGAGCGCCTGGCCGTGATCCGCCGCTACGCCGGCGACCGGAGCAACCGGCGGCTTCGCCCCGGCCGGGCCTTGGAGCGCTGCGGGTACCGCTTCGACGTCGTGTCCGACTACGGCGCCTTCCGGGACCTCCAGCGCCACCGGCTGCTCACCTGCGAGTGGCAGAACCTCACCCCCGACCACGGGTACACCCTGCCGACGGCCGTGGTGGAGGCCGGGGCGGCCGAGGCGTACGACGCGGCCATGCGGCGTTCCGGTGAGCTGCACGCCGCCCTCGACGACCAGCTCGGTCCTGTCGTCGCCTCGTACGCGGTCAGCCTGGCCTTCCGGGTGCGCTACGTGATGCAGTTCAACGCCCGGGAGGCGGTTCACATGCTCGAGCTGCGGACCGGGCCGTCCGGTCACCCCGAGTACCGCAAGGTCTGCCAGCAGATGCACCGGCAGATCGCCGAACAGGCCGGCCACCGGGCCCTGGCCGAGCTGATGGCCTTCGTCGACCACGAGGACTACGAGCACACCGAGCTCGAGCGGCTGGCCGGCGAGCGGCGGGCCGAGCAGCGCCGCCCGCTTGACGTGCCGTCGCGCTGAGCAACCCCGAAGGCGGGCCCGGATCGAACGATGGTTTTTTCTGGCCAGCTGACCAGCCAGGACGCGCGAACTCCCTGTTCAGCGACCTGTTGTGCCCCTTGCTTCGCGGGTGGGCTTCATCCAAGATGGGTCTACCTGCAGGACGAAACGGACGCCGTGACGTACTGCTACGCCAAGGCGGCTCAGCGGCCAAGTAGACAACGGCGGCAGTGGAGGCTCGCGCCCACGCCGACGGCACCAACGGCCACTGGGCCGCCGGCGGCGGCCCCATACGGGGATCGGCGGCGGCCGAGGGTGGGATCAGCCGGACTTGGGTAGGTAGCGACCCCGAGTTATCGATGCCGTTGGGAATGCGCGGCGCCGTCCTATCGTTCTCTCTCCGGTCCAGGGGCGCCCGACCGCTCCCACTAGCTCCCGTGGACCACCAAGCTGATCGCACCCAACGCAGTACGAAGGAAAGCACATGGCTGACGAAGACCTCGACGACGAGCTCGACGAGGAACCCGAGGATCCTGAAGACCTCGAGGAAGATGACATCGAGGACCTCGACGAGGAGCTCGATGAGGATGATGACGACGACGCCGAGGCCGAGGAGCCCGACGACGAAGAGGCCTCCGAAGAGCCTGCGGCGGTCGCCACGCGGGCCCGCGAGGACGAAGACGAGGATGATGAGGACGACGAGGAGGATGGCGACGACGTCGAAGCCAGCCTTGACGTGATCCTCAAGGAGCGCATGGTCGTCGAGGAGGAAGAGGACGACGAGGACGAGGACGCCGTCGACGTCGACGACCGGGGCGACAGCCCCCTCAAGGTGCTCCCCAAGCAGCCGGGCGAGTTCGTCTGCCAGTCCTGCTTCCTCGTCAAGCACCCGAGCCAGCTGGCCGACCCCCAGCGCCAGCTGTGCCGGGACTGCGTGTGAGTGGCAGGATCGGGTCGTGACCGACCGTGATCCGTCGCCCATCGATGCGGCCCTCGACCTGCTCATCTACGCGCCGGCCGGTCTGGCCCTGACGGTCGGGGAGGAGATCCCCAAGCTGGCCGCCAAGGGCCGGGCCCGGCTGGCCGGGCCGTTCGGCGTGGCGTCGATGGTGGGCCGGTTCGCCGTCGCGCAGGGCCGGCGGGAACTCGACAAGCGCTTCGGCGTCCGACCCTCCGCCGGCCCGTCGGGCAACGGCTCGCCGGCGGAGCCGGGCGCGGCCGACGACGTCGTTGGTGATGAGGTCGTTGCCGACGACGTCGTGGCTGATGACGTCGTTGGCGATGACGTTGTTGGCGATGATGTGGCCGCAGGTGGCCTGGCCGCCGATGAGACGGCGGAGCACCTGGCGGCCGGCGACGTGGCGGCCAACGACGTGGTCGCCGACAGCCTGTCCGGCGGGGCGACAGAGGCCGAGGGGGTCGTCGACGAGCGGCCGGTGGGGGTCGTCGAGGAGGCGGCCGTCGCCCCGTCGAGGGTGCCGCCGGCGTCCGCCGCCCCTGCGGTCGAGTCACTGGCCATCCACGGGTACGACTCCCTCTCGGCCTCCCAGGTGGTCCAGCGCCTCGCCGGGCTGTCCGGGCCCGAGCTCGAGGCGGTGCGGGCCTACGAATCGGCCGGGCGGGGCCGTCGGACCATCCTCGCCCGGATCGCGCAGCTCCAAGGCGGCTGACGCCTTGGTCGAGTCGGTCCAGCCCGCCCACGCCGGCGACCGGGACCGGCTCGCCTGCCTCTGGCGGCAGGCGGTCGAGGAGGTGTCCGGCCGGCGGGGTGGCATGCTCCAGGTCGCCACCACCGCCGGGCCCCCTGAGGTCCCCGCCGGGCCGGACCGCTACGTCGCTCTCGGCTACGTGGACGACCTGGCCTTCGGGTTCGTCGCCGCCCACCTCTCGGCCACTCTCCAAGGTGGCCCGCCACTCGCCGTGGTCGATGCGCTGTACGTGGAGCCCGGGATGCGCAGCATCGGGCTGGGGGAGGCCCTCGCCCAGCGGGCCGTCGAGTGGGCCACCGAGCACGGCTGCTGCGGCGTGGACGTGCCCGCCCTGCCCGGCGACCGGGCGGCCAAGTCCTTCTGCGAGGACAACGGGTTCGTGGCCCGGCTCCTCACCATGCACCGGCCGCTGCCGGCGGCGACCGCGCCGACCGAGCCGGCGGCGGCGCCTGCTGCCGTGCCGGTGGAGGCGGCTGGGGCGGTGTCGGAGAGCGCACCGGCCAGGCCGCGCCCGGAGACGTGCGTCGGAGCGGTCGCGGTCGAGCGTGACCGCCTGCTCATGATCCGGCGGGGCAGGGGAGTGGCGGCCGGCCGTTGGTCGCTGCCGGGAGGCCGGGTCGAGGGCGGCGAGACCCTGGCCGAGGCCGTGCTCCGCGAGTTGCGGGAGGAGACCGGCCTCGATGCCCTGTGCGGCGACGTCGTGGGCTGGGTCGAGCGCATCGACGACGACTTCCACTTCCTGATTTTCGACTTCTTCGTGACCGTGCTGAGCGAGGGGGACCCGGTCGCCGGGGATGACGCGGCCGAGGTGGCCTGGGTGCCGCTCGGCGACGTCGCCGACCTTGACCTCTCCGACGGGTTGGCCGAGTTCCTCCACGAGCACGGGATCCTGCCGACCTTCGCCTGAGCGGCCGGCCCGTAACCTCAGGCCTCATGGACCCGATGCGCGAGCTCCTCGCCGACCATCTCGGCACCGGCGTCGAGCGCCAGGGCCGGTTGGCTGACGCCATCGGTGACGCAGCGTGGTCCCTTGACGTGGCCGGCCAACGCCTCGACTTCGCCAACGGCCTGTCCTATGCGGTGGACGTGATCGGTAGCGCGGCCGAGGACCGGGGCACGTGGATGTGGGCGTGGGCCAACTCGTCGCTCGAACCCGCCGTCCGGGCGGCCAGCCAGCGCCTCCGGCAGGAGGGCGCGGCCCGGAAGATCGGCGCCTTCACCGAACAGATCGTGCCGCTGGGGGAGCCGCCCGACGGCATCGACGGACACGCCGTCGGGCTCGTCGCCGTGGCGCTTTTGGGTGGCCAGGCCTACTACCTGGCCCGCAACCCGCCGCTTTCGGTCCTGCTCGTCGTCCACGCCTCGGCCTTGGAGCTACCGGCGCTCACGGGCCCCGACCTGCGCGCCACCCTGCCGAACGTGCTCGGCCTCTACGAGATCCCGTCGGCCCGGTCGTTACGTCCGTACCTGGACCAGAGAGCGGCGGCCGTCAGTGAGGACGGCTCCCGGTGGCTGGTGACCACCTCTGACGGGCAGCGCACGGCGATCTTATGGGACGACCAGGGCCGGGTGACGGGCTGGGAAGCAACGCTCGACGCCCAGCCGACCGGCACCCGCCGTTGGCGACTCCCGGGCCGGGGGTAGCCGGCAGCGGACGGCAAGGTTGCGCTCAGGCGGTCTCGCCGGGGTGGATCTCGGTATCGGCCGGGCCGACGGCGAAGCCCGTGAAGCGCACCTGCAGCCCCTCGCGCTCCGGAGCGCAGAAGTAGGGCCCGGCCGATGCCGCCGCATCCCCGGGAAACGGTGACAGCCGGATCAGCCGCCACGGCTCGTCGTCCACCCGGGCCCGCACGATGAGGGCATCCGCGCCCCGGCTGGCCCTGACCGTGACCTGCCGGCCGGCCCACTCCGGTACCGGCGCCACCGACCAGTCCGAAACCCGACCGGTGACCACGGCGCCCATCTGCAGGGCCCCGTCGCTCTGCTCGCACCCGGCCTTGGTCCAGCGCTGCTCGTCCACCCACACCAGGGCGCCGGCCTGGTCGAACCGCCCGGTGAGGTCGGCGACGAAGCGAACCTCGACGGCCGTACCGACGGGCAGCGGCGTGAGCAGGGCATGGCCGTTGTTGTGCACGAACCCGTAGGCGGTGGTCCGCCACAAGTCGGTGCCGGCGCCGGCCGTCACGACCAGGTCAGCGCCGTCGACGGTGGCGGCCGGCGGCGGGTTGAGCCAGGTGGCGTCGCCCCAGGCGACCCGGCGCAACTCGGCGCTCAGGGCGCCACGTCCACGCCGTCGGGCACGCCCGGATGATCCTCCTGCGCCTGCCCGTCACCCGGGTCCTGAGCCTGGCCGGGCTGGGCCTGGCCGTCGCGGCCGTGGTCTCCCTGGGCCTGCTCGTCCTGGCTGTCAGCGTCGCCCTGGGTGGGCTCCGCTTGGCCCTGCGCCCCGGACGCGGCCTCCGGCTGGTGTGCCTCGGGCTGGTGTGCCCCGGGCTGTGACGCTTCAGGCTGTTGGGCCTCGGGTCGTTGGGCCTCGGGCCGGGGCGCCTCGGGTTGGGGCGTCTCGGGCTCGGAGGCGGGCGGTTGCTCGGCGACCGGTGCCTGCGCCGGCGGCTCGGAAGCCGGGGCCTCGTCGATGCTCGGTTCGGAGGCGGAAGGGTCAGAGGTTAGGGGCTTTTGGACCGCCGGCTCGTGGGTCGTGGGCTCGTGAGCCGTCGGCTCGGGGGCCGCGGCGGGTTCCGGCGCGGGCTGCTGGCCCTCGGTCACCGACGCGGGCGAGGTCGGTTCGGCAGGCACCGCGGGCGCCGAAGGTTCGGCCGCCTCGGGCGCCGGCGTTGACTCGGCTGATGCCGGCGGGTTCGGCTCGGCCGGGGGCTGGTCCTCGGCCCGGGACTCGTCCCCGGGCGTGGCGCCTCGCGGCGGCTCCTGGCGAGCCGCCGGGCGTCGCCCGCCACCGTTGCGAGGTCCCGGGCCGCCGGAGGCAGGCGCCGAGCGCGGCCGTCGGGGCGGCGCCGGGCGGCCGCTGGCCGGGCGCACCGGGCCGGGCGGCGGAGGGATGCTGATCCCGAGGAGGGGAGCCAGCGCCGGGATGCGCCCGGCCTGCTGCTGGGCCGAGCCCAACAGCGCCGCTCCGGGGTCGGAAGGCAGACCGGCGGGCTTGACCTCGCGGCGGACGGGGGAGGCGGCCACCGCTTCGAGCAGGGCGGCCCAACGGTCCGGCGGGGTGGTCGGCGCCATGGCCGAACTGGCCGCTTCGCTCAGCCTGGCGGCCTGCTCGGCGCTCAACCGGGTGGTGGCCTCCGGCGGGCGGGCCGACGCCCGCAGAGCCCGAACCACGCGGCCCTCGTTGAGCTGGCGGTCGATCTCGGCCACCCACTCCTCACGCATGGTGGCGAGCCGCCGCTCGAGCGACTCCCGCAGGGTCACGGCCAGCTGCCGCGCCTCGTCGTCGCGGGCCAGGTCCGCACCGGCCACCACCGACCGCAGATCGCGCAGGGCGACAGTGTCGGCGACCTTGATCGCAGCTTCGGCCCGATCCCGCCACTCGGCGGCCCGGAGCCGGGGGCGGAGGCTCTCGGCCAGGGCGATCAGCGCGTCGGCGTTGGGGGCGGGGCGGCCTTCGGCCGAAGCCCGCTCCCGCTCGAGGTGGATGGCGGTCCGCACGGCCGGGATCCCGCCGCGCAGGACCTGCTCGGCCACCGGGCGCTGCTCAGGAGGCAGAGCGGCGAGCGCGGCCTGCCGGTGGGTGTTGGCCGGGTTGAGCCGGCGGGCGGCCCGACCGCCGTGGGCGCTGGCCGCCTGTCCGTCGCGTTCCTCGCTTCGGGGACGGCCCCGCTCGGGTGCCGGCCCGCGGCGCCGATCGTCCGGCCGCGGACCGGCGGCCGCCCGGGCCCGGTCCGGCCCGCGCTCTTGATTTCGAGGCCCCGACTCCGCTCCGGCCGGCCGCTCGGCGCGCGCCGGACGTCCCGGCCGCTCGGAGCGCTCGGCCCGGTCGGGACGAGGCGGGCGATCCCGCCGGTTGCGGTCGCCGCGGTCCCCCCGATCTCCACGGTCGGTTCGGTCACCGCGCCGGTCGTCCGGCCGGCCCCTGCGGCGGTCACCGCCGCCCCGGCCGACCAGTTGCGTCGTCACGCCCCCGGAGTTGCTCGCCGGGGTGATCAGCTCGATGCGCTCGGGCTCGCTCCGCTTGCGCTCCTTCGGCGCCAGCACGGAGTTAATGACGATGCCGTCGATCTCGAACTCGGCCTCGGCCCTGAGGACGTCACCGGCCTTGGCGCCCTCGGGAAGCAGTGAGCCGTCCACGACGCCGCGCGGCTGCAGCGCTCCTGCCGCGCGCCACGTCCAGGATCCGTCGGGACGGGCGCTGGTGAGCTCTATGTCGATCCTGCGGGCCACGGGGGACCAAACTACAGCCTGGCCGCCTCGGGCAGAGCGGGGAGATGGCGCGCTAGCGTCGCCTGCCCATGGGAAGAGGCTCGCGTTCGACCATCCGCTGGAAGCACGACCGCATCCGCCGCAAGAAGGGGCGTGAGGCGCGCGTGCGGACCGCCAAGGCGGCGGCCCGCAAGCACACTTCGTAAATAAGAGGCCTGAGCCGGTCTCCGGCTCAGGTGCAGTTGTGCTCCTCGAACGTCTCGACCTTGAGCAGGTCGCTGATCACGCCGCTGCGCTCGAACCCGGTGAACGCCGTCTCGATCTTGGCCACGCTGCCGGTCGCCATGGCCCGGGCCAGGTTGCCGTACTGGGTGGCCGCCACCGACATGTCGTGGTGGATGTCACCCGGTGCCGACGGCACCAGCTTCTTGAAGTCGGCGGCCAGGGCGGCGACGTCGTGCACGATGGCCTTGGACGGCTTGCCGCCCTTGTAGCTCTCGACCGCCTGGCCGTCCTTGATGAGGGACTGGGCGACGCCGGCGGCGGCCATGCAGAACTTGTGCGCCGCCGCCTTGGAGACCGTCGTGGTGGTCTTGGGCGCCGTCGTCGACGTGGTCGGCGGGACGGTCGTCGTGCTGGTGGTCGTGGTCGTCGTCATGGGTGCCGTCGTGGTGGTCGACGCGGCCGTGGTCGAGGACGAGCCACCGCCGGATACGGGTGAGTTGGAAGAGCCGCATGCCGTCAGTCCCGCCGCCGCCACAGCAACGACGGCAAGACCCACAGAGACACGCCGCCGCTGACGTGGGGAACTAGCCATGACGAGGTTTCTAGCTGGTCCGGACGGAGGGCGCCAGCACTCATTCCGTCGTTACGGATAACTGTGATTATCCGGAACTATGAGAGATGCCCTGGATACGGGCTTGGTGGCGCTCCCCGTCCGTGAACGGTTCCAGCCGCTGGTCACCGAAACCACTCCTTCGGATGAGGTCCGTATGGGGTCTGTGAGGATGTCCGGCATGACCGGGAACTTCGGCGGCGCCGCCGGGTTCTACGCCAAGTCGCGACCCGGCTACCCGGCCGAGCTGTTCGACCTCCTCGTCGGTGAGACACCGCTCGATGCCAGCAGCGTGGTGCTCGACTTGGGCTGTGGGACGGGCCTCGCCTCGCTGCCCCTGGCGGCGAGAGTCCGACTCGTGGTCGGCGTCGATCCCGACCCCGGGATGCTGGCGGAGGCCGCCTCGTCTGCCCAAGGCCTCCCGAACGTCCGCTGGGTCTGTTCCCCGGCCGAGGAGTACGACGAGCAGCCGGGCCGATTCGACCTCATCATCATCGGGTCGGCTTTCCACTGGATGAACCGCCCACTGGTGGCCAATCGGTCGTACCGTCTTCTCCGCCCGGGCGGTCTGCTCGCCATCGCGTCCAACCCGACTCCACTGCTGCAGATCCGCGACCAGGAAGGCGTGGGCGCAGCCATCGCGGCCGTCCAGGACCGATGGTTCCCTGATGCTCGGAGGCTGAAGCCCGGGGCCCCGCGCCTGGCCTCCAACGAGCAGATCCTGGGCGACAGCCCGTTCCGACACACCGTTGTCCACGAGGTGCCCACCCGCCAGGAGTGGAATATCGAACGTCTTCTGGACTTCCTGCGCTCCACGTCGTGGCGCTCTGACCAGGCCCTCGGGCCCCGGTTCGACGAGTTTGCCGGTGAGGTCGAGCAGGCGGTCCGCTCGGTGGAGCCCAGTGGCCAGTGGTCGCTCGAAGCGCCGGCCCGGATCGTCATGGCCCGCCGGGCGTAGCCGGTCCTCCCCTTCGCCTGCACCGTTGCCGAGACCGCAACAACTCCGGTGCAGGAGGACGAAAGGTGCGCCAACATGCTCGGCATGGAGGACGCTGCCTCGAGCACCCGACCCGGGCGTGTGGTCCTACTCAACGGTCCTCCGAGCTGCGGCAAGACGAGCCTTGCGGTGGCCCTCCAGCGGACGCTCGCGGAGCCGTGGTTCCATCTGTCGCTCGATGACTTCCGCGCCGGCTACCCCCAGGAGCGATGGATTGCCGATGACGGCAGCCTGTTCGAGCCGATCATGCTTGGCTACCTCGGTTCCCTCCGCCAGCTCGCACTAGCCGGGATCAACCTCCTCGCCGAAGCGGTGATGAGCCCCAACCGGCGGGACCTCTACGCCGACACCTTTCGAGGGCTGCCGGTCGTGGTCGTCGGCGTGCACTGCACGTACGACGAGGCGCTTCGGCGAGAGCAGCTCCGGCCGGACCGCCAGGGAGGACCCATGGAGCTGCCGCTGGAGGCCTTCACCGCCGTCCACTCCGCCATGGACTACGACCTCGAAGTCGACACCACCGCGATGTCATCCGAGTCCCTCGCCCGGCAGCTCGCCACCCGGTTAGAGACGGCGCGCTAACCAAACAGGCGCCGCCACCACGGTCGCCCGGCCGACTTGGCGGGCCGCTGGGCCCGTTCCCACTCCGCTCTGGTCAGCATCGTGCCTGCCTTTCGCTGGGCGACGACGCAGGCGGTGTGCGCGTGGCGGCGGCGCTCGTGGTCCCCTTCGGGAAACAGCAAGGTGTTCGGGGTCATCGCCAACACCACCCGATGGCAGATCGGACAGGTATAGGCCTTCGCTTGCCTTCCCTGGGCCGGACGCATGTCCCACCACCGCACCTGATCTGCCATCAGCTGGGGCTCTCGGAGACCAATCGGCCTGTGGTCGCCCCGCGGATGGCTGCGCAATCGAGCCTCATTTCCCCGAACCTTCTTCGACGCTCGGCAGAGCTGGCTTCATGGATCCAAGCGTCCCACAGCGGAGCCGGGTGTACGATCTCGGTGTGCGCCGTCTCCCGTCGACCTCGGTAATGATGCGGTCCCTCACGGGGCCGTCGTTGCGCGCGCAGTAGCCAGCAACCTGCCCCGGTCGATCCGGGGC
>Ga0070737_10004301_pt1 | contig 14403 bp, 10 predicted proteins | sample Coa_R1_10_FD_66438 | JGI IMG/M metagenome (GOLD analysis project Ga0070737, IMG submission 66438) | Surface soil microbial communities from Centralia Pennsylvania, which are recovering from an underground coalmine fire - Coalmine... | ecosystem: Environmental > Terrestrial > Soil > Unclassified...
TAAGCGAAACCAGCACAATACTGCGAAGATCACCAGGAAGGGCAGTGAGAGTAAGGGATTGAGCCGCGAGAGCGGCCCCATGCTGAGATCGGGGTTGCCGACGATATAATATAACCCCATCGAGAGAATCAGGCCGGCTTCAAAGAGGCGATCGGGCCAGAAGGATGCGGACCGCTTTGTATTTTCCCTGGTATGCAGCGGAGGGGGCGTCGCGGGGTGTGGCATAGTGGGCATCGTCGCAATAGCATCCCTTCGGCGCGCATCATCGCCGGGTAGGGGCGACGGATCATTTTTGCTGCTCATAATTCATTTTCCGCATAGCATGCCTGCAAATATAGACGGCATACAATATTTCGCAAGGATGGCTACCGGATACGAATTATAGCAAAAATTGGCCCCCCGGGTCTAGCAATGAGAAGATAGGGGCATATGCCAGAGCTTTTTCACTGGCAAGCGCCTGCGGCGCTTGCCTTCTGGATGATGTGTTTGCGAAACATGCGCTGCGCGCATGTTTCGCAAACACATCATCCATTTCTGGTGCGGCATCGGCACGCGAACATCAATCCCCATCGAATAGAAAGCAGCGTTAGCGGCTCAGTTCTGATACGAACTGGTGGAAGACATGCGCGTGATGATCGATATCGGCCTGCGTGTGCTGGACCGAGACCGTCCACTGGTCGTCGAAGCCCGGCGGGAAAAGGATGCCGCGATTCGCCAGGAAGAGCCAGTAGGCATAGGAGAGATCCATGTCGATCTCCCACCAGGCGCGATAGTTACGCGCGCGCTCGTAGCGGAACATCGCGCAGCCCTTCGCGCCAATCTGCGCGACATGCATGGGCATACCGAATTCGTCGATCAGCCCCCGGTACGCCTGCGCGAGCTGCTGCGAGAGGCCGATGGCATGTGCGTGCGCTTCCGGCGTCAGGACCTGCGTCAGCGTAACCAGTCCGGCACGCATCGACATCGGATTGCCGTTGAACGTGCCCAGGTGCAGCACTTCTCCGTGATTGATGTGACGCATGATCTCCGTGCGTCCACCGAAGGCGCCGATGGGCATGCCGCCGCCGATAGATTTGGCGAGGCAGATCAGATCCGGCTCGACGGGGTAGAGTTCAGTGATGCCGCCTGGCGCGACGGTGACGCCCGTCTTAACTTCATCGAAGATGAGCAGCGTGCCATGCCGGCGCGTAACATCGCGCAAGCTCTGAAGATAGCCCTCATCTGGCAGCATGATACCAACATTCATCAGCACCGCTTCGGTGATGACCGCTGCCACTTCGCCTCTGTGCTCGGTCAGGATACGATCCAGCGCCTCGACATCGTTAAACGGCGCGATGATGATATTCTTCTTCACATCAGCGGGAATGCCCATCGATGCGGGCACGGTGTTGGGACGCTCGGCGGGACCGGCGGCCTCTACCGAGGGCTTCGTACTCATCAGGAGGGTATCATGATGCCCATGATAGGAACCTTCGATCTTGATGATTTTATCGCGCCCGGTATGCGCGCGCGCGAGCCGTATAGCGTCCATCGTGGCTTCGGTGCCCGAATTACAGAAACGCAACTGCTCAATCGGGGCGAAGCGGCGCACCAGCTCCTCCGCCAGCCAGACTGTCTCCGGGCAGGGCAGCGAATAGAGCGTGCCCTTGCCGACCTGATCGCGCAGAGCCTCTACCAGCAGGGGATGCGCGTGGCCGACGAGCAGGCTGCCGAAGCCGAGGTGAAAGTCGACGTACTCGTTGCCATCGTAATCCCAGATATGACTGCCCTGCGCGCGGCTGATAAATAATGGATACGGTGGCACTGCCTGAAACGAACTGGAAACCCCCAGTGGCAGGGATGCTCTGGCGCGCTCATGTATCTCGTGCGATCTCCGCGTGCGTCTCTTGAACTCGGCTTCCTCGCGCTCGACAATCGCTTTGACCCGCCGTGAATCGATAGTGATAGGCTCCCGAAGCATACAATCTCCTTTCCTGAGAAGGGCCGTGATATCCTTCACCTACATTGTACGCTATGGCCGATGAAAATAGCAATTCTTTTTACGAAATTATACGAATATTAAAGACATTATCCAATTTCACTACGATATTCGCAACCTCTGATACACAGCGCGACTGTGTAGCTCTCAGGTATTGATAGTTGACGAAGGGCATGTGGCTGCGCCACATGCCCTTCGTCAACTATCAGCAAACTATCGAGGCCCGCTTCGCCGACGATCCCTGGATTGCAATGGGAATACGGCGCATCGCAAAAGTCGAACGCTGGCGAATCTTATTGGAGTACAGGAAATAATCATGCCACCCCGGAACCATCTTTTTGCAAAGCCAGCAGGTGCTGCTTCACCTTCTTTGCGCTCCGCGCGATATACAGAGCTGTACGTAATTGATCCAGACGCTCTATATCCTCGCAAGAGACCACCTGCTTCTCCGCCAGTTCCTCCAGCGCTGGATAGCGGGCACGCACAAAACTTGCAATCGACTCGCGCAGATCTTGCAGGCGCCCCTTCTCTTCCCCTTTTTCCAGAATCCACTGATAAAAAGGCGATTCTTGCAAAAGATCGTCCATCATGCTTATCCTCCTCATGAACCATTCCAGTTCTGCGGCATTCAATCGCTTGAAGACCAACGCGGTCAATGTACAGCCAATCGGCGTGAGATCTCGATATTCAGGGACTGCCAACCTATCCAACATCTCTGTGACGACTTCGCGCGTCGCGCCCCCCTGCGTCAGAGGCAGCAGGGGCAGCAAGCCAGGCTGGTCGATGTCGAGCAGATCCTGCGGAGAAAGCTCGAACATTTCAATATCGACAAACTGAAAGCGGTTGACCTCGTGTCCGGTTGGCAGCTTCCAGATCAAGGGCGAGCGCACAATGATGCCACCCTGAAACAAATAAATCACGCACGAGAGTACCGGCAAATGGTACTCGTGGTAAATAAGGCGAAGAGTGGTCAAGTTTTGAGGTGACGAGTGGTCAATCAGCGCGAAGAGTGATCAAGAGACTCATTGTCGTTTGAAAAAGCGCTCTCTATGGAGTTTCTGCCATCACTCTTTTGTAAATTGGCTCCTGTAGTTTCAATCATTGTTAAAAATACCATAACCTCGCCAAAACGGGGAGATATGCGCCAATGAGGAAACTTGGCGAAGTTCCAAGTTATGAGTCAACTGGAGGGCCTAAGAAAGAGTAGCGCCAAGCTATTCTTTCTTAGGCCCTCCAGTTGCTCCTTCTCGTGATTCCTTTTCCCTTTCTTGTCCCATCTTCTGTTCGCATGACAGCATCGTTTGTCCTTAGCTGCTTCTCTCCTCTGGTCATCGACGCTTCATGCGCTTAACGTAGCCCTGCGAAGAGATCGTCCTCTACCTGGCGACCACCATTGACCAGGCTGAAGGCGCGATAATACGTCTGATTCTCCCAGAGCGCCGAATACGCGTCCTGTGAGAGCTGCTCAAGCTGGTGATACACCGCCAATTGTGACTCGTGGCACAGGATGGCTTCCCACACCTTCTGTCGATACTTGCCGGTCGCAATACGTGTGGTAATCGCCCACTCAGGCCACGCCACACCCCGTCGCTCCAGACCGTCGATAGGCATGACCAACTCCCCAAAGACGGACTCGTAGGCTAGAAACAGTGTTCTGGGTGCCGCCATATAGTACAGCTTCGAGACACGATGAGGAGCCAGATCGCGATGGGATGAAGTGTCAGGGTTGGCCGCCTCGATAAGGGCAGCCATGGTAAACTGGCTGATGGCGATATGGTCAGGATGACCATACCCACCATCAGGACCGAAGGTGACCACAACATCGGGTTTTACGCGGCGAATCTGCCCAACGATCTTTGCTACCACCTCTGTAGGCGCAGCCTGGTCCAGATCGCCATCGACGTAATCCAGAAACTCAACACGGCAAAGACCGAGCACTCTCGCCGCCGCTCGCAATTCGGCCTCGCGTCTCTTCCCCAGCGCTTCTCTCCCTGGATACTCGCTCTCGGAGCCTGTCCATCCGCGCTCGCCTCTCGTTGCGGTGACAAGATAGGTTTCGACTCCTTCGGCGGCATACTTCGCCAGGATGCCGCCATTGCCCAGGGATTCATCGTCAGGATGAGCCAGCACACACAGCAATTTCAGGTTGTTGATCATAGCTGCTCCAGTCGCCTCGCTTTCGCATTCGTGGCTAGCTCTCCCGACCCGCGTCGGGATGCGCGTCGTCGAAGTGGGCCGGGCACACCATGCCACAGGAACGCTCGGCCCCTCGCTCATCTCTCAATAAGCCTCTACAGTCCATAGCCACCGACGATTTCGCCATCGTGCCATTCGGGTTCACCATCGAGCAGCGGCAGCCACTGTTGATAGCGGGCATGCTGCTCCGCGCTCTCCGCGTTTGCCAGATACGCCTCCCGGCTCTCGAATACCACCGCGATAGAGTAGTCGTTCGCGTCAGTATCCATGCGATAGGCATAGCTTGCGACAAACCCGGATATTTGCCCGGTGTCAAAGGGAGGTGCCTGCGCCTCGATAAGCTGTCTGAACTGGGCTTCCATGCCCGCTTTGATGCGAAAATGTCCAATGGTTCCGTACATGATGGAACTCTCCCCGACCAGGCTCCCCTCTGAACAGAAGAAAGCTCGATCCAAACTACGGCGTGACCTCGTAGAGAATGTTGAAAGGATTCTCCATCGGCACACGGCGCACGTGACTGAATTCCGCCTCCGCACACAGTTCGCGCATCTTTGGCTCCGGTATGCCGACCGTGCCCAGCCCTTCTCCATGATGGGCCAGCGAACTCGTCATACAGTAGAGGACACTGACGCTGTAGAAGAAGGCACCGAGCAGCCCGATATTCTCCTCCAGTTTGTCCGAGCTATTGATTTCCAGGCACACATAGCGCCCATCCGGTCGCAGCGCCTTGCGGATCGCACGCAGCAGCCCGCGTGGATTGACGGCGTCATGAACCACGTCGAAGGTGGTGATCACATCGTACCCTTCAGGCAGCCCTTGCGACACGTCCCGCTGCTCGAAGCTCACACGATCGGCCACGCCAGCCTCCTGGGCGTTGATCCTGGACTGCTCGATGGATGGAGCAAAGCTGTCGTATCCAATGTAGCGCGACTGCGGATAGGTCAGGGCCAGCTTGATCAGCGCCTTGCCGTGCCCACAGCCCACATCGGCCACCAGGGCACCGCGTTCCAGTTTGGCTTGGACCTCCGGCATCGCTGGCAGCCACACTGGCACCAACAGATTCTCAAACCAGCCATTAGTAAAGCGTGTCAGACCCTCCCAGGCACTTGGGTCGTAAGCCTCCATGGGGACGCCCCCGCCGCTGCGGAAGGCCTGCATCAACTGGTTCACCGGTCCGGCCAAGCCGACGATTTCCTCCTGGACGCCGCCGAAGAAGACGGGGCCGCCTTCCTGAGCCAGGACTGGAATATGCTCAGGGGGGAGCGTGAAGCGACGAGTGGCAGGATCGTACCCCAGATAGCCAGCGCTTGCCATCGCGCCGAGCCATTCGCGCGCATAGCGTTCGTTGATCTGTGCGCGCTCGGCCAGTTCCGTGCTGGTGGCTGATCCCTGCTCTGCCAGATTCTTGAAGAGGCCAAGTCGGTCGCCGATGCTCGACATCACCGTGACGGCCAGGCCAGCGGTATCAGCCAGCACCTTCCCCACAAAGGCTTCGGTCTTTGCTTGATCGATCGTTGGTTGCGTTGTCATATCTGTTCTCCTTACTTGAGGGCGGCAGCGATGGTGCCGGTGTCCGCATATTCTTGAAACCGAATCCATTTGCCATCGTTGAATCCGTAAACAGTGATAACCGGAACCTGGAACGCGGTCCCGCTGGCTTTGCCCGAGCCCCGATATTCGCCCAGGACAATCACCTGATCTCCATCATCGACGAAATGCTCAGCAGTTGCTGCGAGTTCCTGGTAGTAGGTTGGGATCATGCCAAAGAAATCGCTGGCAATGTTCTGCGGTCCCCGGCGGGTGCCGCCAAGGGGATAGCCGGGTGCCTGGGGGACGGTCCACACAATGTCAGGGTCCATTTTCTCCAGAATGGCAGGAAGATCGCCCCGCGCGAACGCTTCATACAAACCCCGAACCAGGCTGACGTTTTGCTGTGACATGAGAATGTCTCCTTTTTCTGTGAACATATGCTTGATCTGAGCGGTTATCGGTTTTCATTCATCCGATTTCAACCGCCAACAGCAGTATGCCTGAAAAAGATCTGTTTGCTACCGTGGAAAGTACGCGTATTCCGAGCATGGCAGTACGGGGATTTTCTGGGCGATAGTCCAGGGGGTCTAATTTCGCGCGCTATATGTCTTCGGCAGTTCGGCCTTTTTCGATCGCCCAGGTGGCGATCTGCGTGCGGGTTGTCCCGCCGAGTTTGGTCAGGATATTAGTGACATGCCCTTCCACTGTACGCTCGCTGAGGACGAGTTGCTCGGCAATCGCCCGATTGGTCTGGCCCTGGGCAATCAGGACCGCGACCTCGCGTTCCCGTGCCGTGAGTCCGTCGTATGCTTGTTTGGCTGCACGGACGGGTGTGAGGGTGCGCTTCTGGGGGAGCAGTGCGGTTGTTTGCGAGAGGAACTGCTCGCGGAGAGGCTCATCTGGGATGGTGGCAGCAAGCTCCTCGATGAGCGCTCGCGCGGTCGAGAATGCCTGTTCGGCATCAAGCTTGCGAAGCTTCGCCTGATAGAACTTGCCCAGGCTCACGTCGATGCGCCAGAGCAGGGGTCGCAGCCCTTGCTCACGCGAGGTCGCTCGCGCGGCGCACAGGGCTGTTTCGGCGTCGCGCTCCTGGTGAAGAGCCGCCAGGGCCTCACCACGCTGTTTCCAGAGGCGAGGGATAACAGACTCCCGCGACAGATTGGCGGCAGAGGCAATCAACCGATCGGTGATGGAGAGCGCCAGGTCAGGCTTTCCGTGGGCCAGGGCGAGATCTGCGCGGGCAGCCCAGACGAGCCGCTGCCCGATGGTTTGCATAGCGGCATCAGGTTCAATCGCGGCATTGAGAATGGATTCAGCCGACGCGTGGTCTTGTTGCAGAAGATGGGCCGAGGCAAGAAATGCTGAGACAATGCGCAGCCAGTTCCACGAGCCGACTTCGCGAGCCAGGACAAGCGCCTGCTCAAGATGGTGCTGTGCCTCTGGAAACGCGAGCAGATCGAGCAAGAGTGCGCCAACCTGCCAGTGCGCGGCGGTGAGCCACTGGCGATGCTCGATCTGCTCGGCGAGCGCAAGGCTGGCCCGCGCCACTTCCAAAGCCCGCGCATACTCGCCATGTGGGCCCAGGTATTGGGCCAGAGCAAAGAGAGTGTAGACTTCAGCAGAGGGCTGACCAATCTCGCGAGCGATCACCAGGGCCTGCTCGCCAAAGTGCAGGGAGAGGGCAAAGCTAGTCGCGGCGGGCACCATCGTCTCGATTTCATACCCTCCCCCTTCGCCAATCACCATCACGGTCGTCAGGCTCGAAGCTAACCCCTGGCGGTCGTCGAGTTCCTGGAAGAGGGCGATCGCTTGCTGATAACAGGCGGATGCCTGCCACAGATCGCCGCCCAGAGTATGTGCTATGCCCAGCAGGTCACTGGTCTGGGCGATCCCTGGTTTATCCTGTGCCTGCTGAAAGAGCGTGAGCGCTTCCTGGTGGTAGTGGAGCGCGACGCTCGGCTGTTCGATATTCACGTGCCAGTTGCCCAGGCGATTGAGGGTGTGGGCCAATGCGTCCGGGTCGTCCATGTGATGCGCCAGCGCCAGCGCCTGCTCATAATACGTGCCTGTCTGAGTGTAATCACGCTCTGCCCACAGGGAGCCAAGAGCCAGTGACGCCTGCCACTCGGCCTGGCGATCCCCAGCCGCACGCGCTAACCGCAGGGTGGTCTCATGATCGAGACGCGCATGCTCAAAATCACCCAGGATTTCGTAGGCTCGTCCACGCAGATGATAGAGTGTGATGGGAGGAGCAATCGCCCCGAGCTGCGCGGCAGAAAAGGCCCGCGTCGCCTGTTCAATGACGGCATGCGGTGTGTAGAGGCGATACGCCTGTTCCGCAGCGCGTTGTCCATACGTCACCGCTTTCTTCCACGCCCCCGCCTCATAGAAGTGGTAAGCCAGGTCCGAGAGGCGTGCATCAGAAGACGCGAGCGCCTGGTGATCCATCAGGTCAGCAATACTGCGATGCAGCGTCCTGCGTTCGCGGGCTAAAAGGCCAGCATAGATGGCCTGGCGGGTCAGCGCGTGACGAAAGGCGAACTGTTCCGCCGATTCTTCCACCACTAATTGAGCGGCGAGCAGTTCTTTCATGAACGCCAGCGTGCGCTCCTCATCGTAGGAGGTTAACTGCTGCAAGAGGGAGAAATCGAAGCGCCGTCCGGCAACTGCGGCCAGGGTCAGCACGCGCCGGGCGGGCTCGCTCAGTTGATCTGTATGCTGTTGCACAGCGTCCTGCACGCTACGCGGGATGCGCAATTCGCCCGGCCTCTTGTGCTCTGGGCGGCCATCCACGTAAGAAATCTCTCCCGACGAAATCAGCGCCTTGAGTATTTCTTCGACAAAGAAAGGGTTGCCCTCGGTGAGTGTATACACCGGATCAGCAAGCTCGACACGCGCTGAGCGTGGGAAGCCGAAGATAGCCCGCAGCATGGCATCGACCTCATTGCGCGCCAGGCATGTAAGCGAGATTTCCCGGGCGAGATGTTCCCGATCCAGTTGCGCCAGGAAATGGCGCAAACGGGGACGTACTTCGTCGCTGCGGTAGGTCAGCATGAGCAGGAGAGGAGAAGTGGCGCAGCGGCGCGCCAGATAATGGAGAAATTCCAGGCTGGTCTCGTCGCTCCAGTGAAGATCCTCCACCACAAGGAGGACGGGATGTTCTCCTGCCTGACCGGTCAAGAAGCGGGCCAGAGTCTCAAAACGGCGGCGCTTCTCCTGCTCAGGATCAAGCAAGGGCGAGGTCTGCGGAAAAGGTTCACCGGCCAACAGATGGCCCAGTTCAGGAAGCAGGGGGAGGAAGGCCTCCAGCATGGGCTTGATCGAAGCCTCAGATGAAGCCGGTGCTCGCAGGGAAAAGTGTGAGCGCAACAGGTCGAGCAGGGGCGCATAGGGAATGGCGTGGTCGGTCGGAAAGCAACTGCCCTGTACGAGCCAGAAGCCGTGAGCGAGGGCTTCGGTTTTGACCTCAGTCACCAGGCGCGATTTGCCAACGCCCGCTTCCCCGGAAATGAGAACGAGCGCTCCCTTTCCGCTTCCCGTTTGCGTGAGCAGAGAGCGACAGAAGGCAAGGTCATCGCTGCGACCGATCAAGATCGGGCAAAGCAGAGGCGTATCAATTGATCCCTTCATCGTGTGAATCTTTTCTCCGAACGCGCCCGCGGGCGGTATGGTTCTTCAGACGGAAATGCCAAACGGAACTACTCTTTCTTCTGGATGAGTATCCATGCAGTTCCCTGTTCCATCCAACGCGTCACATTGCGCACTGGGCGCGCTTTTCGCGGAGGATGCGGCGCGATGACGACGGATGACCCTTTGAGCTTGGCTTTGCTCACCGAACCGCACGTCGGGCACTGCACGACTTCCACTGTTGCTTCCATCCAACGAGTCGCCTCCAGTTTGATTGGCCCGGAGTATGAACAATGGGTGGATGGCATTGCTCTCTGTGTCTCTCCCGCTTCATCGTGGTGTGTGGGCGGGGAGTCTTTGGCAGGGGCTTCAACTTCTGGCTTTTGCCTACTTTCTTGTCCTGTGGTGTCTGATTGGGGTATTTCGACAGTTGGTCCTACTCCATCAATGATCCAAAGAGTATTGCGGCGGAGCACGAGCAGTGTTGCGGCTTTCTCTAGCATCTCGATCAACACGTCCGTGGACTTGGCCTCATAGGACCATTCAAGAGCCGTTTTTACAAGCTTCATCAGATAATTCATCGTGACGCGGCCTGAGTGGGTCGGGTCGAGGACTGGATTCGTGAACCAGGTGTAGATGGAACTCCCCCATTGGAGCAAGTTGAGTTGGGGAAGAGCGGGTGCGTACACTTTTTCCAATGCCGCTAAGATCTCTCGCACTTCTTCGCTGGTGTGTCCTTCTATCCGGCAGTAGGGTTCGAGTTGGTCGAGGCGGCGGAAAAATTGTTGCCACGTAGTCTCTGGCTGATCAAAATATTCTTTCAAGGGGATCGTGTTTCCTCGCCCGGCAGCGACTAGGTACACGCCAAACGGATGGTCATACTGTAAGTGCCCCTGGTCCGTCAGTTCCTTGAGGAACATCAGGTGCTCAAGCGAGAGATCATGTGCATCGTCCACGACGAGACACTCCGTCCCAGATTGATGAAGGTGTCCCATGAGGCGGGGCTTTCGGGTGCGCCAATGTCCTTTCGACTGCACTCCAAGTGCCGCGTAGAGTTGGTCGCCTATGGCCTGTTCATCCTCATCATTTTTTGGAGCCACTACCGCCAGGATCGCGCGTTGCCCAGCTGTTTTGATCATCTCGCGAATGCCTACGGTCTTGCCTGAACCTGGGTCTGCCACGATCACATGCCAACTCCGCTTGTCCCAGGCGTAACGCAGCATGGCTTGAAAACGGATTTCAAAGGGCGTTTCGATGTAAATATTCTTGCGAAAGATGGGGTGAGTCATGAAAGTTTCTCCTCCCCAAGCCGGACACGGAGTGTACGGACGGGACGATCCGCGTCGGCATCGGGAACCGCTTTCGTGATTTTGGGTGGGGCTAGTTTCTTCGCCTTGATCTCTGCTAAACGCTCAGTGACTTCGGCGGGGTGGATCTCTTCCCGTTGGCGATCCCATTGACGTGCTTGCTCGTTTGCGCGAATCTCGGTGCTACGACGTTTGCGCGCCTGTGCTGCTTCGTCCTGAATACGCGCGCGGACCTCTCTCCCTTCCTCACGCGCTAGGCGAGCCTGCTTCTCATCGTGTTGACGCATGGCACGGGCCTCCCACCTGCTTGTGCGTCCCCCCATCAATTGAGGACAGTAGGCTTCTCCAACGTAGAGACCATCCACGAACAAATAGAGCACACTGATATCGCGCCGATCAAAGTACACCTCGAATTCGCGCCCCTTGAGCCGCGAGAGCAAGCCGGGGCAGACGTACCAACGCCCCTGAAATGAGAGCCGATTGGTATCCGCAACCTGATAGCCCTGGCCTGGCCTCTTCCGGTTTTGCGCTTTCATGAGCAGCAGTTTCAGGTCGTCAGGATATCCCAGGTACTGCGGCACCCCGCTTTGCGCTGAGGCCATCTCCCAAAGCATGGCGCGCTGTTGTCGTCGTAGTTCGTCCCAGGCTTGTTGGTAGTCGTCTACCACTGCCTGAATGAAACAGCGCTCCAGTTCTTCCAGGGTCATGCCGCCCGCCTCTGCCGATACCTTCGCGTCATGGATGCCATAACTGGTGTTGGGCAGGCGACGCTCAAAACGCTGAGTCATCCACCGGAAAAGATTTTCGACGGTTCCCTTCGCGGACGGCGCGTAAGGCGGGGCCTGCTCGGTAATGATACCAAGTCGATCTACCAGAACCTGCCGCGCGCGCTCAGAGGTGAAAATCTTCCCTCGGTCATGAAAGATGATCGCTGGCTTCCCGTAGCACGGCCAAACGTGCTGACAGCCCGCGCGTCCCACCAGTTCGTCTTTGGGCAAGAGCGCCATCCTGACGAGGCGCATGTAGTCCTCCTCTTTGAGAGGTCCCAGAGCCAGCACAGCCCCAAGGATCGCCGCTGTTTTGACACACACAAGCACAGCCGCATGCACCCGTTTCGTGACGGCGATCCCATCAGGCGTCACGACATACAGTTCCAGAGAGTGCTCATCAACCTGAGTGAGCAGTGCTGGTGAAGGAATGGAAAGCGCAAACGATTGGGGAGATTCGCGGGCACAAGGAACCGATTTCATCCCTTCGCGCACTGCCACAAGCGCATCATCGTTTTTGAGGCGATGAATCTCCCTGCGCACTTGATCGTAGGAGGGAAGTTTGACCGTCTGGCCCGTCTCCGCCGTGAGACGCGCGGCGAGCTGGCGCATCTCGGTATGCTCATGAATGGCAGCCATTGACAGGCGTGTTGGCAGGATATACAACCGACGAATACATTCGAGAAAAGCTGGGTGCATGGTGGTTTTTCGCGCATAGGAGCCAAGCGGAACGCAGGCAATCTGCCCTAGTTGCTTTGTTCGCCGAACCAATCGCGAAAGCGTTGTACGTGCAATCCCTGACTCCGCTGCCACACTGGTTTGAGTGGCACCAGCCAGCACCTGCGATACGGCGGCCAGGTTGCGGTGAAACTGGTCATGCCGCTTCTCATCAAGGGTAGACGCATCAAACGTTGGGCCGGGAAGTGATATGCTCGCAGACGAATGAGTGGCCGTGGGGAGGACTTCGGGTTCAGGTAAAAGCGTGTCGGGAAGTGGGTGAGGAACCAAGGGGGGAGCCTCCGGCGGGAGCAAGGCAAGAGGGAGTTTGCGGTCTAAGGTGTGTTGCTCCAGATCGACTAACAGATGTCCCGCCGCCGCACTATCTCCTGCCACTTTCCAGATTGCCGCTTCGACGAGACTCTCAGGCCATTTCCCGGCGAGACGGCTCTCGATCTCTTCGACACTGGCAACGTCTCCAATGGGCCAGATCTCCTGTAAAGCGAGAGCAATGGCGTCAAAGGCTGGAAAGTGCTTGCGTCTGGCATGCAAGTAGACCAGATTGTAGTGGCGGTGTTTGGAAAGGCGACGCTCCGTTCCAATCCAGAAAGTGCCTCGTTGAATGTGTGATAAACGGCGAGCGGCCTCGGCTTTAGCAAGGTTACGATCACTACGCTTGTCGTCCTCCATGCCTGCCTCAGCAATGAACGGCGTTCCATCCGAAAGGTGCCCAACGACATCGGGCAGATAGTCATGAGGTTTGCCCTCGAATGCATAGCCAATCGCGAACGGCGCGTGTTTGGGGATTGGCAGTCGATAGGTTGCAGCAAACTGCGGGCCAATATCACCGCGTGCGTAGCTGACCACCAGAGGATGGTACTCAAGCCACATCAAAAGGCGCTCTTCGAGCTGGCTACAGAATGGGAGTTTGACCGGAGCTACAGCGCTGCCCAGCTTGAAGCTGGGAATCCACCCCGAAATGGAGCGGTTCGCGATTTTGAAGAGATCAATGCCTTCCGTGGCTGGCAAGCCCATTGACGTCCCTCCTGTGCAGGCAGGATTCGCTTTATGATACACAGCCGCAAATTTACAGTATCTGGGAGGAGTATACCAGAGAAGGAGTGATTTTTCCAGAGACAGATGTACGAGTGCTCACTCTTCGCGCTGATTGACCACTCGTCACCTCAAAACTTGACCGCTCTTCGCCTTATTTACCAACTCGCCCTTGATCATTACATTATATCTCAGGAGCCGATCTCCCATGTCAGTATCATTGCGCGATTGGAATTCGATGTGCAAGAGCATGGGTTTTTCTCCCACCGTCACATCCAGCAGCGAATCCACCTCCAGCTTCCAGTTCTTCAGTTCGCAGCGGCGTTCCGCAATAAAGTGCGCTCCCGGCGCGATCCAATCGACAAAGGCTTGCGGATCAGTGCGGATCAACGTTTTTAAGGTATCGTCCCACGGCGTTGCCATTTCGCCCTCCCACATCGTTTTCCTGAGTCTAACATATAAACCCTTCAATATCGAGTAGCAATTTAATCCTACCGATATTTGATAACTCAATGAAATATTGTAATTCATATGATCTATAAAGGAATACAGCTTGATATATGATTGAATAGCAGGCTGGCCCACGTCTCCCACCGCCACCCTCACCCCCTTTGACATGGGCCGTGCCCCTACCCGATCCCGGCATCCTCACTGAGCGCACATTCACCGCTGGCGCACAAACAGCAGTGTGAGCAGGAGGCCGAAGAGGAAGGCGCCGCCGGCGATGGTGAGCGCGAGGTGCATGCCGGGGATGAAGGTCGCGCGCTGGCTCACAAAGGAGCCGAGCACGGCAACGCTCAACGCGCTGCCCACCTGCCGGCTCGCGTTGACGACGCCCGACGCAATGCCGGAACGCTCTTTGGGAGCCGACGAGATGACTGCCGTGGTCATGGCGGGCATGGTAAAGGCCATGCCGAAACCGATAGCCATGAGCGGCAGGACGAAGAGCAGATAGCCAGTAGTCGCGTTCACCAGCGTCATCAGCAGGAAGCCGGCTGCTCCAGGCGTCAGGCCGATAATCATGGACCGTCGCGCCCCTCCGCGCCCGGTCACGCGACCAGAGAGCGTCGAGGAGAATGCGGCCATGCCCATCTGCGGCAGGAGGGCCAGGCCGGTAATGAGCGCGGAAAGGCCGCGAATATTCTGGAAAAAGAGCGTCATAACGAAGAGTTCTCCATAGAATCCGAAGTTGAGCAGCAGTCCAACGCTATTGGCCGCCGAGAAGGTG
>Ga0070737_10004302_pt1 | contig 14400 bp, 14 predicted proteins | sample Coa_R1_10_FD_66438 | JGI IMG/M metagenome (GOLD analysis project Ga0070737, IMG submission 66438) | Surface soil microbial communities from Centralia Pennsylvania, which are recovering from an underground coalmine fire - Coalmine... | ecosystem: Environmental > Terrestrial > Soil > Unclassified...
CCAGCGCGACGTCGCCGAGTGGCTGGGACAGACCGAACCTTCCACCAGCCGGATGGTCGCCGTCCTGGCCAACGAAGGCCTCCTCGAAGTCACCCGGATCGAGGGCGGGGGCAACCGCCGTCAGCTTCGGCTGACCGACCGGGGAGCGGGGCTCGTCGATGCCTGCGCCCGGCTGCTCGAGGGTCGCTTCGAGGAGCTCGTCCGCCGCAGCGGCGTGTCGTACCAGTCGTACCAGCAGCAAACCAGACGGCTGCTCGACCAGCTCCAAGCCGGCCGCCTCGACGGGATCGACGAGCCGGCATGACCGGGGCAGACACAAGCCCGGACCCGACCCGGACCGTCCGCTCCCCTGACGGGACCGTCATCGCCTACCACTCCGTCGGGCAGGGACCGGGCCTCGTCGTGGTCGGCGGCGTCCTGTCCTCGGGCACCGACTACCTGGCCTTGGCCCGCGCCCTCGCCTCGGAACACGAGGTGCACGTCATGGAGCGCCGGGGCCGGCCGGGCAGCGGGCCGCAGCGACCGGATCACAGCATCGACGTCGAGTGCGACGACCTGGTGGCCGTCCTCGCCGCGACCGGCTCGACGGCTGTGTTCGGGCACAGCCTCGGCGGGCTGGTCGCGCTCGAGACGGCCAGACGCCAACCCGGGCTGGACCGGGTGGTCGTCTACGAGCCCGGCGTCCCGATCCGCGGCCAGCTCCGCACCGACTGGTTCGACGACTACCAGCGCCGCCTCGAGGCCGGCGACCGGCGAGGTGCCTTCGCCCGGATGGTCAAGAGCGCCGGCTTCGCCCCCGCCGCCCTGGCCGTGATGCCCGTCTGGTATGTGCGGCTCGTCCTCGGCCTCGTCCTCCGGGGCGAGAAGTGGGCAGCGATGGACCGTCTGCTCGACGCCAACCTGGTCGAGCACCGGGCACAGGCTGCGCTCGACGCGCCGGACGCGAAGCGCTTCTCGGGAGTCACCGCCAGGACGACGCTGCTCGGCGGGTCCAAGAGCCCGGACAGCATCAGCGGGCGACTGCTCGACGAGCTGGCCGGCGCTATCCCGTCGTCCACGGTGACCGTGCTCCCAGGCCTCGATCACCTCGCCCCGGAGCAGAAGCCGGAGCGGGTCGCCGCCGCCATCCTCGGCCGGTAATCGCGCTTGGGCAGGCGACAAGTCCCGTCTACCTGAACAGATGCCCTCCGCTGGCGATGATGAGAAGCACTCCGGCCGCGGCTATGAGCACGCCGGCCACGATCATCCTGAAACGACGGCTGCTCAATCGGCGTTCCGGGTGATCCTCCAGAAGCCAAGCGACCGCGATCCAGACCCCGGCGATGACGAGGAGGAGAAACGCCACTTCCGCGAGGTTCACGCTCGTGCCGTGCGAAAAGGCAAGCAAGGGGATCACCCGGGTGACTGTACGCCGGGCCAAGCACCGGTCGCTCGATCAGGGCGTCGCCAAGCGGGCTTTGACCCAGCGGGCGATCTCGGCCGAAGCTTCCTCAGGAGAGCACTGGGACGTGTCGACCCGATTTACGATGCTGTTTCGCAACCAGTGTCCGAAGCTGATCTGCTCGTCGATGTCCCGAAGGCGCCATTGCGGTCTGGCCTCGATCCGCTTCCGACGGATGTCGTCAGGACAATCGAGGACCAGCGAGTGCACCGTGCCTATCCACCGGCGTCCGATGTTGGACTCGACCCGATCGGGAGTCACCGTTCCGAGGAGGACCGTCGCCAACCCCGACTGGGCGACCCCGTGAGCGACGGCCAGCCAGGTCTGGTCGAACGCGTCCCACGGGAGCTTGGCCAGCGGTGCTCCTCCGGCCAGCGCCCCGGCGGCATCGAGCAGCCAGTCAGCATCGAAGACGACGCACGTACCAGACAGCAATCGGGCGAGCGGTCCGAAGATCGTCGTCTTCCCCGAGGCAGAGGCTCCAGTGACGACAAACAGGGGTGCCGTTGCCGCTTCCTCGCGGCGGCCACATCGCGGACAGACGGCGTACCCGTCATCCGGCTCCATCGGCGTGGGCTCTGGGCACGATTGGCAGTAGTGCACTCGACTCCTCGCGTCTCGGCCGTCGGTCAGGCTTTCCTAACAATTCCAAGTATACATGTCGGTACGATCGGTAAAACCATTTTTGGCCAGTCGGTCGCGCAATAGGCGATTGGTCGGCCGCCCGCAAGGCCTTTCCAGTAATTTTCGCCGATTTCAAAGGCTTTGCTCCTCCTGCATCGCCTACCCATAGACTCTCGCCTGATTCCCACCTTTCGGCGGAAGAAGGAGGAGCAAACAGGATGAAGCTGATCGGAGCAGGACTACCCCGGACTGCCACCCTCTCGCAAAAGGTGGCTCTAGAGACCCTCGGCCTCGGCCCCTGCTATCACATGGTCAACGTGCTCGGCGATCTGGATGAGATGCCGGCCTGGCGTCGCGTCCTCGACGGCGAGGAGCACCTGCAGAGCGTGCTCAACGACTATCAGTCCACCGTAGATTGGCCCGGTGGGTTCTTCTACAAGGAGCTGATCGACGCCTACCCGGACGCCAAGGTGCTCCTTAGCGTCCGTGACGGCGAAAAGTGGGAGCGCAGCATGCGGAACACAATCTGGGGGGTGCTGTACGGCGACAATCTCCCTCGCGACCTGTCGAACGCCCGTTGCCGGGTTGATCCGAAATGGCGCGCCTACATCGAGATGATGAACGAGATGTGGCATACCATCGGCGTAAAGGCCGATGCCGCACCAGGAGAAATCGCGAGTGCCGGCGAACGCTTCAACGATGAGGTGAAGCGGACGGTGCCGTCCGACCGCCTGCTGGTCTGGTCCCCCAGTGACGGCTGGGAACCGCTGTGCCGCTTCCTCGAGTTGCCGATCCCGGACATGCCCTTCCCGCACCTCAACGATTCCGAAGCATTCGGTGAGCGAGTGGTCGACGGGGCCCTGCTCGCGCTCCAGGAGTGGCGCGCGCCGGCCGCCGCCCCGGTCCCCGCCATCTAGCCCCCCTGACAGGCCAGCGCGTCGAGGCGGCGTTGCCCTGCCCGCAGCTCGTCGGCCGTGGTCTGGTACCCGGACGCAGAGGGCGGAGCTGGTTCGACCGGCGAGTTGAGAACCTCTTCCTCATGACCTTGTTGCCCAGGGGTGCGACCAGGTTCCTGATGGGCCTCGCCGGAGAAGGGCGATATGGACGCTGCGCAGGTACTCCCGCACGATCCGGCTGGCCGCGTGCATGCCAAGGCCAGCCGTGATCAGGACGACGTTGTTGAGCCAGTGGGCGGCCCCCAACGGCGGGCCGAGTGCCCGGCTCGCAGCCGGAGACGGCATGCGATACTTCGATCGTGAGTGACATCCGCCAGATCGTTTGCGTCTTGGACTGCCTCGACGCCGACCGGCTGGCTGACTTCTGGGCCGCTCTTCTCGGCTACGACCGCGGACCCTTTCAGCCGCCCTACGTCACCCTGACCGACCCCCGCAAGGGCAGTGTCGAGCTCCTTCTCCAGCAGGTTCCCGAGGCGAAGTCCGGCAAGAACAGGATGCACCTCGATCTGCGGGTCGCTGACATGGAGGCTGCGTTGTCTCGCGCGCGTGCGCTCGGCGCGACGGTTCTTGCTGGCCCAACTGCTGATGACGGCTGGATCACAACCCTGCTCGCTGACCCCGATGGCAACGAGTTCGACCTCCTGGTGCCCCCTGCCGGTCACCCGTCACTCGCATGACGTGAGGGGCGGCAGGGCGGGTAGCAAGGATGAAACAACATCAAACACATCGCTACTCGCAGAAGCTGCAAGTAGGCCATCAGCGTGCAAGTCAAGGTTCGCTCGTGGAGGCACCGTACGCGGCTTGGAACATGTCGAGCGCGGCTCGGCCCAGTGGCAGATACCTGCTCTCCTTCCAGCGCCTGCCGGGTTCATTGGCCATGTACTGGCTCGAAATGCCGGCGGCCAAGACCGACAGAAGCGAGAGGGCTTCCTCCGAGCCGCCGGCCGGTACCAACTCTCCCGTGTCCACGGCCTGACTGAGTGCCGTGCGGAACAGCCCCACCATCTCGACGCTGGGAGCGAAGGCTTCGGGACTGGGCTCGAAGCCCGGTATGGGTCGCCAGAAGAGCAGCTGCGCGAGTACTGGTTGGTCCGCCGTCCAGCGGGCGGCCGCATCGAAACCCGCACGGATTGAGTCCATTCCCGGTTTGGCCTCGTGCATGGCGGCCGCCACGGCGTCGCGATGTGCTCGCTGCCCCCGCCGGAACAGCTCGTCGTAGATGGCCATGACCGAGCTGAAGTACTTGTACAGCGACGGGGGACGCACGCCGAGGCGCCGGGCCAGCTCGGCGTAGCTGAGGCTCCCGGCGCCAGCCTCGCCCATGATCTCGAGGGCGAGGCCGAGGATCTCCTCGATGGTCTGCGTCCGCCGGGCGGCCCGGCGGGATCCGACCGGCGTGGCGCCACCGCCATCAACTCCGGCATTCATGGCTCAAAACTGCTTGCATGTTTTGGCTATCACTAGTAACCTAGGCTATCACACGCAGCTTACGAGGGGGAGCCGTGAAGCCGTTGACCCGTGACGAGGTGAGCCGGTACATCCATGCCGGCGCGCCGGCTCTGTATGAGGTCGTCGCCGATGTGACCCGCACACCGGAGCTGAGCGACGAGATCATCTCGGCCGACTGGGTCGAGGGCGGCGGACCCGTGGTCGGAGCTCGGTTCCGAGCTCGCAACAAGGTCCCGGGCCGGCCCGGATGGTCGAACCTTCCGGAGATCATCGTGGCCGAGCCCGGCAGAGAGTTCGCGTTCGTCCGGCGAGAACGCTTCGGCGGGGACATCGTGTGGCGCTACCGCTTCTCGCCCGAAGGCACCGGGACGCGTGTGACTGAGTCCTACGAGGTCACCCGGCCGGTGTCAAAGGGTCTCATGTTGGCGATCCGCTACATCTACGGCCGCAAGGACCGCGTCGCGGATCTGCACACGGGCATGGAGCAGACCCTGAAGCGCCTCGAGACGGCGGTCGGCGCCATCCCCCGTACGGCCTGATCGTCGGCCCGACCGACGCCGGCAGCAACACCTTTAACCCTGGACCTCGAGAGGAAGCGTCATGGACACCACCGTCGACGAAATTGCGGACGGCATCTTTCGTATCTCCACCTGGGTCGCCGCCATCGCGCCGCCCGCAGGGTTCACGTTCAATCAGTTCTTGATTGATGCCGAACAACCGCTCATATTTCACACCGGGCCCAAAGCGATGTTCCCGCTCGTCTCCGAGGCCGTCGCTCGCGTCCTGCCCGTGGACAGGTTGCGCTGGATTACCTTCGGGCACGTCGAAGCCGACGAGTGCGGCGCGATGAACCGGTGGCTCGATGCGGCTCCTCGAGCGGAGGTAGCGCACGGCGCGCTCGGTTGCATGGTGTCGCTCAACGACCTGGCCGACCGACCTCCCCGGCCCCTCAGCGACGGGGAAGTTCTCGATCTGGGCGGCAAACGGGTGCGCCATATCGACACCCCGCACGTGCCACACAACTGGGAAGCGCGGCTGTTGTTCGAAGAAACCACGCAAACACTGCTGTGCGGGGACCTCTTCGCTCACCTCGGCCGCGGGCCGGCGATAACCGGAGACGACGTAATCGAACCGGCCATGGCCGCGGAAGAGCTTTTCCACTCGACCAGCTCTGCGCCCGCCACCGTCGCAACTCTGCGGCAACTGGCCGACTTGGACCCCACGACCCTCGCGCTGATGCACGGCTCGTCGTTCAGCGGCGACGGCAGAAGCGCCCTCCGGTCCCTGGCCGACGCTTACGAGGGCCGCCAGCAGGCCGCACGCAACTAGCGGCCCGTACGATCGGGTCGTGAGCTACACGTTCGAGCGTGGCGATGGCACCACCGCGTGGGGCCCGGCGCTCAGCCTCGGACGTACCACGTTTGCCGCGGTGAAGCCCACGCTGAGGCGCTGACCCTCCCGCCGGCAGAACTGGCCGACCAGCCCGTCCAGGTCCCCGGCCAGCGGCCGGAGCGGGACCGACCCGCCCAGCCTCAGCGAGCGGGCTGCCGCTTCTCCTTGATCTTGGCCGCCTTACCGGTCCGCTCCCGCAGGTAGTAGAGCTTGGCCCGGCGAACGTCGCCCTTGGTGACGACCTCAATCTTGGCGATGACCGGCGAGTGCACCGGGAAGGTGCGCTCCACGCCGACGCCGAAGCTGAGCTTGCGGACGGTGAAGGTCTCCCGGATGCCGGAGCCCTGCCGCCGGATGACCGCGCCCTGAAAGATCTGGACGCGCTCCCGGTTGCCCTCGACGACGCGCACGTGCACCTTGAGGGTGTCCCCGGGGACGAAGTCGGGAACGTCGTTGCGCAAGCTGTCCTGGTCGACGAGATCGGTCGGGTTCATGGCGCGGTGCTCCTGGCGCTCGGGAGGGGACAGTTCAGGGTAGTGGATCGGCAGGCGACTCGGCGATCGCGTCCCCACCCGGATGGTCCGGGTCGAGACCGAACTCGCGCAGAACGGCCCGATCCGACTCGGTCAGCCCCCCGCGGGCGGCCAGCAGGTCCGGGCGGCGGGCCGCAGTCGTGGCCAGGGCCATGGCCCGCCGCCACCGCCGCACCCGGCCGTGATCACCGCTGCGCAAGACCTCCGGCACCTCCCAGCCCCGGAACACCGCCGGCCGGGTGTACTGCGGGTATTCGAGGAGCCCGTCGGCGAAGCTCTCCTCCTCGGCCGACGCCTCGTTGCCCATCACGCCGGGCACCAGCCGGGTCACGGCCTCGACCACGGCGAGGGCGGCCACCTCGCCGCCGGCCAGCACGAAGTCGCCCAGGCTGAGCTCCCCGTCGACCAGGTGGTCGGTGATGCGCTGGTCGACGCCCTCGTAGCGCCCGCACAGCAGCGATAGCCCGCCGCCGGCGGCCAGCTCGGCGGCCAGGGCCTGGTCGAAGCGCCGCCCGGTCGGCGCCAGCAGGAGCAGCGGGCGGGGCGGGTCGGCCACCTCGACGGCACCGAACACCGGCTCGGGGGCCAGCACCATGCCGGCGCCCCCGCCGAACGGGGCGTCGTCCACCGACCGGTGCGGGTCGGTGGCCGCCGACCGCAGGTCGTGGACCCGCAGGTCGAGCAGGCCGGCCCGACGGGCCCGGCCGATCAGGCTGGCGTCGAGCCAGGGCCCGACCAGGTCGGGGAAGATGGTGAAGAGGTCGATACGCACGCGGCGTTGACGGTACTAAGCGGCAAGCTGCCGGCCGGGCGTCAGCGAGCCGATGTGCGGTTTTGACCATATGCGCCCCCAAATCGCGCATCGAGCGACCATCGGCTTGTCCGGACCGCGCAGCGGGGGCCACAAAAGCAGCCCAAAGACGACGTACCGGCGCGCTTCGGACCACAAGGACCCAAGAGGGCCAGGAAGGGCCAAGGACGGGGCCCGCCCCCGGCCCGACCCGAGCCTAGAGACCGGCCCGACCCGAGCCAAGAGATCAGAGCTCGAGCAGCCCCTCGGGGATGTCGACGGTCACCACGCCCGGCGACCGGGCGGTGACGAACCGCAGCGGCACCAACCCGCCCCCGTCCAGGACCAGCAGGTCGCTGGCCGGGTTGGCCTCGACCGACTCGACCGTGCCCAGCTCCTGCCCGCCCTGGTCCACCACCCGGCAGCCGAGCAGCTCGTGCACCCACAAGGCGTCGGGGTCTTCGAGCGGGTCGGCGAGCAGGGTCACGCCCCGCAGCTCCTCGGCCGCCTCCCGGGTGGAGACCCCGGCAAAGGTCACCAGCCACCGATCCCGGCCCGCCGCCGGGTTGGGGCTGGCCTCGACCACCGCCAGCCGGCGTCCGTCCGAGCCGGCGAACAACACCGACCCGGGCGCGACCCGTTCCTGCCGGTTGGTCAGGAGCTCGATGACCACCTGCCCGCGCAGCCCGTGGGCCCGGGCCACGAAGCCAACTTCGAGCCGCGACGGCCCCTCACGCGAGAGTCGCCCTTTCTCCGAAGGTTCTCCCGACCCCAAGAGAGAATCAGTCGACGATGTCGACCAGGACGTCGTGCCCGTCGGCCGCGCCGGCGGCCCGCACGACACTGCGGATCGACTGGGCGACCCGCCCCCGCCGGCCGATCACCTTGCCCATGTCGTCGGCCGCCACCCGCAGGCTCAGCTTGGTGCCGCCGTTGCGGGCCGGCTCGGCGTCGATGGTGACGGCCTCGCGGTCGTCGACCAGCTGGTCGACGATGTAGGCCAGGACGGCGTCGGCCCGACTCCGCTCGGCCGCCGACTCGGTCTCGTCGCTCACGAGGCGTCAGCCGCCGGGGTGGCGTCGGCCGAAGCCGAAGCCGAGGCAGGAGCCGAGGCCGAAGCAGCAGGAACGGCCGGCTCGGGCCGGACGCCGGTCTTCCACTGGGTGATGGCGCCGGAGGCCTCGAGGATCTTGGCGACCCGCTCGGTCGGCTGGGCACCGTTTTTCAGCCAGCGAACGGCCTTGTCGTTGTCGATGATGATCCGGCTGGGCTCCTCGCGGGGCTCGTAGGTGCCGAGGATCTCGATGAACCGGCCGTCGCGAGGCGAGCGGCCATCGGCAGCGACGACCCGGTAGACCGGCTGCTTCTTCTTGCCCATCCGCATGAGGCGGAGCTTGACGGCCATGGTGCTGGTGTTCTCTTCCTGTTGGGTGACGAGATCGCCGGGGGCTAACGGCCCCGGCGCTTGGCTTTTTTGGACTGCTTGCGCGCCGACTTGGTGCTGGCCTTGCCCATCCGCCGGCCGATGCCGGGCAGGTTGGACATCTGGCGCATGTAGGACTGCATCTGCTTGAACCGGTCGAGGAGCCCGTTGACCTCGGCCGTAGTGGTGCCGCTGCCCTTGGCGATCCGGCTCCGGCGGCTCCCGTTGATCATCGACGGGTTGCGCCGCTCCTCCGGCGTCATCGAGTGGATGATGGCCTCGATGGGCCGCATGGCATCGTCGTCGATCTCGGCGTTGCGGACCTCTTTGGGCAGCCCGGGAAGCATGCCGACGAGCCCCGACAGCGGGCCCATCTTCTTGAGCTGCTGCATCTGATCGAGGAAGTCCTCGAGGGTGAACTGGCCCTCCTGCAGCCGGCTCATGGCCTGCTCGGCCTCGGCCTGGTCGACGACCGCCTCGGCCTTCTCGATCAGCGACAGGACATCGCCCATGCCGAGGATCCGGTCGGCCATCCGGTCGGGGTGGAACAGGTCGAAGTCGCCCTGCTTCTCCCCCGTCGACGTGAAGACGATGGGCCGGCCGACGACCTCCTTGACCGACAGGGCGGCGCCACCGCGGGCGTCGCCGTCGACCTTGGTCAGGATGACCCCGTCGAGCTCGAGGGTGCGGTGGAAGGCCTCGGCCGTGTTGACCGCGTCCTGCCCGGTCATGGCGTCGATGACCAGGAAGGTGTAGTGCGGCTCCACCACCTCGGAGATCCGGCGGACCTCCTCCATCAGGTCGGCGTCGATGGAAAGGCGGCCGGCGGTGTCGACGATCACGACGTCCCGGCCGGTGCGGACCGCCTCCTCCACGCCCTTCTTGGCCACCGTGACCGGATCGCTCGGCTCGCTGAACACCGGCACGCCGGCCTCGGCCCCGAGGATCCGCAACTGCTCGACGGCGGCCGGGCGCTGGAGGTCGGCCCCGACCAGCATCGGGTTGCGCCCCTCCCGCTTCTTGAACCAGGCGGCCAGGCTCCCGGCGACCGTCGTCTTACCGGCGCCCTGGAGGCCGGCGAGCAGGATGACGGTCGGCGGGCGCGAAGCGTAGGTGACCTTGAGGGTCTCCCCGCCGAGGATGTTGCGCAGCTCGTCGTGGACGACCTTGACGACCTGCTGGCCGGGCGTGAGGCTCTGCGACAGGTCGGTGCCGACGAGCTGCTCGCGCACCCGGCTGACAAAATCCCTGACCACGCGCAGGTTGACGTCGGCCTGGAGGAGGGCCAGGCGGATCTCCCGGAGGGCCTGATCGACGTCGGCCTCCGACAGCCGCCCCTTGCCCCGCAGGCGCGAAAAGACAGCGTCGAAGCGGTCGGTGAGGGACTCGAACATATGCAGCCGACCAGACTAGACGACCAGGGGGGAAAGGTGGCCCAGGTGGCCACCGGCCCGGTCGCGGGTCGTTACACCTCGGGGCTGACGAGGGCGTCGACGAACTCGACCGGGTCGAACTCGATCAGGTCGTCGACCGACTCCCCCACCCCCACCAGCTTGATCGGGATGCCGAGCTCCTGCTGGATGGCGAGAACGATGCCGCCCTTGGCCGTCCCGTCCAGCTTGGTCAGCACCACGCCGGTGACGTTGACCGCGTCGGCGAACTGGCGGGCCTGGATGAGCCCGTTCTGCCCGGTGGTGGCGTCGATGACGAGGAGCACCTCGGTGACGTGCCCCGGCTCGCGCTCGGCCACCCGGCGGACCTTCTTGAGCTCCTCCATCAGGTTGACCTTGGTGTGGAGGCGGCCGGCGGTGTCGCCGAGGACCAGGTCGGCCTTGCGGGCGGCGGCGTGCTGCACGGCATCGAAGATGACCGCGCCGGGGTCGCCGCCCTCGTTGCCCCGGATGATGGTGGCCCCGGCCCGCTCGGCCCACAGGGCCAGCTGGTCGGCGGCCGCCGCCCGGAACGTGTCCCCGGCCGCCATGACCACCTCGTGGCCGTTGAGCCGCTCGCGCCGGCCGAGCTTGCCGATGGTGGTCGTCTTGCCGACGCCGTTGACCCCGACGAACAGCCACACGTTGGTCTCGCCCTTGTCGAGGTGCAGCTCCCGGTCGCCGGCCAGGCGGTCGATCAGGTCGGTCCGGAGCCGGTCGATGAGCTGGTCAGGGGAGGAGAGGTTTTCCGCCTTGGCCATTTTTCGCAGGTCGTCGAGGATGGCCTCGGTGGCCTCGACGCCGACGTCGGCCAGGATGAGCCCCTCCTCGAGGTCGTCCCAGGTGTCGGCGTCGATCCGGTCCCGGGAGCGGACGGCGGTGAGGTAGCCGCCAAACAGGCTCCGGGCCTTGCCGAGACGCTCCCGGAGGCGGGGGCGGGCAACCGCACCTGGTAGGGGGGCTTCCTCGACCTCGACCGGCGGGGCTTCCGCCTCGGTCGGGGCTTCTGTGGGGGCGGCCTCGGTCGGGACTCCTGCCTCGGTCGGGGCTCCCGTGGGGGTGGGCGGGGCCTGGGTCGGCCGCCCGGTCGGTGGCCTGGTCGGTGCCTTGGGCGGAGCGGCGCCGGCCGGCCGGGTGCCGGCGCCGGGGCGGCTCGGGGCGGTGGGACGGGTCGGGGCGGCCGGGCGGGACGGGCCCGACCGGGTCTGGCCGGGGCCGGTCTGGGGCGGCGCCTGGGTGTCGGTGCCGCCGCCGGTCAGCTCCTGCTTCATCCGCCGGACCCGGACGAGGAGCGCGGTGGCGCCGCCGCCCGAAGCGACGATGGCGGCCGCGATGATGCCAAGGAGGACGTCGTGCATGAGCCCCCGATGCTACGGGACGGAGAGTCGCTCCCCCGCCGGGGCGCCAGCGGTGCCGGCGCCACCGCTGGTGACGGACTCTCCGGCGATGCGGCGGCCGTCCTCGATCCGCTCGCTGACCACCCGCGACGAGCCGCCGGGCGCCATCGTCACCCCGTAGAGGCAGTCGGCCGCCTCCATGGTGCGCTGCTGGTGGCTGACGATGAGCAGCTGGGCCTCCTCCCGGAACTCCTTGACCAGGTCCAGGAAGCGGTGCAGGTTGACGTCATCCAGGGCGGCTTCGACCTCGTCCATCAGGTAGAAGGGCGACGGCCGGGCCCGGAAGACGGCGAAGAGGAAGGCCATGGCCACCAGGCTGCGCTCTCCGCCGGAGAGCAGCGACAGGCGGCGCACGTTCTTGCCCGAGGGGCGGGCCTCGACCTCGATGCCCGTCTCGAGCAGGTGGTCCGGGTCGGTCAGGCGCAGCCGGCCCGTCCCGCCCGGGAAGAGGGTGCCGAACAGCTTCTCGAAGTTGTCGGCCACGTCGGCGTAGGCGGCCCGGAACACGTCGGTGATCTCGGCGTCGACCGCCTTGATGACCTTTCCCAGCTCCCGCCGGGCCGACCGGACGTCCTCGAGCTGTCCCTCGAGGAACGTGTGCCGCTCCTGCAGCGCGGTCAGCTCCTCCAGGGCCAACGGGTTGATCGGCCCCATCAGCCGCAGGTCGCGTTCGAGCTCGGTACGCCGGGACGCCGGGCTGGTGCCGGGGGGCAGCTCGGGGCATTCGGCGCCTCGGACGGCTTCGGGCTCGCAGTCGAGCTCGCGGCGGACGGCGTCGGTGAGGGTCTCCAGCCGCACCTTGGCCTCGGCGTCGTCGAGCTCGACCCGGGAGGCCCGTTCCCGCAGCTCGGCCAGCTGCCGCTCGGCGGCGGCCCGCTGACGGCGCAGCTGGTCGAGCCGGTCGGTCACGGCCCGGGTGGCCTCGGTCTCGGCCCGCCGGCGTTGCCGGAGGCGGGCGGCCGCCGCCGCCAGGGCCGTCTCGTGCCCGCCGACCAGGGCGCCCAGCCGGGCGGTGACCTCGGCGTCGACGGCCAGGCGCTGGCGACGGGCCGCGGCCTCGTCCCGCTCGGCCACGTTGCGGGCCAGCCGGGACTCGACCTCGCTCAGCCGGCGGGTGACCAGGCTGCGGCGCTCCTCCACCCCGGCCGCTCTGACCTCGAAGTCGCGGCGCAGGGAGGCCACCGCCGCCGCTCGTTCGGCGATGCGGGAGCGGGCGGCCCGTTCGGCCAGGGCCCGCTCGGCGTGGCGGGCCGCTTCGGCTTCGAGCTCGGGCAGGAGGGCTTCGAGCTCGGCCAGGCGGCGCTGCTCGCCGGCCAGTCGGTCGGCCAGCTCCTGCTGCTGGGTGGCGGCCGCCTCGGCGTCGCTGGTGGCGTCGATCAGGTCCCGCTTGGCCCGCTGCAGGGCGTCGGCGTTGGCCCGCCGGCGGGACGCCGCCCCGTCGACGGCCCTGGCCGCTTCGGTGGCAGCCGCCCGCGCCGCCTCCAGGGCCGACGTGGCCCGGCGGAGCTCCTCGGCCGCACGGGTGGCGGCCTCGGCGGCCCGCTGGGCTTCCTCCCGGGCCGCGTCGAGGGCGGCGCCGGTCGTGCCGGCCGCCCCGGCACCGGTCCGCCAGATCCCGCCGGCGCAGCGGTCGCCGTCGGGAGTGACGACCACCAGGTCGGGGCGCTGCTCGGCCACCGTCACCGCGTCGTTCCACGTGGGGACGCACACGGCCCGGGCCAGCAGCTGGTCGAGGAGGGCCCGGCCGCCGGGCAGGCGGGCGCTCACTTTGGCCCGCAGGGTCACCGCCTGGGCCGGAGCCCAGTCGCCCAGCTCCACTGGGGCGGCGCCGGCGGTGGTGGCGACCGGGTCGGGCAGGGCGACCACGGCCCCGCCCATCTGCCCGGCGCGGAGGTGCTCGATGGCCTGCCGGGCGGTACCCAGCCCGTCGACGACCACCGCGGCCAGGGCCTCGCCGGCGGCGGCCTCAAAGGCGGCCTCGTACCCCGCCTCGACCTCGACCAGCTCCAGCAGGGCGCCGAGGACGCCGTCGACGTCCTCGAGCCGCTCGGCGCCGGCCCGGGCCCGGGCTTCGTCCATGGCCTGGGCCAGCGCCTCGGCCCTGGCCTCCCAACGGTGGCGGAGGGCGTCGGCCTGGCGGCGGGCGGCCTCGGCGTCGGCGTGCGCCCGCTCGGCCTCTGACTGGGCCGCGATGGCCTGCTTGGCCGCCTCGGCCAGGCCGGGCGCGGCCTCGTCGGCAGCCGCCGCGGCCGCGGTGAGGCGCTCGACCTCGGCAGTCAGGCGGGTGGCCCGCCCGTCGGCGTCCCGCCGGCGGCTCTCGACCCGCCGCTGCTCGGCCACACCGCGCTCCACGCTGCCCCGGACGGCACCGAGCTCGCCGCGGACCTCGGCGGCCGGGTCGGTGACCGTTTCGCCGCCGTCCCGCCACCGTTCGTCGACCTCGGCCGACTCGGCCGCCAGGACGGACTCGGCCTCCACCACCTCGAGCTCCTGGGACAGCAGCTGCCCGCCCTCGGCCTCGATCTCCTCGAGCTGCCGGGACAGCGACGCCGCCTCGGCTTCGAGGCTGGCCACCACATCCTGGTCGACGCTGACGGCCAGCTCCCGCTCGATGCCCCGCTGGCGTTGGGCGATGAGGGCCACCAGGCCGCCGGCCCGGGCCCGCAGGCCCTCGGCCTTGGAGACGGCGTCGGCCAGGTCAGTCGCCGCGCCGCGCTCCTGGGTGGCGCCCAGCTCCGCCTCGGCGGCGAGGACGTCGGTGTCGAAGCGGGACAGGGCGGCGCGCAGCTCCTCCTCGGCGTGGGCCAGCTCCCCGCGGGTGCGGGCCGATGCGCCGAGCCGGGCCTCGATGCTGGTCAGCTCCCGGCCGGCCAGGTGGCGGCGGAGGGCCTGCAGCTCGGCGACGACGTCGTCGTGGCGGCGGGCCGCCTCGGCCTGCTTCTCCAGCGGGCGGATCTGGCGGCGC